>WNFF01002788.1_pt1 | contig 14298 bp, 9 predicted proteins | sample 5400441 | NCBI WGS metagenome assembly WNFF01 (sample SAMN13153345, study PRJNA577476) | soil metagenome | isolation source: 120 cm saprolite under Douglas fir tree site 2 hole 3 replicate 1 | place: USA:California | collected 2015-04-18 | reverse complement strand
ATCTCGCCGAACCCTTTGCGCAAGCGGCTCACCTCGATCATGGCGGCGGTTCCGCGAAGTTGACGAAGAAGGCCGGCCGCTTCAGCTCTGAAAAACAGGCGCGGTCGAGCTCGGACACCGACCCCTCCTCGATGAATTGTGCCATCAGCCGAGGAATGCAGCTCTCCGCGCTGACGCCATGGCCCACTCCCGGCACTACCAGGTGGAAGCTGTTCGGCAACGTGCGGGCGGCCTCTTCACGAACGCCTGGTAGGAAATGGTGACGTCGGTCGGCTTTCCGGTCAGGGGATCTCCCACGCGGACCTGCGAAGCCTCACGTGAGAGCTCGTCGAGGAGCTTGGCTAAGCAGGCGCGCAGATCCGGGAAGGCCGCGCCGCAAGCCGGCTCGGCTTGGCACTGCGCGAAAAGCAAGTCCATCGCGCGCTGCGCATTGGGTGCGAGCGATTGGATGAGCTTCGCGCTCGTCGGCAGGACGCCGTCCAGGACCGCGACGCGCACGTGCTGGCCGTGCTCGCGCAAATAAACGAGCGCCGCCCGGCTCCCATACGAGCCGCCCCAGAGATCGATCTGATCGTAGCCCAACGCCTGGCGCGCTTCCTCCAGGTCCTGCATGGCGATCGAGGTGGTGTAGAAGCGCGGATCCGCGTCATACGCAGCGAGGCACTTGCGGAGCACCTCCGGCTTGAAGGCATTCGAATCGAGGCGGTCGCCCAGCGACGCCCCTGCTTCGTGAAGATCGCAAGCGAGCGCGTGCGAAGATCCGGTCCCGCGTTGATCGACCATCACGAGATCTCGGGTTCGGTGGATCCGCTCGAAGGCCCCGAGCACCGGTGGAATCACTTCGGTCGCGGCCTGTCCGGGTCCGCCGGCGAGCAAGAAGAGCGGATCAGGCGCCGGATCGCGCGCGAGGGCGGGCACCACGGCGATCTTCAAATCGAGGGAGCGCCCTTGCGGGTTCGCGCGATCCTCCAACACCCGGAGGCTCCCGCAATTCGCTGAAAGCCCGCTGCCCTTGAGTCGACAGGGGGCGAGCGCGACCCCCCGTCGAGGCGCGGACGGTTGCGAAGCACAGGCAACCACGAAGAGGGCCAACGCAGCCGGTAGGGCATGCCCGAAGAATCGGGTCGTGCCGAATCGCGGCAATATGATGATCTGCTCGGTCGTACTCATCCTCCTGCAAGCGGGGTAGCCTGCCGCGACATCACGAATGCTGCGACCCAAACAAAGTCGATCTGTCGCCGCCGGTCTTGAACGATCGTGCCAGGAGCACGCGGGGGGCTTCATCGCGGAAGCGACCAGCTCGGGAGGCATCGAGCTCTTACGCGCGTGGTTCGCGGGCGAGGCCTACCGGAAGCACCGCCATGACACCTACGCGATCGGCGTGACCGACTCGGGGGTGTAGTCATTCGAGTATCGCGGGGCAGTGCACGCCAGCACGCCCGGAGACGTGGTGGCGCTCTACCCCGACGAGGTGCATGACGGGCGGGCGGGAACCGAGCAGGGGTTCGGGTATCGAATCGTCTACGTGGAACCAGCGCTTCTCGTCGAAGCGGTGCGGGCGGTCCACGGCGGGCCGCGGCCCCTACCGTTCGTGAGCGCTCCGGTCTCGAGAAACGCGACTCTGTCGAGCGCGGTCCGGGGCGCGTTTTCCTCCCCGCTCGACTCGCTGGCCGCGGACAGCCTGCTCCTCGACCTGGCCCGGGGGCTGCTCGCGGCGGAGCGTCGGCCATCCCCTCCTCCGCGCCGCGTGGACGTGCAGGCGGTCGAGCGGGCTCGCCGTTTCCTCGACGCTGCGCGGACGCGCCCCGTACACTCGACGGAGTTGGAATCGATTACGGGACTCTCGCGCTTCGATCTCTGCCGGCAGTTCCGGATCTGGTTGGGCACCAGCCCCCATCGGTATCTAATGATGAGGCGGCTCGCATTTGCGCGGGAGAGGATCGACCGCCGCCTTCCTCTGAGCCAGATAGCTTATGAGGTGGGCTTCGCCGATCAGGCCCACTTCACGCGGGCGTTCAAGTCCGCCTTTGGGCTGACGCCCGCGCGTTACCGGGCGCTGAAGAACGGGACGCCGGATTCGACTGGGCCCATCGCACAAGCGCGGCGTTGACCGCACAAATTCTCGTCGCCAGGAAATGCCTGTCGTGCGGGGTTGCGGTGACCAGAATCCGGGCGGCAGGAAAGTTTTGATAGGACAAATTCTTATCGCTAAGAAATCTTCCTATCGCTGCGGCATTGCGGTGACCAGAATCCGGGCGGCCTGGAAGGTTTTGATAGGACAAATTCTTATCGCTAATAAATCTTCCTATCGCTTCGGCATTGCGGTGACGGAGTTCGGCACCCGGAGGGTTTTGACCGGACAATTCGTTTCGCCAGGAAATGTTCCGTCGCTGCGGGCATGCTTCAGCGTACGCTGCGAGCCCGCGTTGATTTCCGGCGTCGCTTACGGTTGTCGAATCAAGCGATTCCGTGGCGACCGAATCGCAGTTGAATAACTTCGCGTTGCGTGCAGTCCATGCTGCCGCGAAATGCGAACGCTCAACCGGGCTCGTACCTCTCGACGTGGCATTCGCGATGCCGGAATGAACCGGCCATTCGATGGAGGTACGGCAATGGAACAAGTAACCACTATCTCGTTGGCGGAGCAGGATATCGATCCCAATGACCCACTCACGCTCGAGCAGGCGAAAGAGAGGATTCGCGCTTTGTTGGCGAATATCGAATCCAACGCCTGGGATCTCGGGGACGTCCTTAATAAGATCGAAAGACGTGGGCTGGCGTTCACCAATGGGTACGGGAAAACTAAGACCTGGTTGGAGGCCGAGATACCTGAGACCAAGGGGATGAAGACCCTGTACTCCTACGCAAACGTCGCAGGCCGCTTCACGAAGAAGGATGTTGCGATCTGGGGAATGACCAAGCTCAGTTACCTCTACAACTACGATCGACAAGTCGTGGGACACCCGGTCGAAGGAGATCCGGGAGAACGCGAAGTCGAGCTGGTGCAAGAGGATGGCTCGACGCAGACCAAGAAGTTCCGCGACTGCACCACTCGCGACTTCATGCGCTCGAATCAGCTGCGCAAGAGGGGTGAGAAGAAGGGTCACAAGGAGCCGCGCGAGACCGAAGCCGCGCCGTCCGAAGGCGAGGCCAACTCGATCCGCAACTCGATCACCATGATCGGGGTAGGAGTCGTGACGCTCGGCATGTCCGAGCTTCTCCCCTCCTCGTTCTCGTTGGTCACCGGGTGGCTCTTCCTGATCGGACTGGGCCTGTTGATGAGCGGCGCCGCGGTGTTGATCCGCCACTGGCGCATCGCTTGGCGACACCTGCTCTCCGGGACTGGAAGAGCGCTGAAGCTCGCCGCGGTCATCCGCTCGCGAGTAAGGAAGGAGCGGCCGACCAGGACCCAGCGCCCGGCCACCGCTCCGGAGCAATCGCCGCCTCCGCCGTCGCCGATCGAGAAGAAGGCGGCCTAGCGTGAGCGGTCGGAAGTCACGGCGCCCGGTCAATCCACTGATTGGCCGGGCGCCGGTTTTTTGCGAAAGCCGCGATGCGCCGCGCGAGATTTCGCGGCGCATCAACTATTGCTGCTTACGGCAAGCATTGGACATCGCAACCGGGCGGCTGGAAATACCCACCGACGCTGATCAGCCGAATGTTAAGGCATGCCGAGGGACACAGCAGCTGGGCCGCGGCAACGCAGGTCGGGGTACAGCCGGCACAATTTGCGGCGATCATTCCGCACGCGCCGGCGCCGATCACCAGTGCGTTCGCGTCCTGGCCACCGCCCGAAGAAGGCTGAAAGGCAGCCCTGGTCGGAAAATTCGTGGAATCTGTCGATCCTGCGACGTAGACGTTTGCAAAAGAATCGAGAGTGATGTCAAACGCGCCGTCCTCACCGCTGCCCCCGATAAAAGTGGAGAACAGGACGGCCGAGGCCGCGGGATTGAGCTCGGTGACGAAAGCATCGGCCCTGCCGCCGGCATAGCCTTCCTGCAAGGGATTCATCAGTGGGAAATTCCGCGAATCGGTCTGGCCGGCGATGTAGATGTTGCCGACGGCGTCGACTGCGATGCCTGCCGCCACGTCATTGCCGCTGCCCCCCCAAAAGGTAGAGCTCAGGAGCGCGCCGCTGGAGTCAATCTTCGCCACGTAGGCATCGCCGTCACCGCCGCCATACGCGGGCTGCAAGGCGTTCACCACAGGAAAGTCGAGGGATCGCGTAACGCCGGTGACGTAGACGTTGCCGGTTCCATCTATCGCGACTCCCGTGCCAAACTCGTCGCCGCTACCGCCGAGGTAACTCGACCAGACCAGGTTCGACCCCGTCGAATCCAGCCCCGTGACGAAGGCATCCCAATAGCCGCCTCGGAAAGCCGCTTGAAACGGATTCAGGGTCGGGAAGTTGGTCGAGCTGGTACTCCCGGTCACAAAGGCATTTCCCGCGGAGTCCACGGCAATGCGATCCGCCAGATCCTGCCCGGTTCCGCCGAGGTAGGTCGAGTAAATGAGAGCCGAGCCTGTGGCATTGAGCTTCGTCACAAAGGCATCGAGGGGTCCGCCCAAGCTCCGCTGAAAAGCCAGCTCCGAGATGGGAAAGTTTGTCGAGCCGGATTGGCCGCTGACGTAGGCATTGCTGGCGGCGTCGAGCGCAATACCCTGGGCGAGATCATTCTGGCTGCCGCCGAGGTAGGTGGAGTAGACGAGCGCCGAACCTTCCGGTCCAAGCTTCGTGACGAAAGCGTCGAAGGATCCACCGGAGGACCTCTGAAATGCACCCTCGGTCGTCGGGAAATTGGTCGAGAGCGTGGACCCGGCGACGTACGCATTGCCGTCGGCGTCCACCACAATGGCAGAACCCTGGTCGTAGTCGCTGCCGCCCAGATAGGTCGAAAAAATGAGGGACGAGCCGGCAAAGCACGTCACATACGCGTCGAAGAAGCCGCCGAAGGAGAGGCCCAGTGGAGTTGCGATCGGGAAATTGGTCGAAGCGGTAACTCCCGTCACGTACATCCGGCCGCCCTGGTCTACTGCAATCGCCGACGCCAGATCCGCTCCGCTGCCGCCGAGGTAGGTGGACACGACCAGCGTGGGGTCGATCACCAGCGGTCGCGTCATGTCGTACGGACCCACCTGAAAGCCAATCTCATTCTTGCTTCGGCGCACGTACTTGCCGGAGACGAGCTGCCTGGTGCCCTCGCTCTGCTGATAGATGATCGGTTTTCGATGGAACAGGTCGCCGGCGGCGGTGCGAATGACCAGCTTGCCCGCTGAGTCGATGCGGATATTCTCGGCACCGCTGAAGGCCAGCCGGATGGCCTTGGGGTCAGCTCCGGGCGCGACGACGAAGTCGTATTCCAATTGGCTATCGCTCGCGCCATGATAGACGAGGTCGATTCCGGGATAGGCTTCGCGGTAGCTCACCGAGCCGTAGGTTGGAATATTGGTGCGCCACCGGGCACGGTCCCCAACGAGGTAGTTCACCCTGCCCGCCAAAGGCTCGAGGCCGGTGATCGACGCCTCGGCATCCGCACCCACCATTCTCATCCGCAAGACCGCCGTCGGCGATGAACGCCGCTCAAGTCCCCCGCCCTCCTTGAGCTGCTGACGCCCGCTGGCCGAGCTCCCCACCGCCGCGGGCTCCTTGTACAGAGAGAGAACCGATTCAGTGGGCGTCAAGAACAGCGTGTAGCCAGCGCCACGCGAAACGTATTTCACCGGTTCATCCGCCTGCCCCTGGTTCAGCTCAAAACGCAATGGCAAACGACGATATGCCTCGAGCACCTGTTCATCGCCGCCCTTCGAGTCGGGCTTCGAAGCCAGAGCTGTGGAGGCGGCGAAAACAGCGGCACAGAACGAATAAGACAGGCAACGCAAAGAAACAGATTTGATCGTCTTCATGGAAATCTCCTGACTGATTGTTGGGGGTGAAGTTTTCACCTGGACCTCTCCTTGAGGGGTCTTCTCGCTTCATCTTTCGAAACGAGAATTGAGGCCGGGAGGTATCAGCCGATCGGAAACGGGATTCGAAAGGAGAAAAATCGACCGGAATCGACCGGAATTTCGCCTCTCAGCGGCTGGGAACGCGATCCGCGACCATCACGCTGGAAAGCGCTTCGGATTCAGCAATGGTGATGCGCGTGCCGTCGGGCGCGATGTTGAACGATTCGCTGGCGCCTCGGGAGCTGAATCCGGCAAGCCGGCGGGGGGTCGCGGCGATGTTCCCGGCGGCGGCGAAGTCCTGGGCGAAGACCCCGATCGTCCCGTTTTCACCAGAGCCGATGAACGCGACGCCGCGACCGTCCGGCAGCCATCGCGCTCGTCCGACACTGGGTCCGTTCCTCAACTTGATTTCGAACGGCACGAGCGCGCCGTCGGCGGTCTGAACCACCCTCATGGAGATGTCCCTCGCTCGGGAGTCGGGCCAATCGTAGGCTGCGTTGCGATAGACGACATACCTCCCGTCGGGCGAGATTTCGGGCCAGACGGTGGTCCCGGCGACCAGTTGGGTCGCGCTGGTGCCGTCGGCGCGAATCTTCCAGATGCCGGGGTGTGTTGGGTTGCCCGAGCTGTAGACGATCCATTGTCCATCCGGAGTCGCAGTGGGGTTCTCGGCGTCGACCCCGTCGTGCGTCAGTTGCCGCGCCCCGCGGCCGTCGGCGTCGGCAATCCAGATCTCGAACGACCCGCTGCGGTTCGAGCTCCAGAGCAGCTTCTGGCCGTCACGGGTGAAGGCCGGGTCCCAGTCATCGGCCGCGTCATCGGTGAGCTGCCGGACCGTGCCGGTCCTGGTGGACACCTTCCAGAGGTCAAGGTTGCCGCTTCGGTCGGAAGAGAAGGCCACCCATTCCCCATCCGGTGAGTAGACCGGCTGACGGTCGTTGCTGCGCCCGCGCGTCAGCCATCGAGCTTCGGTCTCCGAGGTGGCCGGGCGGCCTTCGCCCCCGCCGTCGATGACGCTCTCCCGCAAGTTCTCGAGCGTCGAGTGGGCATCGAACACCAAGCGCTGGGCGCCCGCGGGCGCAACCGTCTGAATCCGCTCGGGCACCCAGAAAAGCGTGTCGGCCTGCAACGTCGAGAGGTTCAGGCGAACCATGCGCGACGAGACGTGCGCGCGGGTCGAGCTGAGCGATTCGGATTGAGCGTAGATGAGCGCGCTTCCCGACGCGGAGTATGCGAGGGCCGAGATCCGTCCAGGCGGGCCAGGCGGGACGATCGACCGGCCGCCGGTTCCGTCGGTCCGCACCAGAAGGATCGAGTCTGGAACGCCGGTCGAAGCCGCGGCCTGTCGCACCGCGATCGTGCTTCCGTCGGGCGACCAGCGCGGGCTGTCCAGGCTGCTCGCGCCCGATTCCAGGCGAAAGATCTCGCGGGCGTTGCCGCCTTCGTCGGAGGCGATCTCCAACCGGGTGGCCGTTCCGGTCTGCGGATCGACGTGGATGAAGGCCACCTGGCGCCCGTCGGGCGAGAAGTCGCCGTCGCTCGCGTCCTCGACGATCTGGCGCGCCGCGCCCGTCGAGACCGTTGCGCTGTAGAGGGAGCTGCGCGCTCCTTGATCGCGAACGAAGATCACCCTGGACCCATCCGGCGATAAGCGCGCACGCTCGTCGGGACCCGAGGTCAGGGCCAACTCGCGTCCAGCGGCAAGCTCCTTCAGCCAGATGCGGGGCTGACCCTCTCGGTTCGAGGTGAAAACAATCGTCTGGCCATCCAGGGATGCGGCCGGCGAATGATCTCGCCCCGAGTCGGTCAATCGATGGAAGCGCGGCGGCTCGGCGTTGGTCGTCCGGGATCGGGCCGAGACCCAGAAGAGCCCCGCCAGCGTTGCTGCGACCAGGCCCGCGGCGATTGCGAGGAGCCTTGTCCGTCCGCGGCGGGCCGCCTTCTGAAGCGCGGTGAGCACCTCTTGCATGGTCGCAATTCGATCCGCCGGATTCGCCCGCAAGCCCCGCAACAACACTTCTCGCACGACCTTCGGAACGCGGCTCCCCGCGGGGAGCGGCCGCATCTTTTCCCGCTCGGCAGCGCTCGAAAGCTCCCGCAGCGACTCACCCGCGAAGGGCAACTGCCCGTAGAGCGCCTCCCATGCCGTCACCGAGAAACTGAACACGTCACTGCGCTCGTCCAGGGGCTCGCCACGCACGGCCTCGGGAGACATGTAGGCGGGGGTCCCGGCGATCTGGCCGCTGGCGGTCAGGTCCGCGGCGGCGAGCGGGCCGCTTCCGGAGGGCAGCGCGCTGTCCGGCAGCATTTCCCTTCGCCCTGGAGCGCCGCTGGGACCTTGGGCCGGTCGGGCGAGGCCAAAGTCGAGGACGCGCACCCTCCCGTCGGATCCGACGAGCACGTTGTCCGGTTTGAAGTCGCGGTGGATGAGACCGGCGGCGTGCGCCGCTGCGACGCCTTGTCCTGCCTGGATGAAGACCTCCAGCACTGCGCGCCAGGATCGCTCGGCCTCACGGAGCCAGCGGCTCAGCGTGCTCCCGTCGATGTACTCCATGGCGATGAATACCTGGTCCTCGAAGGTCCCGACATCGAACACGGCGATCACGTTGGGGTGAGACAGACGGGCGAGGGCCTGCGCTTCGCGCAAAAGCCGCGCCCTGCCCTCGCTCGCGCGCGTGTTTCCGAAGGCGTCCGGGCGGAGCAGCTTTACCGCGACCTTGCGATCGAGCTGAGGATCGTAGGCCCTGAATACGACGCCCATTCCACCGCGACCGAGCAGGTCGAGCAGCAGGTAGCGATCGACGGCGGCGCCGGGCTCGAGCAGCAGACCCAGGGTGCGCTCCCCGGAGCGCGACGCCGGCGACTCGCCGGATAGCGCATCGCCTTCGGTCCCCAGCAGCAACCGCGCGCCTGCATTTGCCCCCGGCGCCCTGAGCTGCGTGCTCGCCCGATCGTGCGCCTGGAGAAGCGACTCCACTTCGCGGCGTAACTCCTCGTCACCAGCGCTGGCCTCGGTGATCAGCTTCGATCGGCGGTCCACCGCCCAGTCAAGCGCTGCCGCAAACAGCGCGTCGATCTGCTTCCACCGCTCCGGCGTCATGACTCGTTCTTGTCTGTGTTCAGCTCGCGGTAGAGCCAGGCTTTGGCTCGGAGCCATTCGCGCTTGACGGTGATCGGCGCGACCCCGACCACTTCCGCGGTTTCCTCCACGCTGAGCCCGCCGAAGTGGCGAAGCTCGACGATTCGCGCCTTGTCGGGATCTATCGCGGCGAGCCTCTCCAAGACCTGGTGGAGGGCCAGCACGGCCGCGCTACCCTCGGGGGACACCATCGCCACGTCCTCGAAGGCGACCTTCTCCTGAGCGCCGCCTCGCTTCGCGGTCGCATTCCGGCGCGCGTAGTCTACCAGCAGCGAGCGCATCACCTGAGCGGCGAAGCCAAAGAAATGGGTGCGATCGTTCCACCCGACCTCAGGGTAGTCCACGAGCTTGAGATAAGCTTCGTGGAGCAGCGCGGTGGTCTGGAGGGTGTGACTGGGGTTCTGCCGCCGCATGTAACGCTTTGCCAGCTCGCGAAGCTCGTCGTAGACCAGCGGCATCAGCTTTGCGAATGCGTCCTGGTCGCCGCCATGCCAGTCGCGAAGTAGGCGCGTTACATCCGGGCGCGAGCGGGCCATTCCGTCCCCTTGATACCCCAATGGTGCAGAGAGATTTACACTGAGGCTGGCCAGGCTGCAATCGACCTCGGAGACGGATGTCAGAGAGGTAGATCGGCGTCCCGCTCGGCGAGTCGAATCAGCACAAAGGGTGCGCTGTCGCGTTTGTTTAATTGCCTCGAAGCCCACCGGAAACGTTCAGCGCACTGGTCCCGAGATGCTCAAGTGCGGCATCGGGCCTGGCTCTGGCGATGATCATCTGTTGTACATTTGACCCCGGTTTCCGGGGCAAAAGGTACAACAGTTTCGGATAGCGGGCGTGCCGAGAGCTACGGTTTTGGGCAACTTCACTCTCTTCCGAGAGAAAACCGAAGTTCAGCCGGAAATGTATCCACGCGAACCCCGAGGCAGCCAAAGCGGCGTTATTCGCTCGGCTCGGGGGTGTCGCTCGGCATGGAGATGTCTCACGGCTCGGAGATGTCTCGCGGCTCCGGCAATTCGCTCGGCGGAGCGATTCGTTCGGCCTAAAGATCCGCTAGAGAGCGGAACAGGTAACTGACCCTCAGCGGGGCTTGACCGCCACTTCGGGCTTGAACGTATAGGGGTCGCTCGGGTTGCGCTGCGTGCCGATGTCTTGCAGCCGCAGCTCGACCGAGGCCAGCATCTTCGGATGGGTGATGACGTAGAAGCGGTCCTCTCGGACGGCCTCGAACGTCATCCGCGCCACCTCCGCCGCGCTCAGCCGGCCGGAGCCGACCCCCTTCTCGGCGCGTTGCCGCGCTGCGATCTGCGAAGCGGTGGGCAGCGCGTCCTCGGTTAGCTCTGCGGGGCGGTTGCGCTCCGATTGCCCGATGTTCGTGGGCACGAACGCGGGGCAAAGCACCGAGACGCCCACTTTCGCGCCGGCGGCGCGCAGCTCGTGGAACATCGTCTCGCTCAGCGTCACCACGCCGTGCTTGCTGACGTTGTAGGCCGCCATCAGCGGGGCGGAGACGAGGCCGGCTGCCGAGGCCGTATTGACCACGTGGCATTCGCAATCCTGCTTCAGCATCAGCGGGACGAAGCTGCGGATGCCGTGCACCACCCCCATCAGATTCACCCCGAGGACCCACTGCCAGTCCTTGAGGCTCGCCTCCCAGACGAAGCCCCCGCCGCCGGCCACGCCAGCGTTGTTGAATAAAACGTGAACGGCGCCGAACTCCTTCATCGTCCGCTCCGCGAGCCGCTGCACGTCAGCGGCGCTGGCGACATCGACGCGCAGGCCTACCGCCTGCGCTCCCGAGGCGCGCGCCTCCCCGACCGCCCCATCGAGAGCGTCTTGCTGCACGTCCGCCAGCACGAGCTTCATCCGCTCGCTCGCGGCGATGCGCGCGAACTCCCGCCCAAAGCCGCTCCCCGCGCCGGTGATGACGGCAACCTTCCCGACGAGATCTTTCATGTTCTCCTCCTCGCGCGTTCGATTACCATGTCCGCCGGCGTACCGCATCGAGGCACGCCAAGGATCGCCCATGCATCAGCAGATTCGCGCGTTCATCGAGATGCTCAAAGCAAACATCCCGGCGGGGACGCCGAAGATGTGGCAGCTCACGCCGCAGCAGGCCCGCGAGCAGAGCGCGCGCTTCTACGCGCCCTTCAACGAGGGCGGTCCGGAGGCGGCCGAAGTGCGCGATCTGTGCGTCCCGGGCCGGCGCGGCGACATTCCGGCGCGGCTCTACGTCCCACGCGGCGCCGCCGCGCGCTCGCCCGGACTGCTGTACCTGCACGGAGGCGGCTTCGTCCTGGGCAGCCCCTCGACCCACGACCGCCTGACGCGGGAGCTTGCGGAGCGCCTTGCCGCGCGCGTGCTCTCTTTGGACTATGCCCTCGCTCCCGAGCATCCCTATCCAGAGGGGCTCGACGACTGCGTGGATGCCGCGCGCTGGACAAGCGCCCATGCAGAAGAGTTGGGGATGGATCCGTCGCGGCTCTTGATCGGCGGCGATTCCGCGGGGGCGAGCCTCAGCGCGGCCACCCTGCTGCGGCTGCGCGACGAGGGCTCGCCGCCGCTCTTTTCCGCGGCGATCCTTCTCTATGGCCGGTTTGTGTCCGGCAACACCGATTCGCTGCGCGCCTGGGGCGATCGCGAGCTGATCCTCTCGCGTAGCCTCCTGGTGTGGTTTGGAAAGGCTTACACCGGCAGCGGCGGGCCGGCGTCGGGCCCCTACCTGGCCCCGGCGGAAGCGGATCTGCGCGGGCTTCCGCCGGCACTGCTCGTGGCGGGGACGCTGGACCCGCTTCTCTCCGACTCCCAGCTGTTCGCCGAAGCGCTGCGAAAGGCGGGCGTCAGCGCGGAGCTGCAGGTCTACGAGGACGGCATCCACGCCTTTTTACAGTTCCCGATGTTCGACATGACGCGCGACGCGCTGGCGAAGATTGCGGAGTTCAGTCGCAGGCATCTGGCGGAGCCGCGATGAGCTCCAGAATCGTCCGCCGTCGCGATCTCGAGTTCCAGCTCTTCGAGGTGCTCGACGTGGAGTCGCTGCGCGATCGGCCGCGCTTCGCGCAGCACTCGCGCGAGACGATGCTCGCCGCGCTGGATACCGCGCTGGCCATCGCGGAGGAGAAGTTCGCGCCGCACAACCACAAAGCGGACGAGCACGAGCCCACCTTCGACGGGCAGCGCATCCACCTCATCCCGGAGGTGAAGGAGGCGCTCGACGCGTACGTCGCCGCTGGCTTCCTCGCCGCCACCGAAGATTACGAGAAGGGAGGCATGCAGCTCCCGGCGACGGTGGCCGGCGCCTGCCAGGCGATCTTTGCCGCCGCCAATGTCGGCACCACGGCGTACGTCTCGCTGACCATCGGCAACGCCGCGCTGCTTTCCGCCTTCGCCTCGCCGGAGCAGAAGGAGCGCTACCTCAAGCATCTGCTCTCGGGACGCTTCTTCGGCACCATGGCGCTGACGGAGCCGCAGGCGGGATCGTCGCTCGCGGACATCCTCACCACCGCGACCCCGAATCCCGACGGCAGCTACTCGCTGTCGGGAACGAAGACCTTCATCTCCGGCGGCGACCACGATCTGGCGGAGAACATCGTCCACCTCGTGCTGGCGAAGATTCCGGGATCGCCTCCCGGCGTGAAGGGGATCTCGCTGTTCATCGTCCCCAAGTACCGCGTCAATGCCGACGGCAGCCTGGGTCCGTCCAACGACGTGGCGCTCGCGGGCCTCTTCCACAAGATGGGCTACCGCGGCACCACCTCGACGCAGCTCAGCTTCGGCGAGAAGGGCGAGTGCCGCGGCGAGCTGGTGGGCCAGCCCCACCAGGGCCTCGCGTACATGTTCCACATGATGAACGGAGCGCGCATCGGCGTGGGGCTCGGCGCGGTGATGATCGGGTACACGAGCTACCTGCACGCGCTCGACTACGCGCGCGAGCGACCCCAGGGCAGGCCAGTCGGCGCGAAGGACCCGCGCTCCCCCCAGATCCCCATCGTCCAGCACGCCGACGTGCGCCGCATGCTCCTTGCCAGCAAGTCGTACGTGGAGGGCGGTCTGGCGCTCTGCCTCTACGCGGCGCGCCTCGACGACGAGCTGGAGACGGCCACCTCGCCGGATGCGCGGCGCGAGGCGGAGCTTTTGCTCTCGCTACTAACGCCGGTGGTGAAGGCGTGGCCTTCGCAGTATTGCCTGCAGGCGAGCGACCTCGCCATCCAGGTGTACGGCGGATACGGCTACATCCGCGAATACCCGGTCGAGCAGTTCTATCGCGACAACCGCCTGAACCCGATCCACGAAGGCACCAACGGCATCCAGGCGCTCGACCTGCTCGGGCGCAAAGCATTGGGCGGCGGGGGAAAGGCGCTGGAGCTGCTCGTGCGCGCGATGAGGCCGAGCATCGAGGCCGCCGGGCGCGAGGAGGCGCTGCGGGGGTTTGGCGAGGAGCTGGGGCAGGCCATGGAGCGGCTGGTCGCGACCACGATGCGCCTCGGGGACGCGGCCGCGCGCGACGTGGAGCGCGGGCTGGCGAACGCCAGCGTTTACCTCGAGGCGATGGGACACGTGGTGGTGGCGTGGATGTGGCTGCGCCAGGCGGTCGCCGCGACGAACGCGCTCGGCAGCGCCCGCGGAGAAGACGCCGACTTCTACCGGGGCAAGCTGGCCGCCTGCCGCTACTTCTTCCGCTGGGAGCTGCCGCGCATCGGGCCGCAGCTCGCGCTGCTCGATTCGCTGGATTCCACCTGCCTGGAGGCGCAGCCGGCCTGGCTGTGAGAAGACCGCGATGATCGCGGACGCGCACTACCATCTCGATCCGCGCCTGGAGAGCGTCGAGCGCCTGCTGGCGCAGATGCAGGAGCACGGCATCGGCCGGGTGGCGCTGATCGCGGCGCTGTGCGATCCGCTGCACATCGGCAAGGCGGGGGCAGCGTTGGGCAAGGCGATGCGTCGCGCGCTCGCAGGCGGCGCGCCGCGGCTCGGGCGGATCCTCTACCGCAGCACGGTGCACAGGTCCGGGCGCGTCTCGTTTTTGGGCAGGAGCTCCGCCATCTATCCCGCGCCGGACAACGAAGCGGTGGAACGGGCGCTCTCGGCCCGTCCGGACAAGTTCGTGGGCTGGGTGTTTCTCAACCCGCGCGCGAAGGCGCCGGTGGAAGAGGCGGAGCGCCGCTTCCGCCATCCGGGATGGATCGGCGTCAAGGCGCATCCCTTCTGGCACCGCT
>WNFF01003683.1_pt1 | contig 14302 bp, 10 predicted proteins | sample 5400441 | NCBI WGS metagenome assembly WNFF01 (sample SAMN13153345, study PRJNA577476) | soil metagenome | isolation source: 120 cm saprolite under Douglas fir tree site 2 hole 3 replicate 1 | place: USA:California | collected 2015-04-18 | reverse complement strand
CGCAACGCATCCGAGAACGACTCGGCGCCTACCGGCATGACCATGAATTCCTGGAAATCAACATTGTTGTCAGCATGTGCGCCGCCGTTGAGAATGTTCATCATGGGAACGGGCAGCAGGTTCGCTTCTGCCCCGCCCAGATAGCGATACAGCGGAACTCCAAGAGCTCCGGCTGAAGCGCGCGCAGCCGCCATTGAAACAGCCAGAATCGCATTGGCTCCCAATCTTCCCTTGTTCGCAGTGCCATCCAGTTCGATCATTTTTTGATCGAGAGCGCGCTGCTCGGTGGCGTCCAGATTGGCCAGCGCTTCTGCGATCTCGCCATTCACATTTTCCACTGCTTTGAGAACACCTTTCCCGAGATAACGTTCCTTTTCGCCATCGCGCAGTTCGACGGCTTCGTGCTCTCCGGTGGAGGCGCCGCTGGGAACGGCAGCGCGGCCTAAAGTACCATCCGCCAGCAGCACTTCGGCCTCGACAGTAGGATTGCCGCGTGAATCAAGAATCTCGCGAGCGCGAATTTCGGAGATATTAGTCATGTGTGAGTGTGTACCCTTTGCATCCGGATTGATTGTGGGACGATCTTCACCTGTCACAGGCCCAATTTCACTGACTAATGTAAGCCGCCGCCCAGTCAGATAGCCGATGCCCTCGTAACGCTTGCCCATTGCGTGATCCGAAAACCGCGATTATATCGGAAGCTGACGGGGTGGGTCTTTGACCCGGCAGTCGGTTTTGGCGGTGAGCGGCGTTGGAGCATCGTACCTCCGCTGGTTCACTTGTCGCTTCCGACGTTGTCCACTGCTTGTGCCTGTTTTACAGTCGGAATTAGAAAGCAGGACGTAAACACAGGAGGCGGAATGAGAACGAGGAAGAGTTTGGCTGGTCTATTTTGCTTGTTGCTGATGGCCGGCATGGCTGTGGCACAAACCAACCTGGCGCTGCCCGCTGGTACTGCGCTCAAAGTAAAACTGGAAAACACACTGGCGACCTTCAGCAATAAGTCGGGTGATCCGTTTTCCGGACGTGTCACTCAAGCGGTGGTAATCGACGGTAAAACAGTGATCCCCGTTGGGACAACGGTTCAGGGGCGCGTCACCAAGATTAACGAGCCACGGCGCATTGCCGGCAAGCCGACCATCGGGATCTTTCCAGAGACTGTCGTGCTGCCCAATGGTGAACGCTACATGCTAAATGCGACGTTGGTTGACACTAGCCTGCGCGCTGGAACTGACGTCAACGAGGAAGGCCAATTCAAGGGTGCAGGGCACGATGGCAAGGACTTGACCGAAATCGGCATGGGCACGGGCGGTGCCATGCTGGTCGGCGGGCTGATTGGCGGCGGCAAGGGCATGTTGATTGGCGGCACAATCGGCGCCACTGCCACGGTCGCGCACTGGCTATCGAAGCATCGTTCCGCCATGCTGCCGGCGGGTACGGAACTGGTAATGGAACTCAGCCGACCCATGGCGCTGACGGCAGCGAGTTCTGGGCAATAAAAATCCGGTCTCAGTTGCGCTACTCGGTCGCGCGTTGTAGACGATACACACGTCTTAATCATCGGGGGCACGCGCTCCCGATGTTGTTTTTTTAGGTCCGTCCACTCACACATTTATTTTTCGTACTGTCCACTGACCACCGATCACTAACTTCCTGGACTCAATAATCCATCGACATCAAGTCTGCTTCGCTCAGCAATTCCAATTCAATCCATCCTTCCAGCGGAAGTGCGTCAACCGGGAGGCCGTTTTGCCAGAGGCTGAAGCGCAGCCTCAGCTTGGAGGTGACTGGCACGGAAGCTCCTGCGGGTGACGAACCGTTGACGGAAGAAGTGGGTATCGCCAGAAGCCAACTCAGCGGCAACTGGAATTCGAAATTCCGCGCGAGCGCCACTTTAACGTCGTGGCTGGCACGTCCTTGAGAGGAATCTAATGGCGGTTCTTCGCCGGCCTGGCCCACCTTCCATTCTCGCAACTCTCGCTCCTGTACGATTGCATCCAGTCGGAGAGAGCGCCTCGGGCGAGGTTCGGCGCCGGACCATGATTCCAGATTGACTACTAGTGCGAACTCGCTCTCCGGCAAGTCCCCAGCAAAATCGAGGCGGCCGTAAACATTGCTTTCATCGATACCTGCGTACGCCGAATCCAGCAGAAAACGCTTGCCATGCATGGCGCCGGCACGGTGATCCGCGGTGTAGCGGGCTGCGCCCATCCATTCGAAGTAGCGCACCATGTCTCCAGTAATTCGGGGATGAATGTAAGCCGTTTGCGGTGCGTATGATGGCCGGCCGAGTCCGCCGAGAATCGGCTGGGCCAGGTAGTCGGGAGGGCTGGCCCCGAGCGCCTGATAAATGTTGGAGAGATGCTTGCGATATAGCTCGTCGAAATCGCGATCGTTGGCGGAATGGTGCTCGGGTCCATACCACCAGTTCCAGTCACTGCCTTCCGCAATCAGCAATTCTTCAAATGCCAGCTTGCGCTGGGCTTCGCTGGCGCGTGGCGCGGTTTGTGTAAAGAAATTGCGCGCATGATAGAGATAATCCCAGGAGCGGTTATCTTCCGAGGCGCCAATCCAGACATTAAAATTGGCGCTGATCCAGGAACCGGGCACAAGCGAAGTGAGACGTCCGAAATCGCGGTGCCGTTCTATAGCTTCCGAAACCGTAACCGCCTCTACTCCGGGATCGTTCTGCAAGGCTTCGTAGAAACGGCGAAGGAACTCACGCCCGGAGCGGGGATAATATTCCCAGGCATTCTCACCGTCGAGGATGATTGAAATCACAGCGTCACGTCCCATATCCAATATGGGTTGCGCCGCATTCTTAATGTTTTGCATTAGATGTCGAGCAGCTTCTTCGGCAGGCATTCCGGAGTACACGAAGCCGATCAGGTCGGAAAGCGTGTGGTCCCGGAACAACATGTTCATCACGGTCTGGCCATTGTCATAACGATGGACGGTATACAACTTCGCGGCTGCCTCGGACGGGAGGCGGCCGCTTCCGTCGCGAGAAAAGTGAATGCCTTGGCTTCTTCCGAGCACGCCCTCATCCGTGGCCATCCACTGAATTCCAAGGCCGTGCGCGATGGCAAGGACTTCGTCTGAAACACTGCCTTCCGATGGCCACACGCCTCGCGGCCTCATTCCGAAAACTTGCTGGTGCAACTCAAGTCCACGGAGGAGTTGCTCGCGAGCATCCTCCGGATGGCGGAATCGGTTTTGCGGTAATGGCAACCCCGGCGAAGACACCGCCCCAACGTTCGTGTCACATAACAACGGCAAAATGGGATGGTAGAAAGGGGAGGTAGAAATTTCGATTGAACCTCGTTGTGCGGCATCCCTGTGTGCGGGCAACACCTTGCTGAGCAACTCACGTTGCCGGATTATTACGAAGTGCTGATCCTCGAGCGAGTAGCCATGTCCCTTCTTAATCAGGCCAGCAATCTCCGCTTGTTCGAGGAAAAATTCATCGAACCAGGCGATTTGGGAAAGAACCTGAAGGTCCGTAAAATCCTGGGGTTGGAAAAATTTCTCAGCGCGTTCTGGCGAATCCCCGGAACTGCGATAGCGCTGCCAGAGTTCTCTGTAGCGGGGATACCGTCCGATCATATTTGTCGGGTTCGCCTGAAATAAATACTGCAGGGCGAATCGGCGATCGTCTGCTGTTAGATCTGTAGCTGGTTTTGCTGCAACGTGCAGAAATGGATCATGGGCGGTGCCGCCGACATAATCCTGGATTTGGCTGATTAGCGAGGGCACCAGGTTGAAGGTTTGATGTATCCCCGGGAACTCGTCGAGCAACTTGACCATGCCGTAGTAATCCTTGAGCGCGTGCAACCGCACCCACGGGAGACGGTACTCACCACTAACCAGGTCTTTGTAAAAAGGCTGATGCTGATGCCAGAGGATGACTACACGCACGACGGGCATCAGCGCGAGGACCTTTCAGCAAAGCGTGTCATGGAAGTGAAAGTATTCTAGTATGGCATAACACCAGCAAACTCCAAGACAGTTGGGTACACTTAGGACGCCGCCACAGCCGGCGGCTCAAGACTTGGATGAGCCCAGACCAGCTAACCCGCACCGTAACTGCTCCTCGCTACGACGTGACTCTGCTCACTGCCCAAGACTTCTATCTGTTCAACGAAGGCAGTCACTATCGTATATACGAAAAACTTGGCGCACACGAGATGGAGGCCAGCGGCGAACGAGGCACCTGCTTCGGCGTCTGGGCGCCCAACGCGCGCGAAGTTTATGTGATAGGGAGCTTCAACGGCTGGGACCATCGCTCACACCCGTTGCGCCCGCGCGGGGCTTCAGGAATCTGGGAAGGCTTCGTACCCGGCGTGGACAAAGGTGCGCTTTACAAATTCCATATCCTTTCCCATCACAACGGGTATCGGGTTGATAAGGCCGATCCGGTTGGGTTTTTGCATGAGAAGCCCCCGCGAACCGGCTCGGTGGTATGGGATCTCGCCTATAAGTGGAGCGACCAGGAATGGTTGCGCAAGCGGGGCAAAATAAATTCGTTACGCGCGCCTATCTCGATTTACGAAGTGCACTGCGGCTCGTGGATGCGGGTGCCGGAGGAACATAACCGGCCGCTGACTTATCGTGAACTGGCGCCACGCCTGGCGGAATATGTCGAGCGCATGCAGTTCACGCATGTCGAATTTCTTCCAATCATGGAACATCCCTTCTATGGCTCATGGGGATATCAGACAACCGGTTACTTTGCGCCGACTGCGCGATACGGCACGCCGCAAGACTTTATGTTTCTGGTGGACTATCTGCACCAGCACGGCATCGGCGTAATTCTGGATTGGGTGCCATCGCACTTCCCTTCCGACGAGCATGGTCTGGCTTACTTCGACGGTACGCATTTATTCGAGCATTCTGACAGCCGACAGGGTTTTCATCCCGATTGGAAAACCTTCATCTTCAACTACGGACGCAATGAAGTTCGCAGCTTTCTGCTGAGCAGCGCCATGTTCTGGCTTGACAAGTACCACATTGATGGCCTGCGCGTGGACGCTGTTGCATCCATGCTCTATTTGGATTATTCACGCAAACCCGGGGAATGGATCCCGAACAAATACGGAGGTCGCGAAAATCTGGATGCAATCGAATTTCTGCGCCGTTTTAACGAGGAAGCGTACAAAGAACACTCCGATATTCAGACCATAGCGGAAGAGTCCACATCATGGCCCATGGTTTCGAAGCCAACTTATCTTGGCGGACTTGGTTTTGGCATGAAGTGGGACATGGGGTGGATGCACGATACGCTCGCTTATTTCTCAAATGATCCCATTCACCGCAAATATCATCACAACCAGCTCACGTTTCGCAGCCTCTATTCATTCCATGAGAATTTTGTCCTGCCTCTCTCGCACGATGAAGTGGTGCACGGCAAAGGCTCGCTGATCGGAAAAATGCCAGGTGACGAGTGGCAGAGATTTGCCAACCTGCGCTTGCTATTCGGCTACATGTTCGCGCAGTCGGGGAAAAAGCTGTTTTTTATGGGAGATGAGTTTGGCCAGGTTCGAGAGTGGGCACACGATACCAGCCTGGAATGGCATGTCCTGCAATATCCCCTGCATCACGGTGCACAGAACTGGATGGAGCAACTGAACCGTCTTTACCGCAGTGAACCAGCCTTACACGAACTGGATAACGATCCAGCCGGATTCGAATGGGTCGACTGCAACGATCATGCAACCAGCGTTCTTTCCATGCTAAGAAAAGGGTTGTCATCGCAAGATGTTGTGCTTGCAGTTTGCAATTTCACGCCTGTACCCAGGATTGGTTACACGGTGGGCGTACCTTTCGGAGGCTTTTGGCGCGAATTGCTGAATAGCGATGCCACGGAATATGGCGGCAGCGGTATGGGAAACCTGGGTGGCTGCGAAGCGAAAGCGGAACCAGCCCATGGGCGGCCCTATTCTCTGACTCTCACCCTGCCACCACTAGGCGCGCTCTTTCTGAAGGTCTAACTCGCTACTTCCACAGCTTGGGAATCAAGAAGGCTCCCAGTGCCACACTGGCAAGAACGGAACCCAGGGGCATAAACCTGGAAAACCCCCGGGAGACCGATTTCCGCGATGCCAGCAGCACTTTAATCCGATCCACCAACTCCGCCACTGGTGCCCCTTTCGGTAATGCCGCATCCACCATATGAGGGATGGTATCGACAACAGCCTGGCATCCGGAAACAAGAATGACCGGTATCTTCCGGCTGCGCCGCTTGATGCTGGCAGCCAGTTCTTCGCCACTCATCCCCGGCATCTCGTAATCAGAGACGACTGCATCAATTTTCTCGGGATGAAACAAGTTCAGGGCCTGACGGCCGTCCGCCGCGACCACCACATCGTAGCCATAGCCGCTGAACAAGAGCTTGTAAAGGTCGCGAATCGCCGGATCATCGTCTACGCAAAGTAATTTCGGTTTCCCGTTGGAGGAGTGATGTGCCATGGGGTACCTTCTCGCGTTCAAGCTTTAACTGCACGGCGCACGGTCATGGAACCTTCGCGGTCGCTCATGCCTGACTACTCAACGCGCTACTATTTTACCTCTTCTTGCAAAACTATTCGACGCAAGGTCTGCATGTCCTGGCACAATTTATGACAAACCATTCTTTAGGGCTTCCACTGGCCAATCTCCACCAGTAGTTCATCCAGTCCAGCCTTCTTAATGATCCCGCCAACGGCGGCATGAAAGATGTGAGGGGTAATGGATTAGGGTTCTGTGCAATCGTATGAACCGTAATCGACGCGGCCAGACGATTGGTCATCTGCTGAAGGTCAACTGTCTGCTGGCCTGAGAGGGTGACTGCGAGCGCAAGAATGAGAGGCAATACAGGAATGTGCTGACGATCCATGTGACCATCCGGTTTCAGAAATTTGTGCGAACTGCGGCCCGAGGTCAAGGGGTGGGGTGGGCATTGCTACGAGCAGGTGCCAGAAGGCACCCCAGAATGCAGATGAGGAGCCGGGAGCACCGTCAATCCCGTGCTAGACTCGATCTAGCCTTCACTGCTGGACCATGCGGATCCTTACCCGCTACATTCTGCGCGAAGTGATGTCGCACGCTGCGATTGGCGCGGCAATCTTCACTTTTGTCCTGTTCACCCGCGATCTGGAACGCCTTCTCGAGGTGGTGGTCCGTAACAGTGCGCCCTTACCTAGCGTCGCTGAAATATTCTTCTTCACCGTGCCGGTCGCCCTGACCTACACAATTCCCATGGGTGTATTGGTCGGCATCCTCATCGGCCTCAGCCGTCTCGCCGCCGATAGCGAAATCACCGCCATGCGGGCCACTGGGATCGGGGTTTGGAGTTTCCTGCGAATCAATTTAATTTTTGTTCTTGCGGCTTGGCTGTTGGCCCTGGTGAACAGTCTCTACGTTGCTCCCCGCTCGCAAGCCGCCATGGCGCATCTGCAAGACAAGCTGAAAACCTCCCAGGCATCTTTCGAAATCCAACCGCGAGTTTTCTATGAAGGATTCCCCAAAATCGTGCTCTATGTACAGGATGTGAAAAGCGCATCCGGCGCCGCGGTGTGGAAAGGCGTTTTTCTGGCAGATATGAGCCTTCCCGCGGCGCCTCGCATTACTCTCGCACGGGAAGGAATTCTGATAAGCGAAGGGCCGGACGCTTTGCACCTTCACCTGACCAACGGCTCGATCCATGAGACTGATCCCAAGTCGCCCGAGCATTACCAGATTTCCACTTTTCAGGACACCGATATTCCGATTCAGGTTTCCAGCGCCGAAAATAAACAAGAGCGCGAACCTCCGACGATTGGGGAAATGGGCACATGGGAGCTGTTGCGCCGGGCGCCTCGAGTTAACCGGATCACGGCACGCTGGTACCAGATTGAGTTCTACCGCCGCCTGGCGTTACCCACCGCCTGTATTGTTCTGGCGCTAGTCGGCATTCCTCTGGGTCTCTCCTCCAAAAAGGGCGGCAAATCCAGTGGATTCGTGCTGACTATACTGCTCGTATTTGCATATTACTCGGCCTCTCTCATCGGAGTCTCTCTGGCCCGTCAGGGGAAAGTTCCGCCCCCAGTGGGGGTATGGCTGGCCAATCTAGTATTTCTCGTGGGCGGCTGTTTCCTGCTATGGCAAGCCGAACGACGGCCATTTGAGATCGCTCCCGTACGCGCCCTGTGGGGGCGGCTGATGCAGGGCCTGCAAATGGGCGGAGAAATGCTGGTAAACTCCCGCACGCACAATGATGCATTTGAGCGCGCTGCGAGCCGACGGCGAGTTTTCTTCGCCCGATTTCCCACTATCCTAGACGACTACATTCTGCGCGACTTCTGCGTCTATCTGGCAATGATTGTAAGTACCTTCCTCATGTTGCTACTAGTATTCACGCTGTTTGAACTGCTAGGCGACATTATTCGCAACCAGGTTTCGCCGCTCGTCGTGACGGCCTATCTGCTGAACGTTTCTCCATATTTTTTTTACAACGTAGCGCCGCTGGCCATGCTGCTGGCGGTTCTCATCACCTTCGGCCTTATGCAGCGTTCCAACGAAATCACCGCCATCAAGGCTACTGGTACCAGTATTTACCGCATTATTGTGCCGGTGATGCTGGCGGCTGCGATCCTGGCGTGTGGCCTTTTCTTTTTTGACCAGTTCTACTTGCCCCACGCTAACAAGCGTCAGGATGCGCTACGCAATCAGATCAAAGGAAAACCCCCACAGACCTACCTGCAACCCGACCGGAAGTGGATCTTCGGCCAACATTCCGACATTTACTATTACCAGTTCTTCGACTCCGATCGTGACCAGTTCGGAAGCATTTCGGTTTTTCAATTTGATCCGCGGACTTTCGAAATGACGCGGCGGATTTATGCGGAGCGGGCCCATTGGGCGGACCGTCTCCAACGCTGGGTGTATGAACAGGGCTGGCAACGCGAATTAAATGGGATTGCAATTGAGAACTATCGTCAGTTTGAGGTGGAGACCTTCCCGCAGCTCAGCGAGCCGCCGACTTATTTCAAGAAAGAAGTAAAACAGTCATCGGAAATGAGTTACGACGAGCTGCGTCGCTACATCCATGACTTGCAGCAAAGCGGATTCGACGTGGTCCGCCTCCGGGTCCAATTGCACGAGAAGTTCGCCTTTCCGCTGATTACATTCGTTATGGCGGTGTTAGCAATTCCCTTTTCGCTTTCCGCGGGAAAGCGCGGCGCCATCGCCGGGGTTGCTGTAGCTGTGAGCATTGCCGTCGTGTACTCGGTTGTTTCCCGCCTGTTTGAAGCGATGGGAAATCTCAGTCAGTTACCGCCCGCTCTAGCGGCATGGTCTCCCGACCTGATTTTTGCGTTTCTCGGTGGATACTTAGTTCTGAAAGTGCCAACCTAATTCGTTTTCAGCATGCGGGCTTTTCGGGCCGCGGGGAATAAGCTTGCGGTGACCGTCATTCTGATCTAGCCATTCGAGCACTAGGTGCAACCCCGGCCGAGAGAGTGGCGCAGATCACTTCAGCGCAATCGCCGACGGCCGCGACGCCGTCGTGACAGGTGCAAGTGGAACTAGCGCACCTGACTTCGCGGTGATTTTGAAGCCTGAGATAGAGTCGGATCCAATGTTTGCCACGTAGAGGTAAAGTCCTCCCGGGTGGATCGCCACAAAAACAGGGCTCGTGCCGGTGGAAGGTGCTTGGGAAAGCGCTGTCAGCTCGCCGTTGCTGGGGTTGATGTGATATCCCGAAACCTGGTTCGAGTTCATGTCCGTGATGTAAAGGAAGTTAACCGAGGGATCGATCGCCGCCGAGACCGGACCCAGCCCCGCAGCGAATGGTGAACCAGTGACCTCAATAGGAGTGCCGGCAATCGCACAACTTGGGGAGACGCTTTCGCAAATCACAAATGCGCTGACGTCATTCGACCCCTCATTGGCCACGTAGAGGATAGTAATCGGGGCCGGACTCGTGGTGGTTGTGGTTGCGACCGCCAGTCCAGAGGGCGTGGTACGAACGGAGAATGGAGATCCCAGTATCTGAGTCAGGGCCCCTGAACTGTCCACGGAGAAAACCGAGATCGTTCCTTGCCCCCGGTTCGCGACGTAAAGGAAACTTCCCGAGGGGTCAACTGCCACGGAAGCTGGAGCTGCACCCGATGTGGCCGTCGGCGTCGGTGGAGTGCCCGTTGGAAACGAGCCTACTAAGGTAACGCTCCCGCTTGAACCGACCGAGAACACCGACACATCGTTTGACCCCTGATTCGCCACGAACAGAAAGTGACCCGCATGATCGATCGCCAGCGCAATCGGAGTGGTTCCGGTTGCCGGATTTCCACTGACGGCCATTAGCGTCCCATTCGGATTGACAGAATAGGCCGACAGCGTATTCGATGCACTGTTAGTAACGTATGCAAAGCTACCCGTGGGGTCCAGCACAATGCCCGACGGTACATTCTGGGTCTGAGCACTGGTATTGATCTGCGACAAACCCCCAGTGTCGAGGTTGATGCCATAGGACGTAACCGAAGAAGCCCCTTCACTCGTCACCAGCAGCACACCCGCAGGCCTGGAGGGCGAGTTGCCACAACTAATCAAGAAAACGGCAACACCGATCAGAAACAATATGCCGGCAAATCCGCGTACCTTTATCGACATTTTTCTCCCTGTATTTCCTCCTTGCGATTCGAGTGGGACTAAAGCCTCGGCTGCGCGAAGTGAGGGCCAACCAACCGCGGGGTCTAACACTCCCATTTGTGTATCAGGAATAGACGCGAAGCGCAAACTTGGTAGATCCTGTTATTCCTCAGCGGCAGCACCGACTCGCTCTCCGCGAACTTGCTCGTCGCGCGAAGCAAGAGGCAAGCGAATTTCCACGATTAGCCCACCTTCGGGACGATTTGCTGCCCTGACCGTTCCTCCGTGTGCGCGCACGGCGCGTTCCGTAATGGCTAGCCCCAACCCGACGCCGCCGGTCTGCCGGTTACGAGCGTCATCAAGACGGTAAAAGGGACGAAATAGTTTGTGCAAAACTTCCGCGGGAACACCCGGTCCTGAATCCGCCACCCGTAACACAGCTTCCGCAGGTAATGCTTCGTCCGATTTCTTCAAGTCAACCTCCACGCGCGTGCCTTCCCGCGTGTAGCGCGTAGCATTCCGAACGACGTTCTCGATCGCACTGTGCAATAGCGCGGGTTGTCCCAAGATAATGCAGTCATCGGCGGCAACACAATTTACGTGGCAGTTGCGGTTTTGCGCTTCGAAGTCCGCGTCCTTACAGATCTCTCGCACCATCACTCCCAGATCAATAGCCGATTTTTGCACCGCTTCTGCGCCGCCCTCCAACCTGGCAATCGTGAGCAGCCGTCCGATCAGTTCATTCAAGCGCTCTGCTTCCAGCTCAATTCGTTGCAAAGCGGTTTGAGCGTCGGGCCCGGTGCGTTGGCGGGCCAGCCCCAGCGCAACACTCAGCCTTGCCAGAGGAGAACGCAACTCGTGGGAAACGTCGTTGAGGAACCGATTCTGGGCGTTGACCAGATCTTCCAATCGAGCCGCCATGCTGTTGAAATCGCGTACCAGTCCCGCGATCTCATCGCGACGGCGCAAGGGAGGCGCTTCCGCACGTGCGGTAAGGTCTCCCGCGGCAAGCTGTTGCGTGGTGGCGCGGAGCCGCACCACCGGCCCCGTCAAGTATCGCGCTAATATATAGCAAACAAGACCGGAAGAGATAACAGCTATCAGAAGTCCCAGCCCCGGAACCCCATGCGGGCCAAAGAAAATGCGGGGGCCATGCGGCAATTCGATTACCAGCGTGAAGCGGCGGCCCTTGCTATCCGTAGCGGATTGGCGCATAAATGGCGGAGGTATTATCTTTGACCAAAATCCATCGGGCCCATGTGGCGGTCTGCCGCTGGCCATATGCTCCGCCCATCCTGGTGGGGCGCGATGTGAAACCTCGTTTCTCTGATCGTCAAAGAGATACGCCCGCACATGTTGCGTGCGGTGCAGATCCTCCAGATATTGCCGGACTGCAGCTTCTCCGCCCTGTTCATAAGCCTGCACGGCCTCGTTGAGCGCCCTGCCTCGAAGTGCATCCCAGCTCGCCAGCTCGCGCTGTGGGCGTAGCGCCAGTGTGACAAGGATGGCCAGCACTAAAAACAAGGCCTGGGCCAGCCAGAACGATAAAAAGATTTTGAGGAAAAGAGTTCTCATTCCGTCTCGCTGCCGGCTTTCTCCCGAGGACGCGCAAAGATGTACCCGACTCCCCGAATTGTTTTGATGTGCTCCGGAGCGCCCTCTGAATCACCGAGTTTCTTGCGAACCTTACTGACGTGCATGTCGATGCTGCGATCGAATGGCGAAAATTTACGGCTGAGCACCGCGTTAACCAACCGCTCGCGGCTGACTACGCGGCCAGCTTCGCGCAGCAACACCTCCAGCAAATTGAATTCGACGGAGGTCAACTCGATCGGGCTGCCGGCTTGCCGAACCGTCCGCGTCTTGAACTCGACGGAGGTCAACTCGATCAGACTGCCCGCTTGCCGGACTGTCCGCGTGGCTGGATCGAGTTCAATATCGCCGACCCGTACAATCTGTGGCGGCGAGGCGGAGCGGTCACCGTTCTTGGTACGCCGGAGGATCGCCCGAATGCGCGCAACCAACTCGCGGGGATTAAATGGCTTGGGCAGGTAATCGTCCGCTCCGATTTCAAGGCCCACAATGCGATCCACGTCTTCGCCACGCGCGGTCAGGAGCAGCACGGGAATGTGAGACTTCTCTCTTAAATGCCGCAGTACTTCAAAGCCATTCATGCCAGGAAGCATGACATCGAGCACCACTAGCAAATGGTTACCACGCAGCGCATGCTCGAGACCGCGTTTCCCGTCATGCACGCACTCTACTGTGAATCCCTCACCGCCGAGATATTCGCTGACCAGCCCGCAGAGTTCCACATCGTCGTCGATGACAAGCACCCCATCCATGATTGATCACTTTAGTTTTACAACACGGTGCAACGAATCCACATAAAGAATTGTCAATCGAGCATTTCCACTGATTCGCCAAATCTTTTGCCTTTACAAAACTTTACGCGGATTGACCGACTCTTTACCGCACAACTGGCAGAAACATGTTTCCATCGAGGCAAGCATTCAGACGTTCCCGGAGAAGAGAACGCTGCAGGAGGAAATATGAAGTTGAGTCGCACCAAAATCATCTTGGCGGGGCTAATCATCACGCTCATAGCAGCCGTGGCGGTTTCGCAGACCGTCAAGAGGGCCCACATGCACGGCGGAGAATTCGGCCTGGGCGGGCATATGCTCGGCTTCTTCACCGATTACCTTAACCTGACTGACGCGCAGCAGTCGCAGATCAAGGAGATTATGGCAAAGGAGCGGCCCACCATCCAGCCGTTGATGGAGCAGTTAAAGCAGTCTCACCACGAATTGCGCCTACTAGCTGAGAGTGGCAGCTTTGATGAAGGCAAGGTGCGTTCATTGGCTGCTCAGCAATCACAGACGATGACCGAGTTGACTGTGCAAAAAACACGCATCGAATCGGAGCTGTTTCAGCTGCTTACTCCCGAGCAAAAGACCAAGATGCAGGAATTCATGAACCGGCATGAACAACGCTTCATGAAGCATATGCATGAAGGAATGTCAGGCGACTAGCCGTCGTCTGCCGAAGCAGGCGGGGAAGAAAACACCTCTCTCTCTGTTTCCCCCGCCTGCTTTTTTCTTGGGCATTGCTCGTAAGAAAGGCGGATAGGTAATTGACAACTTCAGTGATGACCGACGATTTCATTTCGGCGGTTGCCGCCGAGATGGCTTCCGGCATTGATGCGGCTGTGGAATGCTGGATGACGCAGGTTGAACGGGCGCTGGAAAACACAAATCTGACAACGTTAGGCCGCTTGCAGGCTGTTCAGGAAATTCTTGCGACTTACAAACGACTCACCGGAAAAGCGTATCTCGTACGCGCAGTCAGTTCGGTTAGCAGACAGACTTTGGGACTCAGGGATTTTGGCCCGGATCAAACTTGAATTCAACTTGACTCTTAGTCTCTGATTCTGCGGGCACGTACTTCCATTTCTTGACGGCGGTGACCGCTGCGTCCACAAACATCGGATTCCCGCCTACCAGCGAAACGGAATCCACCGTGCCACGGGATGAGATCACGATATCCAAACGCACGATGCCACTAATACGATATCTCTTCAGGCTCTGGGGGTATATTGGAGCTACCTTGTACACCGCTCGCCTTTCGACTTTTTCAGCGGCATGTAATTCCGTGGGACAAAGTCCCGTCATCATCGAAATGAACAAACCGATGGCAA
>WNFF01002786.1_pt1 | contig 14307 bp, 12 predicted proteins | sample 5400441 | NCBI WGS metagenome assembly WNFF01 (sample SAMN13153345, study PRJNA577476) | soil metagenome | isolation source: 120 cm saprolite under Douglas fir tree site 2 hole 3 replicate 1 | place: USA:California | collected 2015-04-18 | reverse complement strand
CCCCGTATCATCTGCCAGCGTGGCTCGGGCGGATTATGATTGGCGAGTCCGGAGTGTCGATGATGACACAAGTGCGCGGCTCCTCGAATGCGAAAGCGAAGCAGGTGCTGGGCTGGCGCCTCCGCTTTCCGACTTGGAGAGAGGGATTTCGCGAGGGCTTGACTGCGCCTCAGCCCGGCGCGAGCGGGGGCGGAGAGGGCATCTCAGCCGCGCTGTCTTCTACTGACTAGCAGCGTCGCGTGGCGACTGCGCCCGGCCGGCCTCGTGGGGATGGGATGTGCCGGGCCGATTACAATGAGTGATGGGTCGTGGCTATGTCCGCCTTTGTGCTCGCTCGACTGCTGATGCGCGGCGAGTCCGTGCACCGCCTCGCCGCCGCGGCGACGCTGGTGACGGTCGCTGGCCTCTACTTTGACGGGTGGTGGCATGGCACATTCGGCCGCCATTCCTTCTGGATTCTTCCCCACCAGGTGATCTATGGCGGAGTGGGGCTGACCGCGAGTGTTCTCTTCTTTCGCTGGGTCCTCGATCGGCAGGCTGGGCGCGCATTTGCCCGGGGTTATCGCGTGCTGGGCGTCGCCGTAGGACTCACCGTGCTTGCCGCTCCCTTTGATGACCTGTGGCACCGCACCTTCGGCGTGGAGCCGCCGACGAGCGTCCTGTCTTTCTGGAGTCCGCCGCACCTGACGGGTTTGCTCAGCGCCATTGTCGGCGGACTCGGAGTGCTCAGTACGATGGTGCAAGAAGACGGCTCCCGCCGCTTTCCCTGGGCGATGATTGTCCAGACGGTCGGTGTCATCGGCTTCGCGACGTTCGCCCTCATCCCGTTCGAACCGACCAGCCTCTATCAGGTTGGCGGTGTCGCAGGACCGATCCCGATCGTCCTCGTCCTCGTGGGGCTGCGCGTGATGGCCGTCGCCGTCGTCCGACGAGCGGGCACTGCCACTGCCCTTGCGCTGATCCTGACACCGCTCGTGGTGTTCCTCTCACGCGCGCCCCGTCCCGATACACACTTCGTCCCTCCGCTGCAGTTCGCGGGGATCTTGGCGCTCGCCGCGTTCAGCGCTGCCGCCGTCCTTGATCTCTTGTTTCTCCGCAATCCGCAAGGCGCCGAAGACGGGAACACGCTCGGGCGTTGGGGAGTGGCATACACGACGGTCTTCACCCTCTTCTTCTATCCGGCGGCGAATACAGTTCTGCGCAGTGGGTGGAGTACTCCGGAGATCGCCACGATGATCGCGGCGGCGATCCTCAGCGGGTACGGCGCGGGATGGGTCGCTTGGTGGGCGGCGCGCCTCCTGGCAGGCGGGAGAGGGTCCGTCGCCGGCACGACCGCAGGCGCGGCTACCGAGAAGCGGCCTCACGCAGTCTACTAGAGGATCGCCCCAAGCCCGTCTTTGTGGCAAGACTTGTCGCGCCGGGTTCCGGTCTTACGGTGGGAAGCATAGCTCCAACCACGCGCTGGCCGGGCCCAGCTGCACTGCTAAGGTGGCCCATCGGGGATTCAAGCGTCGCGCCACCTGGTACAACAGCGTACTAATCTTGGGGTCCCACCGGCCTGAGAATCCCGGAAGACCGGCCGTAGCGCGCGTGCGATCAAACTCGACGGTGGTATGCGCGAATTCCTCGTGGGTCCGCTCGCCTGTCGCGTAGGGCTCGAGCCAGTGCAACGCTGTCTCCAGAGACGCCCCGCCGCGGTTTTTCGTGCTGTACCAGTCGAGTCCGTGGGCCTTCGCGGCGAGAGCGGCGATGAGCAGCGGTTCCAAGTCGTACACGACGTAATGGAGCGCGTCGCGCTGCTCGAAATCCACTGTCGACCCATCTGCGCGGAGATTGTAGTCGAGCTGCGTCTGGAGCGCGCGCTGGGCTTTGGTTATCAACTCCGGGTCGTTCAACGCGAACGCCGACAGGGTGATCAGTTTCACGCGATGACTCTGCCAGTTGTTCACCGTGGTGCCTTTGCGCACATTGGGCTGCACCGCCAGGTAGCCGGTGGCGAGCGCGCGCATCAACTCGGTCATCTTCTCGCGAAGATTATCGGGGAGCGATTTTCCCACCAGGTCGTATGCAAGAATGACGTTGTCGAGACTGGTTTCGTCGATCGGGTTCAGGCTGGCGCGGTACACGTCCAGCCACGCGGCGAAGTAGCGCATGACCACATGCAGGTACGTCTCATCGCCTGTGAGCGCGAAGCCCAGAGCCAAGTCCCGCATTGCCGGCCAGTCGCGCATGGCCTCCCTGCTCTGGTCGTAGATCCCTTGATGGGGAAGGGTGCCCTCCGTATGCACCCGCGCGAGCGCATGAGGTTCGCGCCGCGCGGCTGCATTGGCCGCACGAGTGAGGTCCTGCCCCAGAGGAGTTTTGCTCTTGGTCCTCAGCGCCGCGATGCTGTCGAGGGAGATGAGGGCGAACGCTGCCTGGCCGAATGCCAGTTGCGCCCAGGCGAGCAGTCCACATAGCACGAGCAGTATGGCCGCGGGTGTCCGATGCCTCTTATCCATCCGCGATCTGCGGGAAGAAGTGGGATGATAGCCAAATTGCCGCTTGGACAAACACCAACCGCTCCTCATCCTGCGTGTCCTCGCGCGGGGGCGCGCAGCACCTGAGACACCATCCACCCCACCACACCCAGTGCCAGAGCGAAGAGGATCAAGAAGAGAATCAGCGGGGTCCACTGCGTCTGTACGCGTGCTGCCGCTGGATCAAAGAAACCCGCCAGTTCGGTGTTCTGCACCCACTGACGGGTGATCGCATTGAGCGCCAGCACCACAAACTGCATCGCCCCTGTCGCCCACGCCTGTGCACGATGCAGCGTCTGGGATGCGCGTACGAGCAGCAGCCACACGATACCGGGGGCCACCGCCGTGAGAGTGGCCAATAGCAGGATGGGCTGCTGGGCGAGCATCGCCTGCCGGATTTCCGGCCGCAAGGCCCCGAAGATATACCAGGAGCCGAACGCCGCGAACCAGACCACGCCTCCGGCGTACAGTCGTACTGCGAAGCGCGCAGCCCATCGGCGGTAGTCGACAGTTTCGTCCCGTGCGAAGAAGACGGTGTCCAGCAAAACATACGCCGCGGTGGTGGTGATCGCCAGGCCAAACATCATCAGCCAGCGCGGAAAGAGCGTGGGATCGCCAACATTGAGCGCCAGACCCGAGACCGCGCCCCCCACGGCGGTGCGGTCATAGATGGCGAGCATCTGATCCTTGTTGGTCATCAGGCTAAAGTTGTTCGAGAAGAAAAATCCGATTGTCAAGAACGCCACCGCGCTCGCGACGCTCGCCGCCACTCCCTTGCGGTCCACGCTGCCCTTGCGGATCTGTGCGACGTAATAGTAGGTCCCGTAGTACGCCACGATCAGCAGGGGGATGACTGCAAACCAAAACCAGGCGATGAGAATGGTTGCCGGGTAGACCACTGGGTAGTATCCGACCTGGACGAAAAGCAGCGGGATAATGCCAAAGTTCACGCCCAGGGCAATCAAGATCGGCAACGCGCTGGCGAGCCGGGAGGCTAGGCGCCGGGCGTGTCCTCGTCCGAACAGCGTGAAGAGGGCCACCAGCACGCTCCCCGCGTACCAGATGTGCATGGGACCCATGTGCAAGGTGAATCCCAGCACCTTGAAGGTCACGATGAACCAGAACGGTGCTGGGTTGCCGAGCGGGCTGGCGGGGGCGAGCGGGAACGTGGGCAACATGGTCGGCGGCTCTGTGACCTCTGCTTTACGGGGATCCGTTCTTGTTTGTCATCGGAGTCGGCGGTGCCAGTGTTTCTAGGTAGCGGCGAAGAGCACCCGCTTCTTCGGGGGTGCCAGACCAGGGCGGCATGAGGTAGTGGAACCTATCCAGATTGACGATCAGAGAGCCAATCATCTCCCCGGTCCACCCGGGCAACAATTCTTTCATCCCCGAGTACCCGCTCGGCGCGTGGCAGGAGGCGCAGTGATAGTTAAACAGGGTGTGGCCAACTTCAAGTTGCTGATCGAGCGGGAGGGCGGGAATGCGCGTGGCGTCGATCTGTCCGGTCGATGTCATCAAGGCGGGGACCGTGCGCGCGATGTAGCGGCGGGTCCACACGCCCCCGTTAAGGAACCCCTCGCGCTGGAGAGAGGGAAGCTCTCCCCGGTACACGTTATGGCTATAAACTTCCCCGTAGATCACAAAGGGCTTCCGCACGGCCTCGCGGACGAATTCCCCGGCCCCTGTGACCGCGAGGCCGATCAGGAACAGCAAGATGGCGGCGCCCGGGCTCAGCCATGCCGGATGCCGATAGGGTCCCAAGTAGAACATGGCCAGCACGACCGCCGTGCAGAAGAAGATCAACACCATGAGGACGTTGAGTGCGGCGGCGCCCGCGAGCGCTAAGCGGGCGCTAGGGGGAAGGGCGAGCAGCCAGCCCAGCCCGCCGAGGATAATCAGCCCGCCTCCGATCATGGCGGGAAGGGTCGACCGCTGCGCGATTAGGTCGCGCAACGCTTGGGGCCGCGCGCGCAGGGAGGCGTGGAGGTAGACGTATAGCGTTGTCAACAGCAAGGCGGCCCCGGTGCGTGCGAGGGTTTGGGGCAGGAATTGAGGGTTGAAAAACGCGCGCCAGAAGTTCTGCTGCCAGTTCCCCGGATTTAGCATGAAGGCCGTGATGCCGGTGATGAGGACCAGGCTCATCCAGGCAGAGACCGCGTAGATCCATCCGATCTGCGTGTGCACGCGCGGGGTGAGTCGTCCCCAGGCATAGTAGAAGATAAATGCAGAGACGATCTCGAGGATGAAGAACACGTACTCCATCGCCCAGGCAAACACGAAGGTGTGGATCAGCATTTCCGTCGGCAGAGGAGAGGCGAGGCCAATCGTCCACCAGATGCCTACCCCGGTGATGGCCCCGTACACCACGGTGATGAGGATGAAGAACCAAGCATGGCCGTGGAGGTAAGCGAGGTACTCGCGGTTGTTGGTGCGGTAGGCGAACGAGGTCTCGCGCGCCAGGAAGATCCCTCCGCCGACTGCGTACAGGGAGACAAAGATGTGCAGTACGGCGATGACGGCGATCAGCATGGGGGAGGTCAGACCGGGGACGAACCAAAACGGGTAGTGCATTGACGAAGTCCCTCGCCTCTCAGCGGAGGGTGTTCGACGCCGGTCCTGCGTGAGCCTACCCCCTTGATGTGCGGCCGCGACGCTTATCGGATGTCCAAATTCAGTAGGGTCGCCCGATACCGGAGCGACCGAAGAGCAAAGCCGACGAGGAAGAGGATTACCCCGAAGGCGGCGCAGGTAAGCTGTTCGGTCCACCTCGCGACGAAGGGGCTCACCGGCGCGACGATTACGCCGACCCAATGGCGACGCCGCGCTCGATCTCGGGCCCAAATACGACCCCACGGCGAATTCCGTAGGTCAGGCTGCCGGCGACCTCCCCGAGAGGCGAATCGCTCCCCCCCCGCACACACTTCACCACCAACTTCTGCACTGTGAAGCGAGAACGAGTGTCCACTTGATATTCCTGCGAGCGCGCAAAGCCACAAGCGGGGCGTGGGCGACTTCTGGGGGGAACGGCACTGGACGGGCGCTTCGGGGCCCTAGGCAGTGGGAAAAGGGGCTTGACATGCGGCCATACTCGAATAATTATTCGAGTATGGCAGATAATGAGTTCCGGCTTGATTATGCGGCCTGCCGAGCGCACTTAACACGCCGGCTCGCCGAACCTGCCCCTGGCCGTTTGCAGTTGCTGACTGGCCCACGCCAGGTGGGGAAGACGACACTCCTCCTCGAGCTCGCCAAGCTGAACGGACCGATCGCCGTATACGCATCCTGCGACGGTCCCGAGGCGGCGTTGCCTGGTTTCTGGGAGCGTCTGTGGACGCAGGCGACAGAGATCGCCCAGTCCCAACGGAAGGCGATTCTTTTGCTCGATGAGGTTCAGCACGTCACCGATTGGGCGGCGCGGCTCAAGGCGGAGTGGGATCGCTTGCGCCGCCACCGCACCCCCGTCCATGCCGTGGCCACCGGCTCATCGGCTCTGCGCGTGACATCGGGATCACGGGAGAGCCTCGCGGGTCGCTTCGAGCGGTTAACGCTGGTTCACTGGACGGCGGCCGCACTGCGCGACATCTTCGGTATCCCGGCCGCAGAGGCACCTGATCTGTTCGTGCGTTTTGGGTGCTACCCCGGCGCGGTTGGACTGCTTAACGATCGTCCGCGGTGGCGCGCATATATCCGGGATGCGATCGTTGAGCCTGCGGTTGGACGTGACATCCTCGCGATCGGTGCTATTCGCCGCCCGGCTCTGTTCCGACAAGTCTTCGTGTTCAGCGCAAGTCTCCCGGCCCAGATCGTCTCCTTGCAGAAACTGCAGGGACAACTCCGGGATGCTGGAGCTCTGGAGACGATCGCCCACTATCTGTCGATCCTGGAAGAAGCCTATCTTGTCGCGCCCGTCGAAAAGTTTTCGCCGAGACCGCTACGACGCCGCGCGGCGCCACCCAAACTCGTGACGCTCAACAACGCTTTGCTTGCGGCATTGGATCCAGCCGGAGCACCCGACACATCGGCCGACCCCGAGAAGTATGGGCGGTGGGTAGAGAACGCGTGCCTAGCCCATGCCTGGAACGCCGGACAACGTGTGCTGTATTGGCGTGAGGAGCCGCTCGAAGTCGACGGGATCATTGAGGGGAGCTGGGGCACGTGGGCGGTTGAGGTGAAGACACGACCGTTTCAGATGGATGCCCTGACCGGGTTGCTGGAGTTCTGTCGACGCCATCCTCGCTTTCGGCCTCTCGTGCTGACAGGCACCGGGTATCATGAAGCCGCCAGGCAAGCAGGAGTGACAGCGCAACCCTGGACCGACTTCCTTCTGAGCGGGCCGCCACAAGCAGCGCGCGATTGATGGTGCCACGACGGCTCACGCGCGCGGATGTCGCCGATCCACCCCGGTCGGATAACCGACACCGAGTCGCGGGAAGCAGGGGGGCGATTACCCTGTCAACTAGCCGAGTCTACAATGAAAGACACGTCAAAATCGCGCACGTTGAACACACTGCGGTACGTGCACAGACGGAGGGATGCTCGATGCATTACATTCTGTTCTACGACGTCGTCGAGGACTTCGTCGCCAAGCGAGAACCGTTCCGCGTGGGGCATCTTGAGCTGGCCCGCCGTGCGCACCAGCGGGGCGAGTTGGTTCTCGCTGGCGCGCTTGCGGATCCCGTTGACGGTGCGGTGTTGGTGTTTCGCGGCTCATCCCCCGAAGTGGCCGAATCGTTTGCCCGGTCCGACCCGTACGTGAACAACGGGCTGGTGACCCGCTGGAGGGTCCGCCAGTGGACAACGGTGATCGGGAGCACATGATCGCGCGAATCTGGTCGGCTCAGACCACCCCAGCACAAGCCCCCGCGTATGCGGCCCATTTGCAGCACCGCGTGCTGCCCGAGTTGAGAGGTCTCGACGGGTATGTCGGCGCTCTGCTCCTGCAGCGGGACGCCGCAGAAAGCGTGGAGGTCCTCGTCATTACATGGTGGCGATCGCTTGAGGCGATCCGACGCTTCGCCGGAGCTGATCTGGAACGGGCCGTCGTCGCCGACGAGGCCCGGGCCGTGCTGACGCAGTTCGACCGGCGCGTCCGACACTACGAGGTCGTGGTCGAGGACGCTCCAAAGAACCTTCCACCCAAGCTTTAGCATTCTTATCGCGTTGCCTTCACTTGCTTTTCACCTTTCCAGCCGTACAGTGGGTGTACCAGCGGTCCGTCGGCGACCGTGGACTTTCTGCGCCCCGGGATGCGGGACGCAACCGTGGGGGTGATCCGAGTGACACGTCGAGCAGCCTGGGGTCTGGTCGCCGCGATGTGCCTGGCTGTTGTCTCAACCGCGAAAGTCGATTCCGTTCGACCTTCTGTCGCGGCTCAAGCTTCGCTCGATCGCATTAACCACATCGTCGTCATCTATCAGGAGAACTGGAGCTTCGATGCTCTCTATGGAAAATTTCCGGGCGCGAACGGGCTGGCGAATGCGGATCCGGCGGCGGCGCGTCAGGTGGACAAGAGCGATGGCATCTACCCGACTTTGCCGCAGCCGATCAACCGCCGGGTGACGCCCCCGGTTCCCGATGCGCGCTTCCCTACCGATCTCGCCAACGAGCCGTTCAGCCTCGCCCAGTTCATCTCCCCGACTGAGATCGGCGGCAGCCCGGTGCACGAGTTTTACCGGGAGCAGCACCAGATCAACGGCGGCAAGATGAACAAGTTCGTGGCCTGGACGGACGTGGGCGGTCTGGTGATGAGCTACTACGATGCCACGAACTGGCCAATGGGCCGGTTGGCGCAACAGTTCACTCTGGCCGATAACTACTTCCACGCGGCGTTCGGCGGATCGTTCCTCAACCACATGTTCCTGATCTGTGCCTGCGCGCCGGTCTGGGGCGATGCCCCCGCCGACCAACGCGCGCAGCTCGATGCCAGCGGCTTCCTGGTCCGCGACGGGCACGTGACCCCGGATGGATTCGTGGTAAACACGTCGTTTACGGTGAATACGCCGCATCCGGCAAGTGCGGATCCGAAGACCCTGGTGCCGAATCAGACGCAACCGACGATCGGCGACCGGCTGAGCGAGAAGGGAGTGTCCTGGGCGTGGTATGCCGGCGGATGGCGGGACGCGCTGGCCGGACGTCCGGATCGGCTCTTCCAGTTCCACCATCAGCCGTTTGCATTCTATGCAAGGTACGCCGACGGCACGGCGGCGAAGGCGGAGCATTTGCGGGATGAGGATGACTTCTTCCGCGACCTCGCCTCCGGCAATTTGCCGGCGGTGTCGATTATCAAGCCGATTGGAGCCAACAACGAGCACCCCGCCTATGCCGTTCCGCTGACCGGCCAGTCTCACGCGGCCGCGATCGTGCGCGCGATCATGAACAGCCCATTCTGGGCTGACACGGTCATCATCGCCACCTACGACGAGAACGGAGGCCGCTGGGATCACGTCGCGCCTCCTGCCGTGGACCGGTGGGGCCCCGGCACGCGGGTCCCGGCCATTATCATTTCGCCGTTTGCCAAGCGCAGGTTCATCGATCACACGCGGTATGATACGATGTCGATTCTGGCTCTAATCGAACGGCGGTGGCGCCTGCAGCCGTTGGGGACACGCGATGCTGCTGCGAACGACTTGACCAACGCGTTCGAGTTCGGCCGGTGAGGCTGCGGTAAGGGAATCCCGCGCCATGCGACGGCAGCCAGATAAGTCTCATCCTTGTTCTGCTTCCGGCGTGACGAGGCCGTTACTTAGACTTGACGCGCGCGTGATTACGCGAGTGGAAACTGTGATACGAGGTGCCATCGTTGGGGAGGCGGCAAAACCAGGCTCGCACCCCACGGTCTACGCGCGCTGGTGATTCTCGTCTCCTGTCCAGCGGGGGAGCGCCCCACGGCAGGGAGCCGGCCGCCACACCCGATTGTGATCAGTTCCGGTCGACCCCCCAGGAGTGGCACCCGGCGGGAGCGAGCTCGGTTAGCCCGTGCGGTCTCTCCCGCGCACTTCCATCAAAGTTCTCTGCAACAGATCCCAGGACTGACAAAGGCCGGCCACTTGTCGATGGGACCGGAAGGAAGGCTGCTGATTTCCGAAGAAATCAGACCTGTCGGTTCCCCCTGGGTTCAGCGCGAAACGTCAGCAGCCACGTGCAATCGTAGCGATTGCATCTTCGCGGCGTCCGCCGACATTCCTGGAGAAGAACGATCTCGCCCATTTGTCGTCGCCGGAGAGCTAACGCAGACGCTGTCACAGACACTGGGGATGCAGATTGGGCAGAAAGGAGGCGTCGGCTCTGACGAGGGGGTCATAACAATCCGAAAGAAGGTCACGCTGGTGCGGTAATTCGTCCCAAGGAGGACGATATGAGCAAGAACAAGAACCTGTGGCTCCTCATGGCGGGGTCCCTCATGGTGAGTATTGTCACCGTGACACTCGCCTTCATGCCAAGCGCGCGGCTGAGCGCCGCGTCGAGTTTCGCGAACGTCCAGGTCAATCAAGTATTGCCCGGCCCTTTTCCCAAGAATAAACAGAATGAACCAAGCCTGGCCCAGAATCCAACAAACCTTCAGAATCTGATCGCAGGCTCGAACGACGAAATCGGCCTGCCGGCGTGCACGGATACTACACCCTCGTCGTGCCCATTCACCGCGGGCGTCTCCGTGTCAGGCTTTTATGCCTCGTTCGATGGGGGCTTAACGTGGCCGTGCCAAGGGCTGATCGACCTCTCAGCTTTTGGCGAATATGCATTCGGGGATCCGTCCCAGGTATTCGATAGCCGGGGGAATGCGTACTACGGCACGCTCGCGTTTCCGTTCCCTCCGACCGCGACGGCTGACCAGCTCGCCACGGGCCTCAACGCGGACTTCTTTGTCGCGAAGTCTACTGATGGCGGCTGCACCTACAATTCTGCGGCGTTAGTCAGCGGTGCCTCGCCAGCGATTTTCGACGACAAAGACGCCATCACAGCCGACGCCAACGCCACCAGCCCCTTTCGCGATAGTGTGTACGCCGCCTGGACGAAGTTCACCAGAGGCGGCGACCAAATCGTCTTCTCGCGCTCCACGGATGGCGGGGCCACCTGGAGTAACCCGCTTCCGATTAGCCCCTCGTACAATAACAATGTGGTGGGCGGCCGCCAGGGCGCCACAGTCAAAGTTGGGTCGGACGGGACAGTCTATGTCGTCTGGCTCGACACTGTGGATAAGCAGACGGTCCAGCGACTGTCCATCTCCCACGACGGGGGCAAGACGTTCCCCAAGCAAAACATCACAGTCGCGACCGTGACCGACGACTTCGTCAGTCCGGCACCGGGGTCCAGCTTCCGCCAGGACGCCCGGGCCTTCCCGTCATTTACGATCTCTCCAGATGGGACGCTCTACGTCGCGTGGAGCAATCGCACCGATGGCCTCACAACTGGGCATGCGCTCGTGCTGCTGACAAAGTCCACCACTGGCGGTCTGACGTGGACGACACCAGTCGTGGCGGGGAATGTGACCCTCCGTAGCGCGTTCTTCGCCTCGGTGGCTGCGGAGGGGGCCAAAAATGTGAACGTGGTGTTTCTGGCGATGGACGACGTGCCCACGGGCACGGCCCCTGGCCCTGGCGTGGTCCAATACGACGCCTACCTTACGCGATCGACGGATGGCGGCGCCACGTTCAGCCCCCCGCTGATGATCAGCACTGCGACGTCTGACCCGGATGGCTCCAGCACGAATAGCCTGCGGGCCCAATTCCTGGGGGACTATATCACGGCCGTGGCTGACGGGTCCCATGTCTACGCGGTCTGGACCGATTCCCGTAACGCCACGTCGTGTGAGGCAGTGGATGCGTTCCGGGTGACGCAAAAATTGGCAGACAAGCCCGACGTCATCACGCAGTGCCCGACCACGTTCGGGAATACCGACATTGTCCTGGGCATAATCACGCCCTAACCTGGACTAATGCGGTGACTCGAGCGCGCGAGTCGAGAACGCCCCCGAGCAGAGCTTGGGGGCGTTCTCGTGTACCTCTGACGGCGACCGGAGCCATACCTAACGTCCCAGTTCCTCCAGCGCGACTCTCGGCTCGCGTTGATTCCCCTGTGACACCGATGCTCCGCCGGCGGGCTGTCCGCGGGATCGAAGGCCGGAGACCGCGGGCAGTCGTGGGCAGGAGGCAAGCCTGTGCCTGACGTGGTGACCATTGGGGAGACGATGTTGCGGATGTCGGCACCGGTGGGCGTCCCATTGGAGGACGCGTCTCAACTCAGCGTGCACGCGGGCGGCGCGGAATCCAACGTGGCTATCGCGTTGAGCCGGCTGCGGACTAGCGCCGGGTGGATCTCCCGGCTGACCGATAATCCTATAGGCCGACGGATCTTTAACGAGGTCCGGGGGCAGGGGGTGGATGTGTCACGGGTCCTCTGGACACGCGGCGATCGTGTCGGGACCTATTTTGTCGAACCCGGCCGCGCCCCACGGCCCAACCGCGTTGTGTATGATCGCTCCGGATCGGCGATGGCCGCCATCAACCCGGATGAGGTCGACTGGGCGTATGTGCGCGCGGCGAAAGTCGTGCACCTCACGGGGATCACCCCCAGCCTCAGCGCAACCTGCCGCGAGTTAGTGGGGCGGGCCGTGCGGGAGGCAAAGGCGGCGAAGGTGGCGGTGTCCTTCGACATTAACTACCGCACCCGGTTGTGGACGGCCGCCGCAGCGGCGGCTGCGCTTGCCCCGCTACTGTCCCAGGTGACGGTCCTGATCAGCACGGCCGAAGATGCGCAGGTGGTCTTCGGGATCGCGGGGTCAGCCCGGGCGGTGGCCGAAGCGCTGCGCGCTCGATTTCCCTGTGAGGTGGTGGCGGTGACCGATGGCGCCCAGTTCGCTGCGGCCTCTGCCGGACCGACCGTGGAGCGAGGCGGGTACAAGGTGGACGTCGTCGATCGCATTGGTGCAGGAGATGCCTTTGCGGCAGGCTTCCTGCACGGCTATCTCGCGCGCGACATCCAACGAGGGCTGGACTACGGGGCCGCGCTGGCGGCGCTCAAACATACCTACCATGGCGATGCGGCATGGGCGTCCGCGGAGGAGGTCGCAGCGTTGATCGCCGGGGACACGACGTGGCGGTAGGAAGGGACGATACGGCGATGCCGGGAGCAACAGCGGCGGTGCTTCCCTAAGCCTCTTTACCCTTTTCCCGCCGCCTCTTACTGCCCCGCCGAGACCGCAAGCACAGGATGGAGTTCGGCTCCATTTGGGGCTACGCCGACTTGTCCGTGGATCACGTCGAAGAACAGAACCCCCGCAACCCTCAGCGACGGCGTACCCACAGGGCGGCTGAACTGACCGACCGGTTGTCCAAAGGCGCGGATGAAATCCGCACGCGCCTGGTTGATCTCGGCGTGCTTCACCGTGCCAATACAACTTGGGTCGGGGATCTCCACGATCATCGTCGCCCCCGACGTGCCCGCAATGACGACGTGGATGTCGGAGTCAGCTTCGAGTTTGAAGCCGACGAGCCGGCCCGATACTCGATACGTCGCGGTTTCAGCAGGATAGCGCGGCGTGTGGATTCTTATCGAGCCGGGTACGGGTAAGGCCGTCAACTCCTCCACCGTCGCGGCGCGCACGGTGAAGTCCACGGAACCGGATGCGGCATCGGTGAGCGTCTTCACGTCCCACCGTGCTGTCCCGCAGGACGTCTGAGCAGCAGATGCTCCCGCAAACGAGCTCAGCGTCAGAGTCAGTATCACGAGCAGATGGTGGTTTTTCATCGAGTGGGGCACCGTGTCCTAGAGCCGTCACGCGGGCAAATGGCGGGGCGCGGTTTATTCGCCGATCGCCACCTCGTACCATAGTGTCCGGTAGGCTGGACCGATGTCCACGACCGGGCGGCCGTCCACCACTCGCACCTCGAGCGCGGTCTGTCGCTGTCCCCGCGCATCCAGTGCCCACACTTGAATCTTGGCGCTAGTTGCCGGCAAGGTAATCCGCGCCGGAACCCCTTCGACGAGAATGGGAGGTTCCCCCCACTCTCGGCCCAGCGTCAGGTTGGTGCCTTCGGGCGGGGGTTCGGCGATCCGCCGATCAGGATAGCGTTTCCACCCTGCACCCGTGTTGTGCGCGTACCCTAACGCGACAATGGCCAGCCGCTTCGCCTGGCCGATCGCGGCCATGCCGTCTAGAGCCGTAACCGCCCACACCCCGAATCCCTGTTGGGCTGTCATCTGCGGCTGCACGATGACCTCGCCCAGCGGAAAGGTGATCCCGCCGCCATAACCGATCACCAGTTTGCTGCGCGGAGTGTTGACCGTGACCACTCCGCGGCTCGCACTGTGGAGGTCCCAGGCGATCTCGCCGGTGTCGCTGGTGACCGGCTCACTGCCTGCGAGCTTTCCCACGGCGCTGGCCCTGGGCGATTCAGAGGAGATGGTTACCCGGTGCTGCATAGGAAGTTGCGCCGCGCCGCTTCCGAGGACCTCGTGGTCCCGTCCGACACCTACGGTTCGGAGGATCTCCTGTTCTTGCGCCTCCGTGAGACCGACTGTCACCATTTGCGAGGCAGGCCTGACGTCGCCTCGCCGCAGCAGGACCGCCGCCAACCAGCCCCCGAGCATTTTGACCGGATCTGTATCGATCGAGAAGTAATTGCGGATCACCGGTCGAGCCCAGTCCTCTTGCGTCAGCCAGTACTTTCCCCACCCTTCGCGGTACGCCCAGCCGGCCATCCCGTCCCAGTCCTGAAACGCGCCGTAGACGGCGGCCAGAGGGAACCCCTCCGCGGCAAACGTGTTGGGCTGCGGGTGATTGTACTCGTCG
>WNFF01004166.1_pt1 | contig 14308 bp, 14 predicted proteins | sample 5400441 | NCBI WGS metagenome assembly WNFF01 (sample SAMN13153345, study PRJNA577476) | soil metagenome | isolation source: 120 cm saprolite under Douglas fir tree site 2 hole 3 replicate 1 | place: USA:California | collected 2015-04-18 | reverse complement strand
CCCTTCGGGTAGTACAACTGTGAGCTATTGACGTAAACCTCGTTGATCCACGTCGCCACGCTCCCGTCTTCCTCGCTCCACGGCTCGGGCGCCGCGCCCACCTCGCGCATGTTCGCCGCGATGTTGTTGAGGAAATCGTCGTCCGTCCACAAGTGGGCGCGTACGTTGGTGAGGTCGGCGTAATAGTCGGTGACGCCCTCGGACCACCACAACAGCGGCGTGAACTGCTCGGCGTGATAATCGTAGGGCCACATCTCAGCGGGCCGGATGCGTTTCACGTTCCAGAGATGAAAGAACTCGTGCGAGATCAACGGCCGGATGAAGGAACCCAGGTGCCCGGCGTCGTCCGCGAAGTCGGGGCCCGCCGGCATGACGTCGTACTGCGATGCCGCGTGCTCCAGGCCGCCGCCGAACGCTACCGGCTCATGGATGACAGAAAAGAAGATGGTGTACGTGTCGTAGGGCGGGCCGCCCATCAGGTCGTCCTGCAACGCCGCCGCGCGCTGGATCACGTCGCGCAAACTCTTCGCCAGGGCGGGCGTGTAGTCGGCCTGGGGATACAACGCCAGGCGAATCCAGTGCCCCGCGACCTGTACCGAGTCGAGCGCGTAGTGTCCGACGAACGTTTCGGCGTCGACCAACGTGTGATAGTCGGGCGCGCTGTACGGGCCGCTCGGGCTCGCGGCGAGCGCGGTGGTCACGCGCCAACCCGACGGCAAGGCGAAGCGCACAGTGGCGGGCCGGCCGAGCTGGCCCTCCTCGTACAGAAACAGGTTCGTCCCGAGGAATTGGCCCCAGTCGACGCGGAGGCGCGCGAGAGAGAAGTCGACGGTGTCCGCGAAGTAGTCGAATTCGACCGTCACGCGATCGCGCTTCCCCGTCGTCACGCGCCACGTGTCCTTGTCGAAGCGATCCCAGAAGAGCGGCTGCGCGTCGGCGCCGTGTGCGGTGAAATGCCGCACGTAGCGCGCGTAATTCTGGATTTCGTAGTTCCCCGGGCTCCACGCCGGCAGCGACAGGTATAACGTGTCCTTGCCGGTCGCCGGGAAATCGGCCTTCACGTGGAACAGCTTATCGGCCGGCAGCACCGAGACCTCGTAAGTCACAGTCTGAGCGGCGAGTGGGACGGCGAGCAGCAACACACCGAGGGCACGCAGCACGCGGACTCCGGAGCGAGGGTTCAAACTGGATACACCACCCAAAACAAAGCGGCCCAGACGTTTAGTCCGGGCCGCGGGTGCGCATTTTTACGCCGCGCGTCAGGAGGGCGCACCCGCCTTCGCGTTGGCGTCGGCGACCATCGCGCGCAACTCCTTGCTGGGCTTGAAGACAGGCACCGGCCGCGCCGCCACTTCCACCGGATCACCGGTGCGCGGATTGCGCGCCATGCGCGTCTTGCGTTGCCGGATCTTGAAGGTCCCAAACCCGCGTATCTCAATGTTATGCTGCTCGGCCAGCGCCGCTTTGACCGCGTCCAGGAACGAATCAACCACCCGGGCGCAGTCCTTCTTGGAAATGAGCGGACCCGCCGTGCGGGCGATTTGTGCGGTGACCTTCTCGACCAGATCGGCCTTCGTCATCCGTTCCCCCAGCAGGGCCCAGGGCGGGCGAGCGGGGGCATAATATGGGCCTAACCTATCGACTGTCAAGAGCTTGGAGGAACTGCCGAAAGTGCGGTTGGGCGTCATGCGGCCCCGGTGACGCCTCGGGATGGTACTGCACCGCAAAAATCGGGTACTCGCGGTGGCGCACGCCTTCCACGGTGTGGTCATTGAGGTTGAGGTGCGTCACCACGAGCGCCTTGGCGCCCGGCACGCCGGTCGTGTCGCCCGCGACCGCGAAGCCGTGGTTCTGCGACGTGATAAGTACTTGCCCTGTCTCAAGATCGCGCACCGGATGGTTGCCGCCGCGGTGGCCATAGGGCAGCTTCGTCGTCCGGCCGCCGAAGGCGAGGCCGAGCAGCTGATGTCCGAGACAGATCCCGAAGATCGGCAGCGCGCCGTCGCCCAGCTCGCGGATCGTCGTGATGGCGTAGCCGACGGCGGCGGGATCGCCCGGCCCGTTGGAAAGAAACAACCCATCCGGCTCAAGCTCGCGAATGCGCGCCGCGGTCGTGCCCGCAGGGACCACGGTCACGCGACAATCGTTTTGCATGAACAAGCGCAGGATGTTGCGCTTCATGCCGTAGTCGTACGCCACCACGTGGTACTTCGCGGACTCCGATCCTTCGCGGTACTCGGCCGTGATGGTCGCGGCGCTCGCGAGGTCGAGCCCGTCCATGGACGGCGACGCGGTGAGCGCCTGCCGTACGGCATCGGTCGGCGCATCGCCTACGGCCATCACGCCACGCATCGCGCCTTGGGAGCGGATGTGCCGCGTGAGCTGGCGCGTGTCCACGTCGGCGACGACCGGAACTTTCGCCTCGGAGAGCCATTCGAGTAGGGACCCGGTGGAGCGCCAGTTGGACGGTTTGAGCGACAGTTCGCGCACCACGACGCCCGCGACCCGCGGGCGATCGGACTCGATGTCTTCAGGGTTGATGCCGTAGTTGCCGATCATCGGCGCCGTCATTACCACCATCTGGCCGAGATACGAAGGGTCGGTGAAGACCTCCTGGTACCCGGAGAGATTAGTGGTGAAGACGACTTCGGCGCACGCCGGCTCGAAACCCAGAGGTGCGGTGCCGTTGAAGCAAGCGCCGTCCTCGAGCAGGACGTAGGCGGGCAGGCGCTCAGCGATTGGGCGTACTCGGCTTCGTCGGGGCGGGCGTCGTCGGCAGCGGCAGCGGCGCAGACTGCGCCGGCGCCTGTTGCTGCTGCGCCGGAAGATTCTGCTGGATCAAAGACCGCGCGGTGCCGGCGTGCGACTGCATTACGGCGAGCACCAGCGCGAGAAAGAGGAAAATGCCGGCGCACCACCAGGTGACTTTGGTGAGCAGTGTGACGGCCTGGCGGCCGCCCATGAACGTCTCGGTGCCGGCCCCGCCGCCGAGCGATGCCAGGCCGCCGCCCTGCCCCGCTTGGAAGAGGACAGCCGTGGTGAGAATCACGGCGTCGAGCAGCAGAATGACGAGCAGGGTGGTATACATGGCGGGCGGATAATACCTACGCCGCGGCTGTCTGCACAAGTCGAGCCCAGCCATCGGCTTCCAACGACGCGCCGCCCACCAGCACGCCGTCCAGCTCGGACTCCGCCAGTAGCTCCACGATGTTCTTCAGGCTCACGCTGCCGCCGTACAGCACGCGGGTGCGTGGGGCGCGACGCTCCACCAGCCACGCGCGGATGCGCCGGTGCACGTCGGCCGCATCATGCGGCGTCGCGTTCTTGCCCGTCCCGATCGCCCAGACGGGCTCGTACGCGACGGCGATTTCTCCCAGGGCCGCGCCGTCGAGACTCGCCAGAGCAGCAGCGAGCTGGCGCGTGACGACGGCCAGCGTCTGCCCGCCGTCGCGCTCGGCCAGGGTCTCGCCGACACAGAGGATGGGCGACAACTGCGCCGTGAGCGCGCCCCGGACCTTCTTCTCGGTCTCGGCATCGCTTTCGCCGAACACGTGGCGGCGCTCGGAGTGACCCACTAGCGCCGCCCGCGCGCCCGCCTGGGCCGCAAGGTGACCGGAGATTGCGCCGGTGAACGCGCCCTTGGGCTCCCAATGAATGTCCTGCACGCCGACGCGCAAGTCGCGGCGCTGCGCGACCGCGTGGGCGGCGGCCTCGATCGACACGGCTGGCGGGAAGAACCACACCTCGCGGTCGGGATGCGGGGCGTAGGCCTTGGTGAACGCCGCCAGATACTCGCGCGCGTCGCGCGGGCCGATATTCATCTTCCAATTGGCGGCGAACAAGAGCCGTCTCACGGCTGCTCCAGCGCGACGACGCCCGGGAGCGGCTTGCCTTCGAGAAACTCGAGCGACGCGCCGCCGCCCGTGGACACGTGGGTCAGCTTGCTTTCGAGTTCCGCCACGGCGGCCGCCGAATCACCGCCGCCCACGATGGTCACGGCGCCTTTGGCTCCCGCATCGGCCATCGCCTGGGCCACGGCGCGGGTGCCGGCGTCGAATGGCGGGGTCTCGAACACGCCCATCGGCCCGTTCCACAGAATCGTCTTGGCTCCCAGCAGGCGGGCGCGGAAGTCGTTGCAGGTGGCGGTGTCGACGTCGTAGACCGTCCAGTCGGCGGGGATCGCGTCGGACTTCACTTCGCGGCGCTCCGCCGCGCGCTGGAGCGACGGCGCCACCACGGCGCCGCGGGGCAGGATGATTTTCTCGCCGCCCTTGATGAGCAGGCCCTTGGCCATCTCGACGCGGTCCGGCTCGATCAGCGACTTCCCGACCTGGAATCCCAGCGCCGCGAAGAACGTGCAGGCCATGGCGCCGCCGATCAGCACTTGGTCTACGCGCGGCAACAGCGCCGAGATGACGTCGATCTTCCCCGAGATCTTGGCACCGCCCAGCACGGCGATGAACGGCCGCTGGGGCGCGCGCAGCGCGTCGCCGAGGTAGCGCAGCTCCTTCTCCATCAGGAAGCCGGTCACCGCGGGCTGCAGCAGGTGCGCAAGCGCTTCAGTGGATGCGTGGGCGCGATGCGCCGAGCCGAACGCGTCGTTGACGTAGAAGTCGCCGAGGGCGGCGAGCGTCTTGGCGAACTCGGGATCGTTCTGCTCTTCCCCCGGCCAGAAGCGCGTGTTCTCGACCAGCGCCACGCCGCCGCGCGGCAGGCGGCGCGTCGCGGGGACCCCCGTCGCCGGATCGGGAATGAACTCGACCGGCGAACCCAGCAGGGTCTCGAGCGGTCGAATGATCTGACGGAGGGAGTACTTGGCTTCCGGTCCGCCCTTGGGCCGCCCCAGGTGCGACAGGATGATCACGCGCGCGCCCTTCTCGCGCAGATACGTGATGGTCGGGAGCGCCGCGCGCAACCGGCTGTCGTCGGTGACGACGCCGTCCTTCAGCGGCACGTTGAAGTCCTCGCGCACCAGCGCCCGCTGCCCGTCGATGGCGGCGGGGGGCAGGTCCGTGAGGGTGCGGCGGCTCACCGCCGGCTTGCCACGAGGGCCATGAGGTCCACGCAGCGTGCCGAGTAACCCATCTCGTTGTCATACCACGACGACACGTGGATCAGCGTGCCGTCGATCACGTTGGTCGACAACGCGTCCACGACGCTCGAGTAGAGGCTGCCGACATAGTCGACCGACACCAGGGGCTCGTCGCTGACGCTGAGAATGCCTTTGAGCGCGCCCTGTGCCGCCTGCTTGAAGGCCGCGTTGACCTCTTCGATGGTCGTCTTCTTCTCGACTTCGGCGGTGAGATCGACGATCGACACGTCGGGCGTCGGCACGCGCAACGACACGCCGTCGATCTTGCCCTTCACCTCGGGCAGGACGAGCGCCGTCGCCTTGGCGGCGCCGGTGGTGGTGGGAATGATGCTGAGCGCGGCCGCGCGGGCGCGCCGCAGATCCTTGTGGGGCAGATCGAGAATCTGCTGATCGTTAGTGTAGCTGTGCACCGTCGTCATGAACCCGTGCTTGAAGCCCCAGTTGTCGAGCACGACTTTCACGACCGGGACGAGACAGTTGGTGGTGCACGAGGCGTTGGAGAGCACGTGATGCTTGGCGGGATCGTATTTCTGATCATTCACGCCCATCACGATGGTGATGTCCTCGCCCTTGGCGGGCGCGGAGATGATCACCTTGCGGGCCCCGGCGCTGATGTGCTTGTCGGCGTTGGCGCGATCGGTGAAGCGGCCGGTGCTCTCGAGCACGACGTCCACGCCGAGGTCCTTCCACGGCAGCTTTTCGGGCTCCTTGATGGCGGAGACCTTGATCTCCTGGCCGTTGACGATGAGCGCGTCGCCCTTCGCCTCGACCGTGCCGGGGAAACGGCGGTGCACCGAGTCGTACTTCAGCAGGTGGGCCAGCGTCTTCGTGTCGGTGATGTCGTTCACCGCCACGAACTCGATCGCCGTCTGTTTGGCCATGACCGCCGCGCGCAACACGTTGCGGCCGATGCGCCCGAAGCCGTTGATGCCCACACGCACTGCCATCGGAGAGCTCCCTAGATGAAATCCGGTACGCCTGCGCGCCCGAAGGTTACGGCGCCGAGCTGCTGCACACCCGCCGCCGCGAGCGCGGCCGCTGCCGCAACCAGCGTGGCGCCGGTAGTGCAGCCATCGTCCACCAGAATCAAATTCCGCCTTCCGCGTTTCAAATGCCCCCGCCACGTTCGCCAGGCGCGCTTCCGGTGTCAACGCCGTTTGCGTGCGCGTCTCGCGGCGCCGTTAGGCATGGAGCGCGCGACTCACCGCCGCGCGCATGACGTCGATGGGAGCGTTCGCACTCGGGAAAAAGCGGTCGAACGCCGCGGCGCCTTGGCGCACCAGCATCTCGCGCCCGTCCGCCGCCACCACGCCGGCGGCGCGCAACGCCTGCACCCAGCGGGTCTGCCCCGCGACGTACACCATGTCGAGCACGTAGCGCACGCCGGCCAGGCGCGCGGGATCCACCGGCAGGGGATCGGCCTGGGCGAGCCCCAGCGGGGTGGCGTTGAGGGCGACGTCGGTGGCTTCGCCTTCCTTCCAGACCGCGGCGCGTGTGCCCCGCTCAGCGGCCCACGACACGAACCGTTTGGCGCGCTCGGGCGCGCGCGAGCGCACGCGCAGGTCGGCGCCCGCGGCCGCCGCCGCAATCGCCACCGCGCGCGCTGCGCCGCCGGTGCCGATTACCAGCCAGCGCCCCGTGCCGTCCGCGCCCAACGCCGCGAGCGCCCCGCGGACAGCTGCCACGTCGGTGTTGTCGCCCACCAGCACGCCGTCGTCCACCCAGAACGTATTGCACGCTCCGGCCTTGGCGCACGCATCGGTCTTGCGCGCGACGTGGCGTTCCACCGCTTCCTTATGAGGGACGGTCACGTTGCCGGCGGCGCCCACCGCCGTCAGCGCCTTGAGCACGTCGGTGAGGGCGGCCGCGTGCACGCGGAGACCCACGTACACGGCGTCGAGCCCGAGCGCGCGAATGGCGGCGTTGTGCATGGCGGGCGAGAGCGAGTGCGCGACCGGGTCGCCCAGCACCGCCAGCAGTCGGGTGTTAGCGCCGATCTCCACTCTGCCGCTCCCGGGCCAGCCGCTCGGTGACGGCCGTGCTCAGCGCCTCGAGCTCGGCGCAGGTGTCGCGATAGACGTCGAGATCGCCGCCGAATGGGTCACTCACCTCGGCGTCATCGCCGTCGCGCCCGGCGTATTCCCCCAGCACAAAGACGCGGCCCTCGCCGCCCAGCTCCTCGACGCGCGCGCGGTGATGCCGCGCCATGGTGAGCACCAGATCGGCGCTCTCCACCAGCTCGCGCGTGAGCAGCCGCGCGCGATGTCCGGAGAGGTCGAGGCCGCGCTCGAGGCCCACGAGATAGGCGCCCTCCGACGCTGGCGCGCCGTCCCAGGCACCCGTCCCCGCGGAACCCACGTCGATCTCCGGGAAACCACGCGCCTTGAGGTCGCGCCGCAGCAGCGCCTCGGCGAGCGGGCTGCGGCAAATGTTGCCGGTGCACACCAGGAGGATGCGTCGGATCATGCGATCAGGGCGCCAGGTGTCCCACCGCGCGACGCAGCTCGACGAGCGTGATCGCGCCTTCGCGCACCAAACGCGGCCGCGGGCGCGTGCAATCCACGACCGTCGACGGCGGTGAATTGCCGAGCACGCCGCCGTCGAGCACCAGCAGGCGGCCAGCGGCGATGGCCGGCGCGAAGTCGCGCGCGATCGCCGCAGCGCCCGGCGCCGGCGCTTGTCCCGGCAGGTTCGCGGAGGTGGACGTGACGGGCTCGCCCAGCCCCGCGATCAGCCGCGCCATGCCGCGATGCGACGTCCAGCGCACCGCGAATCCGCCCTCGGGGCCGCGCAGCTGGTCGGGGAGCCGCCCGCCGCCGCCGGCCAGGACGAGCGTGAGGGGCCCGGGCCAGAAGGAGCGCGCCATGGCGCTCGCGCCGTCGGTGAACGCGAGGCCCTGCGCCTCGGCCATGGCGCGGTCGGCGATCAAGAGCAGGAACGGCTTGTCGGGCCGGCGGCCCTTGAGTTCGGCCAGCGCGCGGACATCAGAGCTCTTCGCCCGCGAGCCGAAGCCGTACACGGTCTCGGTGGGATAGGCGAGCAGGCCGCCCGCCCCCAGGTGTTGGGCGACCGGCGCCAACGCCTGGTCCACGTCGGCGTCCGAGCGGAATGGCAGCGGATTCACCGCACCTCACGCGCCAGCGCCTCGGCCAGCCGCAGATCGTCGGCGGTCGTCACTTTGAGGTTATGCGGCGAATCGGGGACGATCTCCACGGGAAAACCCGCGCGCTCGCACAGCTCCGCGTCGTCGGTGACGGGCGGATTGCGCTCGGCTCGTTCGAACGCCTGGTGCAGCATGGCGCGGGGGAATCCCTGCGGCGTCTGGGCGCGCCACAGCCGCTCGCGGGGAAGCGTGCGCGCGATGCGGTTCAGTTCATTCGCTTCCTTGACCGTGTCGCCCATCGGGATGGCGGCCACGGCGCCCACGCCCTCGCGCGCCAGCGCCACGACGGCGTCCACCGTGCCGCGACTCACGAAGGGGCGCGCCGCATCGTGCACCAGCACGACTTCGACTTCCGGGCCGAGCGCCTGAAACCCGCGCTGTACCGAGTCGACGCGATGCGCACCGCCCGCCACGAGCGTCAGCCGCTCACCTACGAGCTTGCCGAGCCATTCGGGCGGCCGGTCCGCGAACGCCGGCGGCAGCACGACCACGACATGCGCGACGTCGGGGTGCGAAGTGAAGGGGCGCAGCGCGCGCAGCAGCATCGGCACGCCGAGGATCGGGCGGAACTGCTTCGGCTCGCCAGGGCCCGCGCGCACGCCGGAGCCCGCCGCCACGACCACGACGCCGACGTCAGGCGGCGAGGCGGCGCGCGAGCTCACCGATGCCCTCCAACCCCACCACGTCCAGCCCGTCCGGCGCCACGCGCGAGCGAGCGGAGAGGAATACGCGACGGAATCCCTGGCGCCCGGCCTCGGCGAGGCGTCGCTCCACGCCCGCGACGGGACGGACCTCTCCACCCAAACCGACTTCGCCAAGAAACAGCGCGTCGGCGGGCACTGGGCGGTCGTGCACGCTCGAGACCAGCGCCGCCACGACGGCCAGGTCGGTCGAGGGCTCGAGCAGCCGCACGCCGCCGGTCACGTTCACGAAGACGTCGAGTCCCGACACCGCCAGCCCGCCGCGCCGCTCCAGGACGGCGAGCAGCACCGCGAGACGCCGCTGGTCGAGCCCCGTGGCCACGCGCTGCGGCGTGCCGAAGCCCGCCTTGGCGGCGAGCGCCTGGACTTCGACCAGCATCGGCCGGGTGCCTTCCATCAGCGCGGTCACGGCGGAACCGGCGACGCCGGTATGCCGGCCCGCCAGGAAGGCAGCCGCGGGATCAGGCACGGGCTCGAGCCCCTGCCCCGTCATGCGGAACACGCCGATCTCGTCCACCGAGCCGAAGCGGTTCTTCACGGCCCGGAGGATCCGGTGATCGAGCGTCGCTTCGCCCTCGAAGTAGAGCACGGTGTCGACGATGTGTTCGAGCGTGCGCGGCCCGGCGATGCCGCCGCCCTTGGTCACGTGGCCCACCAGCACCACGGCGGGCCCCGCTTCCTTGGCGAAGCGCATCAGCCGGGCCGCGCACTCGCGCACCTGCCCCACGTTGCCAGGGGCGCCCTCGAGCTCGTCTGTGTACGTGGTCTGGATCGAGTCGACGAAGACGACGCGCGCCTTGAGCGCCGCCGCGTGGTGCATGATCGCCTCGAGTCGCGTCTCGCCGAGCACGTGCACCAGGCCGGCGTCGTCGGCTAGGCGGTCGGCCCGCATGCGGATCTGCTCCGGCGACTCTTCGCCCGACACGTACAACGTGGCCACGCCGGCATGCTCGAGCCGCGTGGCGCACTGCAGCAGTAGCGTGGACTTCCCGATGCCGGGTTCGCCACCCACCAGCACGACCGACCCCGGCACGATGCCGCCGCCCAACACGAAGTCGAACTCGTTGAGCCCCGTAGGCCAGCGGGCGAGCGCGCCGCTCCCGACGGCTGCCAGGCGGACCGGCGGACGGGCGGAGGCATCGGACGCCTTGCCCGCCCGAGCGCCGGTGCGTCCGACCGCCTCTTCCACCAGGGTGTTCCACGTCCCGCACGCGTCGCAGCGGCCCGCCCACTTGGGTTGCTCCGCGCCGCACTCGGTACAGCGGAATACCGAGCGTGCCTTAGACACTGACGGCCTCGGGCGGCGCCTCGCGCGGCGTGTAGTTGTCGAAGCGGGTGAATTCCTTCTTGAAATAGAGCTTCGCGGTGCCGGTGGGGCCGTTGCGCTGCTTGCCGAGGATCACTTCGGCGACGCCCTCGATGCTCTCGTTGGTCTTGGGGTCGACCGGGCCGTCGTAGAACTCCTGGCGATAGATGAAACAGACGACGTCGGCGTCCTGCTCGATGGCGCCCGATTCGCGCAGGTCCGAGAGCTGCGGCCGGCGGTGCTCGCCGCCGCGCTGCTCCGGCGCGCGCGACAGCTGCGACAACGCCACGACCGGGATGTCGAGCTCCTTGGCCAGCGCCTTGAGCGAGCGCGAAATGTAGGAAATCTCCTGCTGGCGGTTCTCCGAATCGCTGGGACCCTGCATCAGCTGCAGGTAATCGACGATCACGAGGCCGATGTCGTGCTCCGCCTTGAGGCGGCGGGCTTTGGAGCGCATGGCGAGGGGTGTGAGCGAGGCCGAGTCGTCGATCCAGATCGGCGCCTGGCCGAGCAGCCCCGCGGCGCGTGCCAAGCGCGGATAGTCATCGTCCCGCAGTTGCCCGCGCCGCAGCCGCTGCGCGTCCACCAGCCCCTCGGAGCAGAGCAGGCGCTGCACCAGGGCGTCCTTGGACATTTCCAGCGAGAAGATCGCGACCTTCACGTTGTGCTCGATGGCGGCGTGCTGCACCACGTTGAGCGCGAACGCCGTCTTCCCCATGGACGGCCGCCCGGCCAGGATGACGAGGTCGGCGCGTTGGAATCCCGCCGTGAGTCGGTCCAAGTCGGTGAAGCCGCTGGGGACACCCGTTACGGAGCCGGCGCCAGCCTGGAGCTGCTCGATGCGCTCCATCGTGGGCCAGATCAGCTCCTTGATGCGTGTGAACTCCTCGGCGCGCCGGAACTGCGCCACCTGAAAGACCCGGTGCTCGGCATTATCGAGCACTTCACCCGCGGCGGTGTGACCTTCGTAGACGTCCTGGATGATGCCGGTCGCGGCTTCCACCAGGCGCCGCAGCACGGCCTTGTCGCGCACGATGCGCGCGTGATACTCGACGTTGGCGGCGGTGGGGACGACGTCGATGAGCGTGGAGACGTACTCGATGCCGCCGGCGCGGTCGAGGTCGCCGCGGCGCGCCAGCTCGTCGCGCAGGGTGACGGGGTCGATCACGTCGCCGCGCTCGGTCAGGGCGATCATCGCGCGGAACAGGAGACGGTGTCCCTCGCGATAGAACATCGTATCGTCGAGGAACTCCGCCGCTTTCAGGGCGGCGTCCTGATCGAGCAGCATGGCGCCGAGGACAGCTTGCTCGGCCTCGTTGCTCCAGGGGGCCTGGCGGCCGGCGAACTCGCGCTCAGTCGTCGAGGATGCGGCGGGCGATGCGGACGTCATCCCAGGTCGGTCTCTTCCAGTTCTGCCCCCCATCGCGAGAATCACCTTCGGCTTGATCAGCTCCAGCTGCCGGTGCAAGTACGGGAGGCACGCCGCCACTTCGTCGTACTGCGGCGTCCGGTTCTCCGGCGGCCGGCACTTCACCACATTGCAGATGTACACCTGTTCCCTCGGCAAATCTATCGCCGCCAGGATTTTCGTGAGCAGGTCACCCGCCTGCCCCACGAACGGGCGGCCGGTCGCGTCTTCGGTGCGGCCGGGCCCCTCGCCGATCACCACCAGGCGCGCCGCGGCGGGTCCCTCACCCGGCACGGTGTGCGCGCGGCTCTCGCACAAGCGACACTTGCGACACTCGGCCACGAGTTCGGCGACAGCGGTGAGGGTGTGGGCCTGCTGCAGCGGGTCGGCGGCGAACAAATCGGCCGCGGGCGGATCGAAGGAAAGCCCGGGAGGGGGGAGCGTGGCGCTCGGTCGGTCGGGCGGACTGGCGGTCGCATCGCTGGCGCCCGAGCGCCCGGGCGCCTGAGCGCCGTCGATGATCACCGCGTCGGTCCCCAGCGACTGCTGTTGTTCCAGGTAGGCCCGTGCCAGGGCCCGGGGGTCGGTCACGCGAGCTCCCGCTCCACTGCGTCGAGGATGCGTTCCGCCACGTCGCGCTTCGGCAGGAGCGGCAGCTCGATCGGCTCGCCGCGCTTGCCGATGATGGTCACACGATTGGTGGCGACTTCAAACCCCGCGCCGGGCTCGAGCGCGTCGTTCAGGATGATGTAGTCCAAACGCTTCTCTCGCAACTTGGCCTGGGCATGCGCGCGGCCGTCGCCCGTCTCGAGCGCGAAGCCCACGCGCAGGCACTTGGCCGGGGTCTTGAGCGCCGCGAGGATGTCGGGCGTCGGTTCCAGCTCGATGCTCAGCGCCCCCGCCGAGCGCGGCTGCTTGCCCTTCGCGGTGGTGCGCGGGCGAAAGTCGGCCGGTGCCGCGGCCATGAGAAGCGCGTCGGCCTGCTTTACCAGGGATTCGAGCGCCGTGAGCAAGTCGGCGGTGGTCTCGATGCGGTGCGCGACGACGCCGTAGGGCAGTGGCAATTCGCTGGGCCCTGTAACGAGCACGACGTCCGCCCCACGCCGTGCCGCGGCCTCGGCCAGCGCGTAGCCCATGCGGCCGCTCGACGGATTGGTGATGATGCGCACCGGGTCGAGATGCTCGCGCGTGGCGCCCGCGGTGACCACGACCTTCTTCCCCGCCCATGGCGCGCGCGTACCCAGGATGCGCTCGGCCGCGGCCACGATCGTCTCCGGCTCGCTCATGCGGCCGGGGCGTTCGCTCGGCCCTTCGGCCAGAGCCCCCGTCTCGGGACCCACGAAGATCCAGCCGCGCTGGCGCAGCGTTTTCAGGTTCTCGACGGTCGCAGGATGGGCGTACATCTGGTCGTTCATCGCCGGCGCGCAGAGGATGGGCCCCTGCCGCGCGAGGACGATGGCGCTGAGCACGTCTTCGGCGAGCCCCGCCGCCGCGCGCGCCAGCAGATTCGCCGTCGCCGGCGCGAGGATCACGAGATCAGGGTGTTTGGCGAGGCCGATGTGCGCGAGCGCCCGGCCCCGATCCCAGAGGGAGGTGAGCACCGGGCGCCCGGTGAGCGCCTCGAACGTGACGGGCCGCACGAATTCAGCGGCCGCTGCGGTGAGGACGACATCCACGGCGGCGCCCGCTTCCGTGAGGCGCCGCGCCAGGGTGCAGCTCTTGTAACAGGCGATCCCGCCCGACACGCCGAGGACGACGTGACGGCCGGCGAACGGCATCAGGCCTCCTGCCGCCGCCGCCGCACCAGCTTGAACTGCAGCTTGCCCCGTACCAGCTCCTCGAACGCGCGGGTCGTCAGCTTCTGCTCGAACGTCACCGACCGGTCGCGGGGAAACTCATTGACGTAGCGGGCGAACTTCGCCGCCACCAGCACTCCCAGGTACTTGTTCTGCGTCTGGGAGGCGACTTCACTCGGGGTGATGATGCGCATGCCTGCTCCTCTTACGCCAGCTTCAGGGTTGCGGTGTATTGCGTCAATCCGTCGATCAACCGCTTAATGTGCTGCTGCTCCGTCGGGCTCACCGGCTGCCGTTGGCGGCCGCCTTCGATGATCAACTCCACCTCGCGCACCGCGCGAGCGAGATCGTCGTTCACGATCCGGTAGTCGAAATCTTGCGACTCCGCCAACTCCTGGAGCGCCTGCACGATCCGCGGCGCGATGGCCTGGTCGGATTCCGTTTTGCGCCCCCGGAGCCGTTCCAACAGCACCGCGACCGAGGGCGGCAGCACGAAAATCTCCACCGATCGGGGCCACGGGTACAGCTCACGCACCCGCTTGGCGCCGGCGATCTCGATATCCAGCACCACGTGCCGGCCCGACGCGAGAACCTTGTCCACCTCGGCCTTCAAGGTCCCGTAGCGCGCCCCCGCGTACTCGGCAGCTTCGAGGAACGCGCCCTGCTTTTCCAGCTCGGCGAACCGCGCGGGGGTGAGAAAATGATACGCCTCGCCGTCGCGTTCTCCCGGCCGCGGCGCGCGCGTGGTGGCCGACACCGAATAGCCCACGTCTTTGCGCCGCGCCAGTATGTCCTTCGTGATGGTCGTCTTGCCGCCGCCCGAAGGCGCCGACAGCACGACG
>WNFF01002782.1_pt1 | contig 14313 bp, 7 predicted proteins | sample 5400441 | NCBI WGS metagenome assembly WNFF01 (sample SAMN13153345, study PRJNA577476) | soil metagenome | isolation source: 120 cm saprolite under Douglas fir tree site 2 hole 3 replicate 1 | place: USA:California | collected 2015-04-18 | reverse complement strand
CGGCAGCATCGTCGTGCTCGACCGCGGCACCTGCACGTTCTCGACGAAGATCCGCAACGCGCAAAACGCCGGGGCGGTGGGCGCGGTGGTGGTGAACAACGTAGCGGGCGACCCGATCGCGATGGGTCAGGATGGCACGGCGAACCAGCCCACGATCTCGAGTGTGATGGTCGGCCTCGCCGACCGCGGCGCGATTCGCGCGGACGCGGGGCAGAACGCGACCGCGAACGGCGCGACAGTCATCGAGGTCCTGACGAACAACCAGAACTTCCTCGCCGGCTTCTCCAGCCGCGGTCCGACCAACCTGCTCGATATCAAGCCCGACGTCTGCGCCCCTGGGGTGAACGTCTTGTCGTCCGTCCTGGGCAACCGCTTTGCCATGTTCCAAGGCACGAGCATGGCGACCCCGCACGTGGCCGGCTCGTCCGCGCTGCTGGTGCAGCTGCACCCTGACTGGACGCCGGCGATGGTCAAGAGCGCGCTGGTCGACACCGCGACCCGAGCCGCCAACCTCGGCACGACCAACCCGCAGAACATCGGCGGCGGTGTGATCAATCTGGCGGCGGCGACGACGACCAAGGCGGTCCTTGAGCCGGCGACGCTGTCGTTCCGCAAGATCGAGCCGGAGTCGGGGCAGTCGAAAACCATCTCGGTGACGCTGACGAACGTGAGCAGCGCGAGCCAGACCTACACGGCGACCGCCGCGGTGACGGTGGGGGCGAGCACCGGCGTGGCCGCCTCGGTATCGCCGGCTTCGGTGACGCTGGGCGCAGGTGAATCCGCAGCGCTGAACGTGACCGTCAACGCCGACAAGGCTGCGGCGAGCGGCCAGTACTGGGGCCGCCTCACCGTGACGCCTACTACCGGCGCCGCGGTCGCGGCGCCGCTCTGGGTCGCGATCCGCACGTTCACCGACGCGGGACCGCTACAGTAAGAAGGTGACCAGAAAGCAGCTCCGCTAAGGACGAGGGCCCGGAGCGTTTCGCCCCGGGCCACTTGTTCGGCATACAAGCGGGATTCAGCGACTTCTACCGCCGCGACCAGATCTGCCAGCGCTCCTTCCCCGCGAATATCGGGATCGAGTCGCCAACCTCGGCATCGGCGATTCGTTCGAATCGGTCGCTGAGTAGCGCTTCGAGCTCCCCGACTTTAAGCCCAAAGGGCGGTCCGCGCTCGCCGTCGTCGAAGTAGAAAAATCCCGCGAGCCTTCCTTCGGGCCGCAAGAGCTCCGACACCCGCGGCGCGTAGCGCGGCCAAAGGCGGCGGGGCAGCGCGCACAGGAAGGCGCGCTCGTAGACGATGTCGAATGGGCCGCCCGGGTCGAAATCGAAAAAATCCGCAAGACGCACCCGCTCGGCGAGCGGCCCCAGAATCCGCCGTGCCCGCTCCACCGCGGCCGGCGCGAAATCAACGGCGAGCGGTTCAAAACCGGCTTCGGCAAAGGCGCGCACTTCGTAGCCCGAGCCGCAGCCGGGAATCAGCACGCGCGCGCCGTGCGGTTCCTGTTCGAGGAAACTCTTGAGTGCTAAAGGAACACCGCCTGAGTCCCACGGCGTGAAGCCTTCGCGAAAGCGCCTTTCCCAGAATTCGGGCAGCCCCGCGTCCTCCTTTGGCATCGGTTCAGCCCTTGATGCACACGACCTGCTTCAAGGTGTGCACCACGTCCGCGAGATCGGTCTGGTCGGCCATGACCCGGTCGATATCCTTGTAAGCACCCGGGATTTCGTCGAGAACGCCCTTGTCCTTGCGGCATTCGACGCCCTGGGTCTGCGCGATGAGGTCGGCGCGCGAGAAGCGGCGCTTCGCCTCGTTTCGGCTCATGCGGCGCCCCGCCCCGTGGGCGCAGGAGAAGAACGATTCGGGGTTGCCCTTGCCGCGCACGATGTAGGAGCGCGTCCCCATGCTGCCTGGGATGATCCCGAGTTCACCGTCACGCGCGCTGATCGCACCCTTACGCGTTACGTAAACGCGCTCGCCGAAGTGCTTCTCCCGCTGCACGTAATTGTGGTGGCAGTTGATCGCCTCATCGGAGACCTCGAACGCGGGAAAGTGGCGACGCAGTGCCTCGAGGATCAGCTCCAGCATTTCGCTCCGGTTCGCGAACGCGTAGTCCTGCGCCCACCCCACCGCTTCGACGTAGTCGTCGAAGAGCTTCGAGCCCTCGCTGAACCAGCCGAGATCGCGGTCGGGCAGATGGATGTCGGTCTTCATCATCACCTCGCGCGCCGCCGCGATGAAATACTGCCCGATGCAGTTGCCGATGCCGCGGCTGCCCGAATGCAGCATCACCCAGAGGCGTTCGCTTTCGTCGAGGCAAAGCTCGATGAAATGGTTGCCGCCGCCGAGCGAGCCCATTTGCCGCACCCATTTCCTTTCGTGATCGCGTTGCATCTTCGCGATTCTCGGATATTTTCGAACGATCTCCGCAAGACGCTGCGCAAGCGGGGTGCACGCCTCGCGGCGCGCGCCTGCCTCGCGGTGCTCGTCGAACCCCACGGGCACGGCATGCTCGATCGCGGAACGCACGCGCGCGAGGCTGTCGGGAAGCTGCTCCGCCGTGAGCGAAAGGCGCACGGCGTTCATGCCGCAGCCGATATCGACTCCCACCGCCGCGGGGATGATCGCGCCCCGCGTCGCGATGACCGAGCCCACCGTCGCGCCGATCCCGGCGTGCACGTCGGGCATCGCCGCGACGTGCCGGAACACGATCGGCAGTTGCGCCACGTTCGCGAGCTGCTGCCGCGCATGGGCCTCGAGGTCGTCGGTGAATACCTTGACCGGGACGCGACCGCCTTCGATGATTTGTCTGACTGGCATGGATGGTGGCACCATTTTACCGTCGTGCCTCCGGCGGCCGGCGAAGCACGGTAACATCTTGTTGCAAATAGCTGTCTTGCGAAATGGAGGAGTTACATTTCTCTGCTGTAATCGGCCTAGGCTCGCCCGGCGCGGGACGGGCCGGACGCGGGCGGTCCAAATGAAAATTGAGAGCCATCTGGTGACGGAGAAACGCCGCTCGCTGCGCGGCGCGTGGGTAGTGATCCTCGTGCTGCTGCTGGCGGCCGTGGGCGCGACGGTCTTTTTCCTCCAGCCGAGCGCTCCGCAGGCCCCGGCGGGTCGGCGCGGCATCGATCCCACGCGCCCGACGCCGGTCGTAGTTGCGACGGCGAAGACCGGGGATATCAACGTCTATCTGAACGGTCTCGGGACCGTGACGCCGCTCAGGACGGTGACCGTCAGGAGCCGGGTGGATGGAGAGCTTGTCCGGGTGGCTTTTACCGAAGGGCAACTCGTGAAAGCGGGGGACCTGCTCGCCGAAATCGACCCGAGACCCTTTCAGGCTCAGCTCACTCAGGTGGAAGGCCAGATGGCGCGCGACCAGGCGCTGCTCTCGAACGCCCGCATCGACGTGGAGCGCTACCGCACGCTTTACGCGCAGGACTCCATCGCCAAGCAGCAGGTGGACACGCAGGAAGCTCTGGTGCGCCAGTACGAAGGCACGGTCAAGTTCGATCAGGGCCAGATCGACAACATCAGGCTTCAACTGACCTATTCGCGAATCACCGCGCCCGTGAGCGGGCGTCTGGGCCTGCGCCTCGTGGACTCGGGAAACATCGTCCGTTCCGGCGACGCCAACGGCCTGGTCGTCATCACGCAGATTCAGCCGATCGCAGCCGTTTTCACCATCCCGCAGGACAACCTGCCCGCGGTGCTCGCGCGGCTGCGCGCGGGCGGGGCGCTTCAAGTCGAGGCCTACGACCGCGAACAGAAGTTGAAGCTCGCGACGGGGAGGCTCCTCACCGTGGACAACCAGATCGATCCGGCCACCGGGACGATCAAGTTGAAAGCGCAGTTCCCCAACGAGGACGGCAGCCTCTTCCCCAACCAGTTCATCAACCTGCGCCTGCACCTCGATACGCTGCGCGAAGCCACCATCGTTCCTACAGCGGCCATACAGCGCGGGGTCCAGGGAACCTTCGTCTACGTCCTGAAGGAGGACAAGACTGTCGCGCTGCGGCCGGTCAAGGTCGGGGCGAGCGAAGGCGAAAACGTGATGGTCGATTCCGGCGTGTCGCCCGGCGAAGTCGTGGTGGTGGAAGGCAGCGACCGGCTGCGCGACGGCGCAAAGGCCGAGGTTCCCGATCCGGCGAGCCGCGCCGCCGGCGCAGAAGGCGGCGCGCCCAAAGGTGGCAAGGGCGGCGAAGGCGGCAAAGGCGCCCGGAGCAAGAAGAGCGAGCCGTGAGCACGGCGGTCCGATGAATCCCTCGCGGCCGTTCATCCTCCGGCCGGTGGCGACTTCGCTGCTGATGGCTGCCCTGGTGCTCGCTGGAGGGATCGCCTACCGGCTGCTTCCCCTGTCGGCGCTGCCCGAGGTCGACTACCCGACGATCCAGGTCGTCACCTTCTATCCCGGCGCAAGCCCCGAGGTGATGACCTCGTCGGTGACCGCGCCGCTCGAGCGCCAGTTCGGGCAGATGCCGGGTCTGAGGCAGATGTCCTCCACCAGCTCCGGAGGCGCCTCGCTGATTACACTGCAGTTCGGCCTGGAGCTGTCTCTGGATGTGGCCGAGCAGGAAGTGCAGGCGGCGATCAATGCCGGCTCGAATTTCCTTCCTCAGGATTTGCCCGCACCGCCCGTGTACAGCAAGGTGAACCCCGCGGACGCGCCCATCATCACGCTCGGGATCAGCTCGAAGACGATGCCTCTCACGCAGGTGCAGAACCTCGTCGACACGCGCCTCGCGCAGAAGATCTCGCAATTGCCCGGGGTGGGCCTGGTGACGCTTTCGGGCGGCCAGCGGCCCGCGGTGCGCGTGCAGGTGAACCCGCGGGCGCTCGCGGCAAACGGCCTGGGCCTGGAGGACGTGCGCCTGGCGATCGCCTCCGCCAACGTGAACCAGGCGAAAGGCGGCTTCGACGGACCGAGCCGCGCCTATACCATCGACGCGAACGACCAGCTGCGCTCGGCGGCGGAATACCGCGGGGTGATCGTCGCGTACCGCAACGGCGCGCCGCTGCTGCTCTCGGATGTCGCCGACGTCATCGAGGACGCAGAAAACGTGCGCCTCGCAGCGTGGATGAATCAGAGCCCGGCGGTGATCGTCAACATCCAGCGCCAGCCCGGGGCGAACGTGATCGAGGTGGTCGATCGCGTGAAGGGCCTGCTGCCCCAGCTGACCGCGTCTCTTCCGGCGTCGGTGGAGGTCGCGACGCTGACCGACCGCACCATCACGATCCGTGCTTCGGTCACGGACGTGCAGTTCGAGCTGGTGCTCGCCGTCGCCCTGGTGGTGATGGTCATATTCCTCTTCCTGCGCACTGCCGCAGGCACGCTCATTCCGAGCATCGCGGTGCCGCTGTCGCTCGTGGGCACGTTCGGCGTCATGTACCTCGCCGGATTCAGCATCAACAACCTCACCCTCATGGCGCTCACCATCGCCACCGGATTCGTGGTCGACGACGCGATCGTCATGATCGAAAACATCTCCCGCTACATCGAGGAGGGCGATCCGCCGCTCCAGGCTGCACTGAAAGGCGCCGAGCAAATAGGGTTTACGATCATCTCGCTCACGTTCTCGCTCATTGCGGTGCTGATCCCCCTGCTCTTCATGGGCGAAGTGGTGGGACGCTTGTTTCGGGAATTCGCGATCACTCTTGCCGTTTCCATCCTGATCTCGGCTGTCGTGTCGCTCACCCTCACACCGATGATGTGCGCCAAGCTGCTCCGGCGCAAGCCGCCTGCCGAGCAGGGCGCGTTCTACCGCGCGACGGGGCGCTGGTTGGAGGCCGTGATCGGGCGCTACGGCGAGATGCTCAACTGGGTGCTCGACCGCCAGGCGGCGACCCTGTGGGTGTTCCTCGGCACGCTCGTGCTCGCGGTGATCCTCTACGTCTTCATACCGAAAGGGTTCTTCCCGCTGCAGGATACGGGCGTCATCCAGGGCATCTCGGAGGCACCGCAATCGATTTCATTTCCCGCGATGGCCGAGCGCCAGCAGGCGCTCGCGCAGGCGATTCTGCAAGACCCGGCGGTGGAAAGCCTTTCGTCCTTCATCGGCGTGGACGGCACGAATACCACGCTCAACAGCGGCCGCATATTCATCAACCTCAAGCCGAAGTCGCAGCGCCAAGGCGACATCGCAGAAGTGATCCGGCGGCTGCAGGCGAGGCTCGCGCGGGTCGAAGGCATTTCGCTCTACATGCAGCCCATCCAGGACCTGACCATCGAGGATCGCGTCAGCCGCACCCAGTACCAGTTCACGCTGGAGGACGCGAACCCCGATGAGCTCGCCGTGTGGGTTCACCGGCTGACGGAGCGGCTTTCGCAGCTGCCTCAACTCGCCGACGTGGTGAGCGATCTGCAGGACCAGGGACTGCAGGCTTTCCTTTCGATCGACCGCGACACGGCGGGGCGGCTCGGGATCACGCCGGCCGCGATCGACATCGCGCTCTACAACGCTTTCGGGCAGCGCTTGATCTCGACGATCTTCACGCAGGCGAACCAGTACCGCGTGGTGCTCGAGGTGAAGCCGGAATTCCGCAAGGGACCGGACGCGCTGAAAGACATCTACGTCGCCTCGTCATCGGGCGCGCAGATCCCATTGAGCACGATCACCACTTTCACGGAGAAGTCGGCTCTGCTCGCCATCAATCACCTCGGTCAGTTTCCCGCGGCGACCATTTCCTTCAACCTCGCCCCGGGCACCTCGCTCGGGGAGGCCGTGAAGGCGATCGAGGCGGAAGCGCAGACGCTGCCGCCCGCCATGCGTGCGAGTTTCCAGGGAGCGGCGCTCGCCTTCAGGGCGTCGCTCGCGAACGAACTGCTGCTGATCCTCGCCGCGATCGTGACCATGTACATCGTTCTCGGCGTACTCTACGAGAGCTACATCCACCCGCTCACGATCCTCTCGACGCTGCCCTCGGCGGGGGTGGGCGCGCTGCTCGCGCTGATGGTCTCGCGAACGGATTTAGGGGTGATCGCGGTGATCGGCATCATTCTCCTGATCGGCATCGTCAAGAAAAACGCGATCATGATGATCGACTTCGCCCTGGACGCGGAGCGCAAGGAAGGCAAGAGCCCGCGCGAAGCGATCTACCAGGCGTGCCTGCTGCGCTTCAGGCCGATCCTCATGACCACGATGTGCGCGCTCCTCTCCGCGCTGCCGCTCATGCTCGGCACCGGTGTCGGCTCCGAGCTGCGGCACCCGCTCGGAATCACCATGGTGGGCGGCCTCATCGTAAGCCAGGCGCTCACGCTTTTCACCACGCCGGTCATCTACCTCTGGTTCGACCGCCTGGCGCGGCGCGCCGGCGGCGCTGCACCGGAAGGGTCGCGTGACAGTCACCTCGAGGGCGAGCGGCCGTGAACCTGACCGAGCCGTTCATCCGGCGTCCGGTCGCCACCACACTCCTCACCGCCGGCGTCACCCTGGCCGGCGCGGTAGCGTTCGGGCTCCTGCCGGTTGCGCCGCTGCCACAGGTGGATTTCCCGACGATCTCGGTGCAGGCGCAGCTTCCCGGCGCGAGCCCCGAGGTGATGGCCGCGACCGTGGCGACGCCCCTTGAGCGCGCGCTCGGGCGCATCGCCGGCGTCACCGAGATGACCTCGTCCTCCTCGCTCGGCAACGCGCGCGTCACGCTGCAGTTCGACTTGAACCGCGACATCGACGGCGCGGCGCGTGACGTGCAGGCGGCGATCAATGCTGCGAGGAGCCAGCTGCCCACGAGCCTTCCTCGCAACCCGACTTACCGCAAGGTCAACCCGGCCGATGCGCCGATCATGATCCTCGCGCTCACCTCCCCCACGATGGACCGCGGGCAGATGTACGACGCCGCGTCCACGATCCTCGCGCAGAAAATTTCCCAGCTGAGCGGCGTCGGACAGGTCACCGTGGGCGGTGCGTCCCTCCCCGCGGTGCGGGTCGAGCTGAACCCGACGACGCTCAACGACTACGGTATCGGGCTGGACGAGGTGCGCGCGGTGCTCGCGGCGGCCAACGCAAACCGGCCCAAGGGTTCGATCGAGCAGGGCGATCGCCACTGGCAGATCCAGGCCGACGATCAGGCGAAGAAAGCGAGTGAATACATTCCGCTCATCGTCGCATACCGCAACGGCGCGGCGGTGCGCCTTTCGGACGTCGCCGAGGTGGTCGATTCGGTGGAAGACCTGCGCAACGCCGGCTCTTCGAACGGCCGGCCTTCGGTGCTCGTCATCATCAACCGGCAGCCCAACGCCAACATCATCGAGACGGTCGAGCGCGTGCGGGAGCTGCTGCCGCTTCTGCGTGCGTCGATTCCGGGCGCAATCAATCTCGACGTGGTGCTCGAGCGCACCAGCACGATCCGCGCGTCGCTTTTCGAAGTGGAGCGGACGCTCCTCATCGCGATGGCCTTGGTGATACTGGTCGTGTTCCTGTTCCTTCGCAACGCCCGCGCGACCCTGATTCCCGCGGTCGCGGTTCCGGTGTCGCTGGTGGCGACCTTCGGCGTGATGTACCTCGCCGGCTTCAGCCTGAACAACCTGTCGCTGATGGCACTTACCATCGCGACCGGCTTCGTGGTGGACGATGCCATCGTGGTGCTTGAGAACGTCTCGCGCCACATCGAGCGCGGCGTGCCGCCGTTCCGCGCGGCGCTGCTCGGGGCGAGGGAGGTGAGCTTCACGGTGATGTCGATGAGCTTTTCGTTGATCGCCGTGTTCATCCCGATCCTGCTCATGGGCGGGGTCGTGGGGCGCCTCTTCCGCGAGTTCGCGGTGACGCTGTCCGTCGCGGTCCTGGTGTCGCTCGCGGTCTCGCTCACGACGACGCCGATGATGTGCGCGCGGTTGCTGAAGGCCCCGAGCGAACGCCGCCCGGGCCGGCTTTTCGCGGCGAGCGAACGCGTCTTTCAGTGGATGCTCGCCGAGTACGAGGCGAGCCTCGCCTGGGCGCTGCGTCACTCGCGCCTGATGATGCTGATCCTCGCCGCCACCATCGGGCTCAACTACTGTCTTTTCGCCGGGGTCCCGTACACGTCCTTTACCGGCGTGCCCAAGGCATTCTTCCCGCAGCAGGATACCGGGCGCATGGTCGGCTCGATCCAGGCCGACCAGGGCATTTCCTTCCAGGCGATGCGCCAGAAGCTCGCCGACTTCATCGAGATCGTGAAGAGCGACCCGGCGGTCGAGAACGTGGTGGGCTTCACCGGAGGCGGCCAGCGCAATTCCGGCTTCATGTTTCTTTCCCTGAAGCCACTCAAAGAGCGCCGCATCAGCGCCGATCAGGTGGTCGCGCGGCTGCGTCCGCGTCTCGCGCAGGAGGCGGGCGCGAATCTGTTCCTCGTGCCGGTGCAGGACATCCGCATCGGCGGACGGCAGTCGGGTGCGCAGTACCAGTTCACGCTGCAGGCGGACGATCTCGCCGAGCTGCGCCTGTGGGAGCCGCGCGTGCGCCGCGCGCTCGTCCAGCTGCCCGAGCTCGCCGACGTCAACACCGATCAGCAGGAAAAAGGCTTGCAGACGCTGATCGTGATTGACCGGCCCACGGCGGCGCGCCTCGGGATCACGCCGAGGATGATCGACCAGACGCTCTACAACGCTTTCGGCCAGGCGCAGGTCTCGACGATCTATTCGGCGCTCAACCAGTACCACGTGATCATGGAAGTCGCGCCGCAGTACTGGCAAAGCCCCGAGGCGCTGAAGAACGTCTACGTCCTCTCCCCGAGCAGGGGTCAGGTGCCGCTTTCCGCCATCGCGCGCTACGAACCCAGCACCGCCGCGCTTTCGGTGAACCATCAGGGACAGTTCGTCGCTTCGACGATCTCATTCAATCTCCCGGTGGGCGTGGCGCTCGGGGAGGCGACAATGGCGATCAACGACACGATGGCCCGCATCGGGGTGCCGACCACGGTCCACGGCGCCTTCCAGGGGACGGCGCGCGCGTTCCAGGCATCACTGGACAGCCAGCCGTGGCTGATCCTCGCCGCACTCCTTACCGTGTACATCGTGCTCGGTGTTCTCTACGAAAGTTATATCCATCCGATCACGATCCTCTCGACCCTGCCTTCGGCGGGGGTCGGCGCTCTGCTCGCGCTGATGGCGTTTCGCACCGAGTTCAGCATCATCGCGCTGATCGGGGTGATCCTCCTGATCGGAATCGTCAAGAAGAACGCCATCATGATGATCGACTTCGCGATCGAGGCCGAGCGCAACGAAGGCAAGCGGCCGGAGGAAGCGATCTTCCAGGCGTGCCTGCTGCGCTTCCGGCCGATCATGATGACCACGATGGCCGCGATGCTGGGTGCCGTGCCGCTTGCGATCGGCTTCGGGGACGGAGCTGAGTTTCGCCGGCCGCTCGGCATCTCGATCGTCGGCGGTCTGATCGTGAGCCAGCTGCTCACGCTCTATACGACGCCGGTGGTGTACCTGTACCTCGACCGCTTCCGGCTGTGGTGCCGGCGCATCTGGGCGGGACGCACGCGGGGAACGGCACTGGAGGCGCGATGAGGCGCGCCACGCCCGTATTTCTCGTCCTCACGCTCGCGGGTTGCGCGGCCGGGCCCGACTACAAGCGGCCGGAGGTCGAGATTGCCGCCGCCTACAAGGAAGCGGGCGAGTGGAAGCCCGCTCAGCCGCAGGACGATCTGGACCGCGGCAAGTGGTGGGGAGTCTTCGGCGATCCGCAGCTCGACGCGCTCCTCAAGCAAGTCGAAATATCGAACCAGAACGTGCTGGTTGCTGAAGCGCAGTTCCGCCGCGCGCAGGCCGTCGTTGCGTCCTCGCGCGCTGCGTACTTTCCAACGCTCGATGCCAACGTTTCGGTGGTTCGCAGCCGCTCGCCGACGGGGGTGATCGGCGGCACGACCGCAGGCCGCATCATCACCAACCGGTCCGCGAGCTTGAACGCCGGATGGGAAGCGGACCTGTGGGGCCGGCTGCGGCGCGCGGTCGAATCCGGTGAGGCGGGCGCGCAGGCGAGCGCCGCGGATCTTGCGGCAGCGCGCCTCTCGGCACAGGCGGAGCTCGCTTCCAGCTATTTCCAGCTGCGCATCCTGGACGCGCAGAAGCAGCTGCTTGAGGACACCGTCGCGGCGTTCCGGAAATCGCTCGACCTTACGAAGAATCGATACGACGCGGGCGTGGCGGCGAAGGTGGATCTGGTGCAGGCCGAGACGCAGCTGAAGAGCACGCAGGCGCAAGCGATCGATACCGGCGTGCAGCGCGCGCAACTGGAGCACGCGATCGCGATCCTCATCGGCAAGGCGCCCGCGGAATTTTCGATCGCGCCTGCGCCGCTCGCCGTAGCGATGCCCCGCGTCCCGATCGGCCTGCCCTCCGAGCTGCTCGAGCGCCGGCCCGACGTCGCTGCCGCGGAGCGCCGCGTCGCCGCCGCCAACGCGCAAATCGGCGTGGCGAAGGCGGCTTATTTCCCTTCGCTGACCTTGTCGGCATCGTACGGCTCGCGCAGCGCCGACGCCTCGCAATGGTTCACGGTGCCGAGCCGCTTCTGGTCGATCGGTCCGGCGCTCGCTCAGTCGATCTTCGATGCCGGCTTGCGGCGCGCGCAGACCGAGCAGGCGATCGCAACCTACGACGCCACCGTCGCCGAATACCGCCAAGCCGTGCTCGCCGGCTTTCAGGAAGTCGAGGACAACCTCGCGGCGCTGCGTATCCTGGGAGAGGAAGCGGAAGTTCAGGAAGAAGCGGTGCGCGCCGCGCGCGAATCGGTCACGCTCACCACCAATCAATACAAAGCCGGCATCGTGAGCTATATCAACGTGGTCACGGTGCAGACGACGCAGCTCAGCAACGAACGCACCGCGATGGGCATTCTCGGCAGGCGGCTGGTTGCGGCCGTGATTCTGGTGAAGGCCCTGGGCGGCGGATGGAGCGCCGCGGAGATCGCGGCGGACAACCGCTGAATCTCAGTCAGCCGTCATTTCGAAACCGCGTTTGCCCCTGATGCCCCCACGGCAAGGTACATCGCGGGTGTATAGATGATAGCGGCGAGATCCGCGGAGCCTAGCACCGATGACAACGACCAGTTGATTGCATCGTCGCTGTACACAACCACGCCCCCCTGCCCAACCGCGACGAACCGGGAACCGAAGCGGATGGCTCGCAAGTCCTGAGACAGCGGCGGGGGAGTGAGGTTCCAGGTCGTTAAATCGGTGCTAGTCAGAATCGTGCCGGAATCCCCGACGACCACGTAATAGGAGACCCCGGCCGAGCCCGTGCCGTAAGTGGCGCCGCGAAGAGCCATTGACGTAGTCGAATTCTGGGAAACCCATGTGATCGCATCGGCGCTCGTCAGCAGCGTGCCGTTTGCTCCGGTCGCGATGAAGGCGTCCTTGGGAAAAGAGACGTTGTACAGATCTTTTGTCGTGTTGGACGCCGCCGGAGTCCATGTCACGAGGTCGGTGCTCGTGAAAATGTTTCCTCCGTTGCCCACTGCCACATACGTCGTGACGCTGGAAACAAGTCCGAAGGTCAGGCTGTTCATCCTGACGATACCGCTTGGAATGGAAGCCGCCGATGTCCAAGCGTTCCCGTCGGTACTCGTCACTATCGAGCCGTCGGTGCCCAGGGCAATGAACTGGCTGCCGGAGGACGTTACCGCGCTGAGGTCGCTGACGAATCCATTCGGGATCGACGTCGCCTGCGCCCATGCGGTCACGCCGGGAGGACTCGTGCTGGTGTAGTTGAAGTCGCCCGCGAAAAGGGTGCCCGAGTCGCCGACGGCGACGATCCTGTTGAGGGCCGCGCCGTACGAGACCCCATTGAGATTCCGCGGCGGGCTTCCAAGCGGTACGCCCGGAGTCCAACTCACACCCGCCAGCCTTGGGACCGCCAAGGCCACGGGTGTGCTGGGTCCCCCGCGGCTGTCACGGTTGGTTGAGTTCATGACGAACGCATATTGGGTTCCGTTCGCCAGAGGGAAGACGACGCGAGGCGAGTGAGCGTCGAAAATCAAGGGCACTCCCGGGGCAGCTGCCGTGACGGTGCCGCCCGCTTGAAAGAAGATCCAATAAGTCAGATCGGGTTGTTGATCCCAGGAAACCGTTACCCGGCCCTCTCCTGGCGTGACTTTGAGATTGCTTGGAGCGTCACCGGGCGCGTCGGCCTGCCGGTGGCAGCCCGCGACTGCGACCACCGACGCAATGGCGATGACGCGGAACATCAGATGACTCACCCGGAAATTTCCTTCACGGTTGAACGATTGTTGCAGAACAGTAGTTGATCACGTTTCCTAGAGTGTAATGCTAATATGCCGCTTTCGCTGCGGCGCGAGATCCATTAAATGTTCAATCCCGGCAAGACCCTGCATGAAGTCGATCCTGAATTGTGGGCGGCGGTCCAGCAGGAAAACCAGCGCCAGGAAGACCACGTCGAGCTGATCGCCTCGGAGAACTACGCGAGCCCCGCGGTGCTCGCCGCTCAAGGGTCGCAGCTCACCAACAAGTACGCCGAGGGCTATCCCGGCAAGCGCTACTACGGCGGCTGCGAATTCGTCGATATCGCAGAGCAGCTTGCAATCCTCCGCGCCAGGCAGCTGTTCGGCTGCGACTACGCCAACGTGCAGCCGCACTCGGGCTCGCAGGCGAACCAGGCCGTCTATATGGCGGCGCTGAAACCGGGTGATGCGATCCTCGGCATGTCGCTTGCCCACGGCGGACACCTCACCCACGGCGCGGCGGTGAGCGCGAGCGGCAAGCTTTACCGCGCTCTCGCTTACGGCCTGAACGCCGAAGAGACGATCGACTACGACGGCGTGGAGCGCCTCGCGCGCGAGCACAAACCGCGCATGATCGTCGCGGGCGCCTCGGCCTATTCCCGCGTGATCGACTGGCGGCGACTGCGGGAAATCGCCGACGAGGCTCACGCTTACTTGATGGCGGACATCGCACACTACGCCGGGCTGATCGCCACCGGGCTCTACCCGAGCCCGATCGGGATCGCAGACTTCGTCACCAGTACGACTCACAAGACGTTGCGCGGCCCGCGCGGGGGGCTGATCCTCGCCGGCGCCGAGCACGAGAAAATCCTCAACGCGGCGATCTTCCCCTGCCTGCAGGGCGGGCCGCTGATGCATGTCATCGCCGCCAAGGCGGTCGCGTTCAAGGAAGCCCTCGCGCCCGAGTTTCGCGCCTACCAGAAGCAGGTGATCGCCAACGCAAAGACCCTGGCGAAGACCTTGCAGGAGCGCGGCGTGCGCATCGTCTCGGGCGGCACGGACTGCCACATGTTGCTGGTCGACCTGCGCGCGAAGAACGTCACTGGCCGCGATGTCGAGGACGCGCTCGGCCGGGCGCACATCACGGTCAACAAGAACG
>WNFF01002781.1_pt1 | contig 14315 bp, 13 predicted proteins | sample 5400441 | NCBI WGS metagenome assembly WNFF01 (sample SAMN13153345, study PRJNA577476) | soil metagenome | isolation source: 120 cm saprolite under Douglas fir tree site 2 hole 3 replicate 1 | place: USA:California | collected 2015-04-18 | reverse complement strand
GCATGCACCTGGGTGACGACCTCGTTCCAGAGCACGCCGGATTTCATGACGTTGCGCTTTTCCATCGAGGTCAGCTTGTTGCGGCGCTTGCGCGCCAGATCGAACGCGACCCGCGCGATGCGTTCGATTTCATAGGTGTCGTAGACCTGGGTATCGACGGCGCGCTTCTGGCCGTTGCCGAGATCGGTGATGGTTTTCGGCTCGCCGAAATACACCCCGCCGGTGAGCTCGCGCACGATCATGATGTCGAGGCCCTCGACCACGTCGCGCTTCAGGCTCGAGGCATCCGCCAGCGCGGGATAGCAGATCGCGGGACGAAGGTTGGCGAACAGCGCCATGTCCTTGCGCAGCCGCAGCAGACCGGCTTCCGGACGCACGTCATAGGGCACCTGGTCCCATTTCGGTCCGCCGACCGCGCCGAAGATCACCGCGTCGCTCGCCTGCGCCAGCGCCATGGTGGCGTCTGATATCGCGACCTTGTCGGCGTCATAGGCGCTGCCGCCGACCAGGCCCTGCTCGGTCTCGAAATGCGCGATGCCTTGCGCGTTGAGCCAGCCGATCAGGCGTTTCACCTCCGCCATCACTTCGGGGCCGATGCCGTCGCCGGGGAGAAGCAGCAGTTTATGGGTCGCCATGGTTCGTTACCTCATTCGACACGTCATGCCCGGCCTCGTGCCGGGCATCCACGTCTTCTTGCAGCGTCATCGGAAACAAGACGTGGATGGCCGGGACAAGCCCGGCCATGACGACCAATATCGCTGCGCGCGGAGTGCTAAAGCGGCATTGCGCGATTGGCAAGACACCCTTGCTGGCCGCGCCTGTGCAATCGCCCCCTGGCCTGCCAGAGTGCGGACCTGCCTGAGTTTTCGCTTGCGCGCCCCGACCGTCGTTTGCCCTATGCGCATCCCGCGCGCCACCGGCGCCATTACCGACGCGCTGGGCAGCCTGTCCTACGCCCTTAATGCCGGGGCGGCGATGCTGGCATTGGCTGCGATTGCGACGGCGTTTCAGGGGCGGCTGGCGCGAAAATCGTGAGGTGGGCCAGGATTCTCTTTTTTGCGCCGCACACCGCGCGCATCCAGGAAATCGGCATAAGATCGGGTTGTCGCTTCACAGCGCAATCAAGCTAGATTGGCGGCGCGCTATCGTTACATCGACTTAGACAGGGTAGCCGGTGCCGAGCGAGAAGACCTGGAGGTGTCGCCCGAGGGTATTCAGGGCTTGGGAGCGTGCGCCTCCAGGGAGTTCGCCCATGATGACGCTCCGCCAGGTCGAAGTCATTCGCGCCGTGATGGTGACGGGCACGATCGGCGGCGCGGCCAAGCTGCTCAACGTATCGGCGCCCGGTATCAGCCGCCTGGTCAAATATACTGAGAAGTCGCTCGGCATCCGATTCTTTCAGCGCCAGAATGGCCGCTATTTCCCGACTTCCGAAGCACACAGTATTTTCGAGCAGATCAACAGCGTCTACAAGAAAGTCGACGATCTCGCCGAGATCATTTCAAAGATCGGCCGCGGCGCCCTGTCGGAATTGCGCATCGGCTCGGTGCCCAGCATTTCTCAGATCATGGTGCCGCGCGCGATCGAGCGCGTTCGACGGCGCTACCCTGACCTCGGTATCGACATCAACATCCTCAAGATCGAAGAAGCGATCGACTATCTGATGCTGGGCAAGGGCGACTGCGTTGCCATGAGTTACCGGCTGGACCATTCCGGCCTCGACTTCATGCCGCTGGCGTCCGGCGAACTGTTTTGCATCGTGCCGCACGGACATGAACTGGCGGGACGAAAACAAGTCTCCGCCGCCGAGATGACCCGCTACCCGCTGATCGGAATCGACCCCAACGATCCCTATGGGCGCATCATGGCCGAGATATTCGCGCGCCATAAATTGGCCTACGACATCACCATCCGAGCGCGTTTCGGCACCACCGTCTGCGCCCTGGTCAAGGCAGGTCTTGGAATTGCGGTGATCGATCAATTCACCGTCGCGCATGGCGGCTATCCCGGCGTTGAGCTGATTCGGATCGCCGAGCCCACCCGCTTCGACACCTACATCGCGATGAAACGCGGCGCGTCGCTCTCGCTGCATGTCGAACATTTCATTGAGTGCTTGCGGTCTGAAATGCGTGCGATTGACCCAAGCCGAAACAGCCCCTCGGCGCCGGTGTCTCGCGTCCAAAAAAAATAACATGGTGTTATGCTTGCGGCATATATGGGTAATTGAGTTAAGCCGCGGAAACGTTATCGTTTGCCAGCCTGTCGGATACAAGCGCCGCCATTTGCCGCCGTGAGACAATCGATTGTGTCCAAGCATCGACCCTCGAGCTGTCGAAACTTTTCAGCGGATTGATTGTTCCAATCGCGCATCTGGCCTGGGCTGCGGCGCACGAAGCAGGCTGCCGACGCTTTGCCGTGCCTTGCCTTTTTGCCGTGCCTTGCCTTGAAGCATCATGGAGCCAATCGCGTGACCAGGCGTTCGATCGCCACCGTCTCTCTCAGCGGCGCCCTCGATGAAAAGCTGCGCGCCATAGCCGCCGCGGGGTTCGACGCCGTCGAAATTTTCGAGAATGACCTGCTGTCGTTTAACGGCAGCCCCCGGGACGTCGGCCAGCTATGCCGCGATCTCGGTCTCACCATTTGCGCGTTCCAGCCGTTTCGCGATTTCGAAGGCATGCCCGAGCCGCAACGCGCCCGCAATTTTGCCAGGGCCGAACGGAAATTCGACGTGATGCTGGAATTGCAGACCGACCTGTTGCTGGTCTGCAGCAATGTATCCCCGGCCTCGCTCGGGGGTATCGACCGGGCCGCCGCCGATCTTCGCGAACTTGGCGAACTGGCTGCCCGGCGCGGTCTGCGTGTCGGCTTCGAAGCGCTCGCATGGGGACGGCATGTAAACGATTATCGCGATGCATGGGAGATCGTGCGCCGCGCCGACCACGAATCGATCGGCATTATTCTCGACAGCTTCCATGCGCTGGCGCCGTCGTTTCCGATCACCGCCATTCGATCAATTCCGGCCGAAAAGATATTTCTGGTTCAATTGGCTGATGCGCCACAGCTTGGCCTCGACGTCCTCTCCTGGAGCCGGCATTTCCGATGCTTTCCCGGGCAAGGCGATCTGCCCGTGCCCGATTTCATGGAATCCGTGATCGCCACCGGCTATGCGGGGCCGCTCTCGCTCGAAATCTTCAACGACCAGTTTCGCGCCGGCTCGGCGGCGCGCACCGCTACCGACGGGCTGCGGTCGCTGATCTTGTTGCAGGATCGCCTTGTGGCCAAGAACGCGAAGAGATCGCCGGATGTTCTCGAGCCGAAGGCGCGGAGCAGCGGTGTCGGATTTCTGGAATTCGCGGTCAACGAGACCAAGGCAAGCGATCTTGCGGACTTGTTTGGCAAACTCGGCTTTCGCAAAACCGGCAAGCATCGCAGCAAGGCGGTCGAGCGATGGTCCCAGGGCAAGGTCGAACTGGTCATCAATTGCGAGGCTGACGGTTTCGCGCATTCGCATTACATCACGCATGGGCCGGGCGTGTGCGCGATCGCGCTCGACGTCGACGACGCCGGCCATACCATGGCACGCGCGGAAGCGCTGAAGGCGCGGACATTCTACCAACCGGTTGGACCCGGCGAACTGGAAATCCCCGCGATCCACGGCGTCGGCGGCAGTCTGCTGTATTTTCTGGATACCGCGGGAAAGAACTGGGACACGGATTTCGAGGCGGCCGAGTGCGGCGCCGCCGCGGGCCGTCTTCGTGCCGTCGATCACATCTCGCAATCGATGCCTTACGACGAGATGCTGTCGTGGCTGCTGTTCTACACCGGGATTCTCGATCTTCGGCGCTTGCCGGAACTGGAAATCGCCGATCCGCGCGGTTTGGTCCAGAGTCAGGCGCTCATCAATGCCGACCAAAGCCTGCGCATCGTTCTCAACGGGTCAGCCGCCACCCGAACCTTGTCCGCGCGCTTCATTGCCGAATTTTTCGGCTCGGGAGTCCAGCATATTGCTTTCTCATGCGACGATATTTTCCTGGCCGTCGCGGAAATGCGTGCGCGGGGCGCCAGCTTCCTGAATATTCCCGATAATTATTATGACGACGTCGAGGCCAAATACGATCTGGATGCCGCGACGATGGCCAATCTTCGGGCCAATCAGATCTTGTACGACCGTGAAGGCGACGGCGAATTCTTCCAGATCTATACCCACATTTTCGACGAACGATTCTTTTTCGAGATCGTGGAGCGACGCAATTATCAGGGATTTGGCGCCGCGAACGCCGCGGTAAGGCTTGCGGCGCAAGCGCGGGAAGTCCGCCCGCTCAGCATCCCTCGTTTGTGAGCCGTATGGTGCCGGGTGGATCAAGCGGCTATCGCCGCGTGGCGCGGGCGTCTCGCGACAAAAATAACATCGTGTTATGTTTGCGGCATAAATGAGTAATTGTGTTACGCCGTGGACACGCTATCGTTTGCCTGTCCTTTTGGAATCCGCCCGTTACCAGCGCGAGACATATCGACTGTGACCAAACGTCAGCTTTCGACCCGCCAAAGCTTTCTCACCGGATTGATCGGAGCGCCGATCGCACGCTCGGCGTCGCCGGCGCTGCACGAACAAGCCGCCGATGCGTTGGGTGTGCGCTGCCACTATCAGCTGATAGAAGTCGCGGGCGCCGGGCGAGATGAGTTGAAGGTCCTGCTCGAAGGCGTTCGGCGGCTGGGTTTTGCCGGCGTCAACGTCACCTTTCCCTACAAGGAAGCGGTGGTCGATCTGCTCGACGAATTGTCGCCGGGCGCGGCGCTGATCGGCGCGGTCAACACCGTCGTTGTCCGCGACGGCCGGTTGACCGGGTACAACACCGACACCACAGGTTTTGCGCAAGCCGTTACGCCACTGGTCACCGCCTCCTCGCATCGCGCCGTCGCCGTGATCGGCGCTGGCGGTGTCGGCAAGGCGATTGCGTTTGCGCTGGCAGGTCTCGGCGTCAGCGAATTGCGGATCTTCGATACCGACCACGCCAAGGCTGCGCATCTGGCAGCACGGCTCGAAGGTCATGTGAAAACCACCGTTACGCACAGCGTCGAGGACGCGCTGCGCGGCGTTGCAGGGGTGGTCAACGGCTCGCCGGTCGGGATGTTGCCGAGCCTTGGCGCGCCGGTCCCGGACAAATTGCTGCATGCCGGGCTGTGGGTCGCCGATGCGGTCTATTCCCCGCTCTGGACGCCGCTGTTGACGACCGCGAGGGCAAAGGGCGCCACCGTCATGACCGGACGCGAGCTTGCCATTTATCAAGCCGCCGACGCGTTCGAACTATTCACGGGGTTGGCGCCGTCCATCGCCGTGATGGGAATTGCATTCGACGACGTGATGGCAAAAAGATACTCCGCTTCGTACGCTGCGTAGCAACACGACCAACGATGCGACGATAGATCGCACGATCACAGGGGGAAACCGAATGAAGCCAGGAATTTTGGCGAGCGCCTTGCTCGCGACAGTCTTGACCGGAACTGCCTTCGCGCAGTCCGGCGCGCCCATCAAGCTGGCTGATGTCGCCGAATTGTCAGGTGGCGGCGCCACCGTCGGCACCAACTGGAAAAACGGCATCGATCTGGCGATCGAAGAGATCAATGCAAAGGGCGGCGTTCTCGGCAGCAAACTCGTGGTTACCCACGCGGATTCACAGTCGAACCCCGGCGTGGCGCGCGCGCAGGTTCAGAAGGCGCTTGATAGTGAGCCCTATGTCCTGCTCGGTCCCGGATATTCCGGATCGGTCAAAGTCACCGCACCGCTCGCGGCGGAAGCCGGCATCGCGCAGATCATGGGCGGCGAAGCCGCCGAACTGACGCAAGGCGGCAACAAATTCCTGTTCCGCACTTCATTCGGTCAGCAATCGTCGATGCCGAAAGTCGCGAAATACATCAATGACGAGGTAAAGGCGAAAACGGTCGCCATCGTCTGGGTCAACAATGATTTCGGCAAGGGCGGACGGGACGTCATCACCAAAGAGTTCGGTCGGCTGGGCATCAAGGTCGCGGCGGATATTTCCACCGAAGCCGGTCAGGCCGATTTCGCAGCCGACGTCAGCAAGATCAAGGCGGCCGCGCCCGATGCGGTCTTCATCTATGTCAACGAGGAAGAAAGCGCGCGCATGCTCAAGGAGCTGAAGCGCCAGTCGGTGACGACGCCGCTGATCGGCGAAACCACGCTTGTCGGCCAGAAGGTTGTAGAACTTGCGGGCGATGCCGCCAATGGTGCGCGGGGACATGTCGGGCTGACGACCGACGCTCCGGTTGAGCTGGTCAAGGCATTCCGGGAAAAATTCGTCAAGAAGTACAATTACGTTCCGGACCATAACGGCATCAAGGGATATCTGGCGATCTACATGATCAAGGCCACCACCGAGAAGATGGGCAAGGTCGACCCCAAGGCGTTTGCCGACAATCTGCACGGGCTGACCATCAAGGCTGCGAACGAACCCGGCATCCTGATGGATGCGACTTTCGACCAGAATGGCGACATCGACCGCCAGGGTTTTCTGGTCGAGATCGTCGAAGGCAAGCAGGTGATCAAACAGGTGCTGCCGAAGCTCAATTGAGCCGCGGCGGATTTTGGCGACGCCATGACCGGCCGGTGGTTCGCCATCGGCCACCTGCGAGATGCTGGCGCAAGGTTAGAGGTTACCATGTCCAATCTGCTCGATCTTCTCCTGGCCGGTCTTGCGACCGGAGCCATCTACGCGATCGTGGCGGTCGGCTTCACGCTGCTGTGGCAGACCTCGCAGACCATCAATTTCGCGCAAGGCGAATTCGTCATGCTGCCGGCATTCCTGGTGCTGGCGGCAATGCACGCCGGGGCGCCGTTCTGGTTTGCGATCCTGATCGGCATCCTGTTGTCGCTGCTGTTGCTCGGGCTCGGCTTCAAGATGCTGCTGGTCAATCCGATGCTTCGCCATGGCGTGTTGCCGCTGGCGATCGCGACCATGGCACTCGCCATCGGCATCAAGGAAGCCGTGAAGCAATTCTTCAGCGCCGAGGCGTCGCCGTTTCCATCGATCGTGCCCGCCGGTGACATCTCGTTCTTCGGCCACCCGGTGTCGTTGCAGAGCATCGGCGTGCTTGCGCTGGCGATCCTGGCCGTGGTCGGACTGACCGCGTTTCTGAACCGCACCTCGATCGGCCATCAGATGCAGGCGGCAGCGCAAAATCCGACTGTGGCGCGCATTATCGGCGTGCCCGTCGAGCGCATGATCCTGCTGACCTTCCTGATCAACGCATTCCTGGTGGCGCTGGCGTCGCTGCTGATCACCCCGATCTATCTTGCCAAGTTTTCCAGCGGCGAAGTGCTGGGGCAGGCAGCCTTCATCGCCGCGATTGTCGGCGGTTTCAACCAGGTCCGTGGCGCCATCGCCGGTGGATTGCTGATCGGCGTGGTGGATAACCTCGCCGCAGCCTATGTCTCGACCCAGTATCGTGCCGCGGTGCCGCTGATCCTGCTGATCGTCATCATCCTGTTCCGTCCGCAAGGAATCCTCGGTCGTGCGGAGGAGCGCACGATATGACCGGGGCGGGAAAATATTGGCGCCTCGCGCTTGGCGCCATCGTGATCGCAGGCCTTATCGTGGTGCCGGCGAACTTCAATCGCTACGGACTGTTCATTCTGAGCCAGTGGGCGGTGATGACCATCGCTGCCATGGGTCTTAATCTGACGCTCGGCTATGCCGGGCAGGTCTCATTGGCGCAGGGCGCATTCGTCGGCATCGGCGCCTATGCCGCCGCGATCATGACCTCACAGGGCATGCCGCTGATCGCAGCACTCGGCGTCGCCGTCGTGCTGTGTTTTTCGGTCGGCTGGATCCTCGGCTATCCGGCGCTGCGGGTGCAGCACCATTATCTGGCCTTCGTGACGCTGGCATTCTCGACGCTGGCTTTTCTCGTGTTCCGCAACGAGGACTGGCTGACCAAGGGCATTTACGGCATCAGCAATATTCCCCGGCCGAACATCTTCGGCTTTGCGACCAATCGGCCGCTGCCGTTCTACTACCTGTGCCTCGGTTCACTCGGGATCGTTTCGGTGATGGTGTGGTGGCTGATCCGGTCGCCGTGGGGCCGCGCCTTCCTGGCGCTGCGCGAGAATCCGATCAGGGCGCTGTCGCTCGGCATCGATACGCGCCGCTATACGTTGATGGCGTTCGCGATCGGTTCGGCACTGGGCGGCGTGGCCGGCGCGCTTTACGCGCCGCTGACGCAATATGTCGATCCGGTGCCGTTCAACCTGTCGCTCTCGCTCGATCTGCTGATGATGGTGATCGTCGGCGGCGCCGGCTTCTTCTTCGGGCCGTTCCTGGGCGCGATGATCGCGGTGCTGCTGCCGGAATGGCTGCGGTTCACGGAAGGCTACTACCTGATGCTGTACGCCATCGCCGTGATCCTGCTGCTGATCTATTCGCCGACCGGAATTCTCGGCATTCTCGATCGCGCTCTGGCGGAGCGCCGCACCAAAATAGCGTCCGCGCGGCGCGCCGTCGCGGCATCCAGACTGGAAACGGCGCCATGACCGCGGTTCTCGAAGTCACCAGCATCAGGAAACGTTTTGGCGGCATCACCGCGGTCGACGGCGTAAGCTTTGACGTTCACGAGGGCGAAATCCTTGGATTGATCGGACCCAATGGTTGCGGCAAGTCGACGCTCTTCAACTGCATTCTCGGCCAGCTGACACCCAGTGGCGGCGAAGTGAAGGTCGATGGCAAGGTCGTGACCGGCTTTCGGCCCTCCGATCTCAATCGCCTCGGTGTGAGCCGCACATTCCAGTTGCTGCAGGTGTTTCCGAAATTGTCGGTGCGGGAAAATCTGATTCTCGCCGGCCAGGAGCATCAGGGCAACATGGTGTCGCGGCTGTTCGGTCCCTCCGATGCGGGGTTGACCGATGCCGCCGATCAGATGATCGGCTTCTTCAAGCTCGACCACCTCGCCAGCGAAGCTGCCGGCGGTCTGTCCTACGGTCAGCAGAAGCTGCTCGATGCCGCCATGGCGTTCATGGGCGGCCCCCGTCTGGTGCTGCTCGACGAGCCCGCCGGCGGCGTCAACCTCACCATGCTCGCCGACCTCAAGGAGCGGCTGGCCGCCATCAATCGCGAGAAACGCGCGACCTTCGTGGTCATCGAACACAATATGGAATTCGTGATGTCGTTGTGTTCGAGGGTCATGGTGATGGCGGAAGGCCGGGTGCTGGCGGTCGGCAAGCCCGACGAGGTGCGCGCCAATCCGGCTGTGATCGAAGCCTATCTCGGCCATTGAGGATAGACCCATGAACGACGCCATTCTGGATGTTCAAGGTCTCGTCGGCGGCTATGGCAAGATGACGATCCTCAATGGCACCAGTTTTTCCGTGCCATCGGGCTCGATCACCACGGTGATCGGTCCGAACGGCGCCGGTAAATCCACGGTGTTCAAGGCGATTTTCGGTCTGCTGAAGCTGCGCGAAGGCAGGATCATCTTCAAAGGGCGCGACGTGACCGGCCTCCGCCAGCGCGACTTGCTGACCGCGGGCATCTGCTACGTGCCGCAGGGGCGCAACATTTTTCCAGAGCTATCGGTGCGCCACAATATCGAGCTTGGCGCAACGGCCGCCGGGCGCGACATCACCGACCTGCCGGCGCGGATCGAAGCCGGGCTCGACAGGTTTCCGGTGTTGCGCCAGAAGGCCATGCAGCAGGCTTCCACGCTGTCGGGCGGCGAGCAGAAGCAGCTCGAAATCGTCCGCGGCCTGCTGCTCAATCCGCAACTGGTGCTGATCGACGAGCCGTCGATCGGTCTTTCGCCGCTGATGGTGCGGCAGACCTTCGCCATCCTGAAGGAATTGCGGGACCGCGGCGTGTCGATCCTGATGATCGAGCAGAATGCGCGCTCCGCACTTGAGATCTCCGATTTCGGCATCGTGCTTGAGCTCGGCCAGACCCGCCTGGTCGACAAGGCAGAGCGGGTGCTCAATGATCCCCGCATCGGGCAATTGTTCCTTGGCGGCGCCATGAAGGACAGTGCGGCGTGAGCAGCGCCACTATGTTCGGCGCGCTCGACTGCCGCTGAACGATTTGCAGCGGCAAAGGGCAGCGTGCCCACCGGAATCTTCAGCAAAAAAAAGTGGGCACGGCGCGAGCGCGCCTTTGCCCACCCTACGCGGTCGAACGATCAGCTCCCGCTGAACGAATTATAGCCCTGGTCTTCCCAGTAGCCGCCCTTGTAGTCGTTGGTGACTTCCATCGAGATCACGTATTTCGGATTCTTGAAACCGAGTTTTGTGGGCACCCGGATCTTCATCGGATAGCCGTAGGCCCTGGGCAAGATTTCGTCGGCGAATTTGAACGACATCTGGGTCTGGGGATGCAGCGCCGTCGCCATGTCGAGCGGGCTGTTGTAGCCATCGGAATCCGCGCACTGGAACCAGCAATATTTCGCGCGGGTATCGGCACCGATCACTTTAAGAAAATCGCGCAAGGGAGTGCCGGTCCAGCTTCCGATCGCGCTCCAGCCCTCGACGCAGATATGGCGTGTGACCTGCTTGACCTGCGGCAGCTTGTAGAGTTCCTCGAGCGTCCATGATTTCCTGTTGTCGACGAGGCCCCTCACCTCGAGCTTCCAATCCGCGCCATTGATATTGGGCGCGTCTTCCTGATCGTAATAGCCGTTGAACGGGAACGGCCGCGTAATCGCACTTTCCGGGAAGGTCGGCGCCAGCGCATTGGGATTGAAGATCGCCGCTTGCACGCCGTCATTGAATTTCGAGATTCTTTTCAGCATCGCCTCGGCCGAAAAACTGTCCGACACGTCGCATCCGGTCAGAAGCGTCAGCGCGCCGAAGCTGGCGCCTCCGGCGATAAAGCGGCGGCGCGCCAGATCCGGCATCACGTTGGTAGCGTCCCTGACCAGCAGTTGCTTGTCGACGCCGGGGATCAGAAGCGAGCGGATGCGGCCCATGATGTGTCCTCCTCGAAATCTCTTCGTTTCATGCTCTAGCGGCCGACGATCATGGCGCGCAGGCTTTTGGGCACCAGCAGCGCGAGTACAACGTGCACCACCAGGAATGCGCAAATCGCCGCCATGCAAATGAAGTGGACGTAGCGCGCGACATCATAGCCGCCGAACAACGCCGTCAGATATTGCAGCTGCACCGGCTTCCAGATGGCAAGACCCGACAGCACGATCAGGACGCCGACCACGATGATGCCGGCATAGAGCAGCTTCTGCACATAATTGTACTTGGAGAGGTCGTCATGCGACAGCTTGCCGGTCAGCGCCGCCCTGGCATCCGATATCACGCCCTCAGGCGTGATCGGCAGCAGCTTCTTACGGAAGCGGCCGGAGGCAAAGCCGAGCGTGAGATAAACCAGACCATTGACCATCAACAGCCACATCGCGGCGAAATGCCAGAGCAGCGCGCCGCCAAGCCAGCCGCCCAGGGTAATGCTGCTCGAAAATTTGAAACCGAACAGGGGCGAGGCGTTGTAGATCTGCCATCCCGACATGATCATCAGGACCATCGCCACGGCGTTGATCCAGTGCACCGTCCGGACCCACGCCGGCTGAATGACTTTTGCTGTGGTGGGCACGCTGTGCTCGTTGCTGGCTGCAAGGCTGGACATGACAGCTCCTTGGCTGTTCCATCGCTGAAGGTCGATACCCCGACTATACGCCGGGAACCGCTGCTTCGTTACTGCAATAAAACTATCAGACTCATTGACGCAGGGTATCGCGGTCACAAGAAAGCGAGCCGGGTTGCCCTGGCTCGCATCTTGCGCACCCTGTTGGGGGCTGGATCAGGATGCGCTTGGGTCAGGAAGCCGGCATCAGGACGGTGTCGACCACATGGATCACGCCGTTCGACTGATTGACGTTGGAGATGGTGACGGTCGACCAACCGCCCTTGGCGTCTCCGATCATCACCTTGCCGTCCGCTCGCTTCACGGTCAGCTCTTCGCCCTCAGCGGTCTTGAGCTTCTTGCCGTCGGTCAGGTCGGAAGCTTCGAGTTTGCCCGGCACGACATGATAGGTCAGGATCTTTGTCAGAGTCGGCTTGTTCTCGGGCTTCACCAGCGTGTCGACCGTGCCGGCCGGCAACTTGCCGAATGCGGTGTTGGTCGGCGCGAACACCGTAAACGGGCCCTTGCCTTCCAGTGTCTCGACCAGGCCGGCGGCCTTCACCGCCGCAACCAGCGTGGTGTGATCCTTGGAATGGACGGCGTTCTGGATGATGTTCTTCGATGGGAACATCGCGGCGCCACCGACCATGACGGTCTTTTCCTGCGCGCTGACGGGCGCAACAAGGGTGGCGGTCAGGGCCAACGCGCTAAAGGCGGCGGCGGATAAAAGTGCAATACGCTTGGACATGGACAAATCTCCCGATGGATTGAGGTGACCGGCGGACGTCCGCCGGCGATGAAGGGGCAACAACGACGCTGGCCGATTGCTTGGTGGACTGCGTCGCCGTTGGGCCGAGTTACGGGAGGTTTCGGGGCCGGTTTCGAAGAATAATTTATCGTGATGTTTGAAACTATTTCGTGGGTCGGCCGTGTGGCGCACCTCAGGCGTTGCTGCGCACGCGACATGCGACCCATCCATGTGCCCTGCCGCAAGCATTCTGCATGGTCGCCCCCGCGAACGTCGCGGGGACGACTGGTGGCAAGTTATCGCTAATCCCGATTGATCGGTGTCTGAACAAAACCCCTGTTCCATGTCGGACTGATCAGGATTTCATTGACGCAGACCCGCGGCGGCATGCTGGCGACAAAGGCGATGGTGCGGCCGAGATCTTCGGATTGCAGCATTCTGGCCTGCTCTTGTTCCGATGGCACCACCGGCCGCAGCTTCAAGATCGGGGTCGCGACCTCGCCGGGAGACAGGCAGCACGCCCGCAAGCCGTTGACGCATTCATCCATGTTGAACGAATGGGTCAGCGCCAGCACCGCATGCTTGGTGGTGGTGTAGGCCGGGCCCGGCATTTTCGACACATGACGGCCGGCCCAGGACGCGACGTTGATGATGCAGCCGTCCTGTTGCGCCCGCATCGCCGGCAACACCGCGCGCATGCAATACAGCACGCCGTTGAGATTGATCTCGACCAGCCTGTTCCAGCCTTCCAGTTCCATGTCCGCCCAGCTGCGCTTCCTCACATTGATGCCGGCGCTGTTGACCAGAAGATCGATGCGGCCATGATGCTTGAGAATTCGATCCGCGACCTCGGTCACGTCATCGGACTTGCTGACATCGAGCGTGATCGCCTCGGCCTTGCCGCCGCTTTTGGTAATCTTTGCCACCACGGCGTCCAGCGCATCCTTCCGGCGCCCCGAAACCACCACAGTCCAGCCATCCGCCGCCAGCGCTTCCGCCCCGGCCTCGCCAATTCCGCTGCCGCCGCCGGTCACCCAGGCCACGCGTTTCCCGCTATTTGTCATGCAAACCGTCTCCGTTGCTTTTTGAAGGGCGTCTTTGCTATTGAACCCCTTAAGATGATGCGGCTGATCGGACTTTAGCCGCCCCGGAATGTTGCATGAACGCACCCCAGAAAACCATCATGAACGCCAACCTGTTTTCCCGCCTGTTCGACAGCCTCGACGATCCGAACCGCCTCGCGATCGAAACCATCGACGGGCAGCGCATCAGCTATGCCGACCTGACGGCCCGCGCCGGCCGGATGGCGAATGTGCTGGTCAACAGCGGCGTCAAGCCCGGTGACCGCGTCGCAGCCCAAACCGAAAAGTCGGTGCCGGGTCTGGTGCTCTATCTCGCCGCGGTGCGCGCCGGCGCGGTCTATCTGCCGCTCAACACCGCCTACACGCTGAACGAACTCGAATATTTCATCACCGACGCCGAGCCGTCGCTGGTGGTGTGCGATCCGTCGAAGGCGGAAGCAATAGGCTCCATCGCGGCGAAGGTTGGCGCCAAGGTCTTGACGCTGGGTGCCGACGGCCGGGGATCGCTGACCGACGCCACCGCCAAGGCGAGCCCCGAATTCACGACCGTTGCCCGCGCCGACGACGATCTCGCTGCGATCCTTTACACCTCAGGCACCACGGGCCGTTCCAAGGGCGCGATGCTGACGCACGATAATCTCGCGTCGAATTCGCTCTCGCTGGTCGACTATTGGCGCTTCACCGGCAAGGACGTGCTGATCCACGCGCTGCCGATCTATCACACCCACGGCCTGTTCGTGGCCGGCAACGTCACGCTGTTCGCCCGCGCCTCGATGATCTTCCTGCCGAAGTTCGATCCCGAACTGATCATCCAGCTGATGGCGCGCGCCACAGCGCTGATGGGCGTGCCGACGTTCT
>WNFF01002780.1_pt1 | contig 14317 bp, 8 predicted proteins | sample 5400441 | NCBI WGS metagenome assembly WNFF01 (sample SAMN13153345, study PRJNA577476) | soil metagenome | isolation source: 120 cm saprolite under Douglas fir tree site 2 hole 3 replicate 1 | place: USA:California | collected 2015-04-18 | reverse complement strand
CCGACCGGTCCCGAGCCCGGACCGCCGCCGCCATGCGGCGTGGCGAAAGTCTTGTGCAGATTGAAGTGCATCACGTCAAAGCCGAGATCGCCGGGACGCACGACGCCGACGACGGCATTCATGTTGGCGCCATCGCCATAGACCAGCCCGCCGCAATCACGCACGAGCTGCACGACCTCCCCGATACGCTCCTCGAACAGTCCGAGCGTGTTCGGATTGGTCATCATGATGCCGGCAAGCGTGTCGTCGCAGGCGGCGCGGACGGCCTCCAGATCGATATTGCCGCGCCCGTTGGAAGGAACCTCGACTGCCGTGAAGCCCGCCATGGTGGTCGAAGCCGGGTTGGTGCCATGGGCGGAATCGGGAATGAGCACGCGGGTCCGCTTGAAGTCGCCGCGTTCGTGGTGGTAGGCGCGCATCATCAGGAGACCGGCGAATTCGCCGTGGGCGCCGGCGCAGGGCTGCAGCGAGACGCCGGCGAAGCCGCCGATCTCCGCGAGCCACTGTTGCAGTTCGAACATCAGCACAAGATTGCCTTGCACGGTCTCCGCAGGCTGCAGCGGGTGCGTCGCAGAGAAGCCCGGAATACTCGCGATCGCTTCGTTGACCTTCGGATTGAACTTCATCGTGCAGGAGCCGAGCGGATAAAAGCCCGAATCCACGCCGAAGTTACGTTGCGACAGTGCGAGGTAATGGCGTACCACATCGAGCTGCGACAACTCGGGCAGGCTGCAATCGGCCCGCACTTCGTCCGCCGGCAAGTCCGTGGGGGGCACGTCGCTCGCGGAAAGGTCGATGCCGGCCCGACCGGGCACGCTCAATTCATAGACGGTCGCTATTGCGTCGCGCATCACGTCGCGGCCTTTCGGAGCGCCATCACCAGTTGATCGATGCCGGCGCGCGTGTTGAGCTCGGTCACTGCGATCAACATATGATCCTTCAGGTGCGGGTATTCGCTGCCGAGATCATAGCCGCCGATGATTCCGTGCTGCTCGCGCAGATGCGTATTGATCGCGGCCGCCGGTGCCGGCAGGCGCACCACGAATTCCTTGAAGAACGACCGCGCCGGCGCCTGCGGATTGATCGCGAACCCTTTGAGCCTGCCGATCTCCGCAGCGGCATAGTGGCTCTTCTGGTAGCAGAGCTCGGCGATCTGCCGCAGGCCGCGCGTTCCCATGGTGGCAAGATAGACGGCGGCGCCGAGCGCACAGAGCGCGGAATTGGTGCAGATGTTGCTTGTCGCCTTGGCGCGGCGGATGTGCTGCTCACGGGTGGCGAGCGTCAGCACGTAGCCACGACGGCCGTCGGCGTCGACCGTCTCGCCGACCAGGTGGCCGGAAAGCCGCCGCACATGGGCCATGCGTGTAGCGAAGATGCCAAGATGCGGTCCGCCGAAAGACGGTGGAATCCCTAGCGACTGCCCTTCGGCAGCGACCACGTCGGCCCCATAGGCGCCCGGCGGCCGGAACAATCCGAGCGAGATCGGATCGGTTACGACGATGAAGAGTCCCCCGGCGCTGTGTATGGCTTCAGCCAGCTCCTCGGTCGGCTCCCATTGGCCGAAGAAGTTCGGGTTCTGGATGACGAGCGCAGCCGTATCCCGGTCGATCAGCGACTTAAGCCGCGTCGTGCCGGCTGTCCCGCCCTCATCGCCGGCCACGATCGCCGCCGGCATGCCGCGTAGGTAGGTTTTGAGCACCTCTCGGTACGCAGGGTGGACAGCGGGCGATATCACCACCTTGCTGCGTTTCCCGGCAGCTGCGTTGAGCGCGAGCAACACAGCCTCCGCCATAGCGGTTGCGCCGTTATAATGGCTGGCGCTGCTCACCTCCATGCCGGTAAGCCGGCAGATCATGCTTTGGTACTCGAACAGCGCCTGGAGCATCCCCTGGCTGACCTCGGGCTGGTACTGCGTGTAGGAGGTGTAGAACTCGCCACGAGAGAGGACGTAGTCGACGGTCGCCGGCCGAAAATGGTGGTAGACGCCGGCGCCGAGGAACGAACGTGCGGGGTCGACGGGAAAATTGCGCGCGGCCTGCGCTTGCATCTCGCGCACAAGATCGGGTTCGGCAAGGCCCGCTGGAAGCTTGAGTTCCGGGAATCGAACTTGCGCCGGCACATCAGCAAACAGATCCTCCATGCGGTCGACGCCGATCGCAGCGAGCATGTCGCGTCGCTCGCGCTCGGTGTGCGGCACATAGCTCATCGGAGTTCCTTGTTCCTTGCCAATTCTCGGTGGAGGCCAGGGCGGGTCTGCTTCAACTCGTCTTCACGCGAGATGGCAATTAAAACGAACCCGCCGCGCGCTCATGGCGTCGACACGCGCAAAGCCTCCGCCCGTCCGCGAGCCTCACGTGCGCCAGTAGCCGACTGACTCCCTCGAAGCATTTGCACGAGATCTTCTCAAGCGCTCCCTTGCCGCACCCGCTTGTAGTTCAGCGATTTCTGGAAATTCGAATCTCGCGACAAAATGCCCGCGAGTCGACGCTGGCAGCGACGACAAGTACCAGAACGGCCTCCGTCACAAGAGAGACGAAGGCCGCTCTAATCGGCGTGCCGACTTTGTCATCATTGTTCTTGCCGCGGCCGCCGGCTTCCCTATGACCAAAGAATCCTGTTTCGATTAAAATGGAGCACGTGCATGCGGGCATAACGAAGCGCCAACCAAAGGCTGCATCGTGTGTAGTCCCGGCACATGCGGCGCCTCGTGCTCACGTCGACTTCCCTCGAATATGCGCAAGCGTCCGTCGCGCAGTTTTGCGCAATCGATCTCAAGGCCACTCGGCATTTTATTAACCGTCCGACGCGGCGCATGTTCCTCTCATCGGGCGTAAAGCTGAAGAGATGAGGACAGGTTCAATCTCATCCCGGGATCAAGTCCGGGGACGGGCATGACGGCGGAGAGGTGATTCGATCATGCGCCAGAGTCTACCGCGGCGGACAAGGACCTGCGTAGGGCGCGACCGCGACGCTGTCGCTTCCGTTTCGCCGGCAAATGACGACCCGTTCCTCGGTCACCACCGGGTCGAGCGAGTAGGAGCGCATGCTGTAGACGCCGATCGAATTGAAATAGTGGCAGAACGGCAGCACGGTGGTGACACGATCGACGAGCCAGTCCGTCCCCGACTGGTAAGGCGTGCCATCGGTTTGGTTCAGCACTTCGCGCTCCGGAACCACGCTCCAGCCGGCGTCGGTGACAGGATCGCATTTGTGTTCGGCTGCGACCGCGGCTTTTGAAATGGCGGGCACGGTGAGGGCTGCGACCGCCACCGCGATCATTCTGGCGCCAAGCATGACGGTCTCGTAGCACCCTTTTTGCTCGTCACCCGCGGGCTTGACCCGCGGGTCCATCTTCTTGGCATGATGGATTGCCGGGTCAAGCCCGGCAATGACGCCAAGTGGAGGTCAGCGGTATGCAATCCGGGCTGCCGTCTTGACCCGGCCTCGGGCAAAGTCAAGATTACTGCCCCCTCCCTACCCTCCCCCGCAAGCGGGGGAGGGTAGGGAGGGGGCTCGCGTTGGCGCGGCATTGTCCCATCGCTCTCCCTACAAGAGGAAGCGAGGTGACGGCCGCAGCGATTAAGCGTTCGCCGGGCTCTTGAATCGACCGGGGAGGGAACATGGGTAAGAATACCACGGATCGCGCTGGCGCCGCCTCGGGCGAGGTAAGCCGGCGAGCCTTCCTGTCGACCGGCGCGGCCGGCGTCGCGGTGGCTGCAGCGAGCGCGAGGGAGGCCAATGCCCAAAGCGGTTCGCAGCGCAATTGGGACCGGTCGGCGGACGTGGTGGTGATCGGGGCGGGTGTCGCCGGACTGCCGGCCGCCATCACGGCGCGCGATCACGGCGGCTCCGTCATCGTTGTCGACGAGAATTACGATATCGGTGGCCGCGGCATCCTGAGCGGCGGGCGCGTGCACCTCGGCGGCGGCCATGCGCTCCAGCAGAAGGCCGGCATCAAGGACTCGGCCGATCAGGTTTTCGCCGACTGGACGCGCCACGACACCGCCGATGCGCGCTACAGCGACCGCGATCTGGTGCGGGTGTTTGCCGACGAGAATGTCCCCACCTTCAATTTTCTGGTCGAGAACGGCGTCAAGTTCAACGCGCGGCCGATCGGCCCCGAGCGCGCCTCCACGGTGCCGCGCACCTTCGTGACGGAGGAGTGGCACATTCCGAGCCAGTTGATTGCACCCGGCCGCGGCCGCAACGGTTCAGGTCTGGTCCGCCAGCTCGAGATCGCGGCGCGGCAGAAGGGCGCGGAAATCCTGCTTGCGCACGAGATGAAAAACATCATCCGGGAACAGGGCCGGTCCGGCAAGGTCCTCGGCATCACGGCTGGTCACGACGGTAGGACGATCAACATCGAGGCCCGCAAGGGCGTCATCATCGCGACCGGCGGCCATACCGGCAACGTAAATTTCCGCCGCATATTCGATCCGCGACTGACCGAGGAGTACCAGCAGGCCTGCATGCCCTACGTCCACCAGGGCGCCGACGGCGAGCTCGCCGCCATGGATATCGGGGGCTCGCTGTGGGCGACCGCCAACCAGACCGCGGAAGCGGGGTCGGCCATCACCAAGACGCGCCACATCGGCTGCCGGTGGGGCTACGCGACGTTGGTGTATCAACCCGAAAGCCCGATGTTCCATCTCGCCAAGGCGACCGGCCTGACGGTCGCGGACTGGCAGGATGTCATCTTCGTGAATCAGGCGGGCCAGCGGTTCTGGAACGAGGCGGACGGCTCATATAAGTTCTTCGCCGCCGCCATGGCGTATAGCGGCGAGCCCTCTAAGCTCAACGGCGGCGGGCCGATCTGGGCGATCTTCGATGCCGATGCGGCGGTACGGGAAAAGTGGGACCCGAAACCGCCGCATGTCGATCCTGACGGCTTCTTCTTTAGCGCCGACACCATCTCCGAACTCGCCGGCAAGATCCGCAATCCCTATCAGAAACAACCGATTTCCGGCGCAGTGCTGCAGGAGACCGTGAATCGATACAACGGCTTCGTCGCCGCCGGCGTCGACCAGGATTTCAAGAAGCCGACCCCGATGTACAAGATCGAGACGCCGCCTTTCTTCGCGGCGTGGTCGACGCCGATCCTGCACGACACGCTGACGGGATTGCGAACCACCCCCAACGCCGAGGTGGTCGACATCCACGGCGAGGTCATCCCGGGTCTCTATTGCGCCGGCGAGTCCCAGGGCGGGTTCGCCCAGCACGGTCTCGCGCGCTGCCTGGTGTTCGGCCGGGTCGCCGGCCGCCACGCCGCTAAACGCTCGGCATGACCGCGCTTGGCCGCGTCGAGACCGGACTGCGCGCATGACCGCGGTCGCTGCAGCGCATGCGACCGTTATTACGGTAGAGGACGTGGCGGAGGTCGCGGTCGGCGCCGAGTTCGTGCTGACAGTCCGCGTGTCGTGCCTGGCCGGGTGCGATCTTTCGGGCATTCCGATCGAAGTGATGGCGCCGGACAACGCCACCGCGAAGGTGACACAAACGGTGCGCCGTCCTCACCCTCCCCTGCAGGGGGAGGGTCGGACCGCCGAAGGCGGTCCGGGGTGGGGTGGCGGCGAGGCCGAGTATGCGGAAGCGCTGCCACCCCCACCCGGACCGCTAACGCGGTCCGACCTCCCCCCTCCAGGGGGAGGTGGCGAGGGCGTTGCGGACATTGCCGCAGCGCGGCGCATCGCGCTCAAGGCGCCCCTGCGGGTCGGCGAATACGTGTGGCGCCTCTCCTGCGCGGCCCACAAGAGTAGCGGCTGGCATCATGACGCGTACCTGTTGCGGGTGCCGGTTCGCGTTCGGCCACATGAGACAAGCCTTGCGGTGTGGGCGATCCCGTCGCCGGTGGTGACGAGCCGGCCGTTTGCCATCAAGGTGGGAGCGAAATCGGCCGCCGGCTGCAATCTCACCGGCATGCCGATCGCGGTGCGCGACACGGCAGGCTCGATGCTGGCGAGCGGCATTCTCGGCGATACGCCATGGCCGGGCACCAGCTCCTTGTATTGGACCGAGCTGACCTTGATTGCGCCGGCCGAGGCCGGGATGTTCTCGTGGTCGGTCGAGTTCGCCGCTGCGGATCTCGCACTCCCGCACCAGGGCTCATCGTCTCGATTCAGCATCGCGATCGTGGACCCGCCCGAGCACAGGCTGACGATCAAGGTCATCGCACAAGAAACCGCCTCACCGGTTGAAAACGCGCAGGTGCGGCTGGGCGCTTACCGGGCGGCGACCGACGGCTCCGGACTTGCGCAAATCATGGTGCCGAAAGGCGCCTACGATCTCAATGTCTGGAAGTCCGGCTACGACGCCCCAACCGCCGCGATCGTCATCGACGCCGACCTCGCCGTCGAGATCGCGATGGCGCTGATCCCGGAGGAAAATCCGGACGCCGCCTGGCAGATGTGACTCGTAGGGTGGGTTGAGCGCAAGCGAAACCCACCGTCGGCCGCGCCCGCTGGAAAGCCCTGATGGGTTTCGCTATCGCTCAACCCATCCTACGACCCTGCCAAGCCGGCTACTTCCGCTCAATGCGCGTCGATGAGGCCGGAATCGATCAGGCGGCGGTGGAACGCCAGGATGGTGTCGTGCGGTTGGCAGGTGTAGTAGCGCCCGTTGCAAGCGGTGAGCATTCGCTGCCGCTCCCGAAATGCATCCGATAGCGGCAGCCGCGCAGAATTGAGAATGACCAGCGGCAGATAGGGCACGTCCAAAGTCTCGACCGCAGGCAGTGCCGGCGGCTGGTAGTTGATGCCGTCGACGGCGTAGTAGGTGACGAAGCCGGGCGACTCCAGCGGCAACGCTATATCCTCGGCATCGAGCGTGTTGTTCAATCCGAGCAGGGTGCGGGTCGCGATCGGATGGTGATCGCCGTATTGCACGATCAGAAATCGTTCGCCCGGAAAGCGCCGCGCAATCTCCCGGCGCATGTCGTCATAGTCCATGCGGGCCATTGCGAGACGCCGCAGGTATTCGCTCATTTCCGGATCGGTGCCCGGCCCGCCTCCCGGCACGTCGACCTCCGGCATGTAGGGAAAGTCGTACGGACTGTGGGTGGCCATGGTGAAGACCATCGTGAAGAGCGGCTGCCGGGACCTTTGCAAATGCCGCGATATCTCGTCGAGCGCGTTCCCGAAGTAGAACCGATCGCGCTCATTGTTGGTTTTGGCGCCCTGATCTTCGGCGTCAAACATCTCCTTCAAGCCGATCGAGGCGTAGAATTTGGCGTTCGACACGAAATTGCGAATGAGCGGATAGAGCACCACGTTCCGATAACCGCAGCGGCTGAGCGTCTCCGGCAAGGTATCGCGCAATTTTCCGGCCATCAGCGGCTGCACGAATTGGCTCATGCCGCCAAAGGACTGCGTGGACAGACCGGTCAGGACCGAGAACTCGGTAAGCCAGGATGCCCCGCCGTAGGTCTCTACGCGCAGGCGGTGCTCCTTGCCGTCATGGGACGCGAACAGGCGATCGACGCGGTGGTCATACTGGAGCGTCGGGAAATGGCCGGGCGGCACCAGCGATTCCTGATGAATAAGGATGATGTGCGGAGGTTTCGTCGCGGTGACGCATTCGGGCGGCATGGCAAAATGAGGGCCGGAGCCCAACGGTGCCGCCTCGATCAACTGACCGCGCCACAACGTTTCAATCGTCTCGGCCCAGGACGAATAGAAGGACGATATGTGGAGCCCGTTCCAGTAGTATTGGGTATGCCGGCGCTCTCCTTTTACGAAGGCGGCGCCGATCGACACAACCGTAAGCAGAACCACCGCCGCCAATGCGGTCCGTCGGCGCACCCGCTTGGTATCGAATCGGTAAGCGACCGCGGCTGCTATCGCGGTCGCCAGCACGGCGGCGATGAGAGCGATCACGTAGGCGCGATAATCCCGCCAGAGAAAGCCGATCGTCGACCATGAACTAAAGTAAAAGACCACGTCATAGGCGTGCAGCGCCATATCCATGGCGCGATGCTTTGCCCAAGCCACGGTGGCCACGATGCCAACAATCGCGTTGACCAGGACAGAGGCAACCAGCACGCGACCAAATGCCAGCATCAGGCCTGCCGCCAATGTCAGCGTGACCGACGAAACAAAGAACAGGTTGGCGGCTCCGCCCTCGTACCTCCAGAAATAGTCCACGGTCGGAAGGGTAAAAAGCGCAGATACGCCAAAAACGAGGCCTTGGCTCAGGGTACCGTCGGATGCAAATAGCCATCGCGCCGGGTCGCGCCGCCATTCGGTTACGCGCGCCCACACGCCATCCGCGACGTGGCCGGTAATCTCCACCCCTTGGGAGGAAGCCGCCCTCGCTGCTTCGCGGCCCCCGGAACTCATTGTCTCATGACCCCGCGCAATAGATGACGGAAATATGACATAGAGATATATTCCCCGGCAAGCGGATCGCCGTGACCCGAGCGGCCTGACGGGAGCAATTTTCGAATGGGACAGGATCAGAGTCGAAACCACGACCGGATGGGTCTCACCGCGGGCCGAGCGCCCGCCCTTCCTCGCCTGCAAGCGGGGAGGGTAGGGAGTCGGACGCCCGTGAACCCGTCAGTTGAATAGTCGGAGTCTCCTATGGATCGATGGTTGCGCGCCACCGTGAATTCGTGGAATGGGCTGATCGCGGCGACCCGCAGCGAGCAGGCTTTTCGCCAGGAACTGGTTGCACTTCTGTTAGCGGTGCCGCTCGCTTTCGTGATCGCGGAGGACACTTGGAAGCGCCTCGCGCTGATCGCCGCCGTCCTGTTTCTCGTCGTGGTCGAATTGCTCAACACCGCAATCGAAAAGCTCGCGGATCATGTCACTCCGGTGCGCCATCCGGGGATTGGCCGCATCAAGGACATGGGCTCTGCAGCGGTCGGCGTCGCGCTTCTCCTTGCCGCCGCGGTCTGGCTGGTTGCGATCGCCGAACGCCTTGCCCTGCTGTAGGGGCGACCCTCGCTGGGACCGCGGGCGTGTCTCGCCCGCCATCGCGTGCCCGCCTGCGGGGCGGTCGGGCGGGCGGGACGCCCGCGGTCCAAGCGTGGGTCGCCCTACGGCAGGCAATGTTGGAGGACGCCGCGTCTGGGCACCCCTCCAACGTGATGACTTTGGTCGATGCTTCAATTCCCTCAGATTGGCTGAAGCGAGCAACTGACGGGATTGCCCGGCTTGCGCCCGCAATCGCGTGCTGACATGCGCGGTCTGTCCAGTCAGGCGTTTCCGAAGTTCAAATCATGGCCTATGATTAGCGCGATAAATTCTGGGGTTCGCGGGAGCCTGCGAGGAGAACATCATGACCAATGCGAACGGTATCCTATCGGCGTCGCGGCTATCTGCGGTGGCGGGCCACGTTATTGTCGGCTGTGTCGCCGCGACCGCGTTGTCGTCGGCGGCAGTGGCGGAACGAGACAATGCCGTTCCCCAATTTGCTTCCGCCGCGTTCGGCTGGCAGACCAACGTGGCGGATTGGCGCGATCCGCCGCCGGGGCATGGCCACGGACCGATCAAGCCCGACCCTGCCCATCCCTTCACCAGCAACGCCGAAGCGGCGCGGACCGGCACCCAACCGACGAAACGTATCGGCGATGCGAAGGATCCGGTGCTCAAGCCGTGGGCCGCCGCGCTGATGCAGGCGTCGAACGACGCGGCGCTGCATAGCGAGATGGCGATCCCATTCGCGGCCCAGGCCCGCTGCTATCCGGGCGGCGTGCCGGGTCAACTGCTCTATCCCTTCGAGCCCGTTTATTTCATCCAGACTGCGAAGGAGGTCTGGCTGATGTGGCAGCGCGACCATATGGTGCGCCGCGTCTTTCTGACCGACCAACATTCGGAGCATGTCACGCCGTCGTGGTTCGGCGAGTCGATCGGCCATTACGAGAATGGCAGCACGCTGGTCGTCGATACCATCGGGCTCTCCACCAAGAACAGCTACATCGATAATTTTCGCACGCCGCACACTGAGAAGCTGCACGTCGTGGAGCGCTTCACCATCGATGCGGACGGCAAGAATATGACCGCGATCGTCACTGTGGAGGACCCAGACGCGTTCCACGAACCGCTCACCATGCAGCAGCGCTGGTTCAAGGTGGACGCTCCCATGAGGGAGACGGTCTGCGCCGAGAACAATCTGGATTATTTCAACCAGGGACTGTTCCCGGTGCCCGCGGCTGACAAGCCGGATTTCTGAGCCGGCACGATAAATTTCGTGCGGACACGGGCGCTTGGGAAATACTGAAATACATTCAGTGTCAAAGCGGGGACAACCATGTTTAATTCGAAGCGACCTTTGGCCTTGGCTGCAGCAGCGGTGCTTGTGACCGGAGCAGCCGAGGCACGCATCACCCGTATCGAAATCCAAAGGATTGAACCGGCTTTCTCCAGCCGCAACTTCGCGCCGACGGGAGCCTATGAACGACTGATCGGGAAAGCCTACGGCGAGGTTGATCCGCAGTTGCCGGCCAACGCGATCATCCAGGACATCGATCTCGCATCGCGAAACGCGAAGGGTATGGTCGAATACGTCACCGACATCGACATCGTAAGACCAGCCGATCGCTCGAAGGGCAACGGCATTCTCTTCTTCAACATCCATAATCGCGGCAACAAGGGCGGCATTGCGCTTTTCAACGCTGACGTTCCGCCCAACCTTGCCGAGGTCAACAGCTTGGCCAACCCGGGGGACGGCTTTCTGCAGCGGCAAGGCTACACCATGATCTGGTTCGGTTGGCAGCCGGACGTGCTGGCGGGCAATAATCGCACGACCATGACGGTGCCGGTCGCCCGCAATCCTGATGGATCGCCGATCACCGGGCTGGTTCGCAGCGAGCTGACGACGGTCATGCCGACCACGACGCTCAATCTGTCAAGCGGGTGGTTCACCACGCTCATCACCGCGTCGTATCCAACGGTCAACACGGATAACAAAACCCCGCTCGCTGACGGCTTTGTTCCGGCGCTCACGGTGCGTTCCAAGGAACAGGAGCCGCGTGTCCCTATCCCGAACACGGAGTGGTCGTTCGGCTCGTGCCCGCAAGGTGGCAACCTCGTAGTGAGCGACACGCAGATTTGTTATCCGGCTGGTTTCAAACCGGGTCGTCTTTATGAACTGATCTATCGTGCCAAGGATCCCCTTGTGCTTGGCCTTGGTTTTGCGGCTGCGCGCGATCTCGGCGCGTTTTTGAAGACCGAGCCGAAGGACGATAACGGTCGCGACAACCCGGTATTCGTCAAGGATGCCAAGACGATCGTGATGGGCAGCTCGCAAAGCGGCCGCTTCGTGCGCACGTTCATCCATCTCGGGTTCAATCGCGACGAGCGCGGCCAAATCGTGTTCGATGGCGCGTTTCCGCACATCGGTGGCGGCCTCATGCCGCTCAATGTTCGATTTGGACAACCGGGCCGCGCCGCCGGAACGGAGCAGGTTGACCGCCTCCATCCAGGCGCCAGCTTCCCGTTTGCCTACGGGACCGAGACCGATCCTTTGACCGGGGCAAGAGGGGGCATTCTCGATCGCTGCGCCGCGACCAATACGTGCCCGAAGATCGTGCATGCGGCCACGGCCCTCGAAATGTGGGAGCTGCGCCAATCGCTCGGTTTCACCGATCCGCTCGGTATCCGCGACCTGATCGAGCCGCCCAACGTGCGCAGCTACATCATGGCATCGACGCAGCATAGTGCGGCTCCGTTGCCGCTTGCCGCGAAGGAGCCGTTCGGCTTTTGCCAGCAGCAGCCGAATCCAAATCCGCACACCTGGACGGTACGCGCCCTGCTGCAGAACTTGGCTGCTTGGATCAAAGACGGGACAGCGCCGCCGGCGAGCGCGCGACCGACGATAGCCGCTGGAACCTTAGTGGCGCCCGACCAAGTGCACTTCCCGCCAATACCTGCCAACAAATACGGCGATGTTTCGCGGCCGTCCGCGCGCTTCTTGGGCGTGCACAATCCCCTGCACCCGCAAGATTATGGCGAGGATTTCCGTCCCGAGCAGGCGTCCGGCATGATCTCCGTCGATCCGCCAAAGGTTTCGCAGGCTCAGTACGGCACACTGGTGGCGCAGGTCGACGCCGACGGCAACGACCTCGATGGCATCCGCAACGTTTTCATTCAGGTTCCGATCGGCACTTACACGGGTTGGAACCTGTTCAACAGGAGCTTCTACGAGGACGGATTCTGCACGCTGCAGGGAAGCTTCGTCCCGTTCGCCCGCACCAGGGCGGAACGGATCGCGACGGGTGATCCGAGGCTTTCGATCGAGGAACGATATCCGTCAAAGGAGACGTATGTGGCGGCGATCAGGAAGGCTGCCGATGATCTCGTTGCCAAGCGCTATTTGCTTCCCGAGGACGCGGCCCGCCTTTCGGCAGAGGCGGAGCGTGAGGGAATAAGAGCAGCGCCTTAGTTGGAGCGGCGCAATGCGCTGCGCTTATTGCGCCCTACGGCATGTCCGTTTCCGCTGCCCGAGGCTGAGAGGCCGGATTTCTGATCGGCCTGATCACCTCGCCACCATGTGGAGCAACGCTGAAGCTTCGCGGCTTCTCGCCGCGCTGCCACACCTCCCACATGGTGGTATAGGCTGTCTCGATATGTCGGCAAAACCGATCGGTATCGAATAATGGATATTCCAGCCGGTTTCGTTCGAGCCGTTGCCGAAATCCGCGCAGCAGCGGCGCATCGGTCGCAAGCCGCAATGCCAATGATTCATATTCGTCGAGGCTTCGCGTCACCAGCTCAGAAAGCCCGACGGCAGTGAGCAGACTTGCCGCTACTCGGCCCGCGAAAGCCTTGCCTCGGCAGGTGAGAACCGGAATCCCGGCCCACAGCGCGTCGCTTGCCGTGGTATGGGCGTTGTAGGGCAGCGTGTCCAGAAACAGATCGGCGACGCGATGGCGCGCCAGGTGATCGTCATGCGGCAACGGCCCGGCGAAGACGAGGCGAGACGGGTCGATCCCGCGCGCCGCGGCTTCGTTGCGCAAGTTCGCCTCGGCGTGCCGGTTGTCGCGATAAAGCCACAGCACGCTGCCCTCGACGGCTTTCAGCAGCCGCATCCACACGTCGAACACGGGTGGCGCAATTTTCCAGGTATTGTTGAAGCAACAGAACACCAGGCCCTCCGCCGGCAAGCCAACCTCCGCGCGTGTCGGCGTGCGTGATGCGATCCGACGCTTCCTGTCGTTCGCCTGGTAGCAGTCGGGCAGATGAACAATGTGTTCCGTGTAGTGCGGTTGCTGGTCGAACGGGAGCACCGTTGCGTCAGCGATGATGTAGTCGATGAAGTCCGCGCCACTCGTGCCGGGATATCCCAGATAGTTCACTTGGATCGGGGCCGGACGGAGCGCCAGGATGCCGAGGCGTTCGTCTTGGGTATGACCGTTGAGGTCAATCGCAATATCGACCTGAAGATCGTTGATGAGCAGCGCGACGTCCTGCTCGCCTTGCGTCCTGACGTCGATGAGCCGGTCGAAGCCCGCCATGATCCGTGTTCGCATATCGCTGCCGTCATCGGCGCCGAACGACACGCCGAACACCTCGAACTGCGTCCGGTCGTGCTGCTCGAACAATTCCGCCACCAGGTACGCCACTGCATGGCGGCGAAAATCACTGGAGAGATACGCGAGCTTGATTCTATCGTTGCGCCGGATCGCGCCCGACCCCAAGCGTTGCGGCGCTGTGCCGAAACGATCGAGAACGGAGTGCCTTGCGCAAGACAGGTGCAGCGCCGCATCGTCGCTGTAGCCCTGCAACAGAAGCGGGGAAATGCGCGATTTGCCATCGAAGACGTGCCGGCGCAGCGTGTCGGACAATTCCTCCCATCGGGCCCAATCGCATTGCCTGATCGCGCAATCGGCTAATCCGCCGAAAGCAAATTTGTGGTCTGGCGCAAGCGCAATCGCATAGTTGTAGCTCGCCCGCGCCTCGTCGAACCGCGCCAGCTCTGCCAGTACTGCGCGACGATTGTCAAAGGCGTCAGCGAAGTCCGGCTTCAGCGAAATCGCTCGGTCGTAATCCTTGAGCGCCTCGTCGAACCGCTTTAACTCCCTTAACGTATTGCCGCGGTTGTAAGAGGCACGCGCTTCGTCGGGCTTGAGCGCGATTGCGTGATTGTAGCTGACCAGCGCCTCGTCGAACTGGTTCAGCTCGCCGAGCACGATGGCGCGGTTGATCCAGGCTTCCGAGTAGCCAGGCTTGATCTCAATCGCCCGGTCGCAGCTTGCCAGCGCCTCATCGAGGCGCTTGAGCTCCCTCAAGGCATTACCGCGGTTGCTGAAAGCCGCGGCATCATCGGGCGCAAGGGCGATCGCCCGATCGTAGCTCGCCACGGCCTCTTCAAGCAGTTT
>WNFF01007087.1_pt1 | contig 14323 bp, 12 predicted proteins | sample 5400441 | NCBI WGS metagenome assembly WNFF01 (sample SAMN13153345, study PRJNA577476) | soil metagenome | isolation source: 120 cm saprolite under Douglas fir tree site 2 hole 3 replicate 1 | place: USA:California | collected 2015-04-18 | reverse complement strand
ACACGGGCGACGGTGTCATGGCGCTCTTCGGAGCGCCTATCGCGCACGAGGACGGTCCGCGGCGGGCAGTCCATGCGGCGCTCGGCATCCAGCGTGCGCTCCGGGACTATAGCAAGGAGCTCCAGGCCCAGGGCGGGCCGGCGGTCCAGATGCGGGTCGGCATCAATACCGGCCTCGTGGTGGTGGGCCGAATCGGCGATGACCTGCGAATGGACTACACCGCAGTAGGAGACACCACCAACCTCGCCGCACGAATGCAGCAGATCGCCCGGCCCGGCAGCGTGGTCGTGAGCGAGGCGGCCCACCGGCTGGTATCGGCCTTCTTCGAGACTCTGGATCTGGGCCAGCTCCAGGTCAAAGGCCACGCGCCCGTGCGGGCCTGGGAAGTGCTGCGGCCGCGGCTCCGGCGGTCGAGGTTTGACCCCGCGGTGGAACACGAGCTGACACCCCTGGTGGGACGTGTGCACGAGGTCGCCACCCTCGTCGAGCGATTCGGCGAGGCCAAGGCCGGGCGGGGCCAGGTCGTCTTCATCTCGGGCGACGCAGGAATCGGCAAGTCGCGGCTGCTGCTCGAGCTCCGACGCCGACTGGCCGAGGCGGGAGAGTCGGTAACTTGGCTCGAGGGGCAGTGTATCTCGTTCGGTCAGTCCATCCCGTTTCTGCCGCTTATCGACCAGCTCCGGGAGAACTTCGGCATCGAGGAGTTTGACGGCGAGCCTGAGATCGTCGCCAAGGTCGAGCATGGCATGCGTCGGATGGGGCAGCTCGAGCCTCACATACCGTATCTCCGTTACCTCCTTGCCGTGGATCCCGGTGAGCCGGCCGTCTTGGCCATGGACGCCTCCGCGCGCCGCAAGCGCATCCTGGGTGGCGTTCGGGCCCTGTCCATACGCGGCGCCACCCTGCGGCCCATCGTGTTCGTCTTCGAAGATCTGCACTGGATCGACGCCAGCACGGAGGAGTATCTCAACGTCCTCATGGGGTCGGTCGCCGGCGCGCCCATCATGGTCATCATGACCTTCCGGGTCGGTTACACGCCGCCGTTCGGCAGCCGAAGCTTCTACACCACGCTAAACCTGCACACGCTCTCCGAGGCCGAAACCCTGGCCATGGCCGGTCGGGTGCTGGGCACCGACCAATTCCCGGAGGAGCTGAAGGTCGCCCTGATGGACAAGGCTGAGGGTGTGCCGCTCTTTGTCGAAGAGGTCACCAAGACACTCCTCGATCTCGGCGTGCTCAGGCGGGAAAACGGCGGCCTCCGGATGATCAAGGGCATGGGCGAGGTAAGCGTGCCGGATACCATCCAGGGCATCATCATGGCGCGACTCGACCGGTTGGGGGAGGACGGGAAGCGCACAGTCCAACTCGCATCGGTCATCGGCAGACAGTTCGTCCAGCGACTGCTGGAGCGGATCACTGGGCTCGCGGGCAGGCTTGAGGGGCTGCTCCAGGAGCTCAAGGCGCTCGAGATCATCTACGAGCAGGGACTCTTGCCCGAGCCTGCGTACATCTTCAAGCACGCGGTGATCCAGGACGTGGCCTATAATAGTCTCTTGAAGGAGCGCCGGCGGGAGCTCCACAGGGCGGTGGGCGGCGCGATCGAGGAGCTTTACCCCGACCGGCTGGCCGAGCACTACGAGGAGCTGGCCCACCACTTCGTCAACGGGGACGAGTGGGCAAAGGCGTTCGAATACCTCGTACGCTCAGGGAATCGAGCCAAGGATGCCTTCGCCAACCAGACCGCCCTCGAATTCTATGCCAAAGCCCTTGAGATCGCCGGACGCGTCCGGCCACCGCTGGAGCCGCGCAGAATCATGGAGATCTACCAGCGGCGCGGGCAGGTCTGGCGGCTTACGGGACGCATGAGAGAGGCCGTCGCCGAGCTCCAGCCGATGCTCGCGATGGCTCGCCAAGCGGGTGACCGCTTTGCCGAAGCCCAGGCGCTCGTGGACCTCTCGCTGGCCCACTGGCTGACGTTTTCCTCCGAGAACGTCCCCCATGCAAAAGCCTTCGCCGAAGAGGCGCTCCACATCGGCCGCGAGATCGGCGACGAAGAGGCGGTGGCCAAGAGCCTGTCTTACCTTGGGCTCGTCGACCAGATGGAAGGCGATCTCGTAAGCGGGGACGAGAAGCTCCAGGAGTCGCTTCGGATCAGCGAGGCCCACGGCTTCAAGGATGCCATGGCGCAGGACCTGACCTGGCTGGGGGCCCATGCGGAGTGGCGAGCGGAGTTCCGCAAGGCCATCCCGCTCTGCCAGCGGGCGGAGGAAACAGCCCGCGAGAACCACGACGGCCTCTCCGAGCTCATCGGGCTCGCGTTCCGCTGTCTCGCCCTGGTCGGACTGGGCGAGCACGCTCAAGGTCTCGCCGTCATCACGGAGGGCCTCGCCAAGGCGCGGGAGCGCGAGGCGGCGTTTCTGGTGGGCCGTCTCACCAACTCGCTCGGATGGCTCTACCAGGAGCTGGGCGATTTCCGACGGGCGGCCGAGCTCAACCTCGAGAGCCAGGCGTTGGGACTCAGCATCAAGAACCCAAACGTGGAGGTCAGCGCGCTCATCAATATCGCCTACGATCACTTTCATCTGGATGAGAGCGAGAAAGCGCTGGCCGTGCTGGAAGACAGCCTGGTACGAGTGGAAAAGTCCGCCTTCGGTGCTCATCGCTGGCGCTGGGGCATGCATCTCGCCGCGTACCTCGCCGAGGTGCTGATAGCGCGGGGCGAGCCCGAGAAGGCGGTGGTGCAGGTGGAGAAGGCCATGGTGACGGCGCGCGAGACGGGCTCCCTCAAGTACCTCGGGAAAGCTCAGCTGCTGCGGGGCCGGATCGCCCTGACGGGTCGCGATTGGGCCCGCGCGGAGGCCGATCTTCGCGGGGCGCTCGCGATCGCGCGTCGCATCGAATATCCCAATCTCCTTTGGCAGTCGGCCCACGCCCTGGCCCAGGTCCTGGCGTCGCGAGGGGAGGGCGACAGAACCGCTCGCGCCAAGGGCGGCGAAGCCCCCGTTGTAGCCGTGCTGGCGGCCGACACCATCCGCTCGGTAGCAGAGAGGGCTCCCGAGCCTGCCTTGCGAGATACCTTCCTCGGGTGGGCGCCAGTCTGCGCAGCGCTCGAGGACGCGGAGCGCCTGCGGCGGCTCTAACGGCAGAGCTAGGCTTGACATCCCCAGTCCCCAGGAATATGGTTTGAGCGCTTTGCCGGCCTCGGACCCCTCGACGACGAGGCGGCAGTCATCGACCCGCAGCCCTCTGAGGAGGTACGCGCAGTGAAAACGTCCATGACCATCAATGGCGTCGCTCACTCTCATGACGTCGAGCCCCGGCTCCTCCTCGTGCATTTCATCCGCGAGCTGGCCGGGCTCACGGGCACGCACGTGGGCTGCGACACGAGCCAGTGCGGCGCCTGCACCATCCACCTGAATGGCCAGGCCGTGAAGTCCTGCACCATGCTGGCCGTCCAGGCCGACGGCGCGCAGATCGCCACGATCGAAGGCATGGCCAAGGACGGCAAGCTGCACCCGATCCAGGACGCCTTCTGGGAGAAGCACGGGCTGCAGTGCGGCTTCTGCACGCCGGGCATGATCATGTCGGCCGCGCAGCTCCTCCAGCGCTATCCCAAGCCGACCGAAGAGCAGATCCGGCACCAGCTCGATGGCAATCTCTGCCGCTGCACCGGCTACCACAACATCGTGAAGGCCATTCAGTACGCCGCCGAGAAGATGCCGGCGAAGTAGGGGGACATCATGGCCACCGCAAAGCTGCTGGGCGCGAGCATCAAGCGGCGCGAGGACCCCCGCTTCATCACGGGCAAGGGCCACTACACGGACGACCTCACGCTGCCCGGGATGACCTACGCCGCCTTCGTGCGGAGCCCGCACGCCTTCGCGGGGATCAAGAAGATCGACACCTCGAAGGCTCTGAAGCATCCGGGCGTGGTCGCCGTGTTCACGGGCAAGGACATGACGGGCGTCAACTCGCTCCCATGCGGCTGGCTCCTGCCTGATCTCAAGGTCCCGCCGCACATGCCGCTGGCCAGCGATGCCGTGCGCTACGTCGGCGACCCCGTGGCCATCGTCATCGCGGAGAGCCAGACGGCGGCGCTGGACGCGGCCGAGCTGGTCGCCGTCGACTGGGACGTCAAGCCCTCGGTCACCCGCACCGACAAGGCGGCGGCCAAGGGCGCTCCCGCCATCCACGCGGTGGCGCCCGACAACGTCGCCTTCCGCTGGCAGATCGGCGACGCCGCGGCCACCGAGGCGGCTTTCAAGTCGGCGGCCGTCACCGTCAAGAAGCGCATCGTCAATCAGCGTCTGGTTGCCAACGCCCTCGAGCCGCGCGCCTGCGTGGCGCGCTACGAGGACGCCACCGGGGACTGGACGCTCTGGGTCACCTCGCAGAATCCTCACGTCCACCGGCTCCTCATGACCGCCTTCGTCCTCGGGATCCCCGAGCACAAAGTGCGCGTCATCGCCCCCGACGTGGGCGGCGGGTTCGGCTCCAAGATCTTCCTCTACAACGAGGAGACGGTCTGCACGTGGGCGACCAAGCAGATCAAGCGGCCCATCCGCTGGACGGCCAACCGGCGCGAGAGCTTCCAGACCGACTGCCACGGCCGCGATCACGTGACGGACGCGGAGCTGGCCCTGTCCAAGGAAGGCAAGATCCTGGGGCTGCGCGTGAAGACCACGGCCAACCTGGGCTCGTACCTGTCGACCTTCGCCCCCGCCGTGCCGACATATCTGTATGGCACCCTGTTGAACGGCGTCTACGAGATGGGCGCCATCCACTGCGAGGTGACCGGCGTCTTCACCAACACGACGCCGGTCGACGCCTATCGCGGCGCGGGACGGCCGGAGGCCGCGTACCTCATCGAGCGCATCGTGGACGCGGGCGCGGCGGCCCTCAAGATGGACCCCGCGGAGCTGCGCAAGAAGAACTTCATCCCGAAGTTCGACTCGGGCTACCAGACCAAGGTCGCGCTGACCTATGACAGCGGCAACTACGCCGCCGCCTTCGACAAGCTGCTCGGCATGCTCGACTACAAGAAGTTCCGCAGCGACCAGCAGGTCGGCCGATCGAGCGGCAAGCTCCTCGGCGTCGGCTTCTCGACCTACATCGAGGCCTGCAGCATCGCGCCGGCCACGAGACGACATTCGCCCAGCTCGTGGGCGACCACCTCGGCATCCCGATGGACGACGTGGAGGTCGTCCACGGCGACACGGGGATCGTGCCCTTCGGCATGGGCACCTACGGCAGCCGCTCGGCCTCCGTGGGCGGCACCGCCCTCGTCATGTCCATGGACAAGATCAAGGAGAAGGGCAAGCTGATCGCCGCGCATCTGCTCGAGGCCAACGCCAAGGACATGGAATATGTCGCAGGCGAGTTCGTGGTGAAAGGCTCGCCCGACAAGAAGATCCCCTTCGGCCAGGTCGCCCTCACCGCCTACGTGCCTCACAAGTATCCCGATGGCCTCGAGCCGGGCCTCGAGGCGACGAGCTTCTACGATCCGTCCAACTTCTGCTTCCCTTTCGGCGCGCATGCCTGCGTGGTCGAGGTGGATCAGGACACCGGCCACGTGAAGATCCTTCGCTATCTCGCGGTGGACGACGTCGGCAACGTGATCAATCCCATGATCGTCGACGGGATGGTCCACGGGGGCATCGCGCAAGGTGTCGCGCAGGCCCTGTGGGAGGGCGCCGTCTACGACGAGGAATCGGGGCAGCTCGTCACGGGCAGCTTGATGGACTATGCGCTGCCCAGGGCGGAAATGCTGACCATGTACGAGACGGGCCGCACGGAGACGCCGACGCCGGTCAATCCACTCGGCGTCAAGGGAGCGGGGGAGACGGGAACCATCGCCTCCACTCCCGCCGTCATGAATGCCGTCGTCGATGCGCTCTCGGGCCTTGGCGTGGACCATATCGAAGCCATGCCCCTCACGGCCGAGCGGGTCTGGAAGACCATCCAGGCCGCCAAATCGAAGAAGTAAGGGAGACACTCATGTATCCAGCCCAGTTCGAGTACCACAAGGCCGGCTCGGTCAAGGAGGCTCTCGACCTTCTCGCCAAGCACAAGGACGACGCCAAGGTGCTGGCGGGCGGCCACAGTCTCTTGCCCGCCATGAAGCTGCGCCTCGCCCAGCCCAAGCACGTCATCGACATCGGCAAGATCTCTTCGCTGTCGGGCGTCAAGGAGGAGGGCGGGACCTTGGTCATCGGGGCCCTGACCACGCACTACGCCATCGAGTCCTCGGCCGTGCTGAAGGGCAAGTGCCCGCTCATGCCCGAGGTCGCCGGCCATGTCGGCGATCCGATGGTGCGCAACATGGGCACGCTTGGCGGCAGCCTGGCCCATGCCGATCCCGCCGCCGACTGGCCGGCCGCCGTCATCGCGCTGGGGGCCGAGATGGTGGCCGAAGGGCCCAAGGGCAAGCGTACGATCAAGGTCGACGACTTCTTCAAGGGTCTCCTGACCACCGCACTTGCAGATGACGAGATTCTCACGGAAATCCGCGTGCCCACGGCCGCGGCCAACGAGAAGTCGGCCTACATGAAGTTCCCCCATCCCGCCTCGCGCTTCGCCGTGGTCGGCGTGGCCGCCGTGCTGACCATGGACGGGGGCAAGATCGGCAAGGCCAGCATCGGTATCACGGGCGCCGGGCCGAAAGCGATGCGAGCGAAGGGCGTCGAGGCCGCCATCGCCGGCAAGGCCGCTGACGCCGCCTCGATCCAGGCCGCGGCCGAGAAGGCCGCCGAGGGTGTCGACGTGCAGGCGGATCTCCAGGGCTCGGTCGAGTACAAGCAGCACCTCCTGCGGGTCTTCGCGAAGCGGGCCATGGAGGCGGCAGCCGCGAAGAAGTGAGCCGTCCCGGCACTTCGAGGCCCCGCGGGCGTGAGTCCGCGGGGCCTCTTTTTTCGGCCCTCGCATGATCTCCGCCATCGTGCTCGCCGCCGGCCTGTCGCGCCGGATGGGAAAGTCCAAGCTGCTCCTCGCCTACGGGGGCACGACGGTGCTCCGGCACGCGACGGAGCACGTGCTTGGCGCGGGGATTCACGACGTGGTCGTCGTGGTGGGGCCGGAGCACGAGGCGACGGCACGCGCTCTCGAGGGATTGCCCGTGCGCCTCGCCGTGAATCCCACGCCGGAGGCGGGGCAGGGCTCGTCGGTCGGCGCCGGAGTTCGAGCGCTGGCTCCCGGAACGACCGCTGTGCTCATCGCGCTCGGCGATCAGCCCGCTGTGCCCGTCGGCGTCATCGCCGCCCTGCTCGAGGCCATCAGGGCGCTGGGGAAGTCCATCGCCGTCCCCCGGTACGCCGATGGTTTGGGCAATCCCGTGCTCTTCGCCTCCCCCGTCTTTCCCGAGCTGCTCGACCTTCCCGGCGACCGGGGAGCCCGCGCCGTCGTCGAAAGAGAGAGAAGCCGGCTGGCCATCGTGGACATCCCGACGCCCATGCCGCCCGACATCGATACCCCGGAGGACTACGAGAGGCTCAAGGGCCCCGGCAATCCAGGGTAAACTGAGAGGACCATGAGAGCCGAGATCAAGAAGATCGAGGAGATGATGGAGGCGGCGGAGTACGTCACGGACCCGGCCATCGCCATGTCCGTGCACCTCGCCATGACGCTCAAGAAGCCGCTCCTGATCGAGGGGCACGCGGGCGTCGGCAAGACCGAGGTCGCCAAGGTGATGGCGAAGATGCTGGAGACCAGCCTGATCCGGCTCCAGTGCTACGAGGGTCTCGACGCCGCCCAGGCGCTGTACGAGTGGAACTACCCGAAGCAGCTCCTGCACATCAAGCTCGAGGAGAGCACGAGCCATTCGCTGACCGAGAAGGAGGCGGCCATCTTCTCGCCGCCCTTTCTCATCAAGCGCCCCCTCCTCCAGGCGATCAGCGAGACGGGAACGCCGCCCGTCCTCCTCATCGACGAGATCGACCGGGCCGACGAGGAGTTCGAGGCCTTCCTCCTCGAGGTCCTCTCCGAGTTCCAGGTCACCATCCCCGAGATCGGCACCATCAAGGCGACGCAGCCGCCCTATGTCATCCTGACCTCGAACCGCATCCGCGAGCTCTCCGACGCGCTCAGGCGCCGCTGCCTCTACCTCTGGATCGACTTCCCGGGCTTCGAGAAGGAAGTGCGCATCGTCACCCGCAAGGTGCCGGGGGTGAACGAGCGCCTGGCGCGGGAGATCTCGCGCTTCATGGAGACGGTGCGGACCATCCGGCTGGCCAAGGTGCCCGGGGTGGCCGAGACGCTCGACTGGGCGCAGGCCCTGACCTCGCTCCATGCCGATCATCTCGACGAGGAGCTGGTGGCGGAGACCCTGGGCTGCGTGGTCAAGGACGCCGACGACGTCAAGCGGCTCAAGCGCGAGCTGACCACAGGCGGCATCGCCCGCTTCGTCGCCGCGCAGAGCTGAGAGCGGATGGCCGTGGCCCGGGACCTCACGCGCGCCATGCTGGGCTTCGGGGCGACTCTGCGCGCCTCTGGCCTGCCCGTGACCACGGGCGCCCTCATGGACGCCGTGCGCGCGCTCGAGATGGTGGATCTGATGGACCGCGCCCAGGTCTACCTGGCTCTGCGCACGGTGCTGGTGAGCCGCATGGAGGAGCAGCCCGCCTTCGATCGCTGCTTCGAGGCCTTCTGGAAATTTCAGGCCGATGACGGGCAGGGACTCGACGGGCTCGTGGCGGCGGTCCAGCCGCGGGGCAGCGAGGAGGAGCCGCCCACGGGCGGCATGGAAGGGGCGCAGCAGAAGCAGGCGCAGATCGCCCTCGAGGACTGGGACGAGGGGGAGGCGCAGGAGGGCGAGCCGCTCGAGGTGCCCGGGCAGAGCGACCGCGAGATGCTGATGGAGCACGACTTCTCCACCTTCCCCGTCGAGCAGCTCGATGAAGTGGCGCGGCTCACCGTGCAGATCGCCAAGCGTCTGGCGCGTCGGGTGAGCCGCCGGCGCAAGCCCACCCGGCGGGGCGGGGTGGTGGATCTCCGCCGGAGCATGCGGGCCAACCTCACGCGTGGCGAGATCATCGAGCTCCGGCGCCGGTCGCGCCGCCGCCGCAAGGTCCGCCTGGTGCTCCTCTGCGACGTGTCGGGATCCATGGACCTCTACAGCCGCTTCCTGCTGCAGTTCCTCTACGCGCTCCAGAACGTCTTCGGGCGCGTGGAGACCTTCACCTTCGCCACCCGATTGACGCGTGTGTCGGAGCTGCTGCGCGGGCCTTCCTACAAGAGCGCGCTCCGGCGCCTGACCGAGGTGCGCGATTGGTCGGGGGGCACCCGGATCGGCGACTCGCTTCGTGACTTCAACCGGGAATGGGGTCACCTCGTGAACCGGCGGACCATCGTGCTCGTCCTCTCGGATGGCTGGGACACGGGGGAACCCGAGGTGCTGGCCCAGGAGATGCTGTCGCTCAAGCGACGGGCCGGGCGCGTGATCTGGCTCAACCCCCTCCTGGGCAACCCGTCCTACGAGCCGCTCACGCGCGGCATGGCCGCCGCCCTGCCCCTCGTCGACCACTTCGCCGCCGCGCACAACCTGGCGAGCCTGCGCGAGCTCGCCGGCCACCTGACCATACGATGAGGCACGCGACATGAGCGAGCTCTTCGAGAATCTGGATCGGCTCCGCAACGCCGAGGGCAAGGTGGCGGTGGCCACGCTCGTCAACACGCGGGGCACGACGCCGCGGAAGGAGGGCGCCAAGATGCTCGTGGGCGAGGACGGGCGCGTGCTCGGCTCCGTCACCATCGGCGGCTGCGTCGACGCCCAGGTCATCGAGGAGTCCGCCTCTGTGCTCGCCGCGCACGCGCCTCGGCTCCTCGAGCTGAACCTGGGCGATGAAGACGCCTGGGAGATCGGGCTCACCTGCGGCGGCACCATCGAGGTCTTCGTGGAGCCCGTCGATTTTCGCGAGGGGAGCGACGAGACCTTGCGACTCTACGAGCGCCTGCGCAAGCACGCCGAAGGCGGCGGACGGGGCACGCTCCTCACACGGCTCGACCCGCCCGGCAACGGCGCCAAGCTCCTTGTCCTCGACACGGGCGAGCGCGAGGGCGGGCTCGGCTCAGCATCTCTGGACGGGCGCGCCACCACCGAGACGCAGGCCCCGCCGCGCGCGGGCAAGTCCACGACCCTGACCGTCGATGGCACCCGCATCTTCGCCGAGGTCTTCGCGCCCCCCTCGATCATGCTCATCGTGGGCGCGGGTCATGTCTCGATGCCGCTGACGTCGCTCGCCCGCATCGTCGGCTTCAAGACCATCGTGATCGATGGGCGGCCTCGCTTCGCCACTCGCGAGCGCTTCCCGGACGTGGACGAGCTCAAGATCGGCATCCCCTCGGAGCTGGTCCAGGACGTGCCCCTCGTCCCGACCACCGCGCTCGTCCTGGTGGCGCACGACTACAAGTACGACCTGCCCGTGCTGAAGCACGCGCTCCAGACTCCGGTCGGCTACATCGGCCTTCTCGGCTCGAGCCGGCGCGGCAAGGCCATCCTCGATCTCTTGCGAGAGGATGGCGTCGCCGAGGATTTGCTGACCCGGGTGCGAGTGCCCATTGGCCTCGACCTCGGCGCCCAGGCAGCGCCCGAGATCGCGCTGGCTGTCCTGGCCGAGGTGCTCGCCGTTCAGCGCGGCGCGACCTGTCTGCCCATCAGCGAAAAGGTCAGAAAAGGAATCAAATGATTCTCGAGCCGCAGGCGTGGCAGTTCGAGTTGAGCGGCAATGCCGCGAGACGAGAGCTGAGTAGATCCACGGTGAGGCGAGGGCTGAATAGATGAAGGCCATCGAGGTCCGCCGCGACGGGACATCCGCAAGCGCCCTGGAAGGGCGCGTGATCTGCGGCGACGTGCGTGGGGCGGACGGTAAGGTGACCGTGGAGAAGGGTCAGGTCCTGGACGCCGAGCTCGCGCGTCGCCTCCTCGACCTGCCGTGGCGCGTGCTCCACTTGCTCGAGCTCGAGCCCGGAGACATTCATGAAGAGCCGGCGGGGGCGCGGCTGTCCCAGGCCGCCGCGGGCGAAGGCGTGGAGGTGAAGGGTTATGGCGGCGGGCAGTGGACGCTGGCCGCCGCGCGACGCGGCTTGCTGCGAGTGCGCGAGCAGGCTCTCGCCGAGGTCAATGCCCAGGAAGGCATGGCCGTCTACACGCTCTACGATCTTCAGCCCGTCGAGTCTGGCGAGGCCGTGGCCCGGGCCAAGATCGTCCCCCTCGCCATCGCTGAGGCCCTCGTGAAGCGAGCCGAGGCCCGCGCCTGGGCGGCGAGTGGCCTCGTCACGGTCAAGGCTTTCCGGCCGCTCCGGATCGGAGCGATGACCCGGGCGAACCTGCCGGCGCCGCAAAAGGCGCGCTTCGAGGCAGCGCTGGCGGAGAAGGTGAAGTGGTTCGGCTCGAGCCTTCTCCCGATCGAGTACTGCCCGGACGAGGGTGCCGCAATGGCCGGAGGGCTGGAAGCCCTGGCCTCGAAGGGCGCCGATGTCATCGTGGCGGCGGGCGCCGCTTCTCTCGACCCGCTCGACGCGATTTTCGAAGGTCTCAGAATGGCGGGTGGCGACATGGTGCGCCATGGCACGCCCGCCCATCCAGGCAGCCTCCTGTGGCTCGCTCGATGGAAGGATCGCCCAGTGCTCGGCATGCCCGCCTGCGGCATGTTCTCCCAGGCGACCTCGTTCGACCTCGTCCTGCCGCGCCTCCTGGCCGGCGGAGAGGTCGGCAACGCCGAGCTGGCCGGCATGGGCCACGGCGGGCTCCTGTCCCGTGAGAGCGCGTGGCGCTTTCCGCCCTATCGCCAGAGCGCGGCGCGCGGCGAGCTGCCCGAGTAGGTCATGGTCTACAGCGACGTCATTCGCCAGCGCTTCAGGAACCCGCGCTACCGGGGCAGCCTGCCCGCGCCGGAAGCGACCTTCGAGGACGTCAACCCGCTGTGCGGGGATCGCATCCGCATCGAGTGCCGGATCGCCGATGGTCGCCTGACGGACGCGCGGCATCGTGGCGACAGCTGCGCCATCTGCGCCGCCTCCGCCGATCTCCTGGTCGAGCTCGCCCTGGGAAAGTCCGTGGAGGAGGCCGCCTCCATCCCCGTCGCGACCTTGCTCGAGCGGCTGGAGGCCGACATCCGTCCCACGCGCATGAAGTGCGTCACCCTGCCGCTCTCGGTGCTGCAGGGCGCCCTCGAGGGCCGGGAGGTGGCGAGATGACGCTCGACGAGCAGACTCGGGCCGACTTCCCCATCCTGCGGCGCATCATCCACGGTCAGCCCCTCGTCTACCTCGACTCGGCCGCGTCCAGCCAGAAGCCCCGACAGGTTCTCGAGGCGATGCAGAGCTACTACGAGCAGACGCACGCCAACGTCCATCGCTCCATTCACACCCTGGGCGAGGAGGCGACGGAGGTGTACGAGGCGGCGCGGGATGCCGTGCGCGTCTTCATCGGCGCCCGTTTCCGTGAGGAGATCATCTTCACGCGCGGCACCACCGACGGCATCAATATCGTGGCGCGCGCGCTGGCCTTGACCCTCAAGCCCGGCGACGAGATCCTGGTCACGGAGATGGAGCACCACTCGAACCTCATTCCGTGGCAGATGATCTGCCGGGAGCGCGGCGCGGTGGTGAAGGCCGTTCCCGTGGTGGGCGAGGGGGTGCTCGACCAGGATGCCTTCGGGCGCCTGCTCTCGCCGCGCACCCGGCTCGTGGCCCTCGCCCACGTCTCGAATGTCCTTGGCACCATCAATCCCGTGACCGACATGGCCCGTCGGGCCCACGAGGCGGGGGCCCTCGTCCTTGTCGATGGCGCCCAGTCGGCCCCCCATCTCCCTCTCGACGTCGCGGCGATTGGGTGCGACTTCTATGTCCTCTCGGGGCACAAGATGCTGGGGCCCACGGGAATCGGCGTCCTGTACGGCCGGCGCGAGGTGCTGGAGAGGCTGGAGCCGGGGCTGGGCGGCAGCGAGATGATCAAGGAGGTCTGGATAGACCACGCGCAGTGGAACGATCTGCCGTGGCGCTTCGAGCCGGGCACCCCGCCCATCGCGGAGGCGGTCGGTCTCCACGCGGCGGTGGTGTACTTAGACAAGCTCGGGATGGCGCGGGTGGAAGCTCACGAGCGCACCCTCTGCCATCTCGCCATGGACGCCCTCGAGCGCATTCCCGGCGTCACCCTGTACGGGCCGCGCAATGCCGAGCTCAAGGGCGCCGTGGTCGCGTTCAACGTGGAGGGAATTCACCCGCACGACGGCGCCGCCCTGCTCGACGAGCGGGGGATCGGCGTGCGGGCGGGGCATCACTGCGCGCAGCCGCTCATGCGGCGGCTCGGCATCGTGGGCACCCTGCGGGCCAGCTTCTCGGTCTACAATACCGCCGCCGAGATCGCGCGCCTGAGCGAAGCCGTCCAGTCGCTTCGCGGCGCCCTCTGATCTCGGCCGGGAGGCTTCCATGACGGAGCCGAGAAAGCTCGCGCGGCTGTGCACGCTCCTCTCGCTCCCCCTGGCCACGATGGCCGCCACGCCAAGCTGGGCGGCTCGACCGGTCTCGGTGATCGACATCGACGGCGCCATCACGCCGATCACCGTCCGCCTGCTCGCCGCCGCCATCGAGCGGGCGCAGGCCGAGGGCTCCCAGGCGCTTGTGGTTCAGCTGAACACTCCGGGCGGGCTCGAGCGCTCCATGCGCTCCATGGTCCAGAGCATTCTCAACTCCGAGATCCCCATCATCGTGTACGTCGCCCCCACGGGCGCGCGCGCGGCCTCGGCGGGAGTCTTCCTGACCATGGCCGCCCACGTGGCTGCCATGGCGCCGGCCACGAACATGGGCGCGGCGCATCCTGTGGCCGTGGGCGGGCAGATGGACAAGGACATGCTCAAGAAGGTCGAGAACGACGCCGCCGCCTTCGCGCGGACGCTGGCCACGGAGCGTGGACGAAATGCCGAATGGATGGAGAAGGCCGTGCGGTCGTCCGTGTCCGTCACGGAGCGCGAGGCTCTCAAGCTGAAGGTGATCGACCTGATCGCGGACAGCCTGCCCGACCTGCTCGAGAAGATCGACGGGCGAGTCGTGAAAACGAAGCGCGGGGCGGTGACCGTCGAGACGAAGGGGGCGCCGGTGAAGGTCATCGACATCCGCTTCCGAGATCGCTTCCTGGCCCTGATCACGGATCCGAACATCGCCTATATCCTCATGATGGTCGGCATGCTCGGTATCTTCTTCGAGCTGTCGAACCCGGGGGTCGTGCTGCCCGGCGTGATCGGGGGCATCTCCCTAATCCTCGCCTTCTTCGCCTTCCAGAGCCTGCCCATCAACTGGGCCGGGCTCCTCCTCATCCTCTTCGGCGTGGCCC
>WNFF01008779.1_pt1 | contig 14334 bp, 10 predicted proteins | sample 5400441 | NCBI WGS metagenome assembly WNFF01 (sample SAMN13153345, study PRJNA577476) | soil metagenome | isolation source: 120 cm saprolite under Douglas fir tree site 2 hole 3 replicate 1 | place: USA:California | collected 2015-04-18 | reverse complement strand
AGATTTTCAAGAGTTCAAGGGTAACCCTCGGGTCGGTAGAGGTTGGGAAGGTACGTTCACCTCAATCCTTGGGATCATGGGAACGTGGTCAGTCTCCTAATCAGGCATATCGAAGAGAGCATGTATCGCTAGTTATATTGTATGTCGTCTCTTTTCGTCAGTTTCGCACTGACAGGCCAATAATCCTGATTTACTAAAAGGAGGCCTGGTCACGAATAGAAAGCCAGGCTGGAGGCTTTCCCTGGCGAGTCTTTGCTTCTATCGTTGTGGTATGGTAATCACAAACCTCAAGAATTTTGATCAGTTTGGAACTGCAGGAAGTAAAATCTCCACGCGGGCAGATCCACATACAGGCCTGACAGGTGCATCTCGTCGCCATCGCGCTGGAACACGTTGCCATTGAGTACATCCGTCAATTGCCAGGTTCTTCCGGCCAGGTTGTCCCATGGTAGATGAATGCGTGCTTGTGATTGGTCCTCTGAGAGGTTCAAGACAACCACGTAGCGCGACTCACTCTGGTTCCAGCACCAGGCTACCAGGTTCATGTAGCTGCTATTGTCGGGCCAACCCGTGCGTTCGCACAATTGCCATTCGCCCTCGCGCAGGCCCGATTCCTCGACCGCCGCTAGCAGTTGATAGTAGAACGCTTGCAGGTCGGAGTCAACCGGTTCGACCGGTCGGCGAGCCAGGAAAACCGGCGGCCTGACCTTTCGTCCTTCGAGTTGGCCCTCGTACAAGAGTTTCGCTCCTGGCAGCGTCATGATCGTCACCGCGGCCACGCGTTCTTTTTCCTGTGAGAACGTTGCTGCCGCACGCGGTTCGTCATGGTTCTCGATGAAACGCACGAGCCTGTCCTGGTACTCGAGATCAGCAGTAAGGTGCAGTCGAACGCTTTCTGCGCTCTCTTGTTCGAGACGGTCGTAGAGCCGCTTGTCATAGCAATAGTCGAAACCAAGTTGTTGTAAATCCCATTCCAGGTCCCAATAGGCTTCAGCCATAAAAAGCACATTTGGATGCTGCAACCGCACAGCAGAGAACACCTCACGCCAATACTCTTCCGGTGGGGGCTTGCCCACGCGCCCGCCCCATGTTCGCTCAAAGATGCTGTTAATCAGCAACATCGCCATATCGCAGCGCATCCCGTCGCATTGCTCGGCGATCGAATTCAATGTCTCGATGACTGCCTTGCGCAAGGATGGACTGAAAGCGTTGAGTTGAGCGACATCGGGCCACGGGGGAAAGTATGGATCGCGCCCGTTGGCAATCACCGTTCCGCCTGCCTCAAAAAAATCCCCCTGCGCATGTGCCAGGTCTTCGCGTGTGCCCTGCACAAAGTATTCAGGATGCTCGTAAACCCATGGGTGATCAGGCGCCACATGGTTGGGCACAAAATCGAGAATTAAACGCAGACCGCGCTGAGCGAGCATTTGTCGCGCTGTTGCGAGTCCCTCAGATCCGCCGAGGTGTTCATCTACGATGTACCTGTGTACGCAATAACCGGAGCCGACATTATCGGTGGGGGTATAGTCTGGCAGCGCACGGCGGAAATCAGCTTGCAGACCCGCGTTTTCGTTCGCAATGCGTATCCCCTCTGGACTTCGCTCCCATACGCCCATTAGCCATACTGCATCCACTCCCAGTGCCGCAATCGCATCCCACTGTTCTGTCGGAATTGTGCCGAGTGTGATTATGCGTTTGTTTTGCCGGCTCAATTCATTGAGCCACACCCAGGTATTGATTTCGTAGATAATAGGTCGTGATGGCCACGCTGCTTTCATAGGTTACCTCCCTAACTCTGAATTTCCTTTACATCTTCACGCACCATTCAAGAGGGCATCTGTTCTTACTTTGGTAAGCTGTCTCCAGGAAAACTTCGAGTAGCATGAATTTCATAGACAAAAACTCCTGCTTGTACACCTGGGTCCTCGTCCATGATCTTTTTGACTTCTATACCATTGTACAAACATTTGTAAAGAAAGTGCAGGGCTGTTCTGTGAAAAACACGTATGGGAGGATTATTGAACATTCACTACTTTCGAGAACCGATTCACTGTTCCTCGAAACCTGTATACTTTCCTATGAACCTGATATACTTATTGTAATTTACTTCTGGACAATGGAAGGCTTATATTGTTATGCCAATCATAAAAATATTGCTAGTTGACGATCATGGGCCGTTGCGCATGGCGTTGCGAGAAGGTTTGCAGTCGACTGGGTCCGTACTGGTACTTGGCGAAGCGTCAACGGGCAAGGAGGCTATAACAAGAGCATTAGAACTTGATATTGATGTTATCTTAATGGATGTACAGCTACAAGATGCGCAGGCTGGCCGCAAGGCAATCAGTGGGGTAGGTGCAGCCGTAGCGATCCGGCGCGAACGTCCTCGTCTGCCCGTTGTCTTTTACTCTATTCAGGATGATGACGAATATTACCGCGAGTTTCGTGCATCAGGTATCCTCACCCATTATGCTTATGTACGCAAGAGCAATTACCTGCTGCCCAGTATGCTTGTACCTTTGCTGCGCGATGCTGTTAACGGGAGAAGCCTCGTTGATCCCGAAATTGAAGATCGCGTGCAGGAAGTGCGTGATCTTGATGAACAATCACCACGGGCTCTTTTGGAGCCGAACGAACTCCGTGTAGTTGAGCTGGTGGCGCAGGGTATGACGAACGAGCAAATAGCCGCTCGCCTCAACCTGCATGATAAGCGAGCGGTCAGCCGCACGAATGGGCGCATTTATGCGGCCTGGGGTTTGAGCGAAACAGCAGTGGACGACAAAGTTGCGCGAGCCAGGGCTACGTTGATTTATACGTTAAACCGCATGATTATCTGGGATGAGGATGGCGTCGCGCTTGTACAAGACCGCCGTGGTGATTGGGTGCCATTGTATCTTGAGACGCAAACAAACGATGAGCATGGAACTCTGCTTGCAGCAGAAACCGGGTCGATGACTGGAGTATCTACCAGGGAGGACGAGTTGCGTAAACGCGCTATACGCCGTGGCAGGTACAAAGAGGATTAAAGCATGTCGCCCCACAAATTTCTCGAGCCTGCCTATCTACTTCAGACCATCGTGCTTGCTCTCTCAATCTTTAACCTTGTCACCTTTCTCTGGCTTGCAGTGACGGTATGGCTCAATGGGGATCGCAAGAGTGGCATAGCTCGTCTCGGAGTAGTTGGCCTGGGCCTTTCTGCACTGTTTTTCTTTATTCACGCTCTATTAATCTCAAGCCCTCTCACTCAATCATCTGGTTTAGTTGCACCGGAGTTCTTGTGGCATCTTATCTGGCTGCCTGCCCTCGGTGTACCGTATATCTGGTTTGCCATAGGCTTGTACTACGCAGCTCTCATTAACGTAGGCTGGCGCAAACGACGTCCATACTTGTTGGCTCTTAGTGGGATACTTGGCTGTATCGTCTTATTACTGCTTATTCTCAACCAATCAACGTTCACCTTTGTAGGAACATTGAGACTCATCGCTTATAACTATGCTTTGAACGATCCAGGTACCGGACGGTTTTCACCGCTGTATCTCGTACCCGTCTTGTTCCTATGCTACGTTACCTTTTGTGCTATAGGTCCCTGGTTTACCTTCGGCCGCATAAGTCGACTCCTGCGTGTGCTCCGGGTCGCCGCTCTTAGTCTACCAGAACGCCTGGGGAAATCTCGTTCGTCGGCAGTTAATCAACGTCAAGCTCCATCATTGCGACAGGCTCTGCTCGATGCATTTTGGGATGATCCGACAGATGTAGAATTGCTGGAAGAACCCTATCTCTCCTGGCACCTGGCACGGCCTGGCTTATTATTAGCTGCGCTGCTCATGGCTGCCGTCACAACAACATTTGCAATATTGGTAATTCAGTCAATTGTTGGCTGGATACAATTTGGGCATCGTCACTTTATAGCTGCTACTCCACAAATCCCCTCTTCAGGTCTTGTGCTTGTTGACATGTTCCCTCTCAATTTGATTATCTTGGACTTGAGTGCTACATTAGCGGTAGCGCTGGTTATTCTACTGATTGGCTACTCTGTTGTTCGTCATGGTATTCTCATCGAACGCTCTCTGGCCCGGCGTGGCTTCTTCGAGCAGTGGCGGGGTATTGTAATCGTTGCTACAGCAATTGCCGTTCTTATAGCTCTCCTTGTTACTTTCACATATAGTAACCTGGGAGGATTATTGTTGATTACGTCTCTTGCCGCAGGTGCGTATGCGCTCTTTACCTGGAGAAGCTATACAGCCCATGATCGCTATATTGCACTTCTTGGACCATTTGTGCGCAGTACCAGCCTCAGTCATTGGTTGAATACTGACCTGCAGAAGACTGAGCAAGATCTGGAAAATCTCTTTTTTCATCTCTGCCACGATGTTTTGGCAGTTCAGTTTGCATACCTGACTGTGACTGCTGGAACTTTGAAACGTAATTTCAACTATCGTTGGCCCCAAGAAGCTGTGCTTGGAAGCAAACTGATTGCTCTCAATAAAAGAGGAAACATTGATGCTGAGACTCCTAAGCGCGTTCAGATTACCCTGCATGGTCAGCCAATGATTTGCTGGGTGTTACCGATTTTCGATGAACGTGGCCTTGTTGCTGCCCTCTATCTCGGTCCCCGTGATGACGGGGGAGCTTTCACAGATGAAGATATGGCCCTGGCGCAGGCATGCGGACAGCGTATCCTCGATACTCTAGGTGACCACGAGGCCATGCAAGCTGTGGCCGGACTTCTACGTCGTCGCATTGTGGATGTGAAGTTACTTGGCGCTCAACAGCGTCGTGTGATGCACGACGAGATCCTCCCACAGATGCACCTCGCGCTCTTGCGGTTAGAAACATTACGTTCTACATCCGATATGAAACAAAGCGACTCAGAAAGTCTGGAATCTTCAGAGGTGTGTCGCGAACAGGTACTGCACGAAGCTATAGATATGATCAGTGATGCACATCGCCGTCTTGCGACCATGATGCGTACAACCGCCCCAGGCGCACCTCATCGTTTGGAGCGCGATGGCATGATGCATGCGATACGTACTATGTTAGAGCAAGACTTTCAAAGTGCATTTGATGAAATAGAGTGGTACGTATCTGAAGAGACAGCAACTGCTATAGACGAAGTGACGCCTCCCGCCATTGCCGAGTTAATCTTTGCCGCAGTGCAAGAAGCTCTTCGTAACGCTGCTCGCCATGCTCGTGGCAGAGATGTCCACCGCCACCTTCGCCTTACCCTGAGCGCATCCTATAGCCGCGAAGGCCCATATCTGGAGGTAATTGTGGCCGATAATGGTGTCGGTATTACCTCCGCCAGTAGTGCTACAACGGGTACGGGCGGCGGATTGCTCACCCATAGTGCGCTTCTTGCCATCGCTGGTGGCAGCCTGAACATTAAAAGCTCCCCCGGTGAGGGTGTTACTGTGAAAATTCTGCTACCGGCAGAATCGTTGCGCTAAAAACGCCTTTATCTTGACTAGATTTACAAACAGCATGAGCATACTCACCCTTCAATTCATGTCTTTGCTCGCTGGTCTTATCTCATCCTACGTACTATACTAAGCATAGAGAATAGGTTTGCGTGGATAGGCTATTGGGAAAAATAGCCCTCAAGTAACCTGATTTATGTTTGGTGACTTAAGTGCAACAAATGACACAAGTGCGACAAGTGCGACAAGTGCGACAAGTGCGACAAATAACATGCTAAGGGGGAGGAATCTATGATACTGATAACAGGCGCAACAGGCTATATCGGACGCCATCTCGTAGCTCGCCTTGTCGCTCAGGGCGAAAGACCGCGCTGCCTGGTGCGTGATATAAGCCGTGCAAAACGTATATTACCTGCTGATAAGGTGGAACTAGTTGAGGGTGCAACAACATCCCCGGCTTCGCTTGGTGCCGCTGTCCAGGGAGTCGATACTATCGTTCATGCCGCGTTCCTCACTGCTGATCGCAAGCAATCAACAGGCAATGAGTATGAAAAAACAAATGTCCAGGGGACTGCTAGCCTGATCAAGGTCGCAAAAAAAGCAGGCGTCAAGTACTAAACCGGATAAACCTGGCAGCTATATGCAGGGACGCTACCTGGCCGAGAAAATGCTCAAGGAGAGCGGACTGGACTGGACAATCATCCAGCCATCAGTTTTATTCGGCAAGAATGCCCCTTTCATCAAAGGGCTAGTCGACCTCATCCGCACCTCTCCCGTTGTACCCCTGATTGGTGGCGGGAAGACTATGTTTCAACCGATCTATGTTGAGGATGTCGTCACTGTCCTCATCAAAGTATTGCAAGATCCGACTGGCACCACAAACAGAACCTATACAATTGGTGGACCTGTGTACTACTCCTTTACCCAGATAATCGATGTATTGTTAAAGACTATGCACAAGCAACGCATCAAAGTGCCAGCACCGACAACTCTGGTAGGTGTAGGAGCGGCAGTCATGGAAGCTATTCTACCCAAACCCCCGATAACAAGGGCTGCTATGACCCTCTTCTCGTTTGATAATATCACTGACCTGAAAAGCGTCCAACGCGATTTCGGTTTTACTCCCATGTCCTTCACTACCTACATGAAAGAGCATGGGATATGAGGAGATTCTCGTATGCTATAATGGATGATCATGAGCGTCAATACCAATGTATGCGTGCTCTGGACTGATAAAAAAGTCAGGGGTGCAGGGGGTACAGAGTCTGGGGGACTCGGCACGAAGCCTCCCTGTCGGGGTCTGGGGTGTCCCCAGAAAATCCTTTTTTCCTCGCCGCCGCAGGCGGCGAGGAAGAGCAGGCCAAATTCACTAGCACGGAGGACAATGTGGCTGTAACGCCTGATCCAGCATTGAATGCGGATAATGATTTGCGCTCGCTAGGCGAGGCTCTGATGCGTATCTCGCGTATACTTCATGAACATACACACAAGTTGGAAGTGGCTGTCGAAGGCACCTATGTAGGGCAGGCAAGTGATGACCGTGTCCGGTTACTCAGTGACTCTCTGCGTGTCTGTCGCTCTGCTGACCTGGAATTAGGTCGGCTTAGTCAAGCCCTACAGCGCGTATTAAACTCATTGCGAGAACAATTAGAGCAGGCGCAGGCGTCTCTTCCTCTTTCCCCATCGCGTCCACTCTCTTCTCTCACTGGCAATTTTGAGCGTGAACGTGAAGCCCTCAACACAAGCATTTACAACCTTCAACGCCAGCGCAACGAACTGGAAACTCTCTACGAGATCGCCCGCGTGCTCAACTCAACGCTTGAGTTTGATAAAGTATTGCTCCTGGTTATGGATGAAGTCATTGATGTGGTAAAAGCAGAGCGGGGCTTTCTCGTATTGCTTAATCCGGTCACTAATAAGCGTGAATTCAAGATTGCGCGAGACAAACAACAAAAAACAATCGATCTGAGCGAATTTGAGTACCAGATCAGTAATAGCACGGTCGAACGCGTGGTACGTACGCGAGAACCGGTGCTGACCGATGATGCGCAGATCGATGATGCATTAAAGGCACAGGAGAGCATCATGGCCTTTGGTATTCGCTCGATCATGTGCGTCCCGCTTGTCGTGCGAGATCACTGTATCGGTGCCGTGTATGTCGATAGCCGTATCAACGCAAACCTGTTCAGCGCTAAGCACCGCGATCTGCTCCTGGCCTTCTGCCATCAAGCGGCCATTGCCATTGACAACGCCCGCCTTTTCGCCGATCTCAGCAAGGCATTGCGAAGGGTTGAAGAAGACAAACAATATATGGACAACATCTTCGCCTCTATCGCCAATGGCGTGATTACTACTGACTCATCTGGCATCATCACCAAGTTTAATGATGCGGCAGGTATCATGCTGCAAATCAATCCGCTTGTGGCCGTAGGCAAGCATTACCAGGTAGTATTTCGTTCTTTGCCGCAAGTTGGCTTAATCGAACTTCTACAAAATGCCGGTGTTCAACATAGCCATGGCACCATTGTGCCTGATACAGTCGAATGTGAAATTGTGGGACGAGGCCGGGTCAATTTGACGTTCTATGTCTCTTCGTTGCGCGAAAACACACAGAATGCGCCGATAGGTATGGCACTTGTTATAGATGATCGTACCGAACTCAAGCGTGCCGAGGCTAAAGCCAAAGATATTCGCCGCATTTTTGGACGTTTCGTTCATCCCAATGTTGTGCAACAACTCATTGAGAATCCAAACGCGTTGAATCTGGGTGGGGAAACCAAAGAAATTTCGGTCATCTCTGCCGATTTTCGGAACTTTACGAGCCTGGGAGAACGTAAATCTTCCAAAGAAGTGATGAACTTGCTCAATACCTATCTTGAGATTCTGGTCAAAGAGATCTGGGATGAAGTAGGCACCGTGACCGGATTCTGGGGAGATGCGCTGATGGCAATTTTCAATGCGCCTTTGCCCCAGGAAGATCATGTTTTGCGCGCAGTACGCGCAGCCTGGAAGATGCGCCTGGCTATTTTGGAATATCAACGTACCCAACCGCAGGACTCGCTTTACTCCTTTGGGATAGGTGTGAATACCGGTGAGGCGATGGTGGGAAACATCGGTTCGCGCGATCGTATCCAAAACTATACTGCCATTGGAGATGTCGTCAACGTGGCAGCGCGCCTCCAGGGAGAAGTGAAGGATAATAATATACTGCTCAACCACTCTACATTCACACGGGTGCGCCAGCACGTACGAGTTACAAAACTTCCACCTCTAACCGTCAAAAATAAAGCGGAACCGCTAGATGTCTGGTGCCTGGTCGGCTGGCAATGATTAGAGAGGTTTACGCAATACAAATCCCACCTGGTTTATGCGTACAAACCCAAACCATTCGTATAGGCGATGCGCTCGTAAGTTGTCGTCCTGTGTATTGAGCATAATGCGCAAGACATGTGCTTGTTGAAAGAATGCTATCGCCTCGCTCATCAAACGCACACCGACGCCATGACCGCTAACGGATGGATGGACAGCTATGCGCACAAGATAGCCAAATTCATCCTCAAGCGCATTGAATTGGTAGCCGACTACTTTGCCGTTCAGTTCAGCTACGACAAAATAGGGATGGGTGGCTGCAATATCCTCGAAGGAGAGTGCATCGTAACGCCAGAAGTCCTGGAAGCACACCTCCTCGATGGCAAGCAGCGCTGGTATATCTCGCTTCTCAACAGGTCGCAGTTTTACCTCGGGGTTTCCTGTCGAGGGGACATCGTAGTCATACTTATCGTAGGCGTAAAGCAAGCGATGAAGAGCAAAGCCTCGCACTAACAGTACATCTCGCAGCCAATCATTCTGCATGTCGTTACCTGAGTAGTATAGATAGCGCACCCCTCTTTTAAGTAAGTGCTTCGTCAGTTGTTCTAAAAGCATTTCCAATAGAGAGATGTACAAGCGGCTCTCTGTCCAACTCACACCAAAACCACCTATCCATGCCGAGGGAGGATTCACTGTTTGCGAAAGCAAAAAACCGCGCATCGAATCGCCATTAAACATACCTACTGTGGGGTAATGCTTAAGCAGCATAGGCAGTTCTTCCAGGGTGAACCGCTGGTAGATGTATTCAGAGGTATTGAGCAAGCGCAGAACCAGGGGTAGGTCATCGCTTGAGAGTAGTCGAACTTGTACAGAGTTGAGCATACTTACTCCGAGGAAGGATTATGCATCCGGCCCTTTGATCTCGCGTCGTAGTCGTTCGATATCAGGCTTAGGCGCGTTGCGCATACGATAGCCTGTCAACTTGTGGATGCGACGCAATTCGGCGATGAGCACATCGGTATTGATGCGAAACTTGATCGTTGGAGCCTGTCCCAGGCTATCCACCGCGGCATCGTCACCCAGCAGCAGATTTATGCAGGTCGCTACGCATCCAGCCATCGCAAGTAAATCATAACCGCCTTCCTGAACGAAAACCAATCGACCATTACAGAGGGTTTGGGCCAGTTCGATGATGATACCTGTGAGCTTGGCAAAGCCTGCTGTGGAGAGATACATGCCGCCCAGTGGGTCCTTCCAATGAGCATCAAAACCGGCGGAAACAAGCATCAACTGTGGGTCAAAACGATCAGCGGCAGGAGCCATCACCTGGCGAAAAACGGGTTCATACGTCTCGTAGCCTGTCGTCGCTGGCAAAGGCACATTTATGGTTGTACCGAGACCTGCTCCTTCACCACGTTCGTCAGAGAGGCCTGTTCCGGGATAGAATGGCGCCTGGTGTATTGAAAAATAGAGTACACGAGGGTCTTCGTAAAACATTTCCTGAGTAGCGTTCCCGTGGTGAACATCGTAATCAATAATCATCACACGTTCTAGCCCATGCTTATCGATTGCATAGCGCGCGGCGACTGCCACGTTATTAAACAGGCAGAAACCCATAGCCGACTCGGCCACTGCGTGATGTCCAGGGGGACGTACCAGGCAGTAGGCATTGTCGATCTCTCCATGTAGCATAGCATCGATGGCTGTCAGTGGAGCGCCTGCAGCCTTGATAGCCGCTTCGTATGAGCGTGCAGAGACAAAGGTATCGGTGGCGAAGAAGCGTGTCTTCCGTCCATCTGAGTCCTGTTCCCTGGCAACTTTGTGTGCCGCTGCCTTCACTTTCTGGATATATTCACGATCGTGTACGGTGGCCAGTTCATCATCTGTTGCGGCACGTGGAGCAAGTTGAACCAGGCCTTCGCGTTCTAACCAGTTCAAGGCCTGCAGGACATCCATTGCTTTTTTCAAACGCTCAGGCCTGTCGAGATGATTCTCTGGCGTGAGGTGCTCTAAAAAGATTGGGTCATAGATCAGGGCAGTTGTCATGCTTTCGCTAATGCCTCTTTCACCAAATCGGGAATGTCGAAAATGGTATCGGCTACAGGGACTTTTGCGGCCTGCAATGCTGCGACTTTGCCCTGGGCAGTGCCGGTATTGCCGGAAATAATGGCGCCGGCGTGTCCCATGCGTTTTCCTGGAGGCGCAGTGCGTCCCGAAACAAAGGCAACAACTGGTTTGCTCATGGTCTTGATGTACTCTGCTGCATCTTCCTCGTCGCTTCCGCCGATTTCTCCACACATGACTACAAGCTTCGTCTGCGGGTCCTCTTCAAACAGTTTCAGGTGATCAACGAATGTTGAGCCAATAATGGGGTCACCACCAATGCCTATACAGGTGGATTGACCAAGGTCTGCCTCGGTCAGTAAAGCAACGACTTCATAGGTAAGCGTGCCGGAGCGCGAAATGAAACCTATGGGTCCTGGTGTAAATATCTGGTAAGGAATGATGCCAATCTTACCGTGACCCGGCGTACACATACCTGGGCAGTTTGGGCCGATCAAACGCGCCCCGTATTCGTGTACCATAAGCATAGCACGTGTCATGTCAATTACGGGGATGCCCTCGGTAATGCAAACAATTAGCTCGATGCCAGCGCTTGCGGCTTCCATAATAGCGTCTGCTGCCCCGGCCGGTGGAACGAAAATACACGATGCGGTGGCTCCTGTAGCCGCTACGACCTCTTCAACCGTATCGAAAACAGGCAAACCATCAACAACTGTGCCTCCTTTGCCTGGAGTTACTCCGCCAACCATGTTGGTGCCTGCAGCTATCATATTGCGTGTGTGGAACTGGCCTTCGCGTCCGGTTATTCCTTGCACGATAACTCGTGTTGTATTGTCAAGCAAAATACTCATGCTCTAATCCTCTATTCCATCGATCCTACGGTGGCCACGATCTTCTGGGCGGCTTCACGCATGTCTTTACCCCAGTCAAATCCGGCATGTTGTTTCAGTATATCTTTGCCCTCTTCCGCGCCCGTGCCGGAGAGACGAACAACGATTGGCATGCCTTTGGGCAGGTCGGACTGGGCCATAATTACGCCTTTTGCAACTTCTTCGCCACGCGTAATGCCTCCGAAGATATTGACCAGAATGCCCTTAACCTGCGGATCACGTGCTACAAACGTCAATGCTTTGCGCATGATTTCGGCCTTCGCGCCGCCGCCAATATCGAGGAAGTTAGCAGGCTTGCCACCGACACGCGCAACCATGTCGAGTGTTGTCATAACGAGTCCAGCGCCATTACCAATAATGCCGATGTCGCCATCCAGTTTCACGTATGTCAGGCCTTCATGTTTGGCTTCGAATTCAAGCGGGTTGGATTCTTCAGACTCTGCCCAGGAAGCATATTCCTTTTGCCGGAACAGTCCGTTATCATCGATCAGAATTTTGGCATCTGCCGCCTGCACCTGTCCGTCAGCGGTCAGGGCGAGAGGATTAATTTCGGCCAGGCTCGCATCGCTTTCAAGAAAAGCTTTGGCGAGCGCTGTGAGGATTGTTCCGCCTTTTGCGATTACCTGGTGAGGTAGTCCTGCGCGTTCCAGAATGTTACGAGCCTCAAATGGACGCAGGCCCCAGTGCATATCGATTGGCTGCTTAATAATCTTTTCGGGTGTGGTGGCTGCCACTTCTTCGATATCAATTCCGCCTGCTTTAGAGACCATCACGACGGGGGCTTGCGATTTACGGTCGAGAATGATACCCAGGTAATACTCCTCTTTGATGTCCAGTTTCGAGACGACCAGCACCTTCTCAACAGTCAACCCTTTGATGTTCATACCTAGTACTTTTGCGGCTGCGGTGCGGGCCTGTTCAGGAGTATCACCAAATTGAATGCCACCCGCTTTACCACGTCCACCAACATAGACCTGGGCTTTAATTACTACTGGCCCGCCTATTTCGCGGGCAATTTCTTCGGCCTCTTCCGGCGTAAACGCAACTCGTCCAGGCTGAATCGGGATCCCGTAGCGTGCCAGGATGTCCTTGGCCTGATATTCGTGAATTTTCACGCGACTTTTGCTCCTTAAAATAAGTCATATAATGTATGAGTAAGGCTTGCCCTACCCCGAATATTTGCGCCCAGCGGGCGGGTAGTCATGCTTGATAACCTATGGTATGCTAACACGCGTGCAAAGAGGGTGTCAAGAATGGCAAATCTTGCTAGAATAACATAGGGGAAGCGATTTATCTCTCTCTTAAAACATCTAATAGGGGAATATGATTATGGGAAAAAAATCATTAATACCTTCATCAGAGATGCGTTCAGTTACCAATACTTCTGCTAAAAGGATTTTATATCCGCCACGGAACGCTAAACCATCTAAGCTCTGGCTGTGGATTACAAGCATGCTTTTTATAGGTGTAGTCATTTTTGGAGGTGTCAGCTATATTACCTGGAACTGGTTAAAAAGTGTACATGTCACCCTGGGAGCGGGCAGTACACAACCCGCTATAACCACATATAGTGTACAACGAATCGGAACCTATGCAAATTTATCTTTTACTGTCTTGAATGCGCAATATGCTACCTCTTTTACTAGTGATACTATTCAAACTGGGCCTGCACTCGTGCGTTTAAATCTGCGTGTCACAAATAAGTCCACCGACCAGATCTCTGTGATCTATTACGATGTTGCCCGTCTGCTCGGCCCTGGTTCGAAACCAATAGCTCCGACGTATGTACATCTTTCTACAGGGCCAAAGCCTGGCTCAAGCGAGGTCGGATGGATCGATTTCCCAGTAACCAATAGAGTGCAAGTATCCACCTTGAGGCTACAACTGGGTTCCCTGGCGCTCAATGAAACGCCTCTGATTATTCCTTTCAGTGGTCCTTTCGATCCCAACCATTTTGCTGGAAAAACGTCTGCCCAAACATTGACCATCTGGTATAACTTCTCAGGCAATACGCTTGTCTATCACCTCAAAAGTGTGAACATTCTTTTTGCTTATCGAGGTACCCAGGCCAAAGTTGGGCAACAACTCTACGTTCTCAATTTCAATGTGGACAATGACAACGGAGTGACGGTCTCTCCTGGCTATGGTTTTGATTATATTCGCCTCATTGTTAACGGCTATAATACCCCGCCGATTGATAATACGTTGCCACATGGTTTTAAAGCAGGTGCCCATGGTGTCGCGGGTCGAGTAGTCTATGTAGGGCCAGCGGGCTTAAAAAGGCTGGATTTCGCTTTCCTGGTGCAAATTGTGCAAGGTCAGAATACCTACAGTGTTAATCTGTGAATGGCAAAAGTAGATACGTTTAATCCCTGATAGTGTATACTTTCATCTAAAGCATAGCAGATTTCGCAGTCCCTCCACGAGGAAGAGGAAGCGTTTTGACGCTTGCAAAGTAAGCAAGACAGGTGAAAGGGGATATCTATGGCCACTCAAGAAGACATTGAAGCCACCTACGACTATATGGATGAGGTGTTCCGTTTAAGCTTCGGTGACCATGGTGATATTACTTGCGCGCTCTATAATGGCGATTTCTCTAAGACTCTGGGACAGGCCCAGGACGATAAACACGACTATATTCTCCAGAGTCTTAATTT
>WNFF01010720.1_pt1 | contig 14342 bp, 13 predicted proteins | sample 5400441 | NCBI WGS metagenome assembly WNFF01 (sample SAMN13153345, study PRJNA577476) | soil metagenome | isolation source: 120 cm saprolite under Douglas fir tree site 2 hole 3 replicate 1 | place: USA:California | collected 2015-04-18 | reverse complement strand
TGCAAATCTCTTCCGCAAGCTCCCATTCCTGCTCGTGCGGCATGCCGAAGGTCGTTCCTTCATGCAGCTTTTGTTCGACGGCCTTCACGACGGCCGGATGGCAATGCCCCGCCATCAGCGCGCCGAAACACAGGTTGTGGTCGATGTATTCGTTGCCGTCGATGTCGTGAATCCGGCTGCCCTTTCCATCCTTCACGAAAATCGGATAGGGCTCGTAGTGGCGGTAATTGCTGGCGACCCCGAGTGGAATCCGTTCTAGCGCCCGCTTGTGCGCTGCCGCCGATTTCGGCGTGCGCTTTTCGTAGGTGGCGATTTCTTTCTGTAGTTCGTCGTGCATTTGAGTACTCCCTGATTGCAAGTCTGTTCCCTGCGGTCAGCATCTGCGAGGAAAATTTCCGGAAACTGCTGCTCTCGATTCTATCAGACGTACGAAAGCGCGGCCCTCGCGAGCCGCGCCGGGAAAGCGTTGGATTCTCCTGGACTGCTAAAAAATCAGCTTCAGCGCAAATTGGAGCAGACGCGGGTCGCGAACCTTCTGCGGCTGGCCGAAGGTGGAGTTCGAGGAGCCGCCGTCCACCCCGTAGAACTGAGCGTGGTTGAAAACGTTGTAGATTTCGGTGCGGAACTCCACACGCAGTTTTTCACTGATGGGCGTGTCCTTGAAAAGCCCCATATCCCAGTTGTTAATGGGAGGATTGCAGCAAAGGGTGCGCGGCGTGTTGCCGATTTTTCCCAGAGCGCTGTTCGTGAAAATGGTTGGATCGAAAACGTTGCCATCAATCCTGGGATTATGGGTCGTGAAGGTGCCGGTGAGGTCGGGCTTGCCCGGGCACTCGAAACCCAGAGTGCTTCCCTGCAGTTCCTGGTCGTTGCAATTGTTGATCAGAATCGGGAAGCCGCTCTGGAAGGTATAGATTCCGGAAAATTGCCAGCCGTTGAGAGCCTTTGCGGCAAAGCCCTGCATTTTCGGGATGGGCAACTCCCAAACATAGTTGAAAACGAAGCGATGACGGGAATCGAAGAGCGAGGGTCCGTAAGTGGAGTTGAAGTTGAGCGGATTCAGGATTTCCTCAAAACTGGAGGCGTTGTCCAACGACTTGCTGTAGGTGTACGACGCCTGAAACTGCAAACCGTGAGAGAAGCGTTTTTCGAAGAGAGCTTGCAGCGAGTTGTAGTTGGAGTGCGCGGCAGAGTCCTCCGCGAAGATGCTGGTGAAAATGGGCGTGCCGTCGGCTGGGCATCCCACTCCCGTGGTGGGCTGGCAATTTGGCGAAGAATAAGGCCGCAGACCAACCAACTTGATTGCCGGATTGCCGGGTCCAACGGTGGGGACGGAACCGTAAGGCAGATGAACTGTAAAGCCTGCTGGGATGGAATTGGCCGGCAGGCTGAACGAGGAGTCTTCGAAGAAAGGAGCGCAGCTATAGGCGGCAGAAAAAGCATCATTCTCGTTGGGATTCGGTGGTCCATTAGGTGGAGGCGGTGCGTAGAAATTGGAGATTGCCGACATATCCAGGCAGGTTTGCTTGTTGGCAAAATTCTGGTCGTGAATGGCGAGAAGCCGATGGCCCTGCGAGCCGACATAGCCGATCTGCGCAAGGATGTTGCCAGGAAGCTCGCGCTTGATGGTCAAGTTGTACTGCGCGGAATACTGCGTGCGCAGCTTCGTCGGGAATTGGCCAAAGAGCAAAATCGGACGATAGAGCGACCAATCCACGGGCTGATTGCGCGGCGGATTCAAGAAAGCGTCGGAGACGTTGGGCTTGGTCGTCCCGCTTTGGGTGACAAAGGGTGTGCTAAAGAGAGGATTCGAAACACCGTTGCTGATCCCGAAGGGCGGTTCGGCGACGAACTGTTCGAGCACCAATTGTTCGATGGGATTGTAGAAAAGCCCCCAACCCATGCTCACGGTCGTCTTGTTCGGGCCGCCGGTCAACTTAGCGAGTGCGCCGTCCTTCCAGCTCGGGCTCCAGTTCAAACCGATGCGCGGCGCGAAGGCTTTATAATAGTTGTCAATCAGCCCGCCAGGAACGCCCTTGTCACCGGGAACGACGAGACCAGTTGGCGTGACACCCTGATTGTCGCAGGTGTTACCCGGGCCAAAGAGATTGCTCTTGGGGCTTAGCTGACACGGATAGACCGTGGAGTTCTGTCCGGGATTAAAGCGCTGCACCTTTTGGCCGATGTCAGTGAGTGGCGTATTCATTTCCCAGCGCAAACCGTAGTTCAGCGTCACATTTGGCTTAAGCTTCCAACTGTCCTGAGCAAAGAGGTAGACCGATGTGCTGCGGACGAATTCGGTATTTGCCGAACCTTGCGAATAAGAAGTCGGGAGGCCGAGAAGGTAATTCGCGTAGAGGTCGGAGGCGCCGGTATTGTTGGTGCCGCCGGGCCCGAAGATGTACTCGCCGTTCACGTTGAAATAAACCTTTTGGTCAAATTTCTGGTAGCGGACATCGCCGCCAAACTTGAAACTGTGCTTGCCGATGATCTTGCTGTAGTTGTCGTTGAACTGGAAGGTGCTGCCGGTTTGCGGCAATTGGCCTTCAAAGTTGTTGCCGAACAGGCCCTGGGTGCCGTTGAAGGTAACGAAGGGCACGCCTTCAAATTTGGACCCGAGGCCCGGATGGATTCCGCAGCCAAATCCGGGACAGGAGGGAGTCGAGCCCAGGGCCGTACCATCATTGGCTACCAGGGAAGTGTCCGAGGTTCCGGTGAAGCAGAAGCGCGAAGCGGTCGGATCACTGCCGCACGAAGCGGTCACAGCATTGGTTCTCGAGGGAGTGTAGAACTGGGGCTCCGCCTCGCGGAATAGAGTAAAGCGAAATTCGTTTACGGCGGTGGAACCGAGGGTCCAGGTGTGGCTAGCGTTAATCTGCTGCACGTGCGAGATGATGCGGCCGCCGAAATTGCCCAGGGAGCCGCCTGCCAACTGGAAGATTGCGAAAGGATCGAGAGTGTTGTCGTTGTTATAGTAGTAGTAGAGGGAGAATTTCTGGTTCTTGTTCAGAATTTGGTCAAAGCGAAGCTGGAACTGGTCGCCGCGATCTCTGGAATTCACCACATCCTGTACTTGAGAACTGCTGCCACCGGAGCCCGTTAGGAATTGCTTCGCCAAATTGACAGCCACGGGATCAAAACACTGCGTGGGAACCATAGCAGTGCCCGAACCATCCGGCGCGAACGTACTCGGGAATATAGAATCCCAAGGCTGAGGCGTGCCACCTGCAACCGTGTTCAGCGCAGCCTGCCCCGCAGGCGTTAGCTTGCTTCCGCCGGCGCTTAGACTACCGCAACGATTCTGCAGGATCGTCGCGACCATGGCGTCATTCAGGGTTCCCGGAAACACGGGCTGCGGCAGCTGACCGGAGGGGGGAGCCGGGGAGGTGAAGGTGCCAGAGTAGTCGCCCGCGTTGGGGACCGGCACGTTTTGCGAAACAATGCCGCGGACGATGCGGCGTCCTTCGTAAGAACCGAAGAGGAAGGTTTTGTCTTTCCTGATCGGACCGCCCAGCGTGCCCCCAAACTGATTCTGTTTGAAGGGGGCTTTCGGGGTTGGGCTGAAAGTAAAGCCATGCGCGTTCAAAACGTCATTGCGGAAGAATTCGTAAGCGCTGCCGTGGAGATCGTTTGTACCCGACTTGGTGACGACGTTGACGACGGCGCCGGAGTTGCGGCCGTACTCGGCGTCAAAGGAATTGGTGATGACGCGAAATTCTTCAATGCTATCGGGCGAGGGCTGAACCGCGGGGAGATTGGCGAAGAGGTCGTTGCTGTCGCCGCCGTTTACGGAATAGTTGTTGGAGCGGCCTCGTCCACCGTTCACAGTGACGACGCCAGGTTTGTCCGAGCCATAAAAGAGATTGTTTCCGATCTGGGACTGAACGCCAGGCTGCAATTGCAGGAGCTGGAAGACGTCGCGCGTGTTCAGGGGCAACTGCGTCGAAGAGCGCTCGTTGACGATGGCTCCCAGTTGCGTCGATGTCGTATCCACAACCGGAGGCGCGCCGGTGACTTCCACTACCTCGGTCGATCCGCCGATCTGCAGCGCGAGATCAACGCTTACCACCTCGTTAAGATTGAGGACAATTCCCTTGCGGGTGTATTTCTTGAAGCCCTGGCTGGCGGCATCGATCTGGTAACTCCCCACCGGTACTTCCAGGAAGACGTATTCTCCATTCGCACCACTCTGGACGTCACGTGTGGCATGGTTCGCCTCGTTGATTAGCGCAACATTCGCCGCCGGCACCGCGCCGCCGCTCGGATCGGTCACCGTGCCACGGATGCGGCCGCCGGTACTCTGCGCGCCCGCAAAGTGCGCCGTGAGGAAGAAGGCCATCGCCAGAGTAGTTGCGTATAAGGTGCCGCGGCAACATAACGAACGCAGTTGCCGGAATCGTGTGTCGACCTTCATGACCTCACCCCTTGCCGCGAAGAATCTTTCGAGGACCGATTCTTCGTGGTTGCTGTGCCCCTGAAACCTTACTATAATCCTGCAAACTTAGAGAAAGCCGGGACCTGTGTCAAGCAGAAAGAATTTATCCGCCGCATCGGCCGCGCGCAAGCCGCCGCGCACGCTGCGCATCAGCGAAGTCGCGCGCCGCGTGGGCGTTTCTTCCTCTGCTTTGCGCGCATGGGAAACGTTGGGCCTCGTCTCGCCACAGCGCACGCAGAGCCGCTACCGCCTTTTTACCGAAGCCGATGTGCGCTTGCTGCAGCGCGCGATTTTCCTCCGCCGCGCCCGCGGCCTCAATCCCGCCGCCATCGTTCACGTGCTCAAGCGCCAGGGCGTTGTCTCTGCTCCTGCGGAAAACCCCCTTCTCCCCGGGCAGCGTTTCCGCCGCTTGCGGACGCGCCGCGGCCTCTCGCTCGCTCAAGTCGCTCGCGCCACTCGCGTCTCCGTCGGTTTTCTCAGCGCCCTCGAGCGCGGCCAGATGCGCTCCTCCATCGCCACCCTGCGCCGCATCGCCCGCTTTTACCGCACCAATATTCTTTCCCTCTTCGAGACCGCCGGCGATAATCCGCGCCTCGTGCGTCCGCACCAGCGAAAAGTTCTGGAGACCACGCCGGACGTGCGCATGGAGCTGCTCGCCTGGGGAAACACGGTGATGGAGCCCCATCTTTTCCGCATCAAACCCGGCGGCGGCAGCGGCGAATCCTACTCGCACGAAGGCGAGGAATTCCTGCACGTCCTTCGCGGACACTTTGAAATCTGGCTCGACGCCAAGGAGCATTACCGTCTAAAGCCCGGCGACAGCCTCTATTTCGAGAGTTCGACTCCCCACCGCTGGAAGAACCCGGGGCGCAAGGAAACTTGGCTGCTGTGGGTCAACACACCGCCAACATTCTGATTCTCAGGACCAGGTCCCAATGAAATTTCACCCGCTTCGCGTCGTTACTCAATCTTCAATCGCTTCCGCTCTTGCACTGTCCTACTTCCTTCTCGCGCGCAAGGCCGGATCCTCAAAGCGGCGGATATCATCGCAGTTCACGGTCGCTTCTACACGGAAAACCCCAAGCAGCCGTGGGCCCAGGCCGTGGCAATTCAGTGCGGCAAGATCGTCGCTGTCGGTGACGACCCCGAAATCGAGCGCATGCGATCGGCGAGGACGGCGTGCGTATGGCGCTGGAGGCCTATGAAAATGCCGAAACGTGGAACCACACGCGCGAATCGCCGGCGCGCAGCGATTCCCGAGTAAAATGCCCGCTGTGTCCGGATCTCAAAGCTAGTTGTGTCGTGCGCGAAGCGAGGGTCACCTTATGACGAACGGTAGTCTTCAGCGATGGAAGCCCGTATTCTTGTCCGTGGTTTTGCTCTTCGGCCTCGCTCCCATCGACGCCCGGGACCCAGCGCCGTCATTCGATATCGTCATCACCAACGGCCGCATCATCGACGGCACCGGCTCGCCGTGGTATTCAGGCGATATCGGCATTCGCGACGGAAAGATTACCGTCATCGGCAATCTCAGTGCCGCGCCGCGCGCTCGCACCATCGATGCACGCGGCATGGTTGTTGCTCCCGGTTTCATCGACATGCTGGGACAGTCGGAGTTTACAATCCTTGTCGACCCCCGCCTTCCCTCCAAGATCTACCAGGGGATCACCACGGAAATCACCGGCGAGGGCGAATCCATCGCCCCGCTGAACGACGCCATTCTCCGCGCCGATCAGGAGCAATACGATCACTACCACATTCAAGCAGGCTGGCGGACGTTTCGCGAATACTTTTCCCTCCTCGAAAAGCAACGCATCGGACTCAACATTGCCAGCTATGTAGGCGCCACGCGCGTCAGGCGTATGGTGCTCGGCGATAACGACGTGCAGCCTACGCCCGCCCAGCTTGAGCAAATGAAAGAGTTGGTTGGCCAGGCGATGCGCGATGGCGCTGTCGGCGTCTCAACTGCGCTCGAATACGCTCCCGCTCCCTACGCCAAAACCGAGGAGTTGATCGCCCTCGCCGGGGAAGCCTCCAAGTTCGGCGGCATTTACGCCACCCACATGCGCAACGAAGGCACCGGCATCTTGCCGGCCATTGACGAGGCGCTGCGGGTCGGCCGCGAAGGCCACATCCCCGTCGAAATCTGGCATCTGAAGGTCGGCGGCAAACCAAGCTGGGGGCACATGCCCGAAGTCGTTGCGAAGATCAACGCTGCCAGAGCGCAGGGACTCGACGTCACCGCCGACACCTACGCCTACACCGCATGGTTCAACGACTTTTCCGCTTTCATTCCTGCCTGGGCGCACGACGGCGGCAACGCCAAGCTCATCGAACGTTTGAAGCAGACCAGTGGGACAACGAATGGCAGGAGATTCCCGGTCCCGAAGCCGTCCTCATCGGCGTTGTGAAAAATCCCCAGTTGCTTCCGCTGCAAGGCAAGACGCTCGCCGAGATCGCAAAAATTTGGAACAAGGATCCGATAGACGCTCTCTTCGACCTCCTGATCGAAGACCACGCCCTCACTTCCGTGGCCGTCTTCGGAATGTCCGAGCCCGACGTGGTCCTCGCGCTCCAGCAACCCTGGGCCTCCGTCGATAACGACTCCTCCGGCGCTTCGCCCGATGGCATCCTCGGACAGGAACATCCCCATCCGCGAGCGTACGGCACCTTCCCTCGCATCCTGCGCAAATACGTTCGCGAAGAAAACAAGCTCACCCTCGAAGACGCCATCCGCAAATTCTCCGCCTTGCCGGCTCAACGCATGCGCTTGACGGACCGTGGCGTCTTGAAGGCCGGCTTGTGCGCCGACATCGTCGCCTTCGATCCTGCAACCATTCACGACGTCGCCACCTTCGAGAATCCCAACCAATTGTCGCAGGGAATGGAGTATGTCCTTGTCAACGGCGTGCCGGTCATCGACCAGAGCAAGATGACGGGCGCGTTGCCCGGCAAAGTGCTCCGTGGCCCAGGTTACGTGCCCTGAAGCGTGTCCTGTCACATACTCTGGTACCTGCGCCCTAACAGGACGCCTCGAGTTGGTTCATAATAGCGGGCAAGGTTGGTGCGCTGGAATGTGTCCCTCCCGGAGGAACCATGGCTGATCGCCTGGAAGATTTTCAGAAGTTTCGCACCGACCTGAACGAGGAAATTCTCGGTTGCGGCCACCTCGGCATCAAGCGCTTCTTTGCTCTCGACCACCAGGCCTACGAACCCGGCCCGCTCGGCACCAAAACAAAGGAATTACTCGGGCTGGTCGCCTCTGCGGTGCTGCGATGCGATGACTGCATCACCTATCACCTGGTTCGCTGCGGCGAAGAAGGCTGGAAGCGCGAAGAAGTGATCGACGCGCTCAACGTTGCCCTGATCGTCGGCGGTTCCATCACCATTCCTCACGTGCGGCGCGCCTTTGCCCGCATGCGCGAAATCGGCGGCCTCAAACCTTGAAGGATTCAAGATGAGCACGACCTCCAATCCAGCGCTTTCCCAGCCGCAGGGTTTCGGCAAAAGGCTTCGTCATCTTGCGGTCGGAGCTCTCTTCGCTTTGGTGTTGCTTGTCCCGAAGATTCTGCATGTGCGGCGCAACCCGCGCTCTTGGATGCTCTTCCGCGTTTTCTTGGGAGTTGCCGGAGCGGCGCTGGTCGTCCTTCCGCTCGGCTTGGGGACCAGCTTCGTTCCAGCGGTCGTTGGTCTGGCCCTGTTCATCAGCGCCATTCTTTTGCCTCCCGCCAAACCCGATACCAGCGCCGACGACAAAGCCCGCGAACTGGGCGCTCTCGTTGTGATCAATGGCGGGCACTTTCAATCCGGGAACGCGCCGCCTAATGCCGTGCAGCTCTTTGTCGGTGCCGAAAGTGTTTGGGTGCTAGACCGGCGCTTCGATCTGCTCCAAGAGATCCCGGTCACCGAAATCACGGCGGCCTGCGCGGAGCAATCCGAAGAATCCTGGCGCCTGCGAATGACCTGGGCCGGTCGCACCGCCGAATTCTCCTACCGCGGCATCTTTGCCGAGCATCTCGCGCGCGTCGCCGAGACCACCATCCGCAGCGTGATGCGCCCTGCTCTTCCCGTCCTCCCCCAGCGTCGCGCCGCCGGCGCCTGATATTCTTCTCGCCGCTTTTAGCTTCGGATTCGCCCGCGATTTGCACAATTTTGTGTCACACTATATGCATGGCACGAGGCTGGGAAAGCAAGGACGTCGAATCGCAAGTCGAAGCTAGCGAAACGCCGAAGCAGAAACCAAGCTCGGGACCCAAAACTCCGGAACAACTTATGCGCGAAGAACAGCTCAAAGATCTTCAACTATCTCGTATCCGCATCGTGAACGATCTCGCTTCCGCCACTCATCCCAACCATCGCAAGTCGCTCGAAGCCGCCCTCGCCCACCTCGACAAAAAAATCGCCGACCTGAGTTAATTGAAATTTTTCTTCACGGAATCGCTCTCTGTCATTTCAGGCACGCACGCATTGTCATCCTGAGCGAAGCGAAGGATCTCAACTTGTCCACACTTCGGTCCTGGCAAACAGCTGCGATCCGCCGTCAGCGGATAAAATCCCCCGCCAACCCCCAAAAATCATTCACGTAATAATGCGACAGCACGTTTCCGAACAGGTAGCAGATCCCCTGGCACGGCGGAATCTCTCCGTAGATCCTCTTGCCGCGCGCAAAGATTTTGTTGAGCGATCCATCCCGCAGTAAGTTACCGGCAACTTTGCGCAGCGGCTCGCACGGATAAAAAACATCGCCGTTCGGATACACCCGGGGAAACATCGTCGGATAACATTGAAAATCGCCGAAGCGCAACAATGTCTCGATCGTCCGCGCAGTGCCGTTGATCGCCTGCGTGCCGTTGCGCCGCCGTTCGATGATTTTATCCACCAGCGCTTGATACTGCGGATTCTTCAGCAGCGCCAGGTTTGGCATTTTCTCCATCTGCGCGGACTGCGCCGCAAAAACAAATCCTTGCTCGCCGCACCAGTCCAGCAACCGTTCGACTTCACCGACGTTCCATTGCTCGATCACCGTGCTGATCGTGATGCGCCGCGGGCTGCCCAGCAGCTCCTTCGCCATCTCTAGATTTTCCAGCACTTTCGGCAGCGCCGCCGGTTTCGAGAGCGGATTCGTCGGGTCAGCCGCCAGCGCATCCAGGCTCACCACCAGTCCCGTCACCGCTCGCAGAATCCTCGGCTTTCGATCCAGCAACGTGCCATTGGTGATCAGCAGCAGCGAGCGGTATTTGCATTCGAAGCGCGCCGCCTCGGTCAGCTCCTCAATATCGGGCCGCAGTGTCGGTTCGCCCCCCGTAATGACGATGGAGTCCGTTTCCTTTCGAATTCGCTTCAACAACCGGATCGTCTCTCTCGTCGGCAACTCGTCGCTGAAAACATCCGGCTCTTTTTGCGTGCAGTAACTGCAGTCCAGATTGCATTTATGCGTGACGTAAAACGTAACCGCGTACGGCGCTACGACCTTGGTCCGCAAAACGTGCCGCCGCCAAGCGTTGCGAAAGTAAAGCTGAAAATTCTTCGCCACAAACGGCGCCTGCCGCACCAACCCCCGTAATAATTCGCGTTTCGATGGCGCCCGCTTGTCCAGCGCACTGACGGGAACGAAATTCCCTTTCCTCTCAGCCATAGGGAGTCACCTCAGCCTACAGGACCGGCTCGGCCCTGCCAAGAAAACACTAGGGGCGCAGCACGCTGCGCCCCTGTTTAGGAAATCCTTTGCTCTTCGGATTTCGAATTAATCGGTGAACACCACGCCCACCGCAACATGCCCCTTTTCCGGTGCCGCGTCGATCCTCACCACGTAACCGCGCAAGTTCATCGCTTGCAGGCCATCCGTGCCTGGCGCTTCCATAGTCACCTGCAGCTCAGATTGCAGCCGCGGCAGGTGCTTCAGCGAAATCAGCGCCCCCTGCAGTGAAATATCTCGGACCATGGTCTCTTCCTCGAAATCCTTCCCGCCTTCGGTTACACCGCAAACTTTCGCGTGGAATTGGGCTTCGCGGCGCAGTGCCGTTCGCGCTCCCGGCATATGTGCCTGAACTCTGTCTCCCGGTGCCCCGAGCGTAATCACCATGCCTTCGCTCGCGGCAAAAACCGAATCGAACTCTTCCCGTGCTTGCCGCAGAATCGAATCCAACATGCGATCGGTCGAATCGGGATCGTGATGGAAAAGCACCAGCGTCTTTGCTCCCATCTGCCGCGCCACTTTCGCTCCCTCCAGCCACGAGGAATGCCCCCACCCCTTTCTCGTCGTCTCCAGCTGTTCGGGTGTAAATTGCGCGTCGTTAATGAATATGTCCGCGCCCGCCGCCAGTTCGCGCAAACTTTCGTCCAGCTTCGCATCCCCCGGCTCGTTATCCGTCGCGTAAGCAACAGTGCCCGCCGGCGTCTCGATTCGAAAGCCCAGGCACCCTTGCGGATGATTCAGCCAGCGCGCCGTGATTTTGTTTTCTCCAACGTTGAACGAATCGCCGCCGTCCACTTCCTTGAACTTCCGCTTCGCGCTCATCGCCGACATATCCACGGGAAAATAAGGCAGTGCCATTTGCGCTTCGAAGACTTGTTTCAGGCTGTCGCGCCCCAGAAATTTCGATCGGAAGCTGTAGAAATGAAATTCGTTGTTCTCCACATATAGGGGCGAAAAAAACGGAATCCCCTGGATGTGATCCCAGTGATAGTGCGTGACCAGGATGTGCGTCTCCGGAGTTTTCCCGCCGTTCGGCGCGGCCCAGCGGCTCCCCAGCATGCGCAGCCCCGTGCCGCAATCCAGAATGATTTGCGTGCCGTCCGGAGCAATCAGCTCCAGGCATGGCGTATTGCCGCCGTAGCGCGACGTCGCCGGGTCTACGGTCGGTGTAGATCCGCGCACTCCCCAGAAACTTAATTTAGCGATGGGAACCGTCATTGCATTGAGCGCAACGCCTCTGTGTGAAGGTCGCCCCACGCCAATACGCGCGGAACGAGAACCTCGTTTCATGGTCGCAGCCGACGGTAAGAGCGTCAATCAATTCGCGGAGGCGAAGTGTCATACTGCCTAATAAGCACGCGAAAGGGCTGCACTGCCGTCATCCTGCGGGTAGAATAAGCTTGATGCCCGCTCATTCCCACGATCACGGTTACGCGGGTCATGCGCATCCCCCCGGCCACACCCACGCTGGAGGTCACGCCGGCCACTCGCACCCCACGCTTCGCCCCTCTGTGCTCGGCTGGGCCATGGCCGCCACGCTCGGTTTGGTTGTGGCGGAGGTTTTCGGCGGCATTCTCGGCCGCAGCGTCGCCCTTCTCAACGACGCGGTTCACAATCTTTCCGACGTCCCCGCGCTCGGCATTTCCTATCTCGCGATGCGCTGGGCCCAACGGCCCGCCGATAGCGAAAAGACCTACGGCTATCACCGCGCCGGCACGCTCGCTGCGTTCACCAACGCCTTTGTCCTTGTTCTGCTTTCGCTCTGGCTGGGATATGAAGCTTTCGGACGCTTCCGCTCCCCCGTGGCCGTGGTCGAGAGCTGGATGATCTGGACTTCCGTTGGCGCGCTCGCCGTCAATGGCGGCATCACCCTTGCTCTCGTCCGCGCGAGGGGCGATCTCAATCTGCGCAGCATCCTCGTTCACAATTTTGGTGACGCGCTCTCAAATATCGCCATTATCGCCGGCGCGATGATCATTCATGCAACCGCCGCATATTGGATCGATCCGCTTCTCGGGGTGGCCATCGGCTTGCTCGTGCTCTGGTCCAGCATCGGCATCCTCCGCGAATCATCACACATTCTTCTGGAAGGTCGCCCGCCTGATTTGCACGTTGAAGATGTCGCCCGGGCCATCCTGACAATCGAGGGCGTGCAGGAAGTGCATGACGTGCATCTTTGGTCCCTCGGCGGTGGTCACCATGCGCTTAGCCTTCACGCACGCATCCCGGATATGCACCTCGACGAGTGCGAGCGCCTGCTCGCCTCGATTCAGCGCGTCGCCGCAAAGGAATTTGGAGTGGAGCACACCACCGTGCAGTTGGAGCGCGCAGGGCTGCCGGCAACGTCCGGCTATGTCATGCCGGTGCCCGCGAAAAAATAGCCTTCACGCCGGCAATTGAAAATTCAATCCGCGTTGTTCGTTGAATTGCCGCGTTGCGTCCAGATCAAGCGCATCCTGCGTCACCGTGCGGCGCAAACCCTGGCTGGTGACGTAGCGCAGCGTCCCATTTTCCCACGCGTAGGCCACCGCAAAAAACACCGTCCCATCCCGCCGCACAAAAACAAATTGCTCGTTCTCGGCAGGTGCGGAGCTGGCCGTTTCAGCCGCCGGCGTCGGTGCCGGCTCAGGAGCTCGGTATCGGCGGTCCGTCTGGCGAGCTTCAGCATCAGTGGCTTCTGGCTGTGGCGCCGGCGCCGCCGAAGCTTCGTCTACGGCCCCCGGAGAACTGGGCTCGGAAAATCCACCGTCAAAAAACGGAAAGAAACCCGCGCCTTGAAACCTGCCACTCTCGAAGCCCAGCGCCCCTGATCCACAGACAGCCGCCTGGTGCACCGCATCGAATCCAAATCCTGGCGCCGAGCTGCAACCCGGTCTAAAACGCCTATCGCCCTCGTCGAGGCGTCTTTGCGTGGTGATCTGCGGCCGCGTGTTTCGCACTCCCGGCGCTGCCAGTCTCGGGCGCGCTGCTCCGCCCCTCGGCACTGTCCGCGTCCCAGGCATCGCCTGCGCAGTCCCCGCACGCGGAGCCTGCGTCATCGCCCTCGGTGCAACACCGACAGCATGGGAAGCCGCGCGCATTGCTCCGCGCCCCTGTGCCTGCACGCCTGCCGGGAGCAAAACCACAAAACCTGCAAGAATGATCTGGCGGACCATTGTTCTCACCTTAAGGCCCGGCCACCGGGCCTTTCACAATCAACCTTTCCTCAACACTCAATAACACTCACTAATAAAGATGCTCCCCGCGCAGCATCGGTTTCATTCCACTTAGCTCGCTGGCGCTGAATTCCAGGCTCGTCATTTCCACTCCGCTGCCCGTCACTATGCTAGAAGTTCTTTCCCTATCCCCTATTCCTCCCACTATGCTATAACCGTCCAGCCGTGGAACGCGCCGCGAAGCAGGAGCCAGCCCAGGTCCGATCCGAGCCGGCACAGGCCGCACTTCAATCCGCTGTGCCTTTGCAAGGCGGTCAGAGTCCCGTTGCTCGTTCTGAAGATCCTTCGCGGTATTGTCCCGTCTGCTCGCAGCGGTTGGAGTCGCGGCGCTGCAAATTGATCTGTTCTGTGTGCGGCTATTACATGTCCTGCTCGGACTATTATTAGCCGCGCGGTGATTTGACCGCTACACGGTCTTCGATTACGATTCTTCGCTCCGGGGTCATTCATATTTTGATAAGCTTGACGGCTCCGGCCCGGGTTGCCGCCGGAACCGCTTTCCGATGAGGAGGAAAATAACGTGGCTTTGAAGATGACGAACCGCGAAGTGGATGGCGTGTCCGTGGTGGCACTGGACGGCCGTATCGTACTCGGCGAGGAAAGCAATGCCCTGCGCGAAAAGGTAAAAAGCTTGATCGCCGAAGGAAAAAAGAAAATTGTCCTCAATATGGACAACATCACTTTCATCGACAGCGCCGGACTCGGCACGCTTGTTGCCGCTCATCACAGCGTGAAGACCCAGGGCGCCTCCATGCGTCTCTGCCACCTTGGCAGCAAGTTCCAGGAAGTCCTGCAAATCACCAAGTTGCTGACCGTCTTCGACGTCTTCAACACCGAAGCCGAAGCCGTCGCCAGCTTCTCCAAAACCGCCGGAGCGTAAGCGTCCGAGCCAGATTCCGAGCGCCGCACACGCTCGTTTTGCGCGTGCGCAATTAGCTGACGAGCACCCACCGCGGCGGGTGCCCCTTCTTTATTTTCTAGCAACCTCACCCGCCGG
>WNFF01002768.1_pt1 | contig 14350 bp, 11 predicted proteins | sample 5400441 | NCBI WGS metagenome assembly WNFF01 (sample SAMN13153345, study PRJNA577476) | soil metagenome | isolation source: 120 cm saprolite under Douglas fir tree site 2 hole 3 replicate 1 | place: USA:California | collected 2015-04-18 | reverse complement strand
AGCGTCCTCCAGAGTTCGCCGATGTCCTTGGTGGTCTTGGGCAGGTAGTCGGTGAAGTCGATCTCGCCTTCTTCCATGCGCCGCAGCTTGTGAATCGTAAGCTGAAAACGATTCTTGTACCGGTTGATGAGCCCCTTGATCTTGAGAAAGTCGTCCTGCTCGAAGACGGCGATGAATTCTTCGACGTTGTCCCACATCTTGGCTTCGATCTGGCCGGTGCGATCCGCCAGGGTCAACGCCAGGTAAGGCTCGCCATTTTTCTTTGCCTTCACCTGCTTCGACGCCACCACGAAGCTGGAGGTGACGATCTTGTTTTCCTGCTGGGAACACTCGGAGATGAAGAACTCTTTCATGAGCCTCCGCGAAATCGGCCTGCCGTATCCAGCGCCTGAAGGCGCATCATCGCTACTACTCTTGCGGCATGCCTGAAGGCATGCCCTGAGACGAATCTTACCGCGCCACGGAAAATTAGCCTAAAACACGCCAAGCTTCTTCTTCTTTTTCAGCTTCTTTGCGTTGGCCTCTTTGGCCGTGGTCTCGACGGGCTTGGTTTGCTTTGCGCTCGCGCCCGTGTCGATGTAACCGGGCTTGTAGTCTATGTAGGCTTCTTCGCGCAGCGTGGTCAGAAAAGCACGCAGCGCCGGCTGCAGTTTCTGCATGTACAACGCATCCTGGATGCGCGGCTCAGCTTCCTTCAAGGTAGGAATGCCCGCCATCTGATGCTCGCTCGCCTGCAGGATCACGTAACCCTGCTTGGTGCGAATCACATCCGTGACTTCACCGCCCTTCAGCGCGAAGACCTTATCTTCCAGTTCTTTCGAGAGGGTGCCGCGCTTGAAATAGCTGAGGTCGCCACCGTCTTTCGCCGACGGTCCATCGGAGTACTTTTTCGCCAAGTCTGCAAACTTTGCGCCTTTGTGAATCTGCTCGAGCAAATCCTGCGCTTTGGCCTGAGCCGGCGCCAGGGCTGCCTCCGACTCAGCCTCCAACGGCGGCGCAGGCTTCACGTCTGGGGTGGCAGCCGGTTGGGCGGGAGTCTTAGGCGCGATCAGAATCTCGCTCAGCCGAACCTCTTCAGGCCGCTCCATCTCCGCGCGGTGCTGGTCATAGAATTTCTTCACGTCGTCCTTGTTCATGGCAAGGTGCGAACCCACTTCCTGCCCAATTACGCGCTGCGTGACGATCTGGTTGCGCAGGTTCTGCTTGAAGTCTTCATACGAAGCTCCCTGCGCCTCCGCCGCCTTTTCCAATTCTTCCATGGTCGCGAGGTTCATCTGCTTGCGCATTTCATCGAGGCGCTTGACGAGTTCCGTGTCGCCAGTGATCCCGAGGTCTTTGCCTTTTTGTAGAAGGAGTTGCTGGTCAATCAGATCGCGCAGAACGTCGCGTTGTTTCTCGGCGAAAGCGCGGTCGGCGTTGGCGGCATCCTGCTGCTGGACTTCCTGCTTGAGCTGATCGCGGCTGCGGATGTATTCCGTGCGTGTGATGATTTCGTTGTTCACCCGGGCGATGATCTCTTCCACCACGGCATCAGCCGGCGAAAGAGATGGGAGCAACAGCGCGTACCCAACAGCCAACAGCAGGGGAAGTCTGGTTTTCTTCATTAGGGCTCTCTCAAAACCTGGGGTACACCCGAGGAAAATTGTCTTCTTATTTTACGCCGCGAGCAGCGTGGAGGCCAATTGACTGTGTGGCTTGGCTAAGCTGCTCGTGTGAGCGTCAGTGCGGTCACGTCGTTGTGCCTCGGGGCCATGTGCATGAAGTCCTGCACGCGTTGCAGGATGCTCTGGGATAGATCCCTTGCGGAAGAAGGCCCCGCCCGCATGGCACTCTTCACGCCCTCCAGACCAAATTCTACGTTCTTCGACTCGGCCTCCACCACTCCGCGCGAGACCACCGCCAGCGAGCCCTTTGGTCCCAGCCCGACGATGCGGGCGTCTGTCGGGGCCAGCGAGAACAGCCCGAGCGGCAGGCCGGTTGCGGGCAACTCGACGACGCTTGAGTGATCGCGCAGCAGTCCAGGTGTGTGGCCTGCATTCACGTAGCAAACCGTGCCAAGTTCTTCGTTGTAGCAGCCAGCGAAGGCCGGGCAGCTGCGCACGCCTCCGGCAGCGCGCATGATCTCAAGATTCAGACGGCGCGACAGTTCGATCATCGCTTCCGTTTCGTTCAGTTCGGAGGCGGCGAAGATCTGCTCGGCGGACGAGTGGAAACAAACCTGCGCGGCGAGCAGCACGGTTTCGCCGGTTGCGCGTTTTCCCGCCATGTCGAGCAATCCGAAAAGGAAACGGTGCGGACCGACCCGCAGGAAATCGTGAAAATCGCCCCCGGCGCGCGAGGAAAAATAAGCGACCGCCATGTCAGCTCCCCGGAGCGCGGGGCTTTCCCCGTGGACGATCTCGGGAGCCTCCTCCTCCACGGTTGAGCCGAACCCGAGTTTTGAAAGGAGCGCTTTCATGAGCCGCGAAATTACCACAAACTTTGAATCGGAGCAATGAGCGGGAAGTGGTGGCGTCCGGTGGAATGTTTGGCTGGAAAGAGCGTTTCTCGGCGGGCTTTCACTGCCTGCTAGTGTTGTGTCCCGCAAGTGCGCGACACAAGTATGGGCTGTCATCTTGAGGCAAAGCGACAGACCTATGCATCTGCGCGGTCAACTACATAGGTCCCTCGCTTCGCTCAAGATGAACAGTGTGGACTTATGCCACGAACTTACGGGACGCGACACTTAGGACGAGGTGCTGCTTTCTCTCCGTCAGGGTTTAAAAGCTAGTAGCGGTAGCACGTGGTATTAATTGACAGCGACTTGCCCCTTTGCTAAAGTTCGACCCTAAAGTTACGGGAGCCGCCCGCGACTTGCGAGCGCCAAACCCCTCCCCTGGTTGTTCGCAATTATTCTGCGCTCTTAAGCAGTGTCAAGAATGCAACCCTCCGGACACGTCGAGGTGTCAACCCGGTTACTGAGCGCGATGCTCAGAGAGCGCGAGTCTGTTCCGCGTGCCGTGCTCCTGGCGCAACAGGCCTCCGAATTGGTCTCCGGAGGCGCCGCCATCGTGTATGTGCTGGACTCGGGCGATCCCCCAACCCATCCTGCAACATGGACGGCTAAAGCCACCGCCGGGGAGGTTCACCTGGATGACGCGACCGTGCCCGCCGACTCCGGGACGCTGGGAACTCTGACGCAAGAGCAGCAACCGCTCCTGTTTTCCGGCAACGAACTGACGCGCGAGGACTACGCCCATCTCCATGCGCGGCGAACCCTGCAATCCCTGGCCTGCATTCCCATCATCGTGAATGACGTTTTGATCGGCGCGCTGGAAGTGGCCTCTTTCGAAGGTACGATCGACTCCTCGGACTTTCAGATCCTGGTTGATCTGGTGGAGCATGTGGGACCGGGACTGGTCAGCGCGATGCTCTACGAAGACGAACGCAACTCCCTGCTCGAATCCGTTTCGCGGCTCACTCAACTCTACGACCTTGAAAAAGTATTCAGTTCCACGCTTGAAATGGACGAGCTTCAGTCCCTCATCACCTCCAAGATTCGCGAGGTGCTAGGCGTCCAGGCCGTAAACCTGTGGCTCGTCAAGGATCAGAACGAACTGCTGCTTATGCAACAGTCCGGAAACGACCCTACCGCGTCGGTCAACTCGTCGCAGCGAACCGGCGAAGGCTACATTGCCGAGGCCTCCGATTCAGGCGAGCCCCTTCTCATTGATGAAGCAAAGGACGAACGTCTCGCCAGGCGCAATCCCGCCGGGGTCGAAGGTGGACCATTTTCGGCCGTCGTTTGCCCGCTGGTCGCCCATGAAAAACAGGTGGGGATCATCGAAGCCATCAACAAAATGGACGGCAGTCCGTTCGACGAAGACGAATTGTTCCTGCTGAACGCGATTTCCGAAACCGCCGCCATTGCCCTGAACAATGCCGGGCTTCTGCAGGCGGAACGCAAGGTAGAAATTCTGCAAACGCTGGTGCATGTGAGCGGCGAGATTACGTCCACGCTCAACCTTGACCGCGTTCTGCAGGCTGTGGTCAACACGCCCAGCGCGGTGATTCCCTATGAACGGGCCTCGGTTGCGCTCGACGAGCGTGGCAAGTTGCGCTTGAAGGCCATCTCGGGCATGGAACAAATCAATCCTGGAGCGCGCGAGATCGCGCAACTCGAGGACGTGATTCCCGCGGTGTCTGGCGGCAGCGGCGCCGTCTTCATCGCCCAGCGCGAAGACCAGATTGACGCTCCCGAAGAAGCGATGAAGGCGCCGTTCCGCAAGTATTTTTCCGAGACCGGGATGCGCGCCTTCTATGCGCTCCCCCTCGCCGACGATGAAGGCCGGCTCGGAATCCTGTTATTCGAAAGCAGCGACCCCGACTTTCTCAGCGAAGCTCATCTGGAGATGATCCGGGTTCTTGCCGGACAGGCAACCGTCGCCGTGCGCAACGCTTCGCTCTACAAAGAAGTCCCGTTCATCGGGCTGCTCGGGCCGATTCTGCAAAGGAAGACGAAATTTCTGGCCCTCGAAAAACGCCGCCGGGCGCTGTTGGTGGCAGGCGTGGCGGCGCTGGCATTGTTTCTGGCGATTTTTCCCGTTCCAATGCGCGTTGATGGAGCTTCCACCGTGGCTTCCGCACGCTCGGCCCAGGTGCAGCCGGAAGTCGACGGCGTCGTTCGCCGGGTCTACGTTCGCGAAGGTGACCACGTACAGCGCGGCCAGGTGCTCGCTGACCTGGAAGATTGGGATTACCGCGCCGCTCTCGCCGGAGCACAAGCCAAGTACCAAACCGCGACCATGGAAATGAACCGCGCACTTGCCGCGAACGATGGCGCCCAGGCCGGCATCCAGGGCGTGCAAGCCAGGTATTGGGCTTCGGAGGTGGACCGCGCCCGCGAGCGATTGGAGAGAACGCACCTGCATACGCTCTTGGATGGCTGGGTCACCACTCCTCACGTTGAAGACTTGACCGGCCGCCGCCTCGCAGCTGGAGACACGTTTGCCGAAGTGGCGGACAGTTCGCAGGCTCGGGTCGATGTTGCCATCGATGAGTCCGAAATCTCTCTGCTTCGTCCCGGCTCCCCCGCTGCCATCAAAGTGGAGGGTTTCCCGACGCAGACCTTTCGCGGCAACGTCGCCGTCGTCAGCCCCAAGAGCCAACCCGAAGGCGATGTGCGGTTTTTCTACGCCCGCGTCGATGTCCCGAATCCCGACGGCCGCCTGCGTCCAGGAATGCAGGGACGGGGGAAAGTTTCTGTTGGGTGGCGTCCCATTGGCTACGTGTTTTTCCGGAGCCCGTTTATGTGGCTCTATTCCAAGCTGTGGTCATGGTTTGGATGGTGAGGGTTGGATGTGGAGCGACGGGCGTCTCGCCCGTCGAGAGGCAACGAGGCTGGGCGGGGGACGCCCGGCGCTCCAGCAGCAAAGCAAGAAGTCAGGAACACGCGATGATGAACTCGAAAACGGTGGCGAAGATTTTACTAACACTGGCGCTCACACTCGCCCTGCTACAGTTCGGCTGCAGCGACTCGAGGCCCGCCAGAGTCAAAGCCGCGCCTCGGCCCGTCGCCAACGCGCCCGCCGCTCCTCCTCTTCCTTCCGATCATGCGTCCGATCGTGAGCCTTTCTTTGTCGCTTCCGGACCGCTCATCGTTGAGCACCAGGTGGACGTTGCCACCCAGCGCGACGGAGTCGTCGCCGAAGTTCATGCGGAACCTGGTTTCCTGGTTCGCCAAGGCCAGCTTCTTGCCCAACTCGACGGTCGCCAGGCGACCGCCGACCTCGATGCGGCGCGCGCCCGCACCCGCAGCACCGCAGCCGACCTTAAGAACTGGGAAGCGGAAGCCAAGGTGCTCGAAGCCGACGCCGAACGCGCGCGCAAAATGTGGGAAGCACAGCTCATCACCAAAGAGCAGTTCGACCACGCGCACTACAAAGCCGAATCGGACCAGTGGGACGTCAAGCGCGTGCAGGAGATGCTCGTCAACGCGCAACAGACCGAGCGCTCGCTCGAACTGGAGTTGGAAAAAACTCGCATCCGCGCCCCGTTTTCCGGAATTGTGGCGCGCCGCTATATTCGCGCCGGGCAACAGGTCAACCGCGGCGACCGCATGTTCTGGGTGACGGAGACTTCGCCGCTGCGGGTGAAATTTACTCTCCCAGAGCGCTTCGCCGGCAAAATCCAGCGCGGGCAAATCCTCGAAGTCACCTCGGCCGACCGCGGAGGCGCCCGGTACAGCGCCAAAGTGATGGAGATCAGTCCGGTCGTCGATCCTTCCAGCGGCACGATTGAAGTTCTCGCCCAACTCGTTGGACCCACAAAAGATCTGCGGCCCGGCATGACCACCAGCATCCGCGTTCCGAACCTGCCATGAACCTTGCAGAAGCACTGGATGTTCTTCCCGAGATAACCACGCCCACCAAGCGAAAGCGGATATTCAAGATAGATCCACGGCTGGTGGGCCGCGAGCACATCGAGGAGGACGGACCGATATTCCTCGCGCATGTGCCGGGATCGGTAGACCTCTTTCGGCTGACGCCCGAACAATGGAAACTCGCGCATCTCTTCGATGGTGAAAGGTCGAACGCGGAAATTGCCGGGTTATTCCTGTCGGAGACTGCCATCCAGTTGAGCGAGGAGGATGTCCAGAGTTTCGCGGAGACGATGGAGGACTCCAACTTCTGGTACCAGTCTCCGCAGGAGAAAAACGCCGCGCTTATGCAGAAGTTGCGCGACCGCCGCAAGAAGCAGAAGAAGGCCAAGGCTGGGGACATGGCGCACATCGTGGTCGCGCATTGGGATGCCGATGCATTGGTTGAGATTGGGCACCGCAAACTCCAGTTCGTCTACACGCCGTGGGTTACGGCCCTGACGCTCGTTGCCTTTGCCTTCATGGCCTCCATCTTTTTCACGCATTGGTCTCAGATCGGCGCGGACACGCTCGAATACTACACATTCACCGATAAGTCGGCCGCCGATCTCGCCGAATTCTGGATCCTGTTCTTCATCATGGCCTTCTTTCATGAGTCGGCGCACGCAATCACGTGCAAACACTACGGAGGCGGCGTCCACGCCACCGGGTTTCATCTGATCTACCTGACGCCCGCGTTTTTCGTCGATGTCACCGAGGTCTGGGTCTATGCCAACCGCTTCCAGCGCGTCGTAACCGCGCTGGCGGGCATCTGGACGGAATTGATAATCTGCTCCCTCGCCACCCTGGTCTGGTGGGGGACGCCGCCAGGCGGCTCCATTCACGATCTTGCCTACAAGGTCGTCTTGATCGCGGGAATAGCCGTCGTCCTCATGAATCTCAACCCGCTGATCAAGCTCGATGGCTATTACGTCTTGTCGGAAACTCTTGGTATCGACGAGATCAAGGAGCGCTCTACCGCGCTGGTAATGGGCTGGGTGCAGAAACACATTTTCCGGCTTCCCGTTGAAGTCCGCTATGTCCGTCCGCGGCTGCGCTGGCTTTTCGTGCCCTACGCCATCCTTTCCGGCATCTACAGCTACCTGCTTCTGTACGCCGTTGCCAGATTTGCGGGGAACGTATTCCGCCACTACAGCCCGGAATGGGCGTTCCTCCCCACGATTTTGGTGGCGTTCCTGATCTTCAAGTCCAGACTTATAAAGCTGGGGACATTTATGCAAACCGTATACACGGATAAGCGCGACCCCGTGGTCCGATCCATGACACCCGCGCGCATCGCGATCTTAGCTACGGCTCTTGTTGCGCTGCTCGGTATTCCCTACTTACGAGACACGGTGCACGCGAGATTCATTCTCGAACCGGTGCAGCGCGCCGTGGTCCGCGCCGAAATCCCCGGAACTGTGGTCGAAGTGTTCGTACACGAGGGACAGAAGGTGGAGCCCGGCAATCAACTCCTGCGCCTGCGCAATCTTGATCTGGAGTCGCAACAGGCGCTGGTGGAGGCCGATCTGCAACTGGCGCGCTCCCGCAACACCGAGGCGCAGATGCACTACACGGGTGCGGCAGGGATGGAACAGGAATTTCAACGGAGCCGCGAGAAAAGTCAACTGCTGGCCCAGGAGGCGAGCCAGTTGCAATTGCGCAGTCCCATCGCTGGCAGCGTAGTAAGCCCTCGCCCCGCGGATCTGCTGGGTTCGCATCTCAATGCCGGCGTCACCGCGGTTGAGATCGCGGATATTTCATCGCTGCGGGCACGCTTGTACGTTCCGGAATCTGAAATGCGCGAGGTGGGGCTCGGACAGGCAGTCAGCCTTCGTCTGGATTCTTCTTTCCGGTCAATCTCGGGGGTGGTCGGCGAGATCGCTTTGGCGTCTTCGGAGGTGGAGCCGGGCCTGGCGCCGAAATCCGAATATAAAGGACTGGTTGCGCCACGCTACTACGCGGTCACGGTCCAGGAACCGAACTGGGAAGGCAAATTAATGTATGGAATGACCGGCACGGCCAAGATCTACACTGTGCGCCGCAGCTTCGCCGGACTGGCTTGGCGAACCGCCAGCGATTTTGTCAGACGGAAACTCTGGTAAACGCCGACAGAAAAAGCTAAAGGGCCGCGCAGTCCCCCACCGCACGGCCCGAAGCCAGTTACAACACCTTGAAACTCTCGAATTATCTTGCGAGTCCAACGTTCGTCTGCTTATTTCTTGCTGAATCTCTTGCTGAGCGTCTTGCTGAATTTCTTGCTGAACGACACCTTGCTCAACTTCTTACTGAACGACACCTTGCTGAGTCCAACACTCGGCTTGCTGGAGACGGCCGGGCTGGTCGGGGTGGTGGCGATGAGGGCCTTCTTGGTGGCCGTCATGTTGTTAATCAGCGACTTTTTTTCGATACTCATGATTTTAATTTCCTCCGCGGAGTTTTTCAGTCTGGACATTTTGACCGCGGGAGTTTTTCTTCGCCCCGCCTGTCTGCCACTGACTAATGCACGAGCCATGCCAAACCGCACCGCGCCAATAGCGACATGACCCCGCCAGCGGCTCCCAATCGTTTCAGCAAGATACGAAGACCTGCCTCTCATACCGGAGCAGATGCGCAGCGCGTCCCGCTCGTTGGGTTAATAATTAACCGCCAGGAGGTTGTTTTTTTACCTTTATGCCTCACCCGGCTCCTTAATTCCGAAGCCCATACTTGCGACAGAGATACTTCATCTTTTGCCCGTCCATCCGGAGCAGGGCCGCCGCCGCCGTCTTCTTCCCCCCGGTCCGCCGCAGCGCCGCTTGCAGGTACGCAACTTCGATCCGCGCCATTTCCTCATCAAACGAAAGCCCCTCTTCCGGGATCAGCAGAGACTCCTGTTTCGCCGAACTCGTGTACAGAATCCCCTGCGGCAGATGTTTCACCGCGATGTTCGAGCCCGGGACCATCAGCACCAGCCGCTGCATCAGGTTTTCCAGTTCGCGCACGTTGCCCGGCCAGTGATAGTCCTCCAGCACCTCCAGCGCCTCGGTGTCTATGGTCTTCGCCGGCAGACTGTTCGCCGCGCAGTAGAAACGAAGAAAGTGATCCACCAGCAGCGCGATGTCGCCTTCCCGCTCGCGCAGCGGAGGCAGAACAATCGGAATCACGTTGATCCGGTAATAAAGGTCTTCGCGGAATTTTCCCGCATGCACCGCCTGCTCGAGATCCTCATTGGTCGCCGTGATCAGGCGAAAGTCGATCTTCCTCGGCACTTTCCCTCCGAGGCGCTGCACCGCGTGCTGTTCCAGAACACGCAGCAGTTTGCTCTGCAGCGCCAGCCCCACCGTGCCGATCTCGTCGAGAAACAGCGTGCCCCCATGGGCCATCTCGATGTGACCCGCGCGGGATTGGTGCGCTCCCGTGAACGCCCCCTTTTCGTGCCCAAACAACTCCGATTCAATCAGCGTCTCCGGCAACGCCGCGCAGTTCACGCTGATAAACGGCTGCTCGCTCCTCGGGCTGTTGGCGACGATGGCCCGCGCCACCAGTTCTTTTCCCGTGCCGCTTTCACCCCGAATCATCACCGTCGTGTTGCCGTTCGCCACCCGGCTGAGCGCGTCATACACCCGATGCATGGCTTCGCTGCCGCCGATCAGCTCGCCGAAGGAATACCGGCTCATCGCCTCTTCGCGGACTTTTCGCCCGTCGATCTCGCGGCGGCGCTGCTCGAGCGCGCTCTGCAGGAATCCCTGCACCTCGGCGAACTCCACCGGCGCCGTGAAACACTGTGCGATTCCCGCTGCCAGAAACTTGCGCCGCCACACTTTGGTCAGCGACTGGATCAGGCCAATCAGCACCAGGTCCTCATCCCTCGCACGCAGCTGGCCGACCAGTTCCACCATCGGCTCGGCAGACCCGTCTGGCGTGTCCAGATCCAGGATGACGGCTTCCAGCGGAACTTCGTTCTGCAGCGCCAGCACGCCCTCGGCCGCGTCCAGCAGGGTGATATGAAAATCCGAGGCCAGGCTTTCTTGAGCGGCCAGCATGACCGACTCGTCCGTGGTCATCACGGCAACACGCGCGGCGGCGCTGCCGAATGAGACGTCGATTGACACGCGAGTGGGCTCCCAAAACGCTGCCTACCGTGGGATGGAGGCGAGCGCAAATTGACCGCAGATTATTATAGGTTAATTTTTAACCTACCGGCAGGGAAAAAACACCCCAAACAAAAGGCATCGAGCCGGGGACCGCACTACTTTTTCTTCACGTGTTTCGCGGGAGGTCCTCCCAGGATCGCCAGCAGCGGCCGCGCCGATGCCGGTGGCGCCACTTTTCCCTCCCGCACGATTTCCTTGGCGCTCAGCTCTTTCCCGTACAGGGCCTTGTTGGCACCATCGTCGGATCGCAACGTCGAACCCTCCAGCGACACTCCCGCAAACAGTCCCTGCGATCTGGAATACGACAGAATCTCCGCCTTCATGACGATATCGGTTTCTGCGGAAGCGGCGCGTCCCACCGGCCCGGCCGCGACCGATGCGTCCGCTCCCAGCTTCACCTTGCTCGACATCACCGAATTTGCGCCCGACTCATTCATCACCAGCAGCACGAAGTCGGTTGCCTGCGCTCCAATTTGGAAGCCGAAACTCCCGCCCTCCAGCGCAAACATCGCCGGTGCGCCCCACGGGCCCTTAAAATCCTGCCCCTTGTGGCACGTGATCAGTCCCCGCCCGTAGCTCCCGCCTACAATAAACGCCGCCTTCTTTACCGACGGATAAATCACGATGCATTCCGCCTTATCCAGCACATCCTTCGGAATCCCGTCCGGCATGCCGAGGATTTCCTTGATCACGGTCGCGGCTTGGTTGATGCGCTCGTTTTCCTTCTTCTGTCCCACAACCGGCAGCACGCAGACCAGCATGAGGACCACCAGCAACACTCTGTTCTTCATAGACGCTCCTTTTGATCGATGTCTCGACCGGCCTATTTCTTTTCCGCCTGTGGGGGAGCCATATCCTGCGGGAAGCTTTTCAGCGCAACCTCGCGCGAGTGGGACGAAGTCTTCTTCGCTTCGTCGCTTGTGTTCTCGACGAGAGTTCCCCTGAGCACGTAATACGCTTCGTCGCTCCGATTCTTGCCCTCGCCCCGCTCGATCGTCCCTCGAAATTCGAACGATACACCATGCACAATCTCCGTGGTAAACGCGAGTTGATTACCATCGAGCTTACCCCGTTTGAAAAAGTGATCCAGAAAAGCGCCGCGATCGCTCTCCGAGTCGCCGTAGCGCGAAACAAAGCCCGTTACGCGTCCCTGGTCTTCGACGGTGATCTGCACAAACTCGCCGTCGCGCAAAAAACTGTACATGCCCGAGTAATCCGCACCAGACGTTGCCGGACTCGGGGCCCGGTTCTGCCCCTCCAGTTTCGCCTGCGCGCCCGCAAGCATCAAAGCAAAAAAAACGAAACACGCAAGTCGCAGCGCGCGGAAATGGGTTGTGTGGCTCGCCATGCTCACATCGGAACTCTCAGTATAGCGGTCATTAGAAACCGATCCCATTGTTTTTGGAAGGACGCGGCTTTAACCTCTGAAAACACGATTGGTGCCGGAGGCCGGTCTGTTGTTAAGCTTGGTGCGACATGAAACTCACGATCTTGCTCCGTAGGACAAAACTCCTCTTTGTGCTGGTCGCGGCGGGAATCTTCGCGATGCAGCTCGCCGCGGCACAAAAGAAAGAAGTGGTGTGGAGCGCGGACGAGAAGCCGCTCGCGGACCAAATTCACGGGCTGCGCGGTCTGGCGGATGACGTCCGTGCGGGGACTACGAAAGACCTGGCGCTGAAGATCCGGAAGCTGCCGGCAACCGGGAACAAGCTGCGCCTGGCGGTGAATTTGGCGGGACTTTCCACCGAAGGAGATTTCGGACACGACACGCTGCAGGAAGTAGCGACGACCCTGGACGAGGCTTTGCGCGAGCGGCCGGTGCCTTGGGCAACGGCGAAGGGTTCGGACACGGGCGGGGGCACCCGCGCCACACGTGCGCCGGCGTATCCATATATTGAGCTCGCCACGCTGGTGCGTTACGAGCACGTCGAGGCCTCGCTGAACAATAATGATGAGCAGTTTCGCGCGGCGATGGCTCGGCTCGAGGCGGATGATCGCAAGCGGGAACATCCGGAGTTTACGCTGAAAGATCTTTCCGGAAAGGCCTGGACGTTTTCGGAACTGCGGGGCAAAGTTGTGCTGGTGAATTTCTGGGCGACATGGTGTCCGCCATGCCGCAAGGAGATGCCGGATCTGCAGACGCTTTACGGGCGCTTTAGTTCGAAGGGGCTGGTGGTGCTGGGCATTTCCGATGAAGAGGCGGCGAAAGTAGAGCCGTTTATCCGCGAGCGGAAGGTTTCGTTTCCCGTGTTGCTCGATCCCGGGCGGAAGGTAAATGAAATGTTTGTGGTGGAGGGGATTCCGAAGAGTTTTGTCTATGACCGCGAAGGCAAGCTGGTGGCGCAGTCGATCGATATGCGGACGCAGAAGCAGTTCCTGGAGATGCTGGGGAAGGCTGGACTGGAGTAGAGACGGGCTTGCCCCGTCTCCCCGGGCAAGAGACGCGGCAAGCGGCGTCTCTACGTGAAAATTTAATCAGTGGAGGGATTAGCAAAATGAAGGTGCGAATTGTTGGCGTGGTGTTTGCGGCATTGATGGTTGCTGCGCTTGCCGTCGCGCAAGAAGCGCCGAAGAAAGACGCGGCGCCGAAGCCGGCGGTTGGGCCCTCGCAGGCTCTGCTGGATAACTGGAATGATGTCGGGCGGAAGCTGATTGCGATGGCGGAAGATTTTCCCGAGGACAAGTACGACTTCAAGCCGGTGCCCGCGCAGCGAAGTTTTGCTGAGCAACTGCTGCATGCGGCGAATGCGAATTACTTCTTCACGAACCCGGCGATGGGTCTGAAAATGCCCGCCGAAGAAGATCCCAAGCGCGACCAGTTCAAAACGAAAGCCGCGGTGGTCGAGTTTGTGAAAAAAGCGTTTGCCGACGGCGCGGCCGCGATCAAGCAGAAGGGCGATAAGGGGATGAGCGATTTGATCGTCGATCCGTTCGCAAATCAGCAGGTGCGGGTTTCCGATATGGCGTGGGGCCTGCTCGAGCACTCGGGAGAACACTACGGGCAGTTGGTGGTGTATTACCGCGTTGCCGGATTAGTGCCACCGGAATCGCGTCCAAAAAAGTAGTCCAGGCGCTGATACCATACTCTTCGTGCGCCCGCTGCTCGACGTCCGCGACCTGACCATCGAGTTCCCGCAATCCCGTGCTGGGCGGGCGCTTTCGCCCGCTCAGGGAGGTGGTGTTACTGCGCCCGTGACTGCGGTGAGCAGCCTTTCGTTCTCCATCGCTCCCGGCGAAGTCCTCGGTTTGGTCGGCGAATCCGGATCGGGAAAATCCATCACCTCGCTCGCCATCATGGGCCTGCTCCCGCCAGCCGCCATCCTCAAGGGCGAAATCACTTTTCAAAATGGCGACGGCGTCCCCACGCATCTCACCACCCTACCTCCCGATCGACTGCGCCAGCTTCGCGGTTCGCGCATCGCCATGATTTTCCAGGAACCGATGACCGCCCTCAACCCCGTCATGCGCGTCGGCGACCAGATCGCGGAAGCCCTGTTGGCCCATGGCGTCCCGAAGTACGTTGGGGACGAATTGCGCCGTAGCCAGGACGAACAGGCATTCCGCGCAACGTTTGCAAGGCCACCCCTTCTGCTGCGGGCTCTGGCCCATTTCGGAGGATTTGGTGTCGAGGTTGGCCTGTCAAAGCAAAAAGCTTGGCAACTCGCCGTCCAGGCTCTCCGCGAGGTTGCCATCCCCGACCCCGAACAGCGCGCCCGCAGCTATCCGCACCAGCTCTCCGGAGGCATGCGCCAGCGCGTCATGATCGCCATGGCCATCGTCAACCGCCCACAACTGCTCATTGCCGACGAGCCCACCA
>WNFF01002767.1_pt1 | contig 14350 bp, 13 predicted proteins | sample 5400441 | NCBI WGS metagenome assembly WNFF01 (sample SAMN13153345, study PRJNA577476) | soil metagenome | isolation source: 120 cm saprolite under Douglas fir tree site 2 hole 3 replicate 1 | place: USA:California | collected 2015-04-18 | reverse complement strand
TTATCTCCCCGGCTCTCTTTGTGCGCTGCGGTACGACGAATTTCGCGCTGCCATTGGCGGTCGTCGAGGAAATCCGCCGCCTGCGCGCCGATGAAATCGAAGACGTCGGTGGAAAACTGTTGACCAAGGTACGCGACGTGGTTACCGAAGTCGTGCGATTGGATACCTATCTTGGGTTGCCGACTCTCGAACCAATCAATGGGTACTTCCGGATGGTGGTGGCAAATGCCGGAAACCGTAAGATTGGCCTCGTCGTGGAAGAAGTACTTGGCAAAGACGAAATCGTTATCAAGAACCTGGGCGAATACCTTCGCCGCGTAAAACTCTTCCCGGGCACGACGATCGCCCCCGATGGCAGCCTCATCCTGCTAATAGACTTGAACCGCATGGTGGCGACAGAACCGAGCGAGCGCCGGCCGATTCAAGCGAGCGCCAGTGCCGCGCGAATCTTTGCGCCGGGTTCGACAGCGATTGCGCGCGGCAGCATTCCTTCCGAGGCCATCGACCGCGTCGAGCAAGAGCGTGTGATCGTGGTAGCAGACGACTCCATCAGCGTGCGCAAATTCGTCGGCCGGATGCTGGAAAAGAACGGATACCGCGTGAAACTGGCGGCAGATGGAATGGAAGCGGCTGAACTGGTGACGCAGCACGGCTGCCATCTGGTCATCACCGACCTCGAAATGCCGCGCATGACAGGTTACGAATTGATGGTGCAATTGCGCCAGAGCCCCTCGACGCGGCGAATTCCCGTGATGGTCGTTACGTCGCGCGCGGGGGCAAAGCATCGCGATCGTGCGATTAAGGAAGGCGCCACCGCCTTCCTCACCAAGCCGGTGCAGGAAGATCAACTGATCGCCGCGGTCGAACAACTCATAGGAACGGAGGCGCCACGCTCCGTCGCGCCGGTAGCGTAAACGAACAATGACGACCACCAACAAAAAGATTCGCGTGCTCGTCGTGGAGGATTCCGCATTCATGCGGAAGGTCCTTGAGGGGATTTTCAATGCGGACGAGCAACTGCAGGTAGTGGGCAATGCCAAGGACGGCCGCGAGGCCGTTGCGATGGCAGAATCTCTGAAGCCCGATGTCATCACCATGGACATCAATATGCCTCACGTGGACGGACTACAGGCCACCGCGGAAATCATGACCACGAATCCGCGGCCGATAGTCATCGTCAGCTCTGAATCGCGCGAAGGCGCAGCAAGCACACTTCGCGCGCTGGAGCTTGGCGCTATTGAATTTGTAGCCAAGCCATCGAGCGCCATCGACCTCGATATGCAAAGCGTGAAAGATGAACTCCTGCGCAAGGTGCGAATGGCTGCCAAAGTGCGCGTGGTGCGCACGGCTTCACGCCTGGCGTCGACGATTCAGAATTCGAAGGGCTCCAAAACTTCGTCGCCCGCGCCAGTGAGCGTCCGGCCCGCGCCTTCTTCCGGACTCGATCAGCGCTTTCCGGTAGTAGTGCTCGCGGCGTCGACAGGCGGGCCGGCCACCGTCATGCGGATCGCTCCCGGCTTCACGAGTGACTTCCCCGCCGCAGTGATTCTGGTGCAGCACATGCCGGCGGCATTCACGACGCAATACGCCGCGCAACTCGCGGAATTCACTGGAATCCGCGTGAAAGAAGCGGAAGCCAATGAATCGCTTCAACCGGGAACGCTCTATATATGTCCAGGAGGACAGCATCTTCGCATTACACCGACCGGTCGAATACAGCTTGATGGGACCAGCGGTCGTATTAATGGTTATCTGCCGAACATTGACGCCACCATGGAATCGGTGGCGGCCTTCGCCGGGCCGCTGACCATTGCGGGCGTTCTAACCGGCATGGGCAACGATGGAGCTAATGGAGCGAAGGCCATCAAGGCGGCGGGCGGCATGGTGCTGGCCCAGGACGAAGCAACGTCCGTGATTTTCGGCATGCCTGCCGAAGCCATAAAGTTGGGCGCTGTCGATCAAGTGCTTGGGATCGACGACATTTATGCCGCCATTGAAAAACGCGTCCTGGGAATTTGCCGCACTGCACCTGCGGGAGTTCGCTAATGCGCCTCGCGGCCCCAGCAAAGGCGAGTCCGGCAAAGACGGAACAGATCATTCTCTTCCGCGTTAGCGGCCAATTGTTCGCCATCTCTTCCGCTTCAGTACAGGAAGTGCGCAGCGCGGACAGCCTGTCCGGTGCTGCGACCGATATAAATGCGCCCGGGCTTCGAAAAGTTCGCCACGTCCTGCGGCGCGGGGACAGATCACTTTTCATCGTCAACGGCGCCATGCATTTTGGATTGCATGCCGCGGCGGGAGCCCTGCTTTTGGTGCTGCGCAAGACGCGCACTGCGCTCTTGATCGACGGCATCGAGAAGATGGCGACCATGACGCGCCTGCAGGCGCTTCCGCTCTCCTTCTGTCACGAAGAGCGGCGATGGTACCGAGGGCTGACGGCACTTGACCAGACTGTTGTACCGGTGACGCATCCGGAAGGGTTTTTGTCACCCGAAGAGCTGGCTTTGCTCGATACGGCTCTTTTGCAAGCGGACAAAACCGCGAGCGAGGATCTAGAGGAGACAAACTCCGCGCAATGACGGTAGCGATCGAACTCGAACTGCAATCGTTTGTCCTGCTGCGCCTGGGTGAACGGCGGTTTGCTGTTTCGGCGAACCAGATTGCCGAACTCGTGGCCCCAAGCCGGATTTTTCGCTTTCCACACCGGACACCGAAATTGGAAGGCGTTATCCTGCGACGAGGCCGGATTGTCCCGGTATGCGACGTTTCGGAAATGCTGCTCGGGAAACGCCTGACTTCGCGCCGCTTCTACCTGATCGCCGTGCGCAACTACGGAGCGCAGAGGGAATGGGTGGCGGTGCCGGTCACGGGTGAATGCGAATTGATCAAAGCGGAAATGATGGCGGCGGTCGAATCCGATGCGCCGCACGTCGCGGGGTGGCTGTCGCACGGCGGTGACGTGATCGAGGTCTTGAATCTCGACGCGCTCACGCCCGGCCCCGAGCAAGTGCTCGCGGAAGCGGCGGCGCGCCATAGACCGGAGGCGCGGCCTTGATCCCCGGCGGACATCCAGTCAAGGTTTTACTCATCGACAGCAACGTCTATTTTGCGAAGCGGCTTGGCGACGCGCTGAAACGCGAGGGTTTTGAGGTCGTGTCCAGTACGCAAGCGGGTTTCGCGCTCACCACGCTCGAATACGACGCGCCATCCGCAATTCTTTGCGCGACAAATATGCGGGAGATGGGCGCACTGGAAATTGCAAGAATCATTCACGCGGACTCAAAAAACGCCAATCTGCCCGTTATCGCGCTTGGCGATGGAAGCCAGCGCGCGTTGATGGAAGCATTTCAGGCCGGCTGCGACGATTACATCGACCGCAACCGGCAACCCGCGGTGATTGCCGCCCACGTAAAGCAAATCATTGTCAGCAAAGCGGAAGGGTTTCAACCCACTCAGATGCTTGCCCAGTCCGATACCAGCCTCAGCGGCAACCTGACGCACCATGACCTCACTGGCGTGATGCAGATGCTGGGGCACGCGCACCAGACGGGCGCGTTGCATATCAACGCCGGCGAAACGGACGGTGTGCTGTTCTATGACGCCGGGGAGATCACCCACGCGGAATGCGGCACTTTGTTTGGCGATGAAGCCGTGATTCACATTTTGAAAAACTGCGGAAACAGCAGTGAAGGCGTCTACAAATTCGCCTACGGGACCAACTCGACGCAGCGCACTGTGCTGCGCTCGGCCACCGATCTTATGCTGGATGCCATGCGCGAATACGACGAAGGAACGCGCGACATGGCGGACAAGGAAGCGCTATGAGCGAAGCGATGACCATCCCACCGTTGGGCGAAGCCCCGGCCAAGCGGACACCTACCGTCTACTTCATCGACGACAGCGCCACCATGCGCGAAGTCATCAAGATCGCTTTTCGCCGTGAGAATATAAACGTGATCACTTGTGCCGACGCGGCATCCGCGCTGGCGCAGTTCGAACAAAACCGCCCCGACGTGGTGATCACCGACGTGATCATGCCCGATCAAGACGGCTACTCCGTCTGCAGTCAAATCAAGCAGCATCCGGAATTCAGCCAAACGCCGGTCGTGCTGATGTCCGGCGTCGTCAATAAGAGCGTTGCCGACAAAGCGGTTTCGGTGAAAGCAGATGAATTGATTCGCAAACCCTTTCAGCCGCAGGAATTGATTGGGCGGGTGAAGAGCCTCCTGGAACCGAAGGGCGGAACGCCTGCGCCAGTAGCTGAGCGCTCAACGCCTTCGAACGCTTTGAGCAATCTTTTTTCGCCACCTCCGGTTCCGGCAGCGCCCCGCCAAGTCGCGCCTCCACCGCCGGCCGCTGCCGCACCGGAATCTGCCTGGCCGCGAGCACTTGCCGAGGCGTTCATTCCGCGGCAACCTTTGCAGCCCCACCAGGATGCTCAACAATCGGTTGCCGCACCTGTGCGGCCCGCCCCGACGTCGGCCGACGTCCAGAAACTGCGCGTCGAGATTGCCCATTTGGACCTGCTCGTCAAGAAGCTACAAACGGAACTTCAGATCGAGCGGCAATACAACCAAGCTCTGGAAACACAAATTCGCTCGCTCACGGAAGTGAGCTAGCTGCGCGAAAGCCGGGTTGCTAATGCCTCTAACCCGTCCAGCCATGCCGCGCGCAGTGTTGACAGTCGAAAGGGGATTCAGTAGCTTCACTCTGCGGCCTTCACATATAATTTTACGCTTCTTGTTTTTATCAAGGGGGATCCTCGATGGGCAATAAGAGCAACTCCGCTATTTCTCGCCGTGAATTTGCCCGGCGCGCAGCCTTTGTTTCTGCGGCTGCGTCACTGTCACCGTCAAATCTCGTGAGTTCTGAGTCTATCGCCGCATCGCCGCCGGCGCAGCAGCCCGCGAACGCGCCAAAGCTATCCCCTGAAGGCCACGCCGAGGTCGAATCACGGATTCAGCCTATCCTCGCTCAATTCGGCAGCCGGCTCTCGGACGCTCAGAAAGCCGATATTCGGCGACTCGCAACAGAAGCGCAGCCACCGCTCGATCGTTTACGTGCGTTTGCCACGGACAACGGAGATGGGCCGGGGCTTTACCTGAAACCTTTGATGGAGCGGGAAAAGAAGCACCCGCTGATGCCGGAGACACCAAAACCGGCAAGCACGCCGAAGAATTCCTGAGGAGCATCTTGAATGCCTGGCGAAGAAATTTTCTATCTCTCAGTAAGCGAACTCGCGAAACGCATCGAATCGAAGAAACTCTCGCCCGTCGATCTGACGCAGGCCTATCTCGACCGTAGCCAAAAGCTCGGGCCGCGATTTAACGCCTACGCCCGCTTGACTCCGGAGATTGCCCTCGAACAAGCCAAGGCAGCGGAAAAAGAAATCCAGCGCGGTCACTACCGTGGCCCGTTGCACGGGATTCCTTATGCCGCAAAAGATCTGTTGGCGGTGAAAGGGCTTCCGACCACCTGGGGCGCGAAGCCCTATGCGAACCAGGTATTCGATTACAACGCGACAGTGATCGAGCATCTGAACCGCGTGGGCGCGGTGATGATCGGCAAAGCGTCCATGATCGAACTCGCCGGCGGGATGGGCTACCGCTTCGCCTCGGCATCCTTGCAGGGCGAAGCCAAGAATCCCTGGGACACCACTTGCTGGACTTGCGGGTCGTCCTCCGGCTCAGGGGCGATCGTAGCCGCAGGACTGGCGGCCTTTGCTATCGGCACGGAAACATGGGGTTCGATCGTCTGCCCTTCGGCCTTCTGCGGCGTGAGCGGTTTGCGGCCGACCTACGGACGCGTCAGTCGTTACGGTGCGATGGCACTCGCACCTTCGATGGACAAGATCGGCCCGATGGCCCGGAGCGCCGAGGACTGTGCGCGCATCTTTGCCGCAATCGCGGGGCATGACCCAAAGGATCGTGGGACGGTGCCCATCGATAAAGGCGCCTTCACCTATTCGCCGTCCATGGAATTGCATTCGCGGCCGCTAAAAGTTGGCTGGCTCACGAATGCATGGAAATCCCTCGAACCAGGTGTTGCGAAGCCCATCGACGTCGCAACCAGGGTCCTCAAGAAATATTTTTCGAGCGTGAAAGATGTCGCCTTGCCTGCTGGCCCCTGGGAGGATGCTGGCAACATCATCGTCGCCGTGGAGTGTGCCTCTTCTTTCCGCTCGCTGATTCGCTCCGGGCGAGTGGGCGAATTGACCGATCCGCTGGGCCAAATCGCAGGCTATGTGAATGAGCAGTATTCCGGTGCGGACTATCTGCAGGCCCTAAAGGTGAGAGAGATCGTCCAGAAGAAAATGGATTCTTTGTTTGAGACATTTGACGTCATCGCCACCGCCGCGCAGCCCATTGCAGCGACGCCTCTCAGGTTGAATCTCGAGACCGATCTGGCATTTCCAGATCCTCTCGGCGGCATTGGCAATATCTGCGGGCTTCCGGCAATGTCCGTTCCCTGCGGATTCACCGAGAAGAATCTGCCGGTCGGATTGCAATTTGTGGGCAGAGCGGGCGACGATTTTGCGGTTATCCAGGCGGGGCGGACCTTCCAACTGCATACCGACTGGCATAAGAAACATCCGAAGCTTCATTAAGAATCATTGGCGATCTATAAAAGCGAGAGAAATGCGAACAACTTCAGGTTTCTTTCAGGATTTCGTGAACGGCGCGAAGAAGCGCCCAGCGGCTGAAGGGTTTCGCCAGTAAACGCATGGAGGAGTCGCCCCGCGCGGAATCTACGGCGGCTCGTTCGCTGTAACCGGACATATATAGAACGCGAATCTCCGGGCGATTCTGCAACAGTCGCGTCGTCAGCTCCTGGCCGGTCATACCGGGCATGACCATATCCGTGACGAGCAAATCGATGGCGCCTTCGTGCTTCTCCACTCTTTTCAGTGCTTCCGTACCGTCGCGCGCTTCGATCACGGTATAGCCGCCGGATTCCAGAAACTCGCGCGCCACTTCGCGCACGTCCTGCTCGTCCTCGGCAAGCAGAATCGTCTCCGTTCCCCGTGGCGCCTCCGAAACCGAGCGCGTTGCCCCAACGCGCTCGACCGGCTGGTCGACTCGCGGGAGATAAATTTTGAAAGAAGTTCCTCTCCCCACTTCGCTATAAACCCAGATAAATCCGCCGCTCTGCTTCACCACGCCGTAAACCGTAGCCAGCCCTAGCCCGGTGCCCTTCCCTTGAGGCTTGGTCGTGAAGAAAGGCTCAAAAATGTGTGCCTGAGTTTCTGCATTCATTCCCGTACCGGTATCCGAGACTGCCAAGAGAATGTAGCGGCCCTGCCGGACAATGGGATGCACAGCGTTGTAGGTGCTGTCCAGCTCCGCATTCGAAGTCTCGATCAGGAGCCGCCCTCCGTCCGGCATGGCGTCCCGGGCGTTGACCGCCAGATTCATGATCACCTGCTCCATCTGACTGGCGTCCGCACGGATCGCGCCCAAATCCTTCGAGGAGCGGATGACGAGCTCGATGTCCTCGCCGATCAACCTGGGCAACAGCCTGCCCATTTCTTCAACGACGTCATTCAGATTCATGACATGCGGCTGCAACACTTGCAAACGGCTGAAAGCCAGCAGCTGACGGGTCAAGGCCGAGGCGCGATCGGCGGCGCGGTCGATCTGTTCAATCTTTCTCGAATAGTGTTCAGAAGCAGGGAGGACATTGAGGAGAAGCTCCGTGTGTCCTTTGATGACCATCAAGAGATTGTTGAAATCGTGCGCGACGCCGCCCGCAAGGCGTCCCACCGCCTCCATTTTTTGTGACTGGCGCAACTGCTGTTCGAGAAGCTGGCGTTCGCTGATGTCCTGGGCCACGACCAGGCGAACTCGCCTTCCTGCGTACTCCAATTCGTGTGAAATGGTTTCGACCTGAATCACCTTGCCGTCTTTCTTGCGATGCTTCCAATGGCCATGATAAAGCCCTTGGTTCGGAATCTGCTTCAATTGATCAAGGTATTTTGCTCGTTCCTCCTCTGGGCGAAGGTCGAGAACGCTCATTTTCTTGAATTCATTCAGGGAATATCCATACTGACGGACGGCCGCGTCGTTCACTTCCAGGAACCGCAGCGTTTCTCTATCCATGACCCACGTGGGGAGCGGATTGTAGCTGAAGAGCAGCCGGAACATTTCCTCGTTCTTGCGAAGCGCGTCTTCCGAGCGACGCCGCTCAATGGCTAGAGCGATGTGGCCGCCGACGGAGCTTAGAAACTCCAGATCGCGAACGTCGTACGCATTCTCGTTTTGATAATGCTGGACGACGAGGACGCCAATGGTCGCCGTGGGTGTTTTGAGGGGAACGCCGAGCCACGAAGGCGACGGCGAGCCAACGAGCTCGACTTCACCTTCCGCAGCGAGCCGGTCGAACTCGCTCTGCGGAATCAATATCGGGAGTCCTGTGCGGAATACAAACGCGGTGCAGCTGCGCCCTACCTTTTGCGGTGCCGGCGCCAAGTCGACCTGATCAACGAAAAATGGAAATGTAAATGCGTCCGCCTCGGGGTCATGGAGAGCGACAAAGCAATTCTCCGCGTAGAGAACTTTCTTCAGTGCTTGATGGATGCCCCGCAACAGTTCGTCCAGGTTGGCGGTTTGGTTTAGGGCATGCACGATCTCGGAGATGACTTGCCGCTCCGCTTCCATCCGGTGAAGATAGGTCACGTCCCGGAAATTAAGGACAATGCCATCGATGCCAGGGAGGTTGGTATGATCGCGCGCCGCAGCATCGAACCAGCGCCAGCTCCCGTCTTTGCTTTGCAATCTGCAGCGGCCGCCAAACGTTCCGCGTCCGCTGGCCGATAGGTCGCGAAGCCGCTCGCAAAATCCGCCGGCATCGTTTGCGTGTAGGAGGTCGATAATCGAACTTCCAACAAGGTCTTCGGTCCGATGGCCAAGAAGACGGCTAAAGCCTGCGCTTGCGAATTGAATGATTCCGTCAGTGCTGAGAATCGTGAGCAGTTCCTGGACAGAGTCCAACAATGTTAAGAGTTGCTCCGGGCCAATGACGGTGCCTTGCTCGAAGGGGGCACGTTGTGGCATTTGGTGACTGCTCGCGACACCAGCCTGCGCAAAAGTGCACCGCGGGCGAGGGTGAGTCCTGCGTCCTCCGATTGGATTTATTCTTACTTACTGCGACGAATCCTCAGGCATGGAGATCTCTGACAGGTCTAATCATACAGAGGCCGAATCCTCGTGTATGCAATCGAATGGGTAAAGGTCGCTAAAAAATGACTGTACCAAAGGACAGGACAGCCTCGCAAAACAGCCCGCTTTTCCCACGATACTACGCGTGTTACGCTCCCCCCGTTCTCTGACAACGAGGACACCCGCATTTCTCATGATCCGTGCGGGCACCCGCGAGGAGGCAATTCTGTTATGCACGACACTTGGAAAGATATGTTTGTCATGGGACTTCCTCTGGCGGAAAAGATCCTTCGGCCGATCATCGTTTATGCCTTCCTGGTGGTCAGCCTCAGGCTTTCCGGGAAGCGCGAACTCGTCCAGCTTAATCCCTTCGATCTGGTCGTCTTGCTGACACTTTCGAATACGGTGCAGAACGCCATCATCGGCGAAGACAATAGTGTCCTCGGCGGACTTATCGGCGCTACTTCCCTGCTTGCCACCAACTATCTCGTCGTTCGTTTCCTCTACGATCACAGGAAACTCGACCAGTTGGTCGAAGGCCGAGCTGACGTTTTAGTGCAGGGCGGCAAGGTGCGCACACATAATTTGAAGAAGGAGCTTATTACCCCGGCTCAACTCGAGGCGGCCGCGCGGAAGCAAGGCTTCGATTCGCTTTCCGAGGTAGAACAATGCGTGCTCGAGCCCGGGGGGACGCTTACATTTCTCCGGAAGAAGCCCACCGGCGAGGACTTGCGCCACCAGGAATTGGTTGGCAAGCTGGAGCGCCTGGCGCAGGAAATCGCCCTGTTGAGGAGTTCCCAACCGCCGGCACGCGCTTAACTTATTGAAGGAAGAAACCTGTCGCTGCCCGGACAATGCCCAAAGCACCGATGAGCACACCGCCAAACCAGAATCCCTTTCTCTTGGTCAGCAGCGTTATAGAGCAGATGACCAGCCCTATTTCCAGAAGCGCCTCTCCTCCATCAAATCGGTCGGCTTCCCGAACCGTCAACTCGCGCTCATCTTCCAAATTCTTCGCCTCTTTGCTGACATCGACTTTGTCGCCTTGGTAGTGTTCGACTTCCTTTGCGTATTTCTCTTTCAGTTCTTCGCCCGCCTCCTTGTTCAGCGGTGCCACCAGCTTAATCACGTCGGAGAACCCCTGGGCTTCGTGGAGGCGGACGCTCTTCGCCTGGTACTGTGTCCAGCGGCTGGCGGCCTGAGTTTCAAGGCGCAACCCTTCGGTATGCGCCCGGTGACCGAGCAACGACGCGCCTGCCACTAATACCGCCATAATTGAGATCGTAATCGAGACGGGCAGGATCAGCGGATGATCTTCGTGCTCGTGATGAATCTCAGGAAGTTCTATGCCTTCGCCCATTCCTCAACTCTCCTTCTCCGGGATCAAATCGCAGATTCAGAAGAAATCACCTGCAACGACTCATGCGCCGCCGCCAGCGTGCGGTCAATATCCTGGGATGTGTGGACCGCAGAAACAAAAGCAGCCTCAAACTGTGACGGCGCCAAAAATATGCCCCGATCGAGCATCTCGCGGAAGAACTTGGCGTATAGCTTGGTGTCCGAGCGCTTGGCATCCGCATAATTTCTTACCGGCCCGGGGGTGAAGAAAACCGTTGAGAGCGAGCCGACGGCATTGATCTGCGCAGGAATTCCGGCATCTGCCAGTTCAGCACGAAGACCAAAGACCAGCCGCCGCGCCAGTTGCGTCATCTCGTCGTACAATCCAGTCTTTGTGAGCTGTTTGAGAGCAGCAATACCAGCGCGCATCGCCAGCGGGTTTCCAGCGAGCGTGCCCGCCTGATACACCGGGCCAAGCGGGGCGACATGGTCCATCAACTCGGCGCTCCCGCCATACGCTGCCACGGGAACCCCGCCACCGATGATCTTTCCGAGCGTCGTAAGATCCGCTTCGATGCCAAGAAGTTCCTGAACGGAACCATTGTGCAGACGAAATCCGGTGATCACTTCGTCGACAATCAGCAACGCGCCATTCTTTTTGCTGATTTCTTGCAATCCCTTCAAGAAACCCGTCGCCGGAGCAACGACTCCCATGTTTGCGGCGATCGGCTCGACGATGACGGCAGCGATTTTATCCTTATTTTGGAGAAATACGCGTTCGACCGCATGGAGATCATTGTAGGGCACGTTCAATGTCAACGCAGCCAGCGCCGCTGGCACTCCCGGGCATTCGGCAATCCCAAGCGTGGCGAGACCAGAACCCGCCTGCGACAGGAAACTGTCCGAGTGTCCGTGATAGCAGCCCTCGAATTTCACAATGAGGTCGCGCTTCGTCACTCCGCGCGCCAGCCGCACGGCGCTCATCGTTGCTTCTGTGCCGCTGGAAACAAAGCGAATCTTTTCAATGAAAGGGATTGCCCGCGTAATCAGCGTGGCAAGTTCCACCTCCAACTCCGTCGTCACGCCAAAACTTGTGCCACGGCGCGCCTGGTCGGCAATCGCCTCGCTGATGGCGGGATTCGCATGCCCCAGGATCATTGCGCCCCAGGAGCACACAAAGTCGAGCAGCTCGTTTCCGTCCGCATCGTAGAGGTGTTGCCCGCTGCCGCGCTCGATGATCAACGGCTCTCCACCGACGGACCGGAACGCCCGGACGGGACTGTTCACGCCGCCAACCAGCATCTTCTCGGCGCGCTCGAAAATCTCGCGCGAACGTTTGCGCTCGCGCTTCAATCGGGGTTGCGCTGTACTCATGTTTTCTCGATTAAATTATCACGCCTTCAGCCAGCGGGCGACATCCTTCGCATGGTAGGTAAGAATAATTTCCGCTCCGGCGCGCTGGATGCCCGTGAGGATTTCCAGGACAACTCGCTTCTCATCCAGCCAACCCTTCTGCGCCGCCGCCTTGACCATGGCGTACTCTCCGCTGACGTTGTAAGCCCCGACCGGAACATCAAACGCCTCGCGCACCCGGCGGATGACATCCAGGTACGCCAGCGCGGGCTTAACCATCACCATGTCCGCGCCTTCTTCGAGATCAAGTTCCACTTCCTTTAACGCTTCCCGCGCATTGGCAGGGTCCATCTGATAACTGCGCCGGTCGCCAAACTGGGGAGCGGACTGGGCTGCTTCCCGAAAGGGCCCGTAAAATCCAGAGCAGTATTTTGCGGCATAAGAAAAAATGGCAATGTTCTCGAACTTGTGTTCATCCAGCGTTTCGCGAATGGCCGCTACCCGCCCATCCATCATGTCCGATGGGGCGACAATGTCGGCGCCAGCGCGCGCGTGCGAGAGCGCCTGCTGAGCAAGAATCGTCACGGTGGAATCATTGGCCACTTCGTCATTCTCGATGACGCCGCAGTGGCCATGGTCGGTGTATTCGCATAGGCAGACGTCGGTAATGACAAGCAGTTTCAATTTTGCTTTGCAAATCGCTTCAACAGCGCGCTGGACCACACCCTTGGCGCTGAGGGAACTGGTCCCGCGTGCGTCCTTGGATTCTGGCAGTCCAAAGAGAATGATCCCGGGAATCCCGAGGGTCTCCACCTCGCGGCATTCCTCCACGATCTGATCGACCGACTGCTGAAAGACACCCGGCATGGAACTGACTTCCTGCCGAACCTTGGTACCCGGACACACGAACATCGGATAGATGAGACCTTCCGTGGTAAGGCGCGTCTCTCGAACCAGTCCACGCAGTGCTTCGCTCCGCCGCAAACGCCGCGGACGATGGGTGGGAAAACTCATGCTCTCTTCGCTCCTGCCGGTGCCTGTTTCACGGTACCCGCAAAATGTTCTTCTAGTGCTTCGACGACCGCCGCTGCCGTAGTGTCTCCTGCCAGCACAGTGCGCCCGACACCCGCCTCGCGCAACGCATTCGCGGTCACGGGTCCGACCGCCGTAATCGCCAGTTTATCTTGTAGTCCGCGCAACTGCTCGCTCCCGAACAGTTCACCGAAATGCTGAACGGCCGAAGGGCTGAAGAATAGAACCGCGTCCGCCGCACCTTCGGCGATCTGTTTTAAGTTTCTTTGCTCCAGATCGGTTGGCCGCAAGGTGCGGTAGGCGATCACTTCCGTGACCTGCGCGCCGTGTCGCTTCAACGCTGGCGGTAAATCCGGATTTGCGCGATCGCTCCTCGGCAAGAATACTTGCGCTCCGCAAAGCCGGTTCCCCAACTCCTCCGCCAGCGCCGCACCGGTGTGCGTCTCCGCAACATACTCGACGGGAAGACCGGCCTGCCGAACAGCTCCCGCGGTTACGGGACCGACACAAGCGATCCGCAGCTTGCTTCCTGTGCGAATCAAGCTACGCTTCAGCTCCTCGCTGCGCTTCACCAACGCACGAACCGCCTGCGCGCTAGTGAGAATAATCCAATCAAATCGCTGGAATTCCAAAATTGCGGCATCGAGCGGCGCGAAGTCTTCCGGGTCCGCGAAGGACACCAACGGAAGCACCACGGGAAACGCACCGCGTGCCGAGAGTTCCCGCGCCAGCGTCTCACTTTGTGCCGCGGATCGCGTAATGACGATGCGCTTGCCGGCCAGGGCGCTTTGAGACGCTTTAGCCACGCTGCCGGCTCACTTCTTCCAGTATCGACTGCGCGCCCGCCTCGATCAGCACCCGCGCCATGTGCTCTCCCAGTTGCGCCGCCTGATCCGGCGGAGCGGTCGCGCGCTGCTTCACGTATTGCGACCCGTCCACGGAGCAAACGCACGCGTCGAGCACGAGCTCACCGCGCTCGATGCGCGCCCACGCCCCCAGAGGGACCTGGCATCCGCCCTGCAATGCCCCCAGGAGCGCGCGCTCCGCAATGATCGCCGTCCGGGTCTCCGCATCGTCCAATGGCGCCAAAAGGTCTCCCGCTTCCGTGTCCTTCAACCGGCATTCCACCGCGATGGCTCCTTGCCCCACCGCCGGCATGCAAATCTCCGGCGAGAGCACCTCCGAGATCCGCTGGCTCAAACCGAGGCGATCCAATCCCGCTTTGGCAACCATCACCGCTTCATATTCTCCGCTTTCCACTTTCCTCAATCGAGTGTCCACGTTTCCGCGCAGGTCGCGCAGATCGAGGTCCGGCCGGAGGTGTTTCAACTGCGCTTGCCGCCGCAGGCTGCTCGTTCCAACACGCGCCCCCTCCCGCAGATTCGCCAGCGTGGAGCCTACCAGGCAATCACGCACGTCATCGCGCCGGCACACCGCCGGAAACATGAGCCTGGATGGAATATCGGTCG
>WNFF01004082.1_pt1 | contig 14353 bp, 13 predicted proteins | sample 5400441 | NCBI WGS metagenome assembly WNFF01 (sample SAMN13153345, study PRJNA577476) | soil metagenome | isolation source: 120 cm saprolite under Douglas fir tree site 2 hole 3 replicate 1 | place: USA:California | collected 2015-04-18 | reverse complement strand
CCTCGTCGGTCGCGCCCGGGCATTCGAGATTCTCGTCAGCGGCCATGACTTCGACGGCGAGCTCGCCGAGCAATACGGCTACGTCAACCGCGCGATCCCCGACGAGCAGTTCGTAGATTTCGTCGATGCCTTCGCCCAGCGAGTGTCCCGGTTCGATCTGCTCGCGCTCGCCGACATCAAGCGGTTCGTCAACGCCGCGACACTTCCCGCCGACGCGCCGTTGGGAGCGGAGATAGACGCCTTCTGGAAGGCCTCGGAGCGGCCGGCCTTTCGTGAGTTGCACAGCCAGGCCTTCAAAGCGGGCTACAGCCAGCGGGGCCCGGTCGAGCTCAATCTCGGGGACTTCGTTGGGACCATCTTGGCCGATCCCGACTCGTACCCCACCCGCTAACGCGTCACAGGCCCAGCAACCTCAGCCTTTCGTTGCGAGTCGTGCGCACGGTGGTAACTAAATTGAACGACAGAATCATGAAACGTTTCCACAATCGGACTGTGATCGTGACGGGCGGTGCTCGTGGAATGGGTGCAGGCGTCGGCGCCGAACGATCAACTAAGCTTGGGCCGAGAGACAATCTGTTTCCCTTGTCAACCCACCTTTTTTCTTTCGACGAACTGCAAGGAGTAAAAGCATGACCGTCATTTCCGTCATCGTTGGAAGCACCCGCGAGGGCCGCTTCTCGGAAAAGCCCGCGAAGTGGATTTTGCAGCACCTGAAGAAGCGCGATGGCGTCGATGCGCGGCTTCTCGATCTTCGCGACTTCCCGATGCCATTCTTTGATCAGCCATTGACGCCGGCCACGCCTGGTCGCCCGGTCTTCAAGAACGAGGTCGTGCAGAAATGGACCGCCGCGATCGCGCAGTCCGACGGCTTCGTCTTCGTCACCCCTGAATACAACTACGGACCTCCCGCAGTGCTCAAGAACGCTTTCGACTGGGTCTATCAGGAGTGGCATCGCAAGGCCGCTTGCTTCGTGAGCTGGGGCAACGCAGGGGGGGCGCGCGCCGTTCAGCAGCTCCGCCAAAACGTGATCGAGCTTCAGCTCGCCCCGATTCGCTCGTCGGTCCACATCCCGGTCTCCACCCTGATGGCTCACTTCCAGGGCGGTGACGTCTACGCTGGACTGGCCGAGCTGGATGCGCCCGCGGCCCGGCCGATGATCGACGATCTGCTGTGGTGGACCGCTGCCTTGAAGGCGGCCCGCGCCAGCGCATCGTGATCAGCCACCGCGGCAACGGCTCTTCAACTTATCAGGAGTGAACCCATGACCATGACCCTCGAGAAAGTTTTGTACACCGCCAAGGCCCACACCACGGGCGGCCGAGATGGCGCGTCCCGCAGCTCTGATGGCCGCCTGGATATCAAGCTATCCGTCCCAAAACAGATGGGCGGCGCGGACAAGCCCGGCACCAATCCGGAGCAGCTATTCGCCGCCGGTTGGTCGGCCTGCTTCATGGGTGCGATGGGGGTTGCGGCCGCCAAAATGAAGACCCGCCTCCCGGCTGACGCGGCCATCGATGCCGAAGTCGACTTGTGCGGCGCCGCCGGCGAGTACTTCCTCCAGGCTCGCCTCAACGTCAGCATGCCGGGGATGGAGCGTGAAATTGCCCAGGCCGTGGTGAACGCCGCGCACCAGACGTGTCCCTACTCCAAGGCCACGCGGGGGAATATCGACGTGGCGATCAACCTGGTGTGAGCCAGACCAATCGCCGTGTGGCCTCCATCGGCCGCACGCTCACGCAGCCTTATGAAAGGTAACAATCATGCAGCGTTTCAATAACCGGACAGTGATTGTCACGGGTGGTGCTCGTGGAATGGGCGCCAGCCACGCGCGTGGTTTCGTCGCCGAGGGCGCAAATGTCGTGATCGCGGACGTGCTCGAGCAGGAAGGGCGGACGCTCGCCGACGAGCTCGGCGATCATGCGATCTTCTGCCGCCTCGACGTCACGAGTGACGCGGACTGGGCGGCGACGGTGGCTGCCGCCGAGGACGCCTTCGGCCCGGTCTCCGTGCTGATCAACAATGCGGGCATCGTGCGCTTCGGAGCGATCACGGAGACCGAGCCGGCGGCCTGGCGCCAGGTGATCGACATCAACCTGACCGGCACGTATCTGGGGATCCGCGCGGTGGTGCCCTCGATGCGCAAGGCCGGCGGGGGCGCGATCGTCAATATCTCATCCGCGGGCGGGATGATGGCCTACCCCAACAACGCCGCGTACGTGGCCAGCAAGTGGGGCGCGCGGGGACTGACCAAGACGGCGGCGCTGGAACTCGGGCGCGACAACATCCGCGTCAATTCCATCCACCCCGGACCCGTCCGCACGCCGATGACGGCCGGGCCGGAGGCCGCGGCGGCCGTAGCGGCGGAGGCAAAGCGTTTGGCGATTCCGCGCGTGGCCGAGCCTGACGAGATCACGCGCATGGTGCTGTTCGTCGCCTCCGACGAAGCCAGCTTCTCGACCGGTTCGGAGTTCATCGTCGACGGCGGCGTGCTGCTGGGACCGGCGCCGCAGCGCGAGCGCGCCGCGGCGGCCGTGGCCTGAGCCGCAGTGAGGACCAACCATGAGCAAGTCAGGACTTCAGACGCTTCCCAAGGTGAGGCGATCAAGCTACGCCAGTCCGGGTGGTGTGCGGATCTATCGCGACGACTCCGTTTCGGGTGATCTGCGGACCGACCACGACGACGCCCCTGCCTACGATGATCCATCCAAGTTTGGCGGCGGCTGATCTGCGGCGACCAGATGACGTGCACGCCAAAGCTCTCGCGTGACATGGCGCAAAGCGGACGTCCGTCCGTTTGTTATAAGAAATTCATACCAACGGAGCCCGGGGACTGATAGGGAAACAGATAAAATGGAGTCAGTTCTCTGACTGATAAGAAGACACTGAAGAGCTTATTAGTCGACGAATGACCCCTTATGGCGCAAAGCAGTCGTTGAGGTCAGTACGTTAGAGCTCGCTAGCTCCCGCTGGCTGGACCTAGCCCAAACTTCCCATTGATGGATTGGAACGAGAATTCAAGTTTTTCAAATAGTTAGAAGGCTGCGTGTGCGCGATGTGTGCACCGGGAGATCAAAGAAAATCTCAATACAGCTAACATGCGCGGGCGTTGGCTGAGCGTGTGTCGCTTGCCAACCGATGCGCTTGTTGAACAGGAGCTGTGGTTGAAATTGGAAGGCTGTAGACGCGCGGGTGACGTTGCACGGAGCGTCTAACGATTTAGAAAAGGCGAGTTAGAAATTGTAATCGCCTCGAAGCATATGAGCCGACCTACGTGTGAGGAAATTGCTGCTGAGCTTTGGCTCTTGGTATTCTGGTCGCGAGGATTTAACCGCATCCTTAGCCTGAAGGTCCCCGTATGGCGCAAAGTGGACAAAACCGTAGTCGCTTCAGTTCGGTTCGCCGACGGGTGCGAAGGTTTCCACGACCTCGTAGATGCCGGGTTCAAACTTGGCGATCTTGAGCGCCTCCTGAAAAAACGGGAGCGGGGCAGGGTCCTGACGCATCGCCTGATACTCATCGATGCTTCGCCACTGCGCATACATCGTGACCTTTGTGCCGTCTGTACTGCGATGGAGGCTGGCAGAAACAAAGCCCGGCGCCCGGCGCACTGAAACGTCTGTGGCTTCGGTTAGAAGTTCAATAAGCCGCCGTTGGTTTGCCGGTTCAACAGTGAACACATTAATCAGGGTTATCAGGCTGCTTTTCGTAGAAATCGTAGTCATGACGTCCCCTCAGTTTCGCCGACCTGCGACAGCCAGTATCAGATCGGCGATCTCCTTCGGATGAGACACCAGCGACAGGTGACCAGGCTCGGGGAGGGGCCGTGTGGCTGTCCTCTGTAGGTTTGCAGTATTGTCGGCGCAAGGCAGGCAAGCGGAATGTGGAAGGGGCGCCTGCGCTTGCGGGTTTTCTTTGGCCGGCACCTTAGGCCGTTGCGTGGTCACGTGCCACGGCAGTCCTGCCGGTGTAGGCTCCGATCATCAGATCGACGCCCTTGTCGGCGACCGCCATGACAGTGGCATTGGTATTCGCGCTGATGATCATGGGCATGATGGACGCGTCCATGACACGCAGGCCCTCGATGCCCTTCACACGAAGGTCCGGCGTGACAACGGTCATCGGGTCGTCTTCCACCCCCATCCGGCACGAACCAACAGGATGATAATTACTCTCGGTCGTGCGCTTCATATACGCGATCAGATCCTCGTCGGACGTGACCACAGCACCCGGTGAAAGCTCCTCCTCGATAATGCCCGCGAACGGTTCTGTCGTCGCGATTTGCCTGAGATATTTGAACGCCTTCAGCAAGCGGCGTGTATCTTCGGGATGGCTCATCCAGTTGGGGTTGACCTCGGGATCGGCGGCTGGATCCGCCGACTGCAACCGAACAGATCCGTAGGACAGGGGACGGACGAGGTTCGCCAACAGCGTGACGGCATTGCGCGGATTGATCGTGAGGGTCGGCCACATCAAACCGATGCAGTAGATTTGGATGTCGGGGGCTTCCTGATCATCATCGATGTTGACGAAGGCCATCGTTTCCGATCCGGTCGAGGTGATCGGTCCGGTGCCAAAGGTGGAATATTGGGCGAGATTGCTCACCAGCTTCACGCCGGAATCCTCGCCGAAATACCCGAACGGACCCTTCGTCGAAAGGGATAGAAAGATCTCGTTGTGGTCCTGGAGATTCTGTCCGACGCCGGGCAGATCGACGACGACGGGAATATCGAACTCCCTCAGGTGGTCGGCCGGACCAACGCCCGACAGCATGAGCAGTTTCGGCGTGGCAAACGCCCCCGCCGTCAGAACGACCTCGCGGGCGGCCGTTGCGCGGCGAACTTTGCCATTGTGGAGGTACTCGACCCCGACGGCGCGCTTGCCATCGAAGAGGATCCTGTTGGCACGGGCTTCCGTCACCAGCGTCAGACGCTCGTCACCGATCACCGGCTTCAGGAAGGCGTCCGAGGAACTGTGGCGACGCCCCTGATAGGTCGTCGACTGTTCATATCCGACCCCGTGCAACTCACCGCCAGTGAAGTCTGCCGTGAAGCGGAGCTTCAGCTTCTGCATCGTTCGTACGAAGATGTTAGCCGCATCGGAGATGTAGGCCGGATCAGATACCTTCAGCGGACCGTCGCCGCTATGCTCGGCATTGTCCAACCGAACATTGCCTTCCTGCTTGCGGAAATAGGGCAGCATGTCGTTCCAGCCCCAACCGGCATGTCCCGACAACTCATCCCAGGTGTCGTAGTCGCGCTTGGACCCGCGCGTGTAGGCCATCACGTTGACGGAGCTTCCGCCGCCAACGACGTTCCCCTGGGTGATCACGACGGATCGACCGTCAAGAGATTCCTGCGGCGTTGAGGTATAGCGCTTGATGAAGGGCGAATTGCTGAACATGATCTTGAACACCCCCGCAGGCATTCGGATGAACATGCTGTCGTCGAGCGGGCCTTGCTCCAGAAGCAATACGGTCGCGCCATGGTCCTTGACGAGGCGGCTCGCTACAACACAGCCGGAACTGCCTGCACCAACCACGATATAGTCGAAGCTGTCCGGAATCGAGGTCATGATATATGTCCTCTCGCTGCCACTCGGGCCAATTCCATTGATTGGCACCGAGTTTTGATAAGGGGATGCTAGCCGAATAGGCTGCACACGAACGTTATTGCTTCGCCCAAATAACCCGCTGGTAGCAATATTCCTTGAGGCCTTCGAGGGCGTACTGCACCCCAAGACCGGAGTCTTTGTTTCCGCCGAACGGCACATTCGGCGAAAGGACGAGGTGCTGATTGATCCAGGTGGTTCCCGCTTCCATCCGGCGGGCAACCGAGTTGAGCAACTTCGGATCCTGGCCCCACACGGATCCGCCAAGTCCATAGTCTGTGCTGTTGGCGATGCTGATCGCCTCGTCGATGGTGCTGTATTTGATCATCGATCTCAGCGGACCGAAATTCTCATGCATGACGTACTCGGCGTCGATGGGAGGATTGTCGAGGATGGTCACCGGGAAGAAGTTTCCCTCACCGGCGATCTCCTCACCGCGATACAGAACCGGCGTTCCGTCACGCTTGATAGCGTTCCACGTCGCGTTGAGGCGGCCGAACTGCGGGCGGTTCTGAACCGGGCCAATCGCGGTTTCCGGATCGAAGCCGTCGCCGAGCTTCTGCTGCGCAGCAAATTTGGTGAGCGCCTTCGCCATCTCATCATACCGGCTCTCGTGCACGAGCAGGCGTTTGATGGTGATGCACCCCTGTCCATTCACGAGGAACATGCCCCAAAAGATCGGGCCGACCGCGGCCTCGACATCGACATCGGGGAGCACGATCCCCGCATCATTGCCGCCGAGCTCGAGCGTCAGGTGCTTCAGCGTTTCGGCAGCGGAGGCGAAGACGCGCCTTCCGGTCTGGGTCGAGCCCGTGAAGGAGACCTTGTCAGCCTCAGGGTGCGAGGTCATCCAGGGGCCCACGTCATCGCCACCCGTCACGACGTTGAGCGTGCCTGCCGGCAGAATATCCCGAATAAGTTCGGCTACACGCAGGACGGTCAGCGGAGTGAAGGGAGATGGCTTGAGGACGACCGTGTTGCCGGTGAGAAGGGCGGGCACGACCTTGTCGAACGACAGGAGAAACGGCAGATTCCATGGGCTGATTGCGGCGACCACGCCGAGCGGTGCATAGTGCTTCGTGACGAGGCCTACACCGGCTTGCGAGAAGACATCGTCGGGCAGGGTCTGTGCGAGGACGCCCGGGCCGAATTCATCGAGAACCGATGCTGCTTCCCATTCAGCGAGACTGCTCGGCCGGCCGCCTTCTGCCATGAGAAGGGTAATAATCTCCGAGCGATGCTCCCTCAGCTTTTCGGTCGCGGCCAGAATGATCGATCGACGGTCGTCCCAGGACCTCTTACTCCATGCAGGGAAGGCACGCCGCGCCGCGGCGAAGGCTCTGTCGACCCCGTGGCGATCGATGTCGGGTACGGTCGCGAGCACCTCGCCCGTCGCAGGATCCAGCACCTCCAGCGATTTGACCGAAATCGAGGGCTTTCCGTCGATGAGGTTCGAGAAGCCGTTCGCTACGCCTGCCGCAGAAAGCGCGCTGGCACGACGATCGGCAACAGACGTCGTGCGCTCTACGCGGGAACCGTCCGAGCCGTTTACGTAATTGCGAAGCAACGCTTTCATGATCGACTCCTGCCTTTTGTTCTTCGCGAGAAACGTACCAGATTTGGTCTCGACTCGAACGTATTGCTTGCTGGACCAAATCGGCGCTTCATTGGCCACTGGTTTCCCGGTTGTCTCGTTGAGAAGATGTGGTCCAGAGCGAAGAAAGTTAATCAGCGATTCTTCTAACGGGCTGTTCAACTTAAACTAACATCCGGCATCTAAATGCCTACGTGCATGGACACGACGCTGGATGGTCGGTCAGTTTCCTTCAGAGGGGCATGTGCCCTAGGAGAGGAAATCGTGCCGGGTGATCAGGGCGCGGCGTTGAGGTATAAACTCGGCTCGCCCTCGCCGTCACTGGCGATCTTTTCACCAACGACAGCTACCCCGTGACGAATCTAAAACCCGTGCAGCGGCACGGGCGCGTCAACGGGTCCGGCTTCGCGGTGGACGAAGCGGATGCCGCTCACGTCCACGGTCCGATAGTAGGTGGTGGCCATGATTGATACCCCCATCGAAAGCTGAGGTACTGCGATCAGGCCACCATAGCCGCAGTGCTTGCGTGGGCCTGTCCTTGACTTGGCTTCAAGTGATGCTCGATGCAGGCGCTATCTCGGACTGAATCGTCCGGCTTAACGCGAAGCGGTTTCTTGGATTCTTGGCGGAAGAAGTCGATGAGCGCGCGCAGCTTCAGGGGAACCAGACGTCGACCCGGATAGAAGAGCACGAATTCCGTCGACTGCGAGCACCAATCGGCTACCACGGACACCAACCGCCCTTCGGCGATATAGGGAGCAACGACCAGTTCCGGCAATTGGACGATTCCGATACCTTCGAGTGCAGCGCGCAGGGCAAGGTCGGCATCGTTCACCGCCAACGAGCCCCTCACTTCTAATTCGACCTGGTTCTCCCCTTTCCTGAAACGCCACCGTAGGTCAGCATTCCGGCCGGTCCCGAAGTACTCGATGCATTTGTGCTGCTTGAGATCGCCTGGATGGGATGGCGGCGCCTTGCCGGCAAGATATCCGGGCGCAACCACGGTGAGGAATCGGAACTGGCCCCCGATAGGCACCGCGATCATATCCTGGGCGACACCGCCATCGACCTGAATGCCAGCGTCGAAGTGGTTGCCGACGATGTCCCCCCTCTCGCGATCGACGTATATCTCGAGCCGGATATCCGGGTTCTGGGCGGAGAAGCGCGCGATGAGTGATGGGACGATGGTCCCGGCGGCGACGGGGTGCACCGCCACGCGCAGAGTCCCGCCTAGCTTTGCGCGGAATCCGTTTACGACATCGAGGGCCTTCTCGAATCTTTCTAGCGCCGGATTCAAGTGCGCCAGAAGCTCGGCGCCTGCTTCGGTCAGCGCAACATTGCGCGTCGTCCGGTTGAGCAGACGTACGCCTAACTGGTCTTCGAGCGACCGGATCGCATGGCTCAGGGACGGATTGGAGATGCCGAGTTGCGTTGCAGCTCTGGTAAAGCTTGCATGTTCGGCGACAGCGACAAAGGCAGTCAATTTGGCGAACTGGGATGCGCGCATGTCTTCCTCCCAACCTCCGCAAGCGCTCGACCTCTTAGCTTTCAAGTGCTGCCCATGGCGTGTTCCGGAAGCCGATGGCCAACCGGTTGTAGGCATTCATCAGGCTGATCGCGATCGTGAGATCGACCAGTTCCTTTTCCTCAAAGACCGCGCGCGCGGCCTGGAACGCTTCATCCGGCACGCCGGTCTCTGACACGCGGGTCACCGCTTCGGCCCACGCGAGCGCGGCACGCTCACGCTCGCTGAAGAGATGGCCAGCTTCCGCCCAGGCCTGCACCAGCGCGAGCTTCTCGATCTCCACACCTTTCTTGATGAGGTCGCGGGTGTGCTTGTCGAGGCAATAGGCACAGTTGTTGATCTGTGAGACACGCAGATAAACAAGGTCAACCACCTCAGCGGGAAGGCCGCTCTGCATGACATAGCCATAGACACCGCCAAGGGCTTTTACGCCGTTCGGAGCGACTTGGTTGTAATCGATACGCCTGGTCATTGTTATTCTCCTTGATCGTCAGGTTCTATTTGACGGGTGTGGTCAGTACCTTGTCGTCGGTATCGACGACGAAGACCCCGAGCAGCTTTGCCGGCAGGATCTTGCTCGCATTGCGGCTGATGGGATGGCTGGCGCCGGGTGGTTCGGACCAACTTTCACCCGCCTTGTAGACCCGCGTTGTGCCGTTGTTCACCTTCGACTCGATACTTCCGGAAATGACGTAGGCGTAGATGAAGGACGATTTTGCGTGGGTATGCGGAGCCGTGGCCCCACCCGGTGGATAGTCGACGACCACGGCGATCAGCGACTTGCCCGGAATGTTGGGTATCGCCTGCGCGAAGTTCGGCGTGACTTTGTCGCCGACATCATGCGCCGAGGCGGGCGCAGCGGTTGCAATGGCAATGGCAGCAGATGCTGCGCCGATGATCGTTCGCACCTTCATGGCTCTTCTCCTTTCGCTCGAATAAATGCCCCTCTTGGGTCGGTGAAAAGCACCAAGAACACACAAAAATCGTGTACTACGAGCCCGTGACCAAGCCGTTTCAATTGGAACTCGACCGCTCTGCGAAGACGCCGCTGGCTGAGCAGATCCGAAAAGGCATTGGCGTGGCGATTGAGAGTGGTGTGCTCGCACCTGGCGCGCGCCTGCCGTCCTGGCAGGACCTTGCGGCGCAGCTTGGCGTCGCCCGCGGCACCGTGCGCGCGGCTTACGAAAAGCTGTCCGCAGCGCAGCTCATCGTCGCATCGCGGGCGACCGGAACCCATGTCGCGGAACGGCCTCGCGCAGTCACCCGATCCGAACAGCCACCCGATCCGGGCTCGTTCATGGAGATGTACCAGGAGATGACCCAGGGACCGGCCATCTTCCAGATGGGGGTACCGGCAAAGGAGACATTTCCGGCTACACTGCTCGCACGAATCCGCTCCCATGCCGTTCGTGTCGAAGCGCGCGCGGCACCCATTTACCCGGACCCTCGCGGTGAACTTGAACTACGGTGGGAAATCGCCGCCTATCTTGCCATTGCCCGTGGCATCGAATGTTCGCCCTCGCAGGTCATCATAACCGGGGGATACAGCAGCGGCCTGGGACTGGCGCTCCGCGTGCTTGGCCTCGAGGGACAGAAAGCCTGGACAGAGGACCCCGGCTTCCCGTTCACCCGTCGGGGCCTGGAACTCGCAAGATTATCGCTTGCGCCAATCCCGGTCGACGCTGGCGGCATCGATGTCGACTATGGGCTGCGCCACATCCCGGATGCGAAGCTGGTTGTCGTGACCCCAGGGCAGCAGGCGCCGCTCGGGGTTACTCTATCGCTGGAACGTCGATTGCGTCTGCTCGATTGGGCCGCTCAAGAAGGCGTGTGGGTGATCGAAGACGACTATCTGAGCGAACTGCAGCTGAAGGGGCGAGCCGCGCCGGCGCTCGCCTCACTTGATCGCGGTGGGCGCGTCATCCACATCGGCACCTTCAGCAAGACCATCAGTCCCACGTTGCGGCTCGGCTTCATCGTCGCGCCCATTTCGCTCTTGTCCCGTTTCGCGGAGGTCGCGGCGTGCCTTGCGCCGGCGCCCGGGCCGTCCGTGCAGCTTGCGACCGCCGAGTTCATCCGCGAAGGCCACTACCTGCGCCATCTTCGGCGTACCAAGCGTGCCTACTCCGCTCAGCGTGACGCCTTGCTGGAGTGCCTCCAGCTGCACATCAAAGCTGCCAGCATCACGACAGCGGGATTGGCTGCGCTGCTGCGATTTCCCGACGGCGCGCCAGACACATCCATCGCCAGGGAAACCCTGGCGTTTGGAATGGCACCAGCTCCTTTGTCAACTTGGTACGCACGGCCGGCTTCCGGACGATCGGGGCTTCTTCTGGGCATCGCGACGGTACCAAACAAGCATCTCGCTAGATCCTGCGACCGTCTCTGCGGGATCATCGGGCGCTTCAAGTGAGAGCGTTGTGCCAGGTTGGACAAGTCTGGGCGCTCACACCGCGAGCACGTGATCGTCGATCTCGGCGAAGGTGTTGACGCCGCAAAGCTCCAATAAACTTGGCTCGTCGCAGGCGTGACGACGATTGCCGAGCGGATAGTTAGTGGCGGATCCGGGCGAGCGTAAAGAAAATACTGCAATCGCGGTCGTGTACCTGGCCCTAGCCCGGTACGCTGCTGACCGGCACGACCACGGGGCCCCCGCCGATCTCAACAAATTGGTTTCGAATCAAAGGGTTCGGTCGGTTTGGTGGGGGGCAATGCTGGAAGCTGATTCACAGACAGCAGATCATGCGGCGTCTTGGGTCTGCCGTGGCCCTCGAGGTAAGCACTCGATGCGATGACGACGAGCCGCAACTCATCTGCTACCCGCACCGCGATCATGTCGCGTTCGAGCAACGGCCCATTCGGATAATTCGGGATTATCGAGTTCTAACTCTGCCGCTACATCTTCGCACGCGAGGAAGGAGTGTTCTGCCACTTCAACAAGCAGGAGAAGCCCATGTCCACCTCATCAACGATAGCCGACAGCAGTGCCCCCTCTGCCAACCACACGATCATCCGTGTTGGCCTGGGCCCCGTTCGCGTGCTCAGCCTTATGCCGCAATATGAAATGGCGGCTGTCTACAGCCAGCGTCGCGACGCCGCGCAGTCTGCTGCGGACACCTTCGGTATCAGGCATGTCGTCGGATCGATCGATGAATTGGTTCGCCATCCAGACGTCGACATCGTCCTCGTGCTCACGACAGGTCCGCAGCACGAGGAAGCGGTACGCGCAGCGATCGCTGCGGGGAAGACCGTGTACTGCGAGTGGCCCTTGACGCCGGACTCGAAGACCTCGGCTGAACTGGTCGACCTTGCGGCAAAAGCTGGTGTGCAAACCATTCTCGGCACCCAACGCCGGTTCGCGCCAGGGCTGCGCTATCTGAAGGATCTTCTCGGCGATGGCTACGTCGGTCGTGTGCGCTCGGTCAGGATGCATGTGACGGTGAGCAGTTTCGGCAAAAATCGCAGCAAGGCGCTTCGTTGGAGCGCCTTCCCCGAAAATTTCATGGGCGTTACCTCAATTTTCGGCGCGCACTTGATGGACCCGCTCTTCTCGATCGTAGGCCGTCCGACTGAGATCTCGGCCGTTTCTGTCAACCAGTGGCCGGAAATCACAATCGTCGAAACGGGCGAGGAGATCAGCACGAAGGTTCCGGATCAATTGCTGCTGCAAGGCATCCTCGCAAGCGGAGCCGTGTTCGCCGTTCATATCGAGGGCGGGAAGCATCATGGCACCGGCGTTCAGATCGATATCACGGGTGATGATGGTGACTTGCAGATCACCAACACCTCGGCGTTCGGGGACGTGGGCGAAGAATATAATCTATTCGGTGCCCGCGTAGCGGACACCAAGATGGCGCCACTCGCAGTGCCCGCATCGTACAACTGGTTGCCACCCTCTGATCTTCCTAGCGGCGTGCTGGAGCTCGCCGATCTCTTCGAGGTTCATGCCCGCGATCTCGCAAGCGGCTCGCGAACCGTGCCCAGCTTCGAGGACGCCCTCTTCATGCAGCGGCTGCTTGAACAGGCAGCGGTCTCGTCAGCCAGCGGACATCGCATCAAGCTTTAGACGCTGCCGCGGCCGGTCCTCCGCCTTGGGGCAAATCACACCGGCCGCGACCATCCTCCACCAACTGCCAAGTAACATTCGCGCCGCTCTGCGAGCAGGCGAACGATGATCGCTGGCGCTTTGAAGGCGAAATGTCATGCCAACCACCGCGAGAGTCGCCCGTATTCACGAATATGGTCCTCCCGAAGTCCTGAGGTTCGAGGACATCGTCGTGGGTGAGCCGGGCGACGATGAAGCATTGATCCGCAACACCGTCATAGGTCTCAACTTCGTCGACGTTTATTATCGTAGAGGTTCTCTTCCGGTCCCTGCCTTTCCAGCGATCATCGGCGACGAGGCCGCCGGGGTAGTCGAAGCCGTTGGCAAAAACGTCAAGAACGTCAGCGTGGGTGACCGCGTCGTCTATGGCGATATCGCATTTGGCGCCTACGCTACGGCCCGCTTGCATCCCGCAGACCGGCTTGTCCGCATTCCGGCAGGTGTTTCTGACGACCAGGCAGCTAGTGCCTTTCTAAAGGGGCTCACCGCTCGCTATCTGCTCAAAGAGGTGCTCGAGCTCCGACCCGGTGACACCGTTCTGTATCATGCAGCAGCGGGCGGTGTAGGCCAGATTTTCGTTCAATGGGCGAAAGCACTTGGCCTAAAGGTGATCGGCACAGTGTCCAGCGACGCTAAGGCGAAGCTTGCACGTCATGCCGGCTGCGACCACGTCATCAATTATTCCTCCGAAGACTTCGTCGCCGAAGCGCTCGCGTTCACCGCAGGCAATGGCGTGGCAGCTGTTTTCGACTCCGTCGGGGCGGACACGTTCCGTGGGTCGCTGGCAGTTCTCAGGCCGCGCGGAACGCTTGTGCAATTCGGGAAGGCGTCTGGGAGCCCGGAACCGGTGGACCCATTCGAGTTGGCACCACGCGCGCTTTATCTGACGTGGCCCATTCTCCCTCACTACACGTCCACTGCAAAAGATCTGGCGATCGCCGCAGCCGACCTATTCGACGCAATCGCGACGGGAATTCTCAAGGTCGATCCGAGCAATCTTTATCCGTTTAGCCAGCTAATCGAAGCTCACCATGATCTCGAAGAGCGCCGAACCACCGGCGCGGCAGTGCTGCGTGTGACGGCCGCCGATCTCCCTTGATCAAATTTCATGCGCTGCAACGTCCGAAGACGCCCGCGGCCCCGATCCACGAAACAATGCTCAACTAAAGGAATAACGCGATGAATACCTCTGTGATTGAAGCGATCGAGCGCCAGAAAACCACCAACCTTTACGATGCGTCGAAAAGCATTCCCGACGATGAAATTCGTGAGCTGGTGCGCCTGGCGACATTCTCCCCGACCGCGTTCCACCTGCAGAATTGGCGCTTTATAGCGGTGCGGTCGCCGGAAGCCAAAGCAAGGCTGCGGGCGGTTGCGGCTGATCAGCCCAAGGTTACCGAAGCTGCCGTCACTTTCATCATGGTCGGCGAACTGGCCGTGGCTGACGTGATGGCTGATCGACTGGCGGGGTCGGTTGCGGCAGGTTTCATGCCTGTCGAGATGGTGCCGGGCTGGGAAGCC
>WNFF01002764.1_pt1 | contig 14355 bp, 15 predicted proteins | sample 5400441 | NCBI WGS metagenome assembly WNFF01 (sample SAMN13153345, study PRJNA577476) | soil metagenome | isolation source: 120 cm saprolite under Douglas fir tree site 2 hole 3 replicate 1 | place: USA:California | collected 2015-04-18 | reverse complement strand
AGCTGATGCGCGCGCTCAACCTTCCACAACACGTCCTTGGCCGTGAATTCATTTCCCACCGCCGATTTCACCCCTTTGCGCAGATGATAAACGGCGGTCTTGCTGTCCGCACTCAAATCGCAGTTCTCGACGATGCTCGGAACCATCTGCTGCGCCCGGAAGTCTGGGTAGGTGAACCCTGGAATCCTGGTCGGATCTGCCCCTGGGGTCGGCGCATACGGATAGGTGGTCGGCTTCCATTCTGCGCCCGATTCGATAACCTGTGCCGCCATCGTCCACGTTTGGGGACCCGATTGGCGGTCAACATCCACGCCTTGTGGTGTTCCCGGTACTGCGATGATGATGGTGTCTTTGGTTTGGGCCAGAGACCCGCCGCTGACCAAGGCCAGCACTCCGCATCCGAGCGCCGAGATGACCAGAAGCTTCCGCATCATTTCCTCCCTGTTGCCTCAAGACCTTCTTCTGAGACTTAGCGGCATCGGCGTGGCTGTCTCTTCTGCAGAAGACGGGTTCGCCGTCTCCCACACCACCCCGAGGCCACTATACCCGCCAACGTCGAACCAAGAGGATCGGTTCATCCGCCGGACTCCACTGTCAGACCTGCCACTGCACTGAGAAGAGACTAAACCAACATTCGTCCTATTCAGAGGAAGGCCAGGGCGAATTTGAACAGGTACCTTACCACAATACCGAGCGTGCGGCGATATCTGTTTCTGTGGGCACGAGCATGTCCGCCCATCTGTTGGGATTGTGAGTAGCAGGGGGACGCGGACCGGCTTTCGCTCGCACTGCGGCGCGTCATCAAATAATCTTCCAAAGTACTAAACTCGATTTAGGCGACGCGATCTGCGGCATGTCAGATGCTGCAGCGTGCTCGCCGCTCACTGCAACTGCTACTTGGAGTCCGCGCGGAGCGGCTGCGTGAGGCGCTGAGGGCAGTGGCGGGCGCCGCAGCAAGAGCTAGCGAATAGCTATGCATGCATCGTCACTCGCTCACGTCGTTCCCTAACGGATCTTTTGGCGGCAATCTGTACCTTTTCGAATGCCCGCACCTCAATCTGTCGAACGCGCTCGCGAGACACTTTGAATTCTATCGCAAGGTCTTCCAGTGTCTTTGGTTCATCGATGAGATGGCGCGCCTCGAAGATGCGCCGTTCACGATCGTTGAGGACGCCAATGGCGCGGACCAGCGCTTCCTGCCGATGGTCCATTTCGTCATGTTCGACGACAATGGCTTCCGGCGAGGGACTCTCGTCGACGAGGTAATCCTGCCATTCCCCGGAGTGTCCTTCGTCGCGGACCGTTACGTTTAGCGATGCGTCTCCGCCCAGGCGCCGATTCATGTCCACGACTTCCTGGTCCTTCACACCGAGGGTTGTCGCTATCGCCGTGACCTGCTCAGGGCGCAAATCGGTATGGTCCAGAGCGGCGATCTTGGCCTTGGCCGAGCGAAGCTTAAAGAACAGCTTTTTCTGGTTCGCAGTGGTGCCGATCTTCACAAGCGACCAGGATCGCAAGATGTAGTCCTGAATCGAAGCCTTGATCCACCAGATCGCATAGGTAGCAAAGCGGAAGCCCCTCTCGGGTTCGAAGCGATTTACGGCCTGCATCAGGCCGACATTGCCTTCGGATATGATCTCCGAAAGCGGCAGACCATACCCGCGGTAATTCTTCGCAATTTTGGCTGCCAGACGCAGATGGCTGGTGACGATCTGGTCCGCAGCCTTACGATCGCCGTGCTCCCGCCAGCGCTTGGCGAGTCGGTATTCCTGCTCCCTCTCGAGGAGCGAGAAACGTCGAATGTCAGCCAAATAGTCTGATCCCGGTTTTTTCGCAGCGGGTGCGAGCAAACCGCGGGTGGTAAGAGCGGAATGATTTGTGGGGGTCTCCTGGACATTCATCTGAGCCGCTCCGCTTGTGAAAAAAATGGGCGCCTGGTGCCGTTCGATTCGGATCGACGATGCGTCGCAGGCGATATCCAAGAGATAACGGCGGACCGTCTGGCATCCATTAAATTGGCTGTTAGGACACTAAATTCGCGTTCAGGGAGTCGCTCGGGTGAGCGCCAGCGTCAATTGGAGCAGGACAGGAAATTTCAGCTACGCAGCCCGCGCCAGTGTTCAGTGTTAGCCGGAAGCCGTGCAACTTGACGATGGCCGAGACGAGGCTCAGACCCAAGCCCGCGCCGCGCGTATTTCGACTTTTGTCGGATCTGTAGAAGCGTCTCATGACTACGTCCCGTTCGTCTTCTGCAATCCCTTGCCCCGTGTCCGAGACCCGAATGATGTTTTCGTTTTCGCCACGGACCAAAGCAAGATCGATGCGTCCGCCCGCAGGCGTGAATTTGACCGCATTGTCGACCAGATTCGCCACTGCCTCGAACAGGAGGTCACGGTCGCAATATGCCGTTGCGTCACCCGAGGAGGCGACCCGCAACGTGACGTACTTGTCTTCAGCGATCGGGTCGTAGAGATCCCCGACTTCCCGCACGAGGTCGGCCAGCGCGACTTTGGCGAAGCCGCCTTTGCCTCGGCTGTTCTCGATCTCGGTGATCCGCAGCAGTGCAGTTATGACAGCCAACGATTGATCGAGGGCGCCAATCGCCCGGTCCGCGACGGATTGCAATTCCTCAAGGCTCTTGGCGTTGGCACGACCGCGTTCAAGGCCGATTCTCACGCGAGTGAGCGGTGTGCGCAGATCGTGCGCTATTTCATTGCCGACCCCTGCCATCTCGGTGACGAGAACCTCGATTTCGTCGAGCATGCCGTTTGCGATTGCGGCAAGTTTGTCAAACGGATGATCGAGCCCCGAGACCGGGACACGTTCACCCAAATTGCCCGACATGATGCGCCGAACGAGAGCATTCAGGTCTGTGACACGTCGTTGAACGCGGACACTTAGAAATGCGCCGATAACCAGGCTCAAACCGATGGCGAAGGGAAGGGCCACGAGCAGCGCGCGTGCCACCCCTTCGGCCAGCTCTTTAAGCTCGCCATTGTGGCGGGCTATCACCAACACGTTTCCGTTCGGAAGACTGCGCGCAATGGCCCGAACGTCCATCCCTTCCTGCCCGCGCTGGTCGACCCTGACGACCTGCGCGTTCTGGACAGTCGCGTTGACCGCGAGCCCCGGGGGTACACTTTCCAGATTGCCGGCGATCCGATGTCCGTCCGCGCCGAACAGACCGGCGAGCTTTATGCGACGCGGATCCTCACTCAGCCGATCTTCAATCGCATTCAACTGGCGGTCGGGCGCGTCGGCCGCGATGGCGAGACTCTCCTCGACGATAGCGGCGTCCATCCGCGCCAGCATATAAGCCGCAGCCTCCCAATAGACGAAGGCCGAGAAAAGCAAAATGCAAGCCGCAAACGCGATGGAAGTCCAACGGAAGATCGTGGTGCGGACGAAATCAGGAAGTTTCACGAACCCAGCGCCTCGGACATTGTGGATCATTGCAGAGCAATCTGCTGCAGCGGCTCGCGTTGCAAACACGCACGGCGGAGCGCCGCTTTCGAAAATTTAGGGCGATGGGTCTACGGCCACCACTAAATAGCGTTTTAGAATCAAAGCTTAACCATGACTTGTCGCAGCAGAGTCATTGCCAAGCCGGCGAAGCCAGTGGATGCCTGGCGGCGTGCCGGCAAGACTTGGGATTCCGGGTCCGGATTCCGAGTTCTCGCTTCCGCCAAATGGTATTCCCACAGCTTAAATTCGTTTTTATTGGAAAAAGCCGATTTGATTTGCGATTTTCAGCGTCTGGATTGGCTCTCAGCCCTCGAGGCAATGGATAAGATGAGCGAGGCGCATCGTCCGCATGACGGGTAGTTTTGCGCACATTGGGCCGGCGATGACGACCGCGTTCCTGGCCTCATTGGTCGAGGCGGTCGAAGCGCTAACGATCGTGCTGGCCGTCGCCACCGTTCGCGGCTGGCGTCCAGCCGGGCTTGGCGCACTCGCCGGCCTTCTGGTGCTGGCCCTCATCGTGGTGGCGCTTGGTCCCTTGCTCGATCGCGTCCCGCTACACCTCTTACAGCTCGCGATCGGGATTCTGCTCTTGCTGTTCGGCATGCGCTGGTTGAGAAAGGCGATCCTGCGCTCGGCGGGCGTGATTCCGCTGCACGATGAATTAACGACATTCGCAGCCGAAACGGCGGAACTGCGCGAGCAAGCCCGCCGCAACGAGACCCGGCTCGACTGGCTGGCGGCCCTCGCCAGCTTCAAGGCGGTGCTTCTCGAAGGACTTGAGGTGGTGTTCATCGTGATTGCGCTCAGTGCCGGTCGGGGGACGCTTGTTCCCGCGAGCGCGGGCGCGCTTGCGGCATGCCTGCTGGTCGCTGGCGTGGGCTTTGTTGTGCATCGGCCGCTGGCGCGGGTTCCCGAAAACACGCTCAAATTCGTCGTCGGCGTCATGCTGTCCGCATTCGGCGTCTTTTGGACCGGCGAAGGTCTCGGCGTGGCCTGGCCGGGCGCAGACCTTGCGATCGTGGGATTTGCCGTCCTGTTCCTTGCTGTTGGATTCGCGTCAGTCGCGTTCCTGCGTCGCCCCCGCATAAAGGCCTTGTCATGAACGTGCTGATCGCGGTGCTTCGTGAATTGATCGGGTTGTTTGTCGATGACGGCTCGCTTGCGCTGATGAGTCTTGCGGTGGTCATGCTGGCGGGCATTCTTGCGACCCTCATGCCGGATCTTCAGCTGGCGGCGGGCGCTGTACTGCTGTTTGGTTGCATCGGCGTCCTTGTTGCGAATGTGGCAAGGGCCGCCCGTCGCTGATGACGTTGCAAGTTCAATCTCTGCTGCGGCAAGGACCGAATTGCTCCCCACGCCTCGATCGCAAGCCAAAACGCCGGTTCTAACAGAGAGGACCTCCCATGCGATTTGTCGATCCATTCGCGTGCAAGACCCAGCGCGCGATCTTGTCGATTGCAGCGGCCATCGTCGCCGTCACCATGGGCGCCGATGCGCCGGGCGCGGAGGAGGGCAGCACAACGCTCTCGCCCCAGGCGCTGCAGGAGATTGCACAGATCGAGGCCGAGATTGACCGCATCGAGGCGCGGACGATCGAGCGGCTTGCAGCGCCGCCGGACAACCAGATCCAGCAAATCGAGTTGCTCGGCAAGCTGATGCTGTACGACAAGGACTTGTCGGTAAACCGCAACGAGGCTTGTGCGTTCTGTCACATGCCGGAGACGGGCTTTACCGGTCCCGTATCGGAGCTAAATCGGACCACCGGCTCCTATCCCGGGTCAGTACGCACGCGATTCAGCGATCGCAAGCCGCAATCGCACGCCTACGCACCGCTCTCGCCCGTGCTGCATTACAACCCGGGGCAGGGTGATCTCGTGGGTGGCAATTTCTGGGACATGCGTGCGACCGGCCGCCGGCTTGGCAACCCGGCCGCCGAGCAGGCGGAAGGTCCGCCAACCAACCCGGTGGAAATGGGCCTGCCCGATATCGCCTGCGCGGTCTATCGCGCTTCGGAGCGGCCCTATCGCGCCATGTTCGAACGCGTGTGGGGAGCGCAGGCCTTCGCGATCGCGTGGCCTGAAGACGTCGAGCAGGTCTGCGACCGGCCCGGGCCGCCGACTGCCGATGAGCCGTTGCCGGTTCATCTTGGCCCGATCGATCGCGGCCGGGCCGGAACCACCTTCGATCAGATGGCGCAATCTATTGCCGGCTATGAAGCCTCTGCCGAGCTGACGTCGTTTACCTCGAAGTTCGACGCGATGCGCGCGAACAAGGCGCAGTTCACGGCGCAGGAGCAGGCGGGATACGATCTGTTCCGCGGCAAGGCGCAATGCAACGCCTGTCACCGTGACGGTGGGCCCGGCGAGGACCCACTGTTTACCGACTTCACTGCCAGCAATATCGGAACTCCTGCCAATCCGAGGCTTCCTTACTATGCGGAAAATCGGCCTGACGCACTCGGCTATGTCGCCAATCCGCAAGGGTCGTCATTCGTCGATGGCGGCGTCGGCAGTTTTCTCAGCAAGGGACGTCTACTCAGCCAACCCTCCGCAGTGGATGCGCGATGGCTCAAGCTGGCGCCAGACAATCAAGCGCGAATTCAAGTGCCGACACTGCGCAATGTGGACAAGCGACCCTATCCGGCCTTCGTGAAGGCCTACGGACATAATGGATATTTCACGAGTCTGAAGGCGATCGTGCACTTCTACAACACGCGCGACGTGCTGGCGCGCTGCCAGCCGCATGACCCGGGTGAAGGTACGACGTGCTGGCCGGCACCGGAATCGACCGACAACATGAACACGAGCCGAGTTGGACGCCTGGGCCTGTCGGACGCAGAGGAGGATGCCCTCGTGAGCTTCATGCAGACGCTGACGGACGGGTTTATGCCTGCCAACCAGCAGTAAAGCCGCAAGCGGTGATGGCTGACCGGTCCAGAATCGAACACTAGATCGTCCGCGCTACGATGGGAATTTTTCGCAACAGCACCGTGAGCGCCCAACTCATCGAAAGCGTGCCGGTGAACACGATCGCGAACTTGACGAACGCCGGGAAGGCTGGCTCGTGAACGATGTATTGCAGCCAGATGAGGAAAATGAAGTGCAGCAGATAGATGCCATATGCCGAGGGCCGCATCGCGTCGAGCAGCCAAAGCGAAGATCGCGCAAAGCGCAGGAAAACCGCGGGGACGGTGAACGTCATCGCCGCGCTGAACATCGCGAAGGTAAGACCATAGGTTGCCTGCCACCAAACCGGCGGTGAATTGAAATCCGCCAGCCAATTGTGGTGCGCGTAGACCAGAAGCAGGATTGCGCCCGCGGTGCCGTCCTTGACCAGCGCGAGCGCGGTTGATCCGAACCGAACACGAAGAAAGTTGGCATGTTGGAGTTCGGCTTCACTTTACGTAGTGAAAGCCGGCCTGCTGCAACTCGGGCAGCGTGCCGACGGCACCGGGGGTTAGTACGACGCCATCCACCAGATGGTTGGTCAATTCAGCCGCGAGTGCGGCATGAGAGAGCTTGTCAGGATTGACGTCGGCTTTGATGAGCGCGGCTGCCTCTTCCCAAATGGCATTGTGGCAGGACATGAAAACGACGCCGCGCCGCATCAGCGCCGGAATCGAATTATCCTCGCCGGAGAAGGACCCCATCGGGTCCTCATAGTTGGCGGGATCGGCAGCCGCAGCTTTCGGCTCGATGATCAGCGTATTGATCTTGAACTTCTCTCCGGCCAGTCTGGTGAACTGATACTTGTCCCACATGGCCTGATCATGGAGCGCAAGATGCGCCGTACCATGCGTCATCGAGACAGTGAGAAAATCCGGATGCTTGAACGACCAGATCTGCGAATTGAGCGCGTTACGCATCATGTTCAGCCAGGGACTTCCGATCTCGGTATTGTCCCAGACCTGCCTGGGCGCGGGCCTGTAAGAGAGCACTTCCGTCAATGCTTCGTGATCCCATTGCTCTGGATTGTTCAAGATCATCGGCAGAGTCTTGAAGTCGCGCCGGCGGGGTATCTGCGCGAGACGCTTCTTCAACGCCTCAAGATGCGTGGCCCTGGGAGGCGTCAAGGCGGACTCGACGGCCGCTGCCGCTGGTCTGCCCCCCGCCGATGCAAGACCGATCGCACCTGTGGCCATGGTCAACGCGAATGTTTTCAATACGCCCCTTCTTCCGGTGACAATCTTCATGGCCATCATTTCCTGTTTACTGTCTTCAGGCAGATAGCCAGCGGGACCGTTCAAGACCGTTAAATCTTTTGTATTGGATCAATCGTGCATCGCGCACTTGTGAAAAGCGGATCGCCGGAACGCGCCGGCCTGCCGTTTGTTAGCTCTTGCATCAAGTATCGCGACGTACTCCGCGATGTTTCGATTCCTGGGGAGGCGCACTGTTATTCCATCTGGAGCACGTCGATGGGGAAATTGCCAGATTCAAGCTGGCCATCCCAATCAGTCCAAACGCAATTCACCTGATCGCCGTCGATACGGACGACGGTCATCAATGGCCCTCCAGAACGCAGCCGAACAAGATTGCCACTCCGTAACGCGGGAGCGGCCTGGTTCTGTATTGCAGTGTTCGACGGAGCAGAGGCGGAAAAGGCTGGAGACAAGGGCATACCAAGCGCAAGCGTTACTGCAATTGCGGTCGGGACCTGTTTCGTGGACGTCAACATATTAAGCTCCATTTTAAAGTTGTGCGGCTTGCGAGCGCTTGTCGCGACCGGAATGTGGTAGGTGCGAACTCGCCTTGGCAGCAGCGCTTGGTGTAGCGCGCTCAAGCGCGCATGAGACCAAACGTGTTGGCGAACGGTCAAAGTAAAAGTGGCTATCAGCTATTTGTGAAAGGGGAGCGTCTGGTTACGGTTGAGTCGCTTATGCAGTGACCTCTTCGTTTCCCGGCTTCAGTGCAATAGTTTCTCGCTTGCGAGCGTCCGCAGTGAAGTGCCTTCTAAAACAGAATTTAATCGCAGAACTGAAGCTGCCTTCCCATGTACTCCTTGCACCATCCAACCAGGAGACCAAGATGAAATTCGCATTGATTGGCGCCACCGTTGTTGCCGCGGCAGCATTCGCAACTCCCGTTCTGGCGCAGGCCGTTATCTCAGACCCCGATATTGTGCCCAGTTCTACCCGAACGCAAATTGTCAAAACCTGGGACCGGGCAATCCGTACACCGATGGCGGTTACTATCGCGACGACAACAGGCAGAACGGGAACGCTATGATGCCGCGTCATGCAGTGCGTCGCCCATCGGCATCAAGCCGTTAAGTGAACTCGACAAAAACACGGATTGCGAACCCACATCCGATTCACGCGCATCGCCGGTTTACATGCGGCGATGTGCAACTCCCGGCAATCGGGGATTCTTACATACAAGGAAAAAGAGCCATGACGAAAAATCTCGCTTTAGCCGCATCGATAACGATGCTGATTGCAATCTCAGGACAGGCGTTTGCGGACACCGCATCACCGAACGGGCGGTACTGGCCCAATGCGACCGACTCTTCGCACCGGCAAGTGGTCAACGCCTTCAATGCTTTCGATCCGGCAATGGCCGCACAGGCGTCCGAGCCCAACGCGTACCGCTATCATGGCGGACCGAAATCGAACGATTGACGTTTGATGTTCTCGACACGGGTCCTCGCCAGCTCGTTCACGGACATCTGCACCTGAGTGGCCGTCCTTTCCTGCGCATGCGCACCGCGGCGCAGGAATACGGCCCTGGATCACGCACGCGTTCATGAACGTGACATAGGAATCGGGCGGCCACGTTCTGGACTCTGAGCCCATACCACCTGGCTTGGCTTCACGCGCGCTCAGTTGCCGAAGATCGGCTTTCCGTACCAATCGGGAAAGATCGCGGGAAGGTACAGGTGCGCCTGTGCGCGAAAACCGAGGTCGCGGCCGGAATGGGCATCCATCGGGATGATCGCCTCTACCCCGACCTGGAGATAGCGGCTCACCCAGATAACGCCCGGATTGACCGTGCTGGTCGTCCTTCCCGCGAGCGGCCCATTGAGTGGCGTCGCGGTTGTGAATTCAACCAGGGGAACCCATCCCTCCGGGTAGCGGGTCCCGGTACGGTTGGCACCGGTATACATGTTGGTGACCAGGCTGTATTCTAGGGCAAGGCCCAACTGCAGGATCTTCGGGTTGATCGTCTCGGAAAGCGTGGTCGCGCCGGTGGGCAGCGTCGTCGTGGTAAGGCTGGTGGAGTCGGTTGGCACCGCGACAGCGACCGTGCCAGTGACTGTAAGCGGCCGTAACCACGCCACCGAATCCGGCAGATCGCCGAAGCCCTTGCCTAAATAAAGGGTCGGCGTCAGCGTGGAGAAGGAGGAGGCGATTCCGGGCGCTCCGGTGCCGCCGATCGCCGCCGTACCGCCCACCGTGAAGACGAATTGGCGCTCGGGGTTGGTATAGAGCTGATACTGGGCGCCGATCACGAGATTGTCGAAGCCCGAGCGCGTGCCCTTGTTCGCGTCTTCCAGGATGCGAAACGTCTCGGTGAAGAACACCCCCAAGTCCTTGGTAACAAGTCTGCTGTAGGTGGTGGGAATGTCGATTTCGCGCGTGGAGGACGTGGTGGCGGTGTCCGGCAGCTTCACAAAGTAGGGGGGATTGTAAAAGTCAGCCGCGGTGGGAACAGTGGTTGCCAATGTTGAGGGGAAGAAGCGGTCTCCGACGTAGGCCGTCGAGCCTTCCGAACACGTCGCGAGTAAGAGCAGAAAGCCGGGTATTGTTGTACGCCAAGCAGTGCAAGCCATCGCGCCCTCCTATCGTTCCAATATTATGACCACTCCAGCTGCTGAGCGACGTCCCCATCGGCCGCTACTAAATGCCTGATTATCCGACGCCTCGCGCCGCGACGCAAGTCGCCAAGATGCGATCGGGCGTTGAACTTACCCATCGATCGGGACACGACTCCGGTTCGACCATGGTCCCGTTATTTTTTCTCAGGTGCCGCTGCAGCCTTTTCGCTCTGCGGGTTTGGTAAGACGGGTTGCGGGACACTATTGAGACCCGTGGAAGCTGGAATATCGCGGCACTCCATCGAGTAGACCAAATCACCCTTTGCCGTTTTACCTATGGGAAGGCACACAACTGGATCAGTGACTCCTTCTAGTGGCGGCCCAGGAGAAAGGTTCGGAGTTTGCGCAAGTGCTGATGACGCGAACAGCGCGAGCATAAAGATTAGTTTTCTCAATTCAGCCTCCTGCGGCGAGGTCTCGCATCCTTTGTTCTCAACGGTGCGGCATCGATGAGCGCTCGCAACCGCCGAGGCCGATCGTTCTGTCACTGGATATGGCGACGGCTATTCATGATGCTCTTGCATGATTTTCGAGAACCAGCACGGTCTTTTGCAGTGATCGGCGTAGCAATTATGATCGAGTAGAGGCTAATCCTCGCGGTGACGCCGATATTCGGTCGGCGTCAGTCCGGTTAATTTACGAAATGCCCTCGTGAATGAACTCGTTTCGCGAAAGCCAATCTGCATGCCGATCTCCGTCACCGAGAGCGCCGGCCTCTGCAACAGGCTTCTGGCGCGATCCATCCGGCGGGCCATATGGTAGCGATGCGGAGGCGCGCCGAAGGATTGCTTGAAGGCGCGCGCGAAATGATAGAGGCTAAGATCGACGAGCTCCGCGAGAGCGTTCAACGAAACCTCCTCCGCGAGATGCTCCTGGATGAATTCCACCACGCGCTTCTGCTGCCACGCTGGTAAGCCGCCACGAAGCGGCCTCGCCACGGCGGATGTCGTTTGTTCCAATCGGATGAGTTCGTGTATCAGCACGAGGCTCAAGGCCTCCGCATACTGGCGGCTACCCGGATCGGAATTTCCAACCTCGGCCTTGAGTTTGAGCGCCGTGTCCCAAACGGCTTGATCGAAGAAGAACAGGCGCGGGCTGATCGCGGGGCAGGGGACGCCGGATTCCAGATCGAACAACGGATCTTGCAAATCGATATAGAAATATGTGAGGCGCGTCAGCACCCGCGGCGTCTGCCACCCGTAGAAACGATGCCCAGCAGGCACCAAGCTGAGCTTGCAGTTGAACTCGCGCAGGGTCGATTTTGGCAACCCCTCGATAAGCGTCTCGCCATCATGTCGTTCCGCGCGCTCGTAAGCGATCAGCAAATGTCTTCGAGCTTGAAAGCCGTATTCGAATGTCTCGCGCCGGGTAACCTTTACCGTGTCTGCTTGTATTGCGCCCCAATTCGCTAGTTGGCGACGAGCGATATCAGGCGGCGAAATTTCAACGATGGATCGAGGAGCGGAAGGAAAACCCTGAAGGCTAATGCTGATGTCACTCATTCTTGTTCTCCTGACACGTGCATTGGCCTCTTCCTCAGCCGGCGTTTTTTCTGCTGGCGTATGGCAGTGATGGTGGGGTCACGTTGCCATCAAAGCCATCATTACTGCTCACAATTGAAGAGACGTTGTCTGCCTTTACGATCCGCCGTCACGAGAATTGCGGTCAGAACTCAGAGTAAGCGGATGGACGTTCAGCACCATTAAATTGCCGTTCAGATAACTAAATTCGATTTTATTCGATACGGACACGCACTCGCGCCCGGCGGGACGTGCGCCGTGCGAGTGCTAAAATGCACAACGGTCTTCGGGATTTCCACGCAAGAAAACTTAAGGCGCGGCAAGCTGAGACAAGTGCAAAATCCGCTCATCACTAGATCACGGGATGTGTCCGTCGCAAGCTGCGCATCAGACGGTGCGGCTGCGCTCGATCAGGAGCCCCTATGTCCAAGCACGAGCCCCGCCGTCCTCTCGCCTTCGGAAGTGCATCCGAGAATCCGCCTCGCGAGAATCGAGACGGCTCTGAATTTGGCGAAATCGGTTTTGTCGGCCTTGGTCACATGGGAACCGCGATGGCCGCAAACCTCGCGGCCGCCGGACGACGAGTGATCGCATATGTCCGCCGCCGGGATCAGATAGGCAGGCTTGAGGCGCTCGGTCTCAGGCCCACAACGGATATCGGTGACCTGCTCGACTGCGAGGTCGTCATCAGCATGTTGCCGGACGACGATGCCGTGCGCGAAATCGTGTTTGGTCGCGGAGATATTGACCTCGACGGTCTGGCCGCGGGTATGATGCCCGGCGCGATCCATTTGTCGATGAGCACGATTAGCACGGCGGCTGCATCGCTACTGGCGAGCGAGCATGCGCGGAATGGACAAGGCTACGTCGCTGCGCCGGTCTTCGGGAATCCGGATGCTGCCAAGGCGCGCCAACTGTTCATCGTTGCCGCCGGCGTCCCGGCCGATGTGGAGCGCTGCCAGCCGATCTTCGACAGTGTCGGACAAAGGACCTTTGTGATCGGAGCTGATCCGGGAGACGCAAACCTCGTCAAACTGCTCGGCAATATGATGAGCGCTACGGCACTAGAGATGATCGGAGAAGTCGTTGCCGTGGTCCGAAAGCGTGGGCTGGATCCGCAGCCTTTCATCGACATTATGACGAGCACGATGTTCGGCGGACGCGCGCATAAGATTTACGGTGACAAGATTGCTAACCAGACCTACGCGCCCGGATTTGTCCTGCCCCTCGTGCTCAAGGATGTGCGCCTGGCGCTTGCGGAGGCGGAGAAAGCGGGCGTCCCGATGCCATCGGTGGGCGTGGTCCGGGACCGGTTGATCACGGGAATCGCGCGTGGTTACGCCGAGCTCGACTGGACCGCCCTCGGTCTTATCGCCGCGGAGGAGGCGGGACTCTACGCCGTGCCCTCAGTCACTGCCGATTGAGGTTGGACTTATCCGCCACCACTCCCAAGGCGTACGCACTCAAGGAAAGAACAGGATCATGGCTCGTCAACTAGAAGCTCTCAAAATGGGAATGGAACGTACCGACATCCCCGGCACGTCGCTCAGGGTGTCGCCCGTCGCTATCGGCACTTGGGCCATCGGCGGGTGGATGTGGGGCGGAACCGACGAAGCTGAATCTATCGCTACCATCCAGGCCGCGTTCGAGCATGGCATCAACCTTGTCGACACGGCCCCGGTCTATGGATTCGGCCGCTCCGAAGAGATCGTTGGCAGGGCGATCGCCGGAAGCCGGCTACGCTCGCACGTGATTATCGCCACCAAGGTCGGACTTCAATGGGAGGGTGGAAGAGTATCTCGCAATGCCAGCCGCGCCCGCATCATGCGGGAGGTCGAGGATTCTTTGCGCAGGCTTCGAACGGATTACATTGACATCTATCAGGTTCATTGGCCCGACCCGCTAATTACGATCGAAGAAACCGCGGACGCAATGCACACACTGTTCGCGCAAGGGAAAATCCGCGCCATCGGAGTGAGCAACTTTTCGGTCGTCCAGATGGAACGGTTTCGCCGTGTCGCGCCGCTGCATGTGCTGCAGCCGCCGTACAATCTGTTCGAACGCGGCATCGAGGCCGACCTTCTGCCCTATTGCCAGAAAAATAAGATCGCGATGCTGGGGTATGGAGCGCTGTGCCGGGGCCTGCTGTCCGGACGAATGCGGGCGGACACGGTTTTCGATGGTGACGATCTGAGGCGTACCGACCCAAAGTTCATCAAGCCTCGGTTCACACAATATCTGGCCGCCGTGGCCCAGCTCGATCGGCTCGCTCAGCAACGCTTCGGTAAGCGCGTTATTCACTTGGCGGTCCGTTGGATGCTCGACCAGGGTATCACTACAGCATTGTGGGGGGCGCGCCAGCCCGGTCAGTTGCAGCCAGTCGACGAGGTGATTGGCTGGTCGCTCGATGCCTCTGCCAAGGCCGAGATCGATCGGATCCTGCGCGAAACCGTCACCGATCCGGTCGGCCCGGAATTCATGGCCCCGCCGTCACGCAGCGTCGCTGCGTGACGCAACGCAAGTTGCCCTGATGAAGTTTCGTGCCGAGAACAGA
>WNFF01006059.1_pt1 | contig 14357 bp, 10 predicted proteins | sample 5400441 | NCBI WGS metagenome assembly WNFF01 (sample SAMN13153345, study PRJNA577476) | soil metagenome | isolation source: 120 cm saprolite under Douglas fir tree site 2 hole 3 replicate 1 | place: USA:California | collected 2015-04-18 | reverse complement strand
ACATGCGCGGTCTCGTCCTCGCCGCGCTCGCGGGCGATCGCGCCGTTGTGCTCGACGCCGATGCGCTCACGAGCTTCGCCGAGGAGCCGCAGGCGCTGATGACAGCCGTCAGGAGCCGAGGAGGGGTCACGCTCATGACCCCGCACGATGGAGAATTCACTAGGGTCTTCAAGGCAGTGTCCGCTTCGCCTGCATCAAAGCTTGAGCGGGCCCGAAGCGCGGCGGCGGCCGCCGGGGCGATCGTCCTGCTCAAGGGACCCGACACCGTCGTCGCGGCGCCCGACGGGCGCGCGGCAATCGCGGACAACGCGCCGCCCTCTCTCGCCACCGCCGGATCGGGCGACGTGCTCGCGGGATTGGCGGCGGGCCTGCTGGCCCAGGGGATGGCGGGCTTCGAGGCGGCCGCCGCCGCGGTTTGGCTGCATGGGGAGGCGGGGAACGAGGTGGGACCGGGCCTGATCGCCGAGGATTTGCCGGAGGCGATGCCCGGGGTTTATCGCCGCTTGCTTGAGAAGCTCGGCCGCCGCTGACGCCCCATGGCCGGCTTCGCCACCGGTCTCCATGGGTTGAGCGGCGTCGAGCCGCCGCATATTTTTGTCGTGCGCCGCACGTTTTCGGCGTGATATAAGCCGCGCCGCCCGGCCGCAACCGGCCCGCGCCGGCGTAACCGTGTGCCGAACGTCGGGTCATTCGGAAATCGGTGGGTGCCGATCGCGGGGAGACCCTCGCTTTCGCACCGAAACTGCCCTTTTGCGGGCGTGGCGGAATTGGTAGACGCGCGGGATTTAGGTTCCCGTGACGAAAGTCGTGGGGGTTCAAATCCCTCCGCCCGCACCAGCCCGAGGAACGGCACCGCGACGGGATGGATCCGAAGAACCGCCGCGACCGCGGCCAGAACATGTAGATCGTCATCATGGAAGTCACCGAAACTCTGTCCGACGGCCTCAAACGCGAATTCCAGGTCCAGGTGCCGGCAGCCGATCTCGAGGCGCGGGTGACGCAGCGGCTCGGCGAGCTCAAGAACCGCGTCCAGTTGCGCGGCTTCCGCCCGGGCAAGGTGCCGGTCACCCACCTGAAGAAGATCTACGGCAAGGCGGTGATGGCCGAGACCATCGAGGCGGTGATCCGCGAGCTCAATGCCAAGATCGTCAGCGACCGCGGGCTCAAGCTCGCCATGGAGCCCAAGGTCACCATCCCGAACGAGGAGACCGAGGTCGAGAAGGTCCTCGGCGGACAGACCGACCTCGCCTACAAGCTCGCGCTCGAGATCCTGCCGCAGATCGAACTCGGCGATTTCAAGGGGATCAAGCTCGAGCGTCCGGTCGCCGAGGTCAGCGACGCCGAGGTCGAGGAGGCGCTCGGCAAGATCGCCGAGCAGAACCGGCCGTTCGCCGTCAAAGGCGAGGGGGCCAAGGTCGAGCATGGCGACCGCGTCGTCATCGATTTCAACGGCAGGATCGACGGTGCGCCGTTCGAGGGCGGCACCGGCGGCGACGTCGGCGTCAATATCGGGTCGGGCTCGTTCATCCCCGGCTTCGAGGATCAGCTCATCGGCATGGGCATCGGCGAGACGCGGCTGGTCAAGCTGACGTTTCCCGCCAACTACGCGAACGGCCAGCTCGCCGGGAAGGCGGCCGAGTTCGACGTGACGGTGAAATCGATCGAGGCGCCGGGCACGGTGACGATCGACGATGCCTTCGCGAAGTCGCTCGGGCTCGACTCGCTCGACAAGGTCAAGCAGGCGGTCAAGACGCGCCTGCAGCAGGAGCACGCAGGGCTGACGCGCCAGAAGGTCAAGCGCCAGCTCCTCGACAGGCTCGACGAGATGCATAAATTCGCCCTCCCGCCGACGCTCGCCGAGGACGAGTTCAAGAACGTGTGGGCCACGGTCGAGAGCGACCTCAAGGCGCAGGGCCGCACCTTCGAGGACGAGGGCACGACCGAGGAGAAAGCACGCGACGAATATCGCGCCATTGCCGAGCGGCGCGTGCGGCTCGGCCTCGTGCTCGCGGAGATCGGCGAGAGAAACAAGCTCACGGTGAGCGAGGACGAGATCACCCGTGCGATCGTCGAGCGGGCCCGCCAGGTGCCGGGGCGCGAGCAGCAGGTCTGGGAGTATTACCGCAACAATCCGACCGCGGTCGCCTCGCTGCGGGCGCCGATCTACGAGGAAAAGGTGGTCGATTTCCTGGTCGAGCTCGCCACGGTGACGGAGAAACAGGTCTCGCGCGAGGAGCTCGTCAAGGACGAGGAGGATGCAACGCCGGCCGCCGGCTAGCTGCTCCGCCGAGACTGATGCGGGAACTCCGCGGCGAATCGTGGATAGTGAGGGATGAAACGGCAGCTCACGGCGCTCGCAAGCTCGCTGCGGCTTTCATTCAGGCCGCGGCTGCGTTGCTCGTTCTGCGGACGCAGTGATGATCGGGTCGGGCGTCTTGTCGCCGGGCCGGCCGTATATATCTGTGACACGTGCATCAAGGCGTGCGTCGCGGTTCTCGAACAGCATGGCGGCTTTGACCCTCCGCCGGCCCAAACAGGTTGACCCATGCGTGACCCTCACGACACCTACATGAATACTCTCGTCCCGATGGTGGTGGAGCAGACCAACCGCGGGGAGCGTGCCTACGACATCTTCTCGCGGCTCTTGAAGGAGCGCATCATCTTCATCAGCGGTCCGGTCGAGGATGTGACCTCGACCCTCGTGGTCGCCCAGCTGTTGTTCCTGGAAGCGGACAATCCGAAGAAAGAGATCGCGATGTACATCAACTCGCCGGGAGGCGTGGTGACGTCCGGGCTGGCGATCTACGACACCATGCAATTCGTGCGGCCGGCGGTGTCGACCCTGTGCATCGGCCAGGCCGCTTCGATGGGCTCGCTCCTGCTCGCCGCCGGGCACAAGGACATGCGGTTCGCGCTGCCCAATTCCCGCATCATGCTGCACCAGCCCTCCGGCGGGTTCCAGGGCCAAGCGACCGACATCATGCTGCACGCCCAGGAAATCCTGAACCTGAAGAAACGGCTGAACGAAATATACGTCAAGCATACCGGCCAGCCGCTCAAGAAGATCGAGGATGCGCTCGAGCGCGATTACTTCCTGACCGGAGAAATGGCGGTGGAATGGGGGGTGGTCGACAAGGTCATCGCCAAGCGTCCGGAGGAAGTCTCAAAGCCCTGACGGCGCGACGGTCTCTCGCCCTCGCGCCGACGCCCCCCGCGCTGCCCCGGGACGGCTGCGAAGCCGCCCAAAAGTAGCCACGGGGTTGAATTTTCATTATTAATAAAATCTTGATTATCCCCAAGCTACCGTGGTTCGCTAGTAGCGATTTGGCGGGGAAGCGACCGGAAAGGCCTGTGTGACATTGCCGCTACGGACTCTTAAAAGACCCCCTGATATGATTTGCTGCAATGCGGCTAGCCTGCCCGGGCGGCGGCCGGCCGACGGAGAGACGGAATGAGCAAGGTCGGCAGCGGCGACTCCAAGAACACGCTCTACTGCTCGTTCTGCGGCAAGAGCCAGCACGAGGTGCGCAAGCTCATTGCCGGCCCGACCGTGTTCATTTGCGACGAGTGCGTCGAGCTGTGCATGGACATCATCCGCGAGGAGAACAAATCCTCGCTGGTGAAGTCGCGCGACGGCATTCCGACCCCGAAGGAGATCCGCAAGGTCCTCGACGACTACGTGATCGGCCAGGATCACGCCAAGAAGGTGCTCTCGGTCGCGGTCCACAACCACTACAAGCGGCTCAACCACCAGACCAAGCACAACGACGTCGAGCTCGCGAAGTCGAACATTCTGCTGATCGGCCCGACCGGCTCCGGCAAGACGCTGCTGGCGCAGACGCTGGCGCGCATTCTCGACGTGCCGTTCACCATGGCCGACGCGACGACGCTGACCGAAGCCGGCTATGTCGGCGAGGACGTCGAGAACATCATCCTCAAGCTGCTGCAATCCGCCGACTACAACGTCGAGCGCGCGCAGCGCGGCATCGTCTACATCGACGAGATCGACAAGATCAGCCGCAAGTCGGACAACCCCTCGATCACCCGCGACGTCTCGGGCGAGGGCGTGCAGCAGGCGCTGCTCAAGATCGTGGAAGGCACCATGGCGTCGGTGCCGCCGCAGGGCGGACGCAAGCATCCGCAGCAGGAGTTCCTGCAGGTCGACACCACCAACATCCTGTTCGTGTGCGGTGGCGCCTTCAACGGGCTCGAGAAGATCATCTCGGCGCGCGGGCGGTCGGCCTCGATTGGCTTTAGCGCCAAGGTCTTGGCGCCGGAGGATCGCAAGGCTGGCGAAATTTTCCGTGAGGTCGAACCCGAGGACCTTTTGAAATATGGTCTGATCCCCGAATTCGTCGGCCGGCTGCCGGTCGTCGCCACGCTCGAGGATCTCGACGAGCCCTCGCTCAAACTGATCCTCACGCAGCCCAAGAACGCGCTGGTCAAGCAATACCAGCGAGGGCATCCTGCTCGATACCATGTTCGATCTGCCGAGCCTCGAGGGGGTCGAGGAGGTGGTGATCTCCAAGGAGGTCGTCGAGGGCACCGCGCGCCCGCTCTACATCTACGCCGATCGGGCCGACCGGACGGGCGACGCGAGCGCATCGTAGGACGAGCCTCGCCGTGCGCCGCCTGCAGAATGCTGATCCAATTCCACAAGGCCAACGTGTCCTATCAGGGGGGCTTACGTCCGCCAACGAAATAGTCCGGGGTCTTCGGCATGGCGTGCGTCCTCCTGGGCGTCCCGTGGGAAGAGTATATTAGGGCCCTGGTGCCCAGCATCATCATTAACCTTAGAGTCCATCCTGCCTGTGACCATGTTCACGCTTGCCGAGCTCGAAAGCCTCAACCGAGGCCATGACCGTTGCGAAGGCAAACTCATCGATCACTCGCAAGCTCTCGCAGAGAGATGTCGTATCCATTCGAATTCGTCATGCTGCCGAGGATTCGATTGTTCGAGGCATTTCGACCCAAATAGGGTGGTCACCTGGGCATCGATATCGCCGATCCCCAGGCACAATCATTGAACGTGAATTCGAGCCATGTGGATAATTCTAGCGTTGCGCATCGAGTTCTTCGAATTTCGATCAGCCGCTGCGCTCGGTCTGGAAGATCATTGACCCATGCTCGTCTCGATCGTACAACTAAAAGTACCAAGTTTTTGGTCTGCCTTGCTCAGCTCCCGATTCTGGGCCGCTCCCAAGTCATCTTCCAAAACTCGGATCGTCTGCGTCGCGCGATACGCGCGTAATCACTACGAGCACAAAACGCAAGGAGACGACGATGGCCACAGGAACCGTGAAATGGTTCAATCCGACTAAGGGCTATGGATTCATTCAGCCCCAGGACGGCGGCAGGGACGTGTTTGTTCATATTTCAGCGGTCGAGAAGGCCGGCCTGAACACCCTCAATGAAGGGCAGATCGTTCAATATGAAGTCGTCAGCAACCGTGGCAAGGAGTCGGCAGATAACCTCAAGGTTGGCTAACCGGTTCCAGCAGTACGCGTCGCTCGGCGGTTAATCGCATTGAGCGGTAGCTGCGCACATCAGGGAGGCCTGGAGTTGCTGCCATGACGTCAGACCGGGAGAGACGATGAAAGGAACTCCCGACAACACGATCATCCTGCATTGGGATGAATGCCAGACCGCATGGACGGAATTGCCCTGGCGGGACTGGGTTCGATTTCGAGGATTTGGCGAAGGCGGTGCCAGTCTGCTAGCTGGCGCCGAAGCTGGCGAGCATTACTTCCTCGTCTGCGTACTTGGAGATGCCGGCGAACTCGCCAACGTGATTCCGCACAGATACGTCTTATCAACCGAGGGCCGGCTTGTTCACGAATTTGACGGGCTCGGAGCGTCAGCGCGAAGAATATTACAGGATTCAGACGCTCCTCTTGCCCACGATTGAGGACTCAGAGCGCTTAGCTCCAGCTCGCTTTGGGAATCACCCGTTCGTACCACTCAGCGGCGCGCTTGACGCAGTATTGAGGATCATTCTCGTTTTCAGGCATGAGACGGATGATCTCGTAACTGCCCTTGGCTGCCTGACGAATGACCCTCGGAATGAGATCGACGGATTGCCCACTCGAAATCTGTGCACGAGATTTTTTCCTCAGTAGTTTTTCGGTTCTTCTTACAACGGGTGCGATCGAAATCATTCGCATACGCGCGACAATTAGCGCGGAAATCGCTCACATGCGAAGCTCGAATGGAAACTGCGCGTGGCCAGGGAGGGATGCGCATTTGTTTTTGAAAACGATTCGCGGATTTCCGGTCAGATCGCCGATAGCCTGAAGGCGAGTCGGTTACCTGGTGGACTGGGGCTTGGCGCACGGCCGCGAGCGCCGGAAATGGGGGCCATGCTTTCGGCGGGCGTATTCGCGTCAGGGATCGAAGCCGAATGGCGGAGAGGCGTGAGCGGCTCCGTTCACGAGAGCCAAACGACAGCGCTGAGACGTGCTAAGATGAACTGTCCCGAAAATGCTTCTTCTCGGCACAGTTATGAAATTGCGAGTACGATGTTCCAAGCCAAATCGTCCAAACAGGCGCGCATGCCAAACACTGAAAATGGGACAGTACCGCCGCGCAGGGTCGAGTACGCCAAGCGTAGGCCACGTGGAGATGGCACGCATGCGATCAGAGCTGGCGGCAGCGACCGATCGCTGCGAGCGTGAGACGACGATCCTTCAGCGTGTCAACCGCACCGCCAGGACGAGCATCGCGCTTGCCGCGATCCATGAGCCGATGATGCGCACGGCAAGGCGTTGCCAGTCACGGCGGAGATAGGACGTCAATCCGATCACGAGCGCGAGCGCCATGCAGGCGCCGAGCCCGGTGCCGATCAGCACGATGGTTGCAAGCTCGATCGAGATCTCTTCCGGCGGTGAATCGAGCCCGAGGGCGGCGCCGGTGACGGCGGCGGCGAGCCAGCCGACCGGTCGCGGCGGGACAAATGCGAGGGCAACGAGCGCGCCGACAACCGCCGTGTCGGCGAGCAGGATCTCGCCGGCCGGAGTCGGACCGACCGCCAGCGCGACGGCGCCGAGGCCCGCGATCAGCGCCGCGGCGAAAATGATAGTCGGACCGCGACGCGACTCTTGCCGCCCGATGAAGAGCCCGAGTGCCAGCAGGCTGAGCGCATGCGCGGGCACCAGGAGCGGATGCAGCAGCCCGCCGTAGAATCCACCGACGCCAACGATCGGCGAATGCGCGCGTGCGGTCTGCGTCCATGCCAGCACGAGGACGAGCGCCCGCAAAAATCCGCTCATGCCATTCCGCTCAGGAAGCCGACGCCGACGAGCGCAATCGCGGCGCCCGCGGCGCGCACTGCGATGCGGCCCGCAGGCCAGCGTGCAAGCAGCCCGAAGGCGATGCCGGCAAGATGCAGCAACCCGGTCGCGACCACGAAACCGACGGAATAGGCGACGGCGTCGGCGCCGGGCGGAAGCTCGGCGCCGTGGGCATGACCGTGGAAGACGGCGAACGCGCCGATCAGCGCCGCCGCAATCCACAGCGGCGGCCGCGCCGCCAGCGCCACCATCAGGCCAAGCACGACGACGGACAGCGCGATGCCGATCTCGACGCCGGGAATCGCCAATCCGAGAATTCCCATGATGCCGCCGCCCGCCATCACCATCGGAAAGACGATCGGGAGGAGCCAGATTGCCGGCGGCCCGAGAAACGCGCCCCACAGCCCCACCGCCACCATCGCCGCCACGTGATCCGGTCCGAACAGCGGATGCGCCAACCCGCCGACGAAGCCGCCGCTCATGCTGCCGGTATGGGCGCCGGCCGGCGCGCAGGCGAGCGTGAGCAGCAAGAGTGCCGCCGCGACCGCGATCGCATGCGGCTGTCGATGCGTCGTCATTGCCGGCACGACGTTAGCACCGGCCCAATCACGATCATGCCGCCTTGGCCGGCTGCGCGAGCTCGACCAGGCTCCGCAGGATCGCGGTGGTTCCGCGCAGGCGCTCGACCGGCTCTTCCCAATCCTCGAAGAACACGACCTTCATGTCGGGCCGGACGCGGGCCGCCGAGCCCTGGTCGCGGATGAAGGCGACCAGCCGGTCCGGATTGGCGAAGGTGTTGTCACGGAACGACACCACGGCGCCCTTCGGGCCGGCCTCGATCTTCTCCACGTGGGCCTGCCGGCACAGCGCCTTGATGGCGACGACCTTGAGGAGGTGCTCGACCTCCTCCGGCAGCGGCCCGAAGCGGTCGACGAGCTCGGCGCCGAACGCCTCGATCTCGCGCTCGTCCTCGATCTCGGCGAGACGCCGGTAAAGCGCCAGGCGAACCGGCAGATCGGCGACGTAGCTCTCGGGAATCATCACCGGGGCCCCGATGGTGATCTGCGGCGACCACTTGTCGGCGGCGGGCGCGGTGATGCCGGCCTTGAGCTGCGCCACCGCCTCCTCCAGCATCTGCTGATAGAGCTCGAAGCCGACCTCCTTGATGTGGCCGGACTGCTCCTCACCCAGGAGATTGCCGGCGCCGCGGATGTCGAGATCGTGGGAAGCGAGCTGGAAGCCGGCGCCGAGGGTGTCGAGCGCTTGCAGCACCTTGAGCCGCTGCTCGGCCTGCGGCGTGATCTTCTGCTCCGTCGGCAGCGTGAACAGCGAATAGGCGCGCAGCTTCGCGCGCCCCACCCGGCCGCGCAACTGATAGAGCTGGGAGAGCCCGAAGCGGTCGGCGCGATGCACGATCAGCGTGTTGGCGGTCGGAATATCGAGTCCGGACTCGATGATCGTGGTCGACAGCAGGAGATCGTACTTGCCGTCGTAGAAGGCCGACATGATGTCGTCGAGCATGGTTGACGGCATCTGCCCGTGCGCGACCGCGAAGTGCATTTCCGGGATGTGCGTCTCCATGAATTCCTTGACGCCGGCGAGGTCCTCGATGCGCGGGCAGACGTAGAACGCCTGGCCGCCACGATAGCGCTCGCGCAGCAGCGCCTCGCGCACGACGATTGGATCGAACGGCGCCACGAAGGTGCGCACCGCAAGCCGATCGACCGGCGGCGAGGCGATGATCGAGAGGTCACGCACGCCCGACAGCGCAAGCTGCAAGGTGCGCGGGATCGGGGTCGCGGTCAGCGTCAGGACATGGACTTCGGCGCGCAGTTGCTTGAGCCTCTCCTTGTGGACGACGCCGAAATGCTGCTCCTCATCCACGATCAGCAGCCCGAGGTCGCGGAACTTGATGCCCTTGCCCAGCAGCGCATGGGTGCCGACCACGATGTCGATCGTGCCGTCGGCAATCCCCGTCTTCACGCGCGCAAGCTCCTTGCCGGAGACGAGGCGTGAGGCCTGGGCGACCTGCACCGGAAAGTCGCGGAACCGCTCGGCGAAGGTCTTGGCGTGCTGGCGCGCCAGCAGCGTGGTCGGCACCACCACGGCGACCTGCCTGCCGTTCATCGCGGCGACGAAGGCCGCGCGCAGCGCCACCTCGGTCTTGCCGAAACCCACGTCTCCGCAGATCAACCGATCCATCGGCCGTCCGGAGCCGAGCTCGCGCAGCACGACGTCGATCGCGGCCTGCTGGTCGTCGGTCTCCTCATAGGGAAAGCCGGCGCAGAATTCATCGTACAGGCCGCGCTCGACCGCGAGCTGCGGAGCCTCGCGCAATTGGCGCTCGGCCGCGATCTTGATCAGCTCGTTGGCGATCTCGCGGATGCGGCGCTTCATCCGCGCCTTGCGCGCCTGCCAGGCGCCGCCGCCGAGCCGATCGAGCTCGACATTGGTCTCTTCCGAGCCGTAGCGGGAGAGGAGCTCGATGTTCTCGACCGGCAGGAACAGCTTGTCGCCGCCGGCATAATGGATCTCGAGGCAGTCGTGCGGGGCGCCGGCGGCCTCGATGGCGCGCAGCCCGACGAAGCGGCCGATGCCGTGGTCGACGTGGACGACGAGGTCGCCGGCGGCGAGGCTCGTCACCTCGGCAATGAAGTTTTCGGCGCGCCGGGCGGCCCGGCGCGGCCGCACCAGGCGGTCGCCCAGGATGTCCTGCTCGCTGATCACCGCGGCCTCGGCGGTCTCGAAGCCGCTTTCGAGGCCGAGCACGGCCAGGGCCACCCGCGGCTCGGGGAGCGCGAGCGCCTCCCGCCAGGACGCAGCCGGCGACAGATCGGCAAGCGCGTGGTCGGCGAGCACATGGCTCATGCGCTCGCGGGCGCCCTCGCTCCAGAGCGCGATGACGACCCGCTTGCGGCTTCGCCGCAGCGCCGCCACGTGCTCCGTCACCGCCTCGAACACGTTGCGGCCGGGCTCGGCGCGCTCGCCGGCGAAATTGCGGCCCTGCCTGGTGCCGATATCGATCACCGGCCCCTGGGCGTCCGGCACGGCAAACGGCGTGAGCCGAGCGAGCGCCGCGGCGTCGAGCCGCTCGCGCCATTCGGCTTCGCCGAGATAGAGGCGATCGGGCGGCAACGGCTTGTACGGCGGTCCGGCGCCGCGTTCCGCCTGTTGCCGCGCCTCGTAGTAGTCCTTGATCTGGTCGAGCCGCTCGCGCGCCGCATCCTCGACCAACGGCTCCAGCACCACGCACGAGCCGGCGAGGTAGTCGAACAGCGTGTCGAGCCGGTCGTGGAACAGCGGCAGCCAGTGCTCCATGCCGGGATGGCGCCTGCCCTCGCTCACCGCCTGGTAAAGCAGGTCGTCCGGCGTCGGAGCGCCGAACGTCTCGACGTAGCCCATCCGGAAGCGCTTGATGGTCTCGCTGGTGAGCTGGAACTCGGCAACCGGCACCAGGTCGAGCGCGTGCAGCTGATCGGTGGTGCGCTGGCTCTCGGGGTCGAAGCTGCGGATCGTCTCCAGCGTGTCGCCGAAGAAATCGAGCCGCACCGGCTCCGCCATGCCCGGCGGGTAGAGGTCGATGATGCCGCCGCGAACCGCGAAGTCGCCGGGCTCGCGCACGGTCGAGGCGCGCACGAACCCGTTGAGCTCGAGCCATCGGATGATGCCGTCGGTGGCGAGCACGTGGCCGGGCGCCACCGCAAGCGACAGCTTGCGCACGAAATCCCGCGCCGGCACGCGCTGCAGCGCGGCGTTGACCGTGGCGAGCAGGATCGAGGGGCGGTCGCGACCCTCGCTGCGCGCGAGCCGCGACAACGCCATCACGCGTTGCGCGACGGTGCCCGCATGCGGCGACACCCGGTCATAGGGCAGACAGTCCCAGGCCGGAAATTCCTCCACCGCGATTTCGGGCGCGAAGAAGCTCAGCGCGCGGGCGAGCGCTGCCATGCGCGAACCGTCGCGGCAGATCACCAGCAGGCTTACCGCCGGCGCCGGCGCGCGCCCCGCTACGGCGCGGGCGAGATCGGCGACGATGAGGCCCTGCGCGCCGTCGGCGACGCTCGCCAGCGTCAAAGCGCGTCCGGGGACGAGCAGCTCGGCGGGGTTGCCTGCCATGGTCAGCGCGCACCTTCGCCGCGCCGATTGAAATCGCGCAGCCGCCGGAACAGCGGCGTGTCATAGGCGGCCGGCGCCGCGCGCTCGCCGATGATCCAGGCGAGCAGCTCGTGGTCCGGCACCTCGATCAGCTGCTCGAATTGCGCGAGCTCGGTTTGCGTCAATTGCCCGACGCTCGCGTCGGCGAATCGGCCCATGATCAGGTCCATCTCCCGCATGCCGCGATGCCACGACCGGAACAGGATCCGGCGGCGGCGGACGTCCAGTCCTTCGCTCGAACGTGCCGTGCCGGTCATGCGTGCCTCGCCGTTGCGCAACGCCAAAAGCCCGGACGTGCCGGGCGATGCGTATATAGCGGCGGAATGCCGTAATGTCAGCGGCCGATTGCCTCGCGGCGGCAGCCGCGCGAGCATCGGTGCCGACGAAGTCGGGAGCATGCATGCGGCCGAGCCTGCTCAATCCGCTGTTCGCCGCGGTCACCACGCTCGCCGGCGTCGGGCCGCAGGTCGAGAAGCTCTACCGCCGGCTGTTCGGCCGCGATCAGACGACGCGCGTCGTCGATCTCCTGTTCCACCTGCCTACGGGCGTGATCGACCGCCGGGCGCGGCCGAAGCTGCGCGACGTGGTGCCCGACACGGTCGTCACCGTCGCCGTCACCGTCGATCGTCACCGCCCGCCGCCGCCGCACCGGCCGCGCGCGCCCTATCAGGTCTACACCAGCGACGACACCGGCGACCTCGTCCTGACCTATTTCAATGCCCGCAAGGATTTCCTGCAAAAGCTGTTGCCGGTCGGCGAGCGACGCTACGTCTCGGGCACGGTCGCGCTCTACGACGGCATGCGCCAGATGGTTCATCCCGACCGGGTGATCGCCGAGGCGGACCTTGCGAAGCTGCCGCTGGTCGAGCCGGTCTATGCGCTGACCGAGGGACTTACGCTCAATCAGGTGCGCAAGGCGGTCGACGCCGCGCTGGCGCGCCTGCCGGACATGCCGGAGTGGCAGGACGCGAATTGGGTCGCGCGCGAGCGTTTCCCGCCCTTCGTCGAGGCGCTGCGCGCGTTGCACCGGCCGGCGCTGCCGAGCGACGTGCTGCCGGAGGGCTCGGCGTGGTCGCGCCTCGCCTACGACGAGTTCCTGGCCGGCCAGCTCGCGCTCGCCTTGGTGCGCGCACACCTGCGCCGACCGGCCGGCCGGGCGACGCCGGGGACCGGGCATTTGCGGAAACGGCTGATCGAGGCGCTGCCCTACTCGCTCACGCCCTCGCAAAGTCGCGCCGTCGCCGACATCGTCGCCGATCTGGCCAAGCCCGAGCGCATGCTGCGGCTGCTGCAGGGCGACGTCGGATCCGGCAAGACCGTGGTGGCGCTGCTGGCGGCCGCCGCGGTCATCGAAGGCGGCCGTCAGGCGGCGCTGATGGCGCCGACCGAAATCCTGGCGCGCCAGCATTTCAACACCATCACGCCGCTCGCGGCCGCGGCCGGCATCGAGGTCGCCCTCCTCACCGGCCGCGAGCGCGGCCGCGAGCGCAACGACATCCTCGAGAAGCTCGCCTTCGGCGACGTCCATATCCTGATCGGCACCCACGCGGTGTTCCAGGAGGAGGTCGAATTCCGCGACCTCGGGCTCGCCGTGGTCGACGAGCAGCATCGCTTCGGCGTGCACCAGCGGCTTGCGCTGGCCAAGAAGGGCGAGGCGGTGGACGTGCTGGTGATGACCGCCACCCCGATCCCGCGCACGCTGGTGCTGACGTATTTCGGCGACATGGACGTGTCGGAGCTGCGTGAGAAGCCGGCCGGCCGGCAGCCGATCGCCACCCGCACGATTCCGCTCAATCGCCTGCGCGAGGTGGTGGAGGCGGTCGGCCGCGCGCTCGCCGAAGGCCGGCGGGTCTATTGGGTGTGCCCGCTGGTCGAGGAATCGGAGAACACCGATCTTGCCGCCGCCGAAGACCGCTTCGGCGCGCTCAAGCAGCACTTCGGCGCCATGGTCGATCTCGTGCACGGCCGCATGAAGGGCGCCGACAAGGACCGCGCCATGGCGCGCTTTGCCGCCGGCGAGACCCGGCTCCTTGTCGCCACCACCGTGATCGAGGTCGGCGTCGACGTGCCGGAGGCGACGGTGATGGTGATCGAGCACGCCGAGCGGTTCGGGCTCGCCCAGCTCCATCAGTTGCGCGGCCGCATCGGGCGCGGCGCCGAGCATTCGACCTGCCTGCTGCTCTACAAGCCGCCGCTCGGCGCCGCCGCCAAAACGCGGCTCGCCGTCATGCGCGAGAGCGAGGACGGGTTCCGCATCGCCGAGGAAGATCTGCGGTTGCGCGGCGAAGGCGACGTGCTCGGCACCCGCCAGTCCGGCCTGCCCGGGTTCAAGCTCGCGCGCATCGAGGTGCACGGCAAGCTGATCGGGCCGGCGCGCGAGGACGCCTCGCTCATCCTCGCGCGCGACCCGACGCTCGCCTCGGAGCGCGGGCAGGCGCTGCGCCACCTGCTCTATCTGTTCGAGCGCGACGAAGCGATCCGGCTCATTCGCGCGGGCTGAAGCGGCGCGCGCCTGTCACATGCCGCCCAGGGGGTCCGGTCCGAACCGATTGGGGCCCGGAGTTCCGCGCATGCAATCCCAGACGATCAGCAGAATGATGCCGATCACCGTGAGCGCGATCAACATCCACCAGCCGGTGCGGTCGAGATCGTGCAGGCGGCGGACCGAAACCGCGAGGCCCGGCAGGAACAACGCAAGGCCGACGAGATTCTGGACCAGAGATAGCCCGGCGGTCCCGACCACCTGATCGACGAGCGCCCCCACGATCGACGCGATGACTGAGAAGAGAGTCCAGTACCAGAATTCCGAGCGGGCGGCCCGCTCACGGAAATTCACGTAGTTCTGAAACCCCGAAGCGATCGCCTGGGTGAAATTCATTGGGCGCCCCCATTTTTGTAAAGCCGCGCAAAATT
>WNFF01002763.1_pt1 | contig 14357 bp, 12 predicted proteins | sample 5400441 | NCBI WGS metagenome assembly WNFF01 (sample SAMN13153345, study PRJNA577476) | soil metagenome | isolation source: 120 cm saprolite under Douglas fir tree site 2 hole 3 replicate 1 | place: USA:California | collected 2015-04-18 | reverse complement strand
GGCGGCATCATCAGGATGCACTTGCACCGAAAGCTTCTCGTGCGGAAACAGGAACTTTGCAAGCAGGGGAAACCGCGAATCATCCGCCGGAGCTTCGCCCACAAGTTCGCGCTTGTATTGCAATGCCAGTTCCGACAGCGACTTCCCCACCAGTTCACCGTTCTGCACTTTGCAGTGATCGCCGGTAAGCCACGACTCGCCGATCTTTTCTTTGAACTGCTGCGGGTAGATGGGCGACAGGTCGCGCGCCCCCCACGGGCGCGGGTCGAACAGCGGAGTCATTAAGAGTGGGTAGAGTTCGCTCATGATGAGTGGTGGGAGTTGCCCAGCCGCACTAGCAGCCTAACTCAGCAGGACGCCGCCAGCAAAAACCTTTCCCACAGAGGACACAGAGTGCCACAGAGGAAAAGTCAGGCTGGTCCTCTGTGATCCCCTGTGCCCTCCGTGGTAAAGATTTTGATTGTTTAGAGCGCCCCCAGGAAACGGCGCAGCCGCTGCAGTCCGCGATCCAGTTCCTTCTGCGAAGTCGCGTAGGAGATCCGGACGTGTTCGTTGGTTCCAAAGCCTTCGCCCGGGACGGTGGCCACGTGCGCCTCATGCAGCAATTTCTTCGCGAAGTCCGCCGGTGAATTTATCCCACCGCGGCCGAAGAACGCAGAAATATTCGGATAAACGTAAAACGCGCCTTCCGGCTTCGTGCACTTGATCCCGTCAATCGCGCGCAAGCCCGCCAGCATGTGGTCGCGAAGCTGAATATATTCCGCTCGCATTTCTGCTACACAGGCCTGCGAACCGGTGAGCGCCGCTACCGCAGCCTTCTGCACAATCGACGTCGGATTTGACGTGGACTGGCTCTGCAACTTCTGCATGGCGCTGGTCACCGCCGCCGGGGAGAACGCGAACCCCATGCGCCATCCGGTCATGGCGTAGGTCTTCGAAAGCGATCCTACAACGATGATTCGCTCACGCTGCTCTTGCAACGACCCGAGTGAAAACTCGCGGCTGCTGTAGTTCAGATAGACGTAGGTCTCGTCCGAGATCACCCAAATCCCGCGCTCGGCAGCAAACCGCGCAACTTCGGTCAAGTCTTCAGGTGACATCGCCGCGCCCGTCGGATTCGACGGCGAATTCAGGATGATCAGCTTTGTCCGCGGAGTGACCAGGCACGCAACCATGTCGGCGGTCACGCGGAAACCGTCTTCCTCGCTGCTCTGCAAGAGCACGCAATTGCCGCCCGCGTAACGGACGATGTCTTTGAACGAAACCCAGTACGGCACCGGCAGGATGACTTCATCGCCGTGTTCCACCAGCACCTGAATCGCGTTGAACAGCACGTGCTTGCCGCCGACCGAAGCCATCGCCTCCTCGCGCTTGTAGGCCGAACCGAAATCCTGCGCGTGGCGCTGAATGATCGCGTCTTTCAATTCAGCCGTGCCGCCGACCGCGGTGTAGCGCGTGAAATTATTGTTGATCGCCGCAATGGCCGCGTCCTTGATGTGCTGCGGCGTATGAAAATGCGGTTCGCCCACGCTCAGGTCAACCACATCCACGCCCGCCTGGCGCAGCTTTTCGGCCTCAGCGACCACCGCCATGGTGGCGGAGGGCTCAATACGGTTGATGCGGTCGGTGAGTTTCAGCGCCGCTGCAGCTTCGGTAACTGGGGTCATTGTTTCCCTGCCTTTACTCTTCGAAATTGAAGCTTGAATGCCGGATCAAGCTTTTCCTTGAGCCGTTGTTCCACCATCTCCGGGACCAGCCCGGTAACGGTCCCGCCCAGCCGCGCCACTTCCCGCACCAGCCGAGAACTTAGATACGAATACTGCTCGGCGGGCATCATGAACACAGTCTCAAGATCAGGACGCAGCTTGCGGTTCATCATCGCCATCTGCAGCTCGTATTCGTAATCGCTCAACGCCCGAATACCTCTCAGCACGGCGCTCGCCTTGACTCTGGCTGCGTACTCCACAGTCAACCCGTCGAATACGTCCACGCGAACGTTCCTGAAACCGGAGGTCAAGTCCTCCAGCATCCGCCGCCGCTCGCCCACGCTAAACAGCGGAGTCTTCTCCGCATTGCGCAAAATTGCCACTACCAGCTCGTCAAAAATATGGCTCCCCCGCTCGATCAGATCCAGATGCCCATTGGTCGGCGGATCAAACGAGCCGGGATAGATGGCAGTGACCTTTTTCAATCATCCTCTTTTTTATGAAACTCGTAATCGTTGTCGACCTAGACGCCAGCTTGTTCGTTTTTCCGCTGAAACAGGGCGGGCCGGAGATGGATTGATTTTATTCGGCAGGCGAGGGAATGGCAATGCGGAAGCCGATCGCGACGACAAAAGTCGCGCGCTTGTCGAGTTCTCGTGAACCTAGCGCCTCGCTGCGGCTGGCGCTTTGGTTGCGTCCGTCCCCGTCGGCATGGTTGTAACGCGCGCCCCCTGGCCGGCGGCTTGGGCGGCCTGGGCCGGCGCTGCTGCCGCCGCAGGCTGTGGCCCCGCACTGGTCAGCCCGATTGCCTTGCGCACTTCCGCTTCGAGCTTGACCATGGTGTCTTTGTTGTCTTTGAGGAACTGGCGGGCATTTTCGCGGCCCTGGCCAATGCGTTCGCCTTTGTAGCTGTACCAGGACCCGGATTTCTCCAAAATATTCTGGTTCGCCGCCAGGTCGAGCAGATCGCCTTCGCGCGAAATGCCCTCGCCGTACATAATGTCGAATTCGGCCTCGCGAAAGGGCGCCGCGACTTTATTCTTGACGATTTTGACTTTGGTGCGCGAGCCGACCATCACGTCACCTTCTTTGATGGCGGCGATGCGCCGGATATCAATTCGGACTGACGCATAAAATTTCAGCGCGCGGCCTCCAGTCGTGGTCTCAGGATTACCGAACATCACGCCGATTTTTTCGCGGATCTGGTTGATGAAGATCAGGCAGGTGCGCGACTTCGAGACCGTCCCGGTCAATTTGCGCAGCGCTTGCGACATCAGTCGCGCCTGCAGGCCCATGTGGCTGTCGCCCATTTCGCCGTCGAGTTCGGCCTTGGGTACCAGCGCGGCCACGGAGTCCACGACCAGCACGTCAATTGCGTTGGATCGCACCAGGGCTTCAGTAATCTCGAGCGCCTGCTCGCCATAGTCGGGCTGCGAAACCAGCAGGTTGTCCACATCCACGCCCAGCTTCTTGGCATAGCCGGGATCGAGCGCGTGCTCGGCGTCCACGAACGCAGCCATTCCGCCCAGCGCCTGCGCCGAGGCGATCACCTGCAAAGCGATAGTCGTCTTACCAGACGATTCCGGCCCGAAGATTTCGACGACGCGGCCGCGGGGAAAGCCGCCCACTCCGAGCGCGGCGTCAAAGGAAATGGCGCCGGTCGGAATCACCGCGATGGGGACAATCTCTTTCGACCCCAACCGCATGATGGAGCCTTTGCCAAACTGCTTTTCGATTTGCGCAAACGCCATATCAATCGCCCGGCCCCGCTCGTCAGCCATGAGTACTTCTCCTGTGAGTACGATGTGGAAACTGGCTGGAGTATACCGCTTCTCGAAAGCGAATAAAAGGCGAATCGTGAAATAATTTGATGATTGTTCCCGAAAATGAACTCCAGACTGCTTCTTCTTTGCGACCTTTGCGACTCCCTTCGCGAACTTTGCGGTCAAAGGCTCTAAAGATTTTGACCGCAAAGGACGCTAAGGAAACGCCGAGGTCGCAAAGACGAACTCTCGGCACACTCGTACGTGAATGCCGCCGCCAACGTGCTACAATCTCTAAGTTTTTCTCCTGAGTATCAGGCTCCCGCACATCGTAAACGGACGCACCGTGGCCCAAAATTCCAAACCCATCACTTACGCGGACGCGGGCGTCAACATCGACCAGGCCAATCGCACCAAGCAGCGCATCAAGTACCTGGCCCATAAAACCTTCACCAAGGGCGTTCTAAGCGAAATCGGCGGGTTTGGCGCGCTTTTCTCCATCGACAAAGCCAAGTATCTCGATCCCGTCCTGGTTTCAAGCGTGGACGGTGTGGGCACCAAGCTCAAACTCGCTTTCGAGATGAAAGTCCACCACACCATCGGCGCCGATCTGGTGAACCACTGCGTCAATGACATCGCCGTACAGGGCGCCGCGCCAATGTTCTTCATGGATTACCTCGCGACCGGCCGCTTGCAGCCCGAGGTCGCCGAGAAGGTGGTCGAAGGCCTGGCCGACGCCTGCAAGCACAACGGCTGCGCCTTGATCGGTGGCGAAACTGCCGAGATGCCCGGCTTCTATCCCGACGGCGAATATGATCTTGCCGGATTCATCGTCGGAGTTGTCGAGCGCGACCGCATTATTACTGGCAAAACCGTGGAAGCCGGAGACATCATCCTCGGACTACCTTCGACCGGCCTGCACACCAACGGCTATTCGCTTGCCCGCAAACTGCTGTTCGAAGTCGCCAACTATGAGCCCGAGACCTACGTGAACGAAATCAAGGGCAAGGTTGGAAACGAGCTCATGCTGACCCACCGCAGCTACTGGGCCATCATCAAAAAGCTAATCGCGGCCGAATGCGTTTCCGCTCTAGCGCACATCACCGGTGGCGGCATCACTGAGAACCTGCCCCGCGTCCTGCCGCGCGGCGTCTCCGCCATCATTGAGTACGGTACGTGGCCCGTCCAGCCCATCTTCCTTCACATGCAGAAGCTAGGCAACGTTCCTCACGAAGAAATGATGCGGACATTCAACATGGGCATCGGGATGCTGGCGGTGGTCCCGTCGAAAAAGTTTAAGAAGGCACAGACCGTGCTTGATCGCGCCGGAGAAAAGTATTACGCCGTGGGACGGATCGTGAAGGGCGAGCGCAAAGTAAGTTACAGCTAGCGCAATTGCCCGAGGGCGACCGAATTCCGATATATCCGGTAAATAGGGGAGCAACAATGAGCTCTTGGTTCTCCATGAGGATGGATGACCTGGTTGAATCCCAGTTCAGAAAAGATCCAAGCGGACGGGTGGTCTTTATTCCATTTACCCGCAAAGGGAAATACTTCTTCGTGGATTCGAAAGCTGACGAGGAAAAAATCAGAGCGTTCGTCAAGATGTACCGGATTCCCAACACGCTGATTTCTCTCCTCCTATGTCCACTCGTCATGGTTCCCGTTTTCATCCTGGAGGACTACGGCGGTTTAACGCCCCGAGCACACAGGTTGACGATAGCTTTAGGGCTCTCTGGGTTTTTCTGGTTGAGCTTTGTCGCGTTGGCAGTGATGCTTTGGGTCGTATACAAAGCAATGATCCCTGGCTTAACTGCATCGCTGAGCGAGGTCGGACCGGAAATTAAAGCTCAACTAAGCGCCATCTCTCGTCCACAACGACGTCGCCAACTTGTAGCGCTGGCGTGCCTTCTTGCCGGTCTGACCCTCCTGGGGTTGGCTCTTTTTGTCTTGACCGGACACAGATATATTGGGCGCTAGCTTCTGCCGGGTGGGGCTCTGGACTCGGTCCGAGAAGGACGGTGCAGCGATTCCCCCAAAAACAGCCGTTTTTGTCGACTACGCGGATTTGTTTCACAGGCCACCTCGCTCGCCTGTGATGCGAGTCACGAGAGACGGTGACGTAGTTCAACCGAGTAGAGGGCGGAGTCAAGCGAGTTAGTCTTGGGTAGTACCACCTTTTGCGTCATGGGGGCCTATGCGAACTAACAGCCTTTTCGGAAACTCAATGGCCGTCGTGCGATCCAAGCTGACGGGCCGGGCACTCGCTCTTGCCCTGTTGGCTGTGTCGGCGGCTTGCAACAGTGGAAGTTCCACGAGTATGTCTCCTCCAGCCCCGCCCCCTCCTCCGCCGCCTCACACCATTGTCCAGTCCTTCGACGGGGACAGCGGAACCATCACCAACGGCCTACCTACTTACAAAGACCACCCCGACATGGGCGTCGCCTCCAACGGCACTTATGTGATGGCCGTCACCGGGCAGACGGTCAATATTTACAACGCCTCCGGCGTGCTCAAAAGCTCGACCGTGGCGGGCACTTTCATCAGCAATGCCGGAGTCGCGTTCGGGATGCACGCGGACGATCCCCGCATCGTCTATGACCCGTTTATTTCGCGCTGGCTGTACGTTTGCTCTTGCGCCAACGACTACCTGATTGTTTCGAGCGGCTCCGACCCGACCACCGCAACCTGGAAGGGTGTGGCCCTCAGTTCCCGAAACGGCGACCTGCTGATGCACGTCGGTTTCGATAAGAATTGGGTCTATGTTTCCGAATATGAGAGCTGCTCTGGAGCCAACAATGCGGTGGAATTCGCCATCCCCAGTGCGGACGTGGCATGGACCGGCAGCGGCAATGTGTCGCTAAGCCGCGAAGTTTCGGACGGCTGCCATACTTTCGATGCGATTCCAGAAATCGATCTGAACCCCGCGAAGAGTGTGACCGGCCCTGGTTATTTTCTGTCTCGGTCGGGAGAAACCCAAAGGCAAAGCAATGCCGCGATTGTTTTGGCAATCGACACTTTTAGTCCGTCGAGCAGCACGGCGGGGACCTTCAGCGCCGCAGGCTCTCCGGCCACGATCCCGACCGGGTACCTGTATAACACGCCCATGGACGCGAACCAGCCGGGAAGTCCGGGCGGTGTTCGCAGTGCGGAAAGTCATCGCCCGTTTTCTTTGATGACAATTAACGGAACCGACTTGCAACTGGTATGGTCTTCCGGGCCTTGCCAGTCTTCCTGCGGCGCACAGGGTGCGGACAGGCAGCAGGTGGTTTTCTGGTTTGATGTTGCTACCCCAGGACTGACCCTTATCCAAAAAGCCAAAATCTCGGATGGTTCTTTGGCGTTTCTCTTCCCCTCACTGGCGGTTGATGGTTCGAATAACACCCTCATCGCCGCCACGGGATGTTCCACCACGCTCTATTGTTCGGTCTTAATCTTTAACCATCTCACGTCGGACGGGAGCGGGGTGTTTCACGGCCCAAATCTTGCTCTCAGCGGCACCGCGAACTATCAGGTCTGCAGCACCAGCCCGCACCCCGGATGGGGCACTTATACTACGACCGTACAAAACCCCTCAGACAAAACGAAGATGTGGACGTTCCAGGAGTATGCCGCCTCGGCCACAGTTTGTCAGTGGCGAACTCGAATTCTGGAATTGCAACTTTGAGGCAAAGGCTGTGCCTGCAAACAGGTCGTACACACTTCCCAGTTTGCGGGTCAGTTGTCTTCTTCACCTGTCCGGGACTGCGTGATCCGCGACTGGGAAGAGCACGAGTTTCTCTCGTGCCGAATGTGCCGTGGGAAGACTTGCGGCTTCTAGCCGCTGGGGTTTGCTCTTCTGCGAGTCCGTGGTGAACAGCCAGCCTCAGCGGCTTAAAGCCGCAATCCTGGCACTGCTCTTTGGCACGACTTTAAGTTGTGCCCTTCCCGGCTGGATCAGCGTTCTCCAGTTTCAGCCGCTGTACACAGCGCCTGGCGCGGGTCTTTTGCGCCTCTGCGACGCGCCTGAAGGCGTGCCCTGATACGAACCTGCGGATTGTTTCACGATCCGCTTCAGTCGAAATGACAGTTCAAAAGGGAACTAGAAGGAAGCTAAGAAACCGCGGAATTCCCCGCCTTCACCCCGTCCGCCTGCTCGTGCGCGTGATAGCTGGAACGCACCAGCGGCCCCGACTCCACGTGGCGGAAACCCAGGCGCAGCGCTTCTTCTTTCAGGTAGGCGAATTCCTCAGGGGTGTAGAAACGCGCAATCGGCAGATGATCGCGAGATGGCCTCAGATATTGTCCGACGGTGAGAATATCCACTTTCCGGGCGGCGAGGTCTGTGAATACATCCACCAGTTCCGTCATAGTCTCGCCCAGCCCGACCATGACGCCGGACTTCGTGATCGTTTCCATCCCCATCGCCGTCGAAAATTTCTTGGCGTTCTCTAGAAGCCGCAGCGTCCGTTCATAGCGCGCTCCTGACCGCACCACGCGATAAAGCCGCGGAACGGATTCGGTGTTGTGATTCAGGACATCGGGACGGGCGTTAAGAACAATCTGCAACGCCTCGTCGAGTCCCTGGAAATCGGGGATGAGGACTTCGATGCGGCAATCCGGCGCGACATTTCTTACTTCGCGGATGGTGTCGGCAAAAATCCTTGCTCCGCCCAGATTGTCGTCATCCCGGTTCACGCTAGTGATCACGGTGTGCTTCAGTCCTAAAGTTGCGACGGCTTCAGCCACGCGGCGCGGCTCATCAAGATCCAGCGGCTGCGGGCGGCCTTTGGGCACGGCACAGAAGCCGCAGCGCCGGGTGCAGATGTCCCCGAGCAGCATGAAGGTCGCGGTCTTGTGGTTCCAGCATTCGCCGATGTTGGGACACTGGGCAGATTCGCAAACCGTGTGCAGTCCCAGGCCGCGCGCCAGCTTCTTAAGCTGATGAAAATTCTCGCCTCCAGGCGCTTTGGCCCGCAGCCACGAGGGTTTGGGTTGCCGGACCGGCGGGCCTAGCTCAATTTGCACCAGCTCAATCTGCGCCAGTTGTGAAGGGCTGCCCATCTGAGTACATTCTACAGGCGGTTGCCGAGCTCCTGCCAACCGGAGCGGGATATTATAGTAACCGCAGCGGCCACAGCGGAGCGCGCTTTGGCCGCCAGCGTGATTCTGCGATGGCCTACTCTCTCCGAGGCATTGCGTGGACGGCATTCGCAATCGCCGTGGCTTTGTTGATTGGCAGCAGTGTGTTCCTGTTTCGAGCCACCCGAAAACTCACCGCCAGCGAAGTCCTGGTTGCGCATACGCATGAGGTGGAAACCGTGCTGGAGGACCTCGGCTCCGACGTTTTCCAGGCCTGTAACTCCGACCGGGCTTTCGTCCTTACCGGAGACGACGAGCTGTTGCGAGGCTACCGCTCCGCGGTCGAAGCGATCCCCGGTGACCTTAACCAGCTCCACAATCTGATGCCAGACAATCCAGGCCAGGGAGAAAAGCTGAAGGGTCTCGAGACCGACATCGAGACCGAATTGAGTCTAATCTCCAAGTCGATTCAAGCTCACCACCGGGGGACCTCCAGCATAGACTCGGACGCCGAAATCGCCCGCCAGACCGAGGACCTGGGAGATCGAGTGCAGCAGGCATTGCAGAAAATGGCGGCCGCCGAGGATGGTTTGCTGCAGCAGCGGCAGGCAGTGTCTCGATCCAATTACCACCACACTTTGAATCTGATCGGCGTCTCGTTTCTGGTTGCCCTGGTGTTGCTAGGCGCGCAGATGTTCACTCTGAACTATGCTTTTACTCAGTATCGACGGACGGAATTCGCCGCCCGCCAGAACCAGGAGATCGTGGACGCATTTTTCTCCGTCTCCACCGTACGCTTCGGAATTCTCGACTCGCAGTTCCGCTACACCCGACTCAACGACGTTCTGCCGCGCATGCTGGGCGTCAAGCCAGAAGAATTGCTGGGCAAGTCCGTCTTCGAAGTTTTCGGCGAGCGCGGCGCGCGCACCGAGGTGATTCTGCGCGAGATGCTGCAGACCGGCCGCCCTGTACAGGACCGCGAAATTTCCGCAGAGTTGCCGGGGAAGCCCGGCCAGATCCGGCATTGGCTGGTGAATTACTTTCCCATTCCCGACGCCAGCGGCACATACACTCAAGTGGGATTGATCGCAGTGGAGGTCACCGCCCGCCGCAAAGCCGAAGACGCGCTGCGTAAGTTGAGCGGCAGATTGCTTGGCATCCAAGACCAGGAACGCCGCCGCATCGCTCGGGAGCTGCACGACAGCCTGGGCCAGTATCTGGCTGGGCTGAAGATTGCCATCGAAATGCTCAGCGCCTCTCCCCAATCCGAAAAGAGTAGTGCGCTGCTTGCCGAATGCAGCGAAATTCTGGAAAAGTCCATCGTCGAGACCCGCACCCTCTCGCACCTGCTGCACCCGCCGCTGCTTGATGAAGCCGGGTTCGCTTCCGCCGCCAGTTGGTTTGTGAGCGGCTTTTCCGAGCGTAGCGGCATTCCGGTTTCGCTGGACCTACCGCCCGACCTGCCGCGCCTTTCCGAGGCAGTCGAAATCGCGCTCTTTCGCGTGCTGCAGGAGAGCCTGACCAATGTGCATCGCCATTCCCGCGCCGCCTCCGCCGAGATCAAGGTGGAAGCCGACGCTGAACAGATCGCCATCGAAATTCGAGACTACGGCCGGGGCATGCCCCTGCACATCCTCGAGCAGATCGAGGAAGGCACAAAACTGGGCGTGGGACTGGCAGGAATGCGCGAGCGCGTCCACGAATTGGACGGGGAGTTCGAAGTCACATCGGACGAGCACGGAACCACAGTCCGCGCCACCGTACCGCTCAGCATCCGCGAAGAACCCCATCAGGTAAGCGCCGCCGCCCGCGAGGAGCAAGAAGAACGAGAGGAACGAATTGCCAACACCTTCTGGCGCCCGCGAGGAGGGGTTTCGTGACGTTGATAGCTGAGGACTGACGGCCGCTCAGCTCTCCAGCCATCATTTTTTCTCAGCTCCGCGTTTCTGAGCTCCGCCCCGCGCCGGCGTGGAAAACGCTACTTCAAGTCCAACGCCGGCTGGAGCAGTTCGAATCGCAAACTAGCTGGCTTTCCGGTCGAGCTCACGCTCTGTTTTGTGCGCCTTTTCCTCGCTCTGGGTGCGGCCCCAGTCATCAACCTGACGCTGGGCTTCTTCTTTTGCAACGCCGTACCGCTCCTGGATCCGTCCCACCAATTGGTCTTTCTGTCCCGCAATCACGTCCAGATCGTCATCGGTCAACTTGCCCCAGCGAGTCTTAACCAAACCTTTCATCTGCTTCCATTTGCCGGTTATCTGGTCCCAATTCATAATTTCCTCCTGAATGAATTTCTAAGAGCAGGCTATCGAGGAGGGTTTCGCCTGGCAATACGGTAAGAACTGCACCAACGTAAGGTGATGCTCGGAGACCGAATGTTTAGTTGGACCAGGACAGTTGTCGTGACGTCTGCGCCGAGAGTTCGGCGGAACGAATTCTCCTGACGGCTGAAAAGCTGATAGCTAAGGCCTCAGCTTTCCAAATACGAGTCAACCCATTCTTTGATTCTGAGCCGCCGTTCGTCGTGAGTGTCAAACCGTACGCCGAACGTTTTGCTTGCCGGCTTGTACCAGCTCACCGTGCCTCGGATCCAAATACGCGGCAGGGTCAGCAACGCAAAAGAAATTTCGACCGGCTGGCCCGGAGAAACTTCTTCCCCGCTCTTCAGCGACATGCCGCCACTGCTCAACTCGTGACTGCTGGCAGAGAAACGGCTTTGGCCCGCGAGTATGGAAACCTCGGTGATCACCGGAATACGCACATAACGCCGGAACTCATGCAGCACCAGCATCTGCGTGGCCCGAACCAGCTTCAGGGCCGCAGGACGCTCCAGCGGTTCATTGAAAACGGCGTTGATTCCGTACGGGGAGAGCTTCATGGCATCTTTCAGCGTGCCTCCCAGTCCGTAGATCACCATGCGGCTGTTGGAGCGCGACCTGCGCGCCGATTCGAGCACGGGCGCAGCATGGCTCCCCACTCGGATTACGCAGGCCTCGAATTTTTCCGTGGCCATCCGTTCCGCTTTCTCGGCGGTCATGGGGACGGTGTCAATACCAAATTGACGGAAGCACTCCGTCAGCAGGCTCCGGGACTGCTCCTGCAAGTCCACCAGCGCAGCCCGGGCTGAAAACTTCCTAGAAGGGGATAGAGGCACGAGAGAGTTTCCCAAGGCGTTCTCCGTTAGTCGAACCGTGTGTGGGTCGGACCTTCTCGTCCGACGCCCTTGACTTTTGTACTTTGACTCTAAGTCTGTCTATGTGTGGTGGGTGCTGGTCCGCCGATCTTAGCCAGCAAAACTCCGGGCAAGTCGCGGCGCCTTTCAGGCCTCGTCCACCAAAACCCTATTCTGGCGCGGGAATCCGGCCACGGCAACCGCGAATAAGGACAATCCGGGGTACAAAGGTGCCATTACCCGAGGTGACCAGAAGCGTGCCGGGGGTAATGAATTGAGTGAAATACCCACCCTTGAAAAGCGCGAAGGGTGGGCCAACCCGCCTGAATGAGTGACGGACGGTCCGACGATAGAAACTCATACGACATAAAGTCAAAAGCCCCGCCCTCTCGCAAAGAGCGCGAGAAGGACGGGGCACCCGCAGTCAAAAAACGGCAGCCCCTACTCACTCCACCGTCGAAACAGCAGCGCGCCGTTGGTCCCGCCAAACCCGAAAGAGTTGGACATCGCGTAGTCGAGCGATGCCTTCCGCGAGTGGTTGGGGACGAAGTCCATGTTGCACGTGCCGGGGTCCTGGTTTTCGAGATTGATGGTGGGAGGAAGGATCTGGTCGCGCAGGGCGAGCACGGTGACGCCGGCTTCGAGGCCTCCGGCGCCGCCCAGCAGATGTCCGGTCATGGACTTGGTTGAGCTGACCGCGAGTTTGTGCTCGCCGAAGAAGTTGCGGATGGCGTGAGCTTCCAGCGTGTCGCCGATCGGCGTTGAAGTTCCGTGAGCGTTCACGTAGGCAATGTCGGTAGGCTTGATGCCGGCGTCGCGCACGGCATTTTTCATCACGCGGAATCCGCCTTCGTGTTCCGGCGCCGGCTGGGTGATGTGGTAGGCGTCTCCGGACATGCCGTAGCCGACGATTTCCGCCAGCACTTTCGCTCCCCGGGCGCGAGCGTGTTCGAGTTCCTCAAGCACCAGGATTCCTGCGCCTTCGCCGATCACAAATCCGTCGCGGTCGCGGTCCCAGGGACGGCTGGCTTTCTCGGGATCGTCATTGCGCGTGGAGAGTGCACGCATGGCGGCAAATCCTCCCACGCCCATGGGAGTGATGGCGGCCTCCGAGCCGCCGGCGATCATGACGTCGGCATCGCGGTGCTGGATGATGCGGAAAGAATCGCCGATGGAATGCGCGCTGGTGGTGCAGGCGGTGGCGGTGGCTTCGTTGGGCCCCTTGGCGCCAAAGCGCATGGAAACGTGGCCGGCCGCTAAATTGATAATCGCCGCCGGAATGAAGAAAGGAGAAATCTTGCGCGGGCCGCCTTCCATGAGCGCTGTGTGCTCGCGCTCGATGATGTCGAACCCACCAATGCCGGAACCGATGTGCACGCCGATGTTCTCAGCATTCTCCGGCGTGACTTTCAGGTCAGACATCTTCATGGCTTCATCCGCGGCCGCGATGGCTAGGTGGATGAAGCGGCCCATTTTCTTGACTTCTTTTTTTTCGATGAATTGCAGCGGGTCGAAGTCCTTGACCTCAGCGGCGATCTGGCAGGCGTGCTTCGAGGAGTCGAACTGGGTGATCGTGCCAACGCCACTCTTGCCCGCCAGCAGGTTCCGCCACACCTCTTCAGTTTTGTTGCCGACTGCGCAGATCAGGCCGATTCCCGTGACGACAACTCTTCGCACCAGTTACTTCCCGCCCTTCGCGTGCTTGCCAATATAGTCAATGGCATCCTGGACGGTGCGGATTTTCTCCGCGTCCTCGTCAGGGATTTCGATCTCGAACGCTTCCTCGAACGCCATGACCAATTCCACGGTGTCCAGCGAGTCGGCGCCAAGGTCATCCACGAACGAGGCGCTGGAGGTCACTTCGCCCTCGTCCACTCCCAATTGTTCCACGATGATCTGCTTCACTTTGTCATCAACGGCTGCCATGGTTTTTCCTCGCTTAGAAGTAATAGGGACTGCTGGGGCAAAGGGAAATCCTAACTGCTGCTGTCGGTAAGGTCAAACTTGAGAAATCAGGATAACGGGAAAATCGCTATTATTTGAGACTGCGATCTCGTCGTGGTCGCAGCTTTCAGGAGGATTCATGTCCATCCTAGGTTCGGTTGCATGGCCGCTTGGCTGGATGCTGGCGGTGGTCGTCCAACTTCCGGCTCAAGCAACCGATGCGGCTCATGCGAAGGCAAGCGGTTTCCCTCCACCCGCGCGCCTGACCGCGGAGCAAGACCACCAGCGGCTCATGGATCTTCTGCACATCACCTCGCTGCGGCACGGAGCGGACGGAGATCCCAAGTCCCCCTACGCCGCCAACTACGATGAATCCAAGGCCAACCCCTATTCCACGTTGCCGGACCCTCTGCGGCTGAAGAACGGGAACAGGATCACGAGTGCCAAGGCGTGGTGGAAGCAGCGCCGCCCGGAAATTGTGGAAGATTTCGACCGCGAAATCTATGGCCGAGTCCCGGCGAACACGCCCAAGGTCAATTGGGAAGTCGTCAGCACGACCAAAGAAATGAATGGAGACGTGGCGGTCATCATTAAGAAGTTGGTCGGCCACGCCGATAACGCAGCGTACCCGCTCGTTTCGATTGCGATTCAGTTGACGCTGACTATTCCAGCTAACGCACCCGGCCCGGTGCCGGTGATGATCGAGTTCGACCT
>WNFF01021098.1_pt1 | contig 14359 bp, 16 predicted proteins | sample 5400441 | NCBI WGS metagenome assembly WNFF01 (sample SAMN13153345, study PRJNA577476) | soil metagenome | isolation source: 120 cm saprolite under Douglas fir tree site 2 hole 3 replicate 1 | place: USA:California | collected 2015-04-18 | reverse complement strand
TCGAAGGCAAGGGTAAGCCGGGTGATGTGCAAGGCCGCGTGAAAGAGATTCGCAGCCAGATCGACAAGACCACCAGCGACTACGACCGCGAGAAATTGCAGGAGCGGTTGGCGAAGCTGGTCGGTGGCGTGGCGGTGATCAAAGTTGGCGCCGCGACCGAAACCGAAATGAAAGAGAAGAAGGCGCGTGTGGAAGACGCCATGCACGCTACGCGTGCGGCGGTCGAGGAAGGGATTGTCCCCGGCGGCGGCGTGGCCCTGGCGCGTTGCGTTGCGGCTCTCGAAAGACTGAAACTGGAAGGTGACGAGCAGATCGGTGTGAACATCGTGAAGCGCGCCATCACCGAACCGCTGCGCCAGATCGCCGAGAACGCCGGCGAAGAAGGTGCGATCGTGATCGGGAAAGTCCACGACTCGAAAGACAATAACTACGGCTACAACGCGTTGACCGGCGAGTATGAGGATCTGGTCAAGGCGGGCGTGCTCGATCCGACGAAGGTGGTGCGCACGGCACTGACCAACGCGGGCTCGATCGCAGCGCTGATGCTGACGACCGAAGCGCTGGTGGCGGAGATCCCAGAAGAGAAGAAGGGCGCTCCAGCAGGCGGCGGCCACGGCGGCGGTATGGACGGAATGTACTAGCTCGTGTAGCGCGGACACTCCTGTCCGCGAAATGCAGCCAGCAATAACCAAAGCCCCGCTTGTGAGAGCGGGGCTTTTGTTTGTGTAGCGCGGACACTCTTGTCCGCGTGACGTCAGAGTCTCTACTCACGAGAATGGGAGCTTTTTCTTTTGCCGTCCGCGGGAACTGTACAATAACGGCGCTTGGCTGGCAGGCGGGGAGGGTTGATGGGGCGTGTGGGGATTTTTTCGGGAGTTAGTCGGGATTGTGTTCTGGACTCGGTGCGGACGACTTTTGCGGCAGTGGCTTCTTTGTTGCTGGCTCGGCTGTTGAAGATGCCGGAATATTATTGGGCGCCGATCTCGACGATTGTGATCATTCAATCGACGATCCACCCGCTGACGCTCGGGTGGCAGCGATTTGTGGGGACGGCGCTGGGGGCGGTGCTGGGCGCGGCATTGGCTACATACTTCCACCCGACAGCAGTGGTATATGGTCTGGGGATTCTTTTGTGCGGAGTGCTGGCGTTTTTATTGCGCGTCGGAGGCGCTTACCGCTTTGCCGGAATTACGTTGAGTATTATTTTGCTGATTCCGCGGGGGCGCGATCCGTGGATCGTTGGGTGGCACCGGTTTCTGGAAGTATCGCTCGGAATCGCGGTGGCGCTGGTGGTGACGATGGTGTGGCCACTGGCGAAGAAAGCGGCTTAAGCGTGGCGGTGTCCGCTTCTATCCGCTCATCCGACGGCGTGGTACCTCAGCGGCTAAAAAGCCGCTGAGGTCTCGCTTTTCTGCTCGGGAAAATAGTTTTTCCGCGGCCTTAGGCGCCAACCCGTACGGACACTAACTCCGGATTGCAGTGGGAATTTTGCATGGACTTGACCGCGTCTTCAGCCGTAAACCTTCCCATCACCAGGGCCAGTTTACGGTTGGTTGTCGTCTGGATGGGAAGCCGATCGACCCGCAGCACGTATTGAGGGGCATGAGCGCCGCCGCGGTTCACTTTCACAACAAACTTGATGTTTTTCATGGTTCCTTCCTGTTTCATCGATCTTGGCTAAAAACGATCTGGCTAAAACGACCTTGACCTTGATCGCCTTGGGCTTGGCGTCGGAAAGATCCCAAAGCGTATCGACAACGTCATGATTCAGATTTCTCCTCGGAGCAATCGAAGAGGAGCCAATTTTCAGATAGGCTAACTTAAGTTCAGAGGACCTGAAAGAGTAAGAAAGTAAGAAAAGGTGCTTGCTCAATATTGATGATAGGCTTCTGCCCTGCCATTGTCAAGCTTTTCACCCAGCCATGCCCGACAACGCCAACGCCGAAGCCGCCTGGAACTACCACGAAGCTACCAAGCATTCCTACACCAGCGTTCGCACCAACCCCCATTTCCTCGACTTTGACAACCAGCCCTTGCCGTTCAAGATCTACCCTGCGCTGGAGCCATCGCGCATGCCGGTGAAGGTGCGCCAAACCGGAGTGGCTGCCCTTTCCGCCATCGCCGGAAGCGTCCCCATCCCGACAAACGTCCAGACCGATACCGCTCCGGATTTAGAGTCTGTCGCCCAACTCCTGTACCTTTCCGCCGGCATCACCCGGCAGAGAAAATATTCCGGCGGCGAAATCTATTTTCGCGCGGCCGCCTGCACCGGAGCGCTCTACGAGGTCGAGCTCTATCTGGTTTGCTGCGACCTCGACGGCCTTCCGGCCGGTGTCTATCACTTTGCCCCTGCCGAGTTCGGCCTGCGCAGGCTGCGCGCCGGAGATTATCGCAGCGTCCTCGTCGAGGCCACCGGCGGCGAACCCGCCATCGCTCACGCGCCACTGACCATCGTCTGCACCTGCACCTACTGGCGCAATGCCTGGAAGTATCAGGCCCGCACCTACCGCCATTTCGGCTGGGACAACGGCACTCTGCTCGCCAACTTGCTGGCCGTCGCCACCGCTCAGGGTCTGCCGGCCAAGGTCGTGTGCGGCTTTGTGGACGCGACCGTGAACCGCCTGCTGGATGTTGATTCCGAACGCGAAGTGGCCTTCTCGCTGGTGCCCCTCGGCCACGGCTCCGGGCTTCCTTCGCAAACCGCTCCGTCTTCGCAAACCGCTCCGCCCGTGCTTGCAGATATCTCTCCGCTCGGATTCGAAACTGTTCCGCTCTCTCGGGACGAGATTGACTATCCGCTCATGCGCGAAATGCACGCCGCCTCTTCGCTCGATTCGGGCGACGAAGTTGCAGCGTGGCGCGGACTTACTCCGGAGCGCACAGAAGTCACGAATCTTCCGCCGCCCGCGGGACCTGTCGTTCCGCTCCAACCTCTATCCGACGCGGAAATGTCTCGCGACCCGATCGAGCAGGTCATCCTGCGCCGCGGTTCCAGCCGCCAGTTTGCGCGCACACCGATCAGCCTGCCGCAGCTTTGCACCATGCTCGACCGCGCGACCCGCGGAGTACCCGCTGACTTCCTCCTTTCGAACCTCGAGGCTCCGATCGGAACTCAACTCAACCACCTCTATCTGATTGTCAACGCCGTCGAGGGTCTCGATCCCGGAGCCTACGTCTTCCACCGCGACCGTGGAGTGCTCGAGTGTCTGAAGCACGGAACCTTTCGCAACCAGGCCGGCTACCTCGGACTAGAGCAGCAATTGCCTGCCGACGCCGCTGTGGACATTTTTTTCCTGGCGGACTTGCGGCCGATTTTCGATCGCTTTGGCAATCGCGGCTATCGTGCCGTGCAACTTGAAGCCGGCATCCTCGGCGGCAACCTGTATCTTGCGGCCTATGCCCAGCGCCTCGGCGCCACCGGCCTCACCTTCTACGACGACGACGTCACCCGCTTCTTCTCCCCACATGCCGAAGGCAAGGCAACAGCCTCAAACACAGAGCCTAGCGTCTGGCCATACTATCGCTTTACAGTAGTATCGTTTCACGTTAGCATAAAGGACAATGATCGCGAGTTTCCGGGACAAGGAAACAGAAGGGCTGTGGCGGTCGGGCAAGAGCCGCCGGCTCCCGGCTGATCTCGAACGAAGGGCGTTCAAGAAACTAGCCATTTTGAATGCGGCGATCGCGCTCGACAACTTAAACGTGCCGCCGGGAAATCGTCTGGAGGCACTTCGCGGAAACCGTGCCGGACAGCACAGCATCCGCGTGAACGATCAATTCCGCCTGTGTTTCGTATGGCGGGACGGAAATGCTTTCGAGGTAGAGATAGTGGATTACCACTAGGAACCGGAGTAACCATGGCCAGATCGAGAAAGGTTTTTGCGGTCCACCCGGGAGAAATCCTCAAGACCGAGTTCATGGAGCCGATGGGCGTGAGTGCTTATGAACTGGCAAAAGCACTCGGTTTCCCCGGCATCTATGAAGTCGTTCGCGGGGACCGGGCCATCAGCGCCGACACTGCCATTCGCTTGGGGAAGTATTTCGGTCTGCCTGCCCAGTTCTGGCTCAATCTTCAGAACGACTACGACCTGAGAATTGCGGAAGGCAGCGGAATCGGCAAAGGGATTAGACCGCGGAAGATTGCCTATGACGCCGAACTTACCCGTGCACGCTAGTATCGTGTCCCGTAACTTCGGGGCAGAAGTATGGGCTGTCATCCTGAGCGAAGCGAAGGACCTATGTAGTTGACCGCGCAAATGCATATGTCCTTCCCTTCGCTCAGGATGACAGTGTGGACTATGCCGCGAACTTCCGGGACGATGATCGCTCAGCGGGCAAGAGCATAGCTGGTCTACATCGCTCACTTTCGCCTGTTGGTTAAAGGAATTTCCCGGTTTCCGCAATGCAGGGGCCGACCTTTCGTGCAAAATGTGAGCAATGTTGCACAGAATAACGAGCCCCGGCGTGTCATCGTCAGCTTGGCGGAGATGCGCAAAAGGAGACCCTCCTCAAGAGCACTTCGGCCACATGCCCCATTAACGAAACCATCCGTGAATGGGGAGAAAGCACGAAGGGGGATCGCCGATGCAACCCGTTCTTCGTCAGTTCCGCGACCGTTTTCGTAGACGGCTCGCCCCGATCGCGGCTTCCGTCTCGAAGCTGTTTACGTCACTTACGCCACCCGCCCGCGGTTTCGCATCGCAAAGGATGTGCCCGTTTTGCGGGCTAATCACCTCGCGCTCGAAGACGTCTTGCTTGGAGTGCGGGAAGTCGCTCGCTCCAGCCACGGCAAGATAAAGATATGAAGGATGAGTTTTCGGGGACCCCTATTTTCAGGACGCTCCAATGCGCGAAGGAGGTCAATATGCTTTGGACAATTTTCGTTGTGCTCGCGATTCTGTGGCTTCTCGGTTTTACCCTCCACCTGGCCGGCGGTCTCATTCACTTGCTGCTGGTGGTTGCGCTGGTCGTACTGGTCATTAACCTGGTGAGCGGCCGGCGCGTGGCATAAGACCGTCTTTACCGTCAGCAGCCCCGTCAGTTTCAAGACGGACGCGTGCGCGTACCAGCGATGCTCAGCGCGATCCCGCCCACGATCAACACGACGCTGATGATGGGCGAAACACGCTCACTGTGACTCGTCTGAACGCCCAAGTTCGCATCCCCGATCTTAATCCCTTGCGTCTCGGTCTGGGGGATGGGCACGACCAGGGACGCGATGCCGAGCGCAACCAGGAGCAGGCCTGCATACAGCAGCACTTTCATATCAAGTCCTCGTTCTATAGGGAAGCTAGTCGTGCAGAACGACACTCAGCAGCGAGCTGTGAACCTGCAACCCGCCTTCCGGCCCACCGGAGTAATCGACAAAACCCAGTTTCCTGAACCGGTTCATGAAGAAGCTCACCCGCGAACGAGTCGTGCCGACCATCTCGGCCAAACTCTCCTGACTGATCTTCGGGACCACCGTCTCGGGCACGCCTTCCTTACCAAAATGAGCCAGCAGAAGAAGGACCCGGGCCAGCCGCTTTTCGCTGGAGTTAAACAACTGGTCCACCAGATCCTCTTCATAACGGACATTCCGCGCCAACAAATACGTCACGAACAAGTCGGAAAACGCGTGTTCGCGGTGCAGCGCATTCATCATCGCTTTCTTGTCGATCCGCAGAATTTCACAATCCGTCATGGCCACGGCAGATCCCATGCGCAGAGCCTGGCCTGCCAGCGCCCCTTCGCCAAAGAAGTTTCCGTCACCTAACATGCCGATGGTCGCTTCGCGGCCAGTCTTGGAGACGACCGTGAGCTTTATTTTGCCTTTTTGGATATAGAAGACCGCATCCGCCGCATCGCCCTGCGCGAAGATTGTTTGATTCCTGGTGACAGTCAGGTTCTTCCTGCCCTCGCCAATGGTCGCGAGGAAGGTGTTGGGATCGAACTCGCGGCTCTTCTTATTCGCCACTGCAAGGGTACCCATCGAAGCCAATTTTAGTACCAATAGGGCGGTTTGTCCCATAAATCGACGCCTCACCGCCCAGCTCCTTTTGGCTGCGGTCCCGGAACAAAGCTGCTACCTGGATGACGCCGAGGTCCGGCGATCGTCCCAGCGAGAAGCAGCCAGAGGTTGAGCGCGTTCTCCGGCTGCTACTCTTCCTCAGCCGCGAAGCGCCGGGCGGGATGCGGCTCTGTGCGGGGCAGTCCAGTGTTGAGCTCGCATTTCTCTCCCCGCTTAGCGCCACAAGTGGGGCAACGTACAAGCAAGGCTGGGTTCTTCCCGGCTTTCATGGCTACATGATGCAGGTTTGCCCGGAAATAAGTCTGGTCAATTGTGACCACTGCACTCACATCACAACCCAGCATTCTCGCGTGTTGTAGAACTCGTTTCCCATCAGTTTCCGCTGCCCAGGCAAGAATCACGGGTGTGAAATTTCGCATCCAACAACAGTATGGAAGAGAGGTTGTCAATTTTCGACGAGCAATACAGAGTTGTCGCCATTGAAGGTGACCGGCTCGTCATCCGGGGAATTCTCAGCGGAGGTGTGCTGACCATCGTCAACCCCGAGCCGGAGACTCCTCTTACGGACGAAGACTTTCCCGTTGGAAAATTGATCGCTCTAACCGACCCGTCCGCCGCGCCTCTCAACTAAGAGCGTCAACCCCTGCCGCCTTGGCCGAGGGAATTCTCATGCTGGAAAAGTTGGCAGCCCGGCAGGGATTCGAACCCCGATACGCAGCTCCAGAGGCTGCAGTCCTACCGTTGAACGACCGGGCTGTACCAGAATTCTAAATCATTTTAGGGTGACTGCAAACGCTGCGCTCGTCCAGTGCACGCAACTTACGAGACCCGAGTTAAAATCTCTGGCAGCAGTGCGAGGAGTTGCTATGCCCAGTTTTGCAGGAACTTTCACAGAATCTATCCCGGCCGAAACCGGCTATGCCGAGATAGCGCGCCGTTCACTCGAGGCCGAGCAGTGCGCTCTCATCGTCGTCGACTTGCAGGAGAAATTGCTGCCGCCGATCTGGGAAAAAGAACGTCTCGTGCGTAATGTGCAACTGCTGATTCGCCTCGCCGGAATCCTAAAGATCCCGGCGCTGGTGACGACACAATACGCCAAGGGCTTGGGCGACACCGTGCCCGACATCACATCCATGTTGCCGGACACTCAGCCCATCGATAAGCTCATGTTCTCCTGCTTCGGCAGCGATGTGTTCTGCTCTTTGCTGAAGCGCTTGCCCGGCCAGCGGACAACCGTACTGCTGAGCGGCATGGAAACCCACATCTGCGTGATGCAGACTGCGCTGGGCGCGCTCCGGGAGGGCTATCTGGTGCATGTGGCTTCGGATGCAGTCAGCTCCAGGACAGAATTAAATTGGCGGATCGGACTGGATCGCATGCGCGCCGCCGGCGCCATTCTTTCCTCAACCGAAATGATGATCTATGAACTGCTGCGATCGTCGGGCACGCCAGCGTTTCGCGAATTGCTTCCCTATCTGAAAGGCTGAGAGTCAGATTGGTCGATGGTCGTTAGTCGTTCGCGGGCTTGCCAACGACTAACGACCAACGACCAACGACCGCCCACCGACTGTCGCCGCCGACGCTACCCCGCCCCTTCCTCTTTCTGCTTCACCCGCACTACCGTGATCTTCGAAAACCCCTCCTCAAACGTCGGAGGCTTCAACTTGCCCGCCATCTTGCGCATCACATCTTCCGCGATCGCGCGCCCACGCCGCTGGTGGCGTTCCATGCAAACTTCCAGCGGGACGTCGAAGAACACTCCCTGCACATCGTAACCGTAATCCTTTGCCAGCTTGATCCAGCTACTGCGGTCGTGGGGTGTTAGGTTCGTCGCATCCACGTAGTTCATGGGACGGCGGGCAATCAGCCTCGCCTTCAGCATCGATCGCAAGTTGGAAAACACCAGATCCTGAAAGCGCTGCTCCTGCGCATCGTCGAAAAGAAGTTCGCGCAGCAGATCGCTCGAAAGCGGATGGATGCTGTGTCGCTTGAACCACGAACTCTTCCCCGATCCCGGCAACCCGATCGCCAGCTCCCGGCAACCACCGCTTCCGATGCGGATGCTTCTGCCGCGGACGCTCCTGCTGCAACCGCAGGTGTCGGCGTAGCCGCTACCGTCCTCGGACGAGATCCGCCACGACCTCCGCGACCGCGACGACGGCGCGGCGTTCGTGGTCTCGGTGCACCAGCCGCAGACGACGCGGCCGCTGGCGAGACGGACTCAGGCACTGACACCGGCTCAGGCTCCGGTCTCGACAGTCGGCGCGACTCAACGACCGAAGCAACGACTGGAGCCACAACCGGAGCGGAGACCGGAGCGGCGGCCGGGGCTGCAGCCGACGCGGCCGGCTCATTATCATAGAACCTTGGCTGCAAAGGCTCGGGTGCAGGTACGTTGCTTGCTTCCTTGGCGGGGCTGTCCCCGGGCTTCTTGCGGCGCTTCAAGCGCTCGCTCATCCATTTGCGCATATAGCTGCTTGTAGCACATCGGCGCATACCGGAGCAATCCGCTCCCGTGGCGGCTCGGGTACCCGGCGCAGATCGGGTCATCGGGTGATCGGGTCATCGGTTCATCTAAGTGCAAATGCCTTTAACTTTCGATAGCCCGATGACCCGATGGTCAGATGACCCGATTGATTACAATAGCTGCCAGGGACAAGGACAACGACAAATCCATGAATCCGACTCATCCCGCAACTCTCCCAATTGCCGCCGGACAACTCCCCGCCGTGCCGCTGACCCTCGAAGGCTACGCCACCCTTCACCAGATGATGCGCTTCCGCTGGACCGCGTGGCGCTCCACCGCAGAAAACGCCCGTCGCGAGATCGCTGCCGAAGCCGCGAAGCTGCTGGCCGAGATGGAAGCCGAGTCCACGGGAAAGTCCACGGGCGAGTCCACAGAAAGGTCCGGCGGCCAGTCCGCGCTCTTCTCGTTGCTTGGACACAAAGGCGACCTGATGCTGGTCCACTTCCGAGATACTTTCGACCAGCTCAATCAGGCCGAGCTGTATCTGGCAAGGCTTCGACTCAATGATTTCCTGGAACCCGCGACTTCATACTTATCGGTGATTGAGCTGGGCCTGTATGAGTCGTCGCTGAAGACCTACAAGGCGCTCGCCGACCGCGGCGTGGAACCGCACTCGGACGAATGGAAAAAGTCGATCCAGGAGACCATCGCGCGCCAGAAAGAAGCGATGAAGCCGCGCCTCTTCCCGCAGATGCCACCGAACCGCTACATCTGTTTTTATCCCATGGATCGCCGCCGCGGCGAAGACAAGAACTGGTACACGCTTCCCATGGAAGAGCGCCAGCGCCAGATGAATGAACACGGCCTCGTCGGACGCCGCTATGCCGGGGAAGTGAAACAGATCATCACCGGCTCCATCGGTTTCGACGACTGGGAGTGGGGCGTCGACCTCTTCGCCGACGATCCCCTGGTTTTCAAAAAGCTGATCTACGAGATGCGCTTCGACCACGTCAGCGCCGTCTATGCTCTCTTCGGAAGTTTCTACATAGGATTGCGCTGCCCGGCCAGCCGCCTGTACGACCTGCTGGAAGGAAACTTGCCGCAGCACTCGTAGCCCTTCAACCACTAAAGCCACGAGGGTCCACAAAAAACCAGGTTTCCTCTGTGTACCCCTGTGTACCTCTGTGTCCTCTGTGGTAAAGAACTTCTTGAACCAAGAGAGCACAGGGGTACACAGCAGGAAATCCGAACGATTCAACTTTTCCGGAATCGAAACTCGTGCCGTTTCATATCCACCCGCGCCCCGCGAAAAGTCACACCCTCCATCCGCAGCCGAAATCTCTGTTCAGCGGCATTTTCTCCGCACAACTTGATGGCGCCGCCCGACCCCACCACACGATGCCAGGGCAATCCCGGAACCTGTTGCAGGATTCGCACAACTTGCCGCGCCGCTCCGGCCCAGCCCGCAGCCTTGGCTAAAGCTCCGTAACTCGACACCGTTCCCGCCGGCAAAGCGCGAATGCAGCGCACGACGCGGGCGCGCTTATCGTCCACGGTGCTTCTTCCCGACTTGGACTTCTCAGACTTGGATTGAGATCGTCGTTTCACGTATGAACATCTGCCGAAAAATCATGCCAACTTGGATTCATCAATACAAATTTTTACACAACCCTGTAAAACCTGCGCTTACGATAAGTGCATCTCATGTTCTTGCCCACCACCAAAACTGCCTTTTTGGAGAATAATATGTTTCGCTTCTTGAAAGCCCTTCCCGTTACGTTAGCCCTTGCCGCCTTGAGCATCTTTGCCGCCAGTTGTGGCTCCGGTAGTCAATCGCAGATTCGCGTGGTCAATGCCATCCCCGACGTCCCCAACAACACGCCCTTAGATATTGATGTCAACGGAACCAAGGTTATTACCGCCTTGGCATTCCCCAATTTTCAGCCGTCTTCCGGTTATACGAAGGTAGCTTCCGGCAGTGTTACAATCGCGGCATTGGACACTGGTACGACCACCCAAGTCCTCAGTTCCACCGGAACCTTGAGCGGTTCGACCCAATACACGGTAGTTCTGGCCGGATTTAAAGCCAATCCCTCCGCCGTGCAAATAACCGACAACAACTCAGCGCCGACGTCGGGCAACATTGAATTCCGCATCATCCATGCGTCCCCCAGTGGGACCACCCCGGTGGATGTCTATATCGTCCCACCTGGCACGGACATCACCAATGTGACACCTCAAGTGGGGGGGGCGAACCCCCTTGCGTACACGCAGGCGAGCGTGTACGTTTCCGTTGCCTTTGCAGCCAACGGTTATGCTGTGATCGTTACTCCGAGCGGAAACAAAGTACCGATCGTGAACCAGAACTACACTCCGCCAACTGGATCCATTCGTACCCTGGTGCTCGTAGACAACGCGGGCGGTGGAAATGGAATGTCGACGCTTCCGGTGGAGTTGTCGGACCTCAATTAATCGCGGGCAGCCGCTTCGCCTCGCGCAAGCATCTCGCTATAAACTTTCACGCAGAACAGCCGGGGCCTCGACCGAGGCCCGAACCATCTAACCGGCTAGAGCCCAGCCCCGGAGGGGCGAACCAGCTTAGCCCAGCGCCTTCTTCAGCGCTGGGAAAACTGGAAGAAGTGATTCAAAGTCCCGGGAGGACGACCAGTTCTCACCCACATCTGGGCATCGAAAACCGACTTCACAACAACCACCTAAGCCGCATCTTTAAACGACTTCGCCGCCGCCTCTTCATCGTCGAACACTTCAAAAATCGTAAGCAGCTTGGTGAGCTGGAGCAGATCTCCTACGCGCTTGCTCAGGTTCGCCAGTTTCACCGCGCCGCCCGCGTTGCGGGCACTCGTGTAAAGCGAAACCAGCGTTCCCAGCCCGCCGCTATCGACGTAATTCACTTCGCGCAGATTCAGCACCACCTTCGGGCTCTCGGCCAGCAGTTTCTTGACCGTGTCGCGCAAGGTGGCCGATTCTTCCCCGAACACAACTCGACCGCTGCAATCCACCACCAGCACGCCCTCCACCGATCGAGTGCTCATTCGCAGTTGCATAAGCGCTTCTCCAATGTTCGCAGCAAAACTCAATGCATGAGCCTACCCTTCCCGACTCCGCCGCGCAAGCAGTCGAGCTGCGAGCCACGAGCCGCGAGCCGACCGGTTTTGCTCCAAGCTCGCAGCTCGTCGCTCGCAGCTCACGGCAAACCGCTCCCGCGCGAGCCTGTATAATCAATGACTCCGATGAGCTACCAGGTCCTGGCGCGCAAATACCGCCCGCAGAAATTCTCCGACGTCATCGGCCAGGAACACGTCACCCGCACCCTGCAAAATGCCATCGCGCAGGAGCGCATCGCGCACGGCTACATCTTCAGCGGCCATCGCGGAATCGGCAAGACGACGGTCGCACGCATCCTGGCCATGGCGCTGAACTGCCGCTCGGCGGAAAAGCCGGTGGCCGAGCCTTGCGGCGTATGCGATTCCTGCACCGAAATCCGCGCCGGCAATGCGGTCGACGTAATCGAAATTGACGCGGCCACCAATCGCGGCATCGACGAGATCCGCGAATTGCGCGAGGCCGCACGCTACCGTCCGGCGCGCGATCGCTTCAAAATCTACATTCTCGACGAGGCCCACCAGATCACCGACGCGGCCTTCAATGCTCTGCTCAAAACGCTCGAGGAGCCTCCCAGCCACGTCATCTTTATGATGGCCACTACGCAGCCCGAGGATATCCCGCAGACCATCCGCTCGCGCTGCCAGCACTTCAGTTATCGCGCCATGAAGTTCGACGACATCATGGGTCAACTCCGCGACATCGTGGCGAAAGAAAATATCCCCGCCGACGAGGACGCTCTAGCCCTGCTCGCCGAAGCGGGCGACGGCTCGATGCGCGACGCGCTCTCCATCCTCGACCAGGCCATCGCCTCCACCTCCGGCCAGCTGACGCTCGATTCCGTTCGCAGCCTGATCGGTTCCGCTCCGGCAGCGGCGCTCGAAACCGTAATGCAGGCGGTCGCGGAAAGCTCGAGCGAGAAAATCCTGCTGCTGGTTGATGAACTGATCGGCGAAGGCCACAGCCCCACGCATTTCGCGCGCCAGTTGGTGCGCTTCCTGCGGAACGTCACCATGGCGAAGATCGCGGGCAAGGACTCAGGGCTGCTGCAAGTTTCCTCCGACGAGCGCGCCCGCGTCAGTCGTATCGCCGATCTGTTCACCGAAGAAGACCTGACGCGGCATTTGCAGATCATGTTGCGCACCCACGGAGAACTAGGCTACCGCCAGGAACAGCGCTTCCATCTTGAACTGGGACTGCTGAAAATGGCGCACGCGCAGCGTCTGCTGCCCATCGAGCAACTGCTGAGCGACGCGGCGGCGTCCGCTTCTGGACCAACCCGCACCGCACCCCGGCCGATTCTCGCTTCGTCCACTGAAGCCCGGCGCACCGAGCCCCCCGCATTGGCGCGATCGAGTTCGGTATCGCCGTTCGCAGCCGACTCCGCGCGCAAAGGAAATCCCAAAGCGGAGTCGTCCAGCGCAACCGGCACAACTAGCGCCAACGTTGTCATCATGGGATCGGCCGCGCCCGCCGTTGCAGAACTGTCGCCAGAACCCGATCCGCAGCCCGCCGAGCGTGCTGATGCGAGGGCCGGGGCAAAGCGAGAGATCAACGCCGAATCTCTGCGCGACACCGTTCTTAACGCGCTGGGCAATCAGCAAATGCTCGTTTCGATTTTAGAAAATGCGGATTGGAGCCTAAACGCAAATGTGCTGATCGCAAAAGTGGCGGCTTCGAGCACGATGACAGAAATGTCATTCACCGCCGACGCGCGCCGCATCGCCAGCGCCGCCGCCAGCGGCCTGGCTGCAAGTCGAGCCCGGCGGCACAACGCAGGCGATATCGCCGGTACGCCGGGCGGCGACATTAAACGGAAGTGCGCGCAGCCGAGCCGAACAAGACCCGATTGTGCAAAGAATGCAAGAAAAATTCGGCGCCGAAATCCGCACCGTGATCGACTATCGGGAAAAAGGGTGAAGTCATTGTGTAATTTGGTAATCGGGTAATTGTGTAATTTGAAACCCCATCGGCCGAGGGTTTGAAATTACCAAATTACAGATTACGAAATTACAAAATTTCTCTATGTCCGGATTCAACCTGCAAGACCTAATGTCGCAAGCCAAGCAGCAGTACGAGACGCTGCAGAAAAAAATGGAGCAGACCGTGGTCGAGGCCTCGGCCGGCGGCGGCACCGTCACCGTCAAAATGGATGGCCGCAAGCAAGTGCTCGCCATCAAGATCGATCCAGAGGCGGTAAAAGCCGGCGATGTCGAGATGCTCCAGGATCTAGTAATGGCCGCGATCAATGAGGCCGGACGCAAAGTGGATCAGGCAATGCAATCGAGCCTTGGTGGAATGCTAGGCGGACTCGGGGGCATTTTGTAATTTGGTAATTTTGTAGTTTCGTAATTTAAACCCCGACGGTTTTCAAATTACCAAATTACCGGATCACAAAATTACAAAATGTCTCGTTTTGCCGAACCCATGACCCGGCTCATCGACGAACTAAAAAAGCTGCCGGGAATCGGCAGCAAGAGCGCGCAGCGCCTCGCCTTTCATATCCTCCGATCGAGCGCAGATGACGCCGAAGCTCTCGCCTCCGCCGTTCGCGATGTCAAGGTCAAACTGCGTCTCTGCACGATCTGCAACAACATCACCGACGTCGATCCGTGCGTTTACTGCAGCAGTCCTACCCGCAATCAAAAACTCGTCTGCGTGGTGGAGGAGCCGACCAACATCGCCGCCGTCGAAAAGACGCGCCATTTTAACGGCGTCTACCACGTGCTCCACGGCTCGATTTCACCATTGCACGGTGT
>WNFF01003624.1_pt1 | contig 14361 bp, 16 predicted proteins | sample 5400441 | NCBI WGS metagenome assembly WNFF01 (sample SAMN13153345, study PRJNA577476) | soil metagenome | isolation source: 120 cm saprolite under Douglas fir tree site 2 hole 3 replicate 1 | place: USA:California | collected 2015-04-18 | reverse complement strand
AACCCTGGTCGCTGCGCCCCTCGGTCATACCGCTCTTTCCTATGCTCCGCCAAACCCAGGCTGCGCCGGCCGCTCGGCCAGGAAGGCGTCGAGCGCCGCCAGCAGATCGCCCTGGCCGGGCCTCGACGCCACGCGCACCGTCCGCCAGGAGAGCGCCGCGAGCGCCGCCGCGACGGCCGGGCTGAGGGCGAGCGCCGCCATGGCGCCGCAGGCATCCCCGACCCCGGCGGCCGCGGCAAGCCTAACAAAGGTGGTCGCCGTCCGGGGAGAGAAAAAAAGCGCCATGGCGGCCTCGCCGCGGCGCATCGCCGCGGCCGTGTCGCGATCGAGCGCTGCCGCCGGGACGGCCTCGTAGAGGATCGCACGATGAACGGTGAAGCCGAGCGCGGCCAGCTTTCCCGCGAGATCGCCGGCAACCGTCGTTCCCGCGGCATGGACCAGCGCGCCCCCTTGCGGCGCCAGATGCGCGGCGACCAGCGCCACCAGATCGTCGACGTCGCCGCCGGCGCTGGTCACCGTGCGGAAGCCGGCGATGCGCGCCGCGGCGGCCGAGGCGCCGCCGACCGCCAGCACCGGCAGCTCGCGCCGCGGCGACGCGGCGGCAAAGGCGCGCACGCCATTGGCGCTGGTGAACAGCACCGCCTGCGCGCCGGTCAGGCGCTCGGCCAGATGCCGCGCCGCATGGGCTACCGGCAGGATGGTCAGCATGGGCGCCAGCAGCGCCTCGACGCCCCGCTCGGCCAGCGCGCGCACCAGCGCCGCCGCATCGTCGCGCGGTCGGGTAACGATCGCCTTCATGCCGGGTCCATAGCGGCTTCTCCCCGGTTTCACACCGGCTTCTCATCGGCCAGCGGCAGATCGAAAAAGCCGGGACTGGCGCGCCGCCGCAGCTCGGCGCCGGCATCGGCCCCGAGCGCCGCGGCCTCCGCCGCCGCGCCGCGCCGCGCCGCCGTCAGGCACTCGCTGCCGTCGGGGCGGATGATCAGGGCGCGCAGCTCGAGCACGCCGCCCGCGCCAAGCTCGGCCAGCGCCGCCATCGGCGTCCGGCACGAGCCCTCGAGCGCCGCCATCAGCGCGCGCTCGGCGGTGACGCAGGCCGCGGTCGGCCGGTCGTCGATCGCGTCGAGATAGCGCCGGATACGCGCGTCGTCGATGCGGCTCTCGATGCCGATGGCGCCTTGCGCCACCGCCGGCAGGATCTCCTCGCTCGGCATGATCCGCGTGATGCGGTCGGCGAGGCCCAAGCGCTTCACGCCGGCGACGGCGAGCAAGGTCGCGTCGACGACGCCCGCCGCCAGCTTCGTCAGGCGCGTGTCGACATTGCCGCGCAGCGGCACGATGCGCAAATCGGGGCGCGCATGCAGCACCTGCGCGCGCCGGCGCGGCGAGGACGTGCCGACCACGGCGCCCGGTGGCAGCGCCGCGAGGTTCTCGGCCTTCGGGGAAAAGAAAGCGTCGCGCGGATCCTCGCGCGGGAGATGGCAGACCAGGGCCAGTCCTTCCGGCAGCAGGCTCGGCAGGTCCTTGGCGGAATGCACGGCGCAGTCGATGGATCCTGCGAGCAGCGCTTCCTCGAGCTCCTTGGTGAAGAGGCCCTTGCCGCCGAGCGCGGCGAGCGCGCGGTCGCCGAGCCGGTCGCCGGTGGTCCTGATCGCCACCGTCTCGATCGCGCCGGGCGCGGCCAGCTCGGCATGGGCTTGCGCCAGCCGCGCGCGAAGCTCGGCCGCCTGGGCGAGGGCCAAGTGACATGCCCTTTCTTTAGGCGCTGGCGGCGCGCAAGGGAAGCCTCGGGCCGCGCCCGCTTGCGTTGCCGCGGCAGACAGTAGCGACCGCGCCGACAGATGCCATTGCCCGCTGAGATTGGCTTTGTTTGGTAATTTTAATGTTTGCCGTGGTGCCGGCGCAGTCCGGCGTCTCACCATCGCTGCACCTTCGCTGACCTGACCCGCTTCCCCGATGCACGCTAATTGCGTACACTGATATATGGCGCGCGGTCTCGCCTAGTCAAGCGATCAGCCCCGATCCGGGCGTCGACCGCCCGCCTGCTTGCGAGCAGGGAGATGACTGGCGGCTCATGCCTTTACACCGGCGCCGACGGCCGGCGCGGCGTCGGGATCGAGTGGCCAGCGTGGGCGAGGGGCGAAGTCGGGCCCGTCGCTGAGGCCGAGGCGCAGCCGCTCGAGGCCCGCCCAGGCGATCATCGCGCCATTGTCGGTGCAGAGCGCCGGCGGCGGCGCGATGAAATCGAGGCCATGGCGCTGCGCGAGATCGGCGAGCCGGCGGCGCAGCGCGACGTTGGCGGCGACGCCGCCGGCGACGACGAGGCTGCTGCCGGCGGGATGGCGAGCACGGAACAGCGCCACGGCATTGGCGGTCCGGTCGATCAGGCTGTCGCCGATCGCCGCCTGCAGCGCCGCCGCGAGGTCGGCCACATCCCGCGGCGCGAGCCGGCCGTCACCCGCCGCGCGCTCCGCAACTGCCTGGCGCAGCGCGGTCTTGAGCCCGGAGAAGGAGAAATCGCAGCCGGGCCGGCCCTTCATCGGTCGTGGCAGGACGATGCGCGTGGCATCGCCTTGAGCGGCGGCGCGCTCGATCGCTGGACCGCCTGGGTAGTCGAGGCCGAGCAACTTCGCGCCTTTGTCGAAGCATTCGCCGGCGGCGTCGTCGATGGTGGTGCCGAGCCGGCGGTAGCGGCCGATGCCCTCGACGATGAGGAGCTGACAATGGCCGCCGGAGGCCAGCAGCAGCAGATAGGGAAAGTCAGTGTCGGCGACGAGGCGCACGGTGAGCGCGTGGCCTTCGAGGTGGTTGACGGCAATGAAGGGTAGCCGCCGCGCCAGCGCGATCGCCTTGGCTTCGGTTACGCCGACGATGACGCCGCCGATCAGGCCGGGGCCGCCGGTGGCGGCGACGCCGTCGAGATCGGCGAAGGAGATGCCGGCCGCCTCCAGCGCGCGGGCGATGAGGCCGTCGAGATGGTCGAGATGGGCGCGCGCCGCGATCTCCGGCACGACGCCGCCGTGCGGCTGATGCTCGGCGAGCTGCGACAGCACGAGGTTGGCACGGATGCGCTCCCCCTCGTCGCTCACCACGGCCGCCGCGGTCTCGTCGCAACTCGTCTCGATGCCCAGCACCAGCATGGCGGGGACAGTAGCGGCCAACCCCTGGGCGCGGCAATGAAGCGGCCGGCACGCCCGCGCCGGCCGCTCGATCCCGACGCCACGCCCGCCAGCGCGCCGGCGTGAAGGCGTGAGCCTTGTGACGGGAAGCGCGCCGCGATAGCCTCGTCGCAGCACAGATGTCCCAGGCCACGAACGCAGAACCTTTTCGAGGGGAGCCGCGCCGCCGCCGTCCCTGGCTGGCCGCGCTGATGTCGCTGCTCTGGTTGGGCGTCGGTCAGCTCTACAACGGCGAAGCGCGCAAGGCGCTCGCGTTTTTCGCGGTCTGGGCGGCTCTCTTATGCGCCGTCGTTGTGCTCACCATCGCTGCGACGCCGGGGCCGGTTACGATCGTCGTCTTGTATTTTCTGGCGGCGCTGGTGGTCGCGCTCGCGATCTACGCCGCGGTGGACGCGTTCCGCCAAGCGCGGCGGCTGCGCGCCGTCGTGCTCAAGCGCTACCAACGCGCCTGGTTATATGCGCTATCGGCTGTTGCGGTCCTACTCTTCTCCAATGCCGCGCGACTCAGCGCCTGGCGACCGTTCTCCGTTCCAAGCGCGTCGATGGTGCCTACCGTCGAGCCGGGCGAGTACATCATGACGAAACGGTATGCGCGGGCCGAGGCGCCGCAGCGCGGCGATCTCGCCATTTTCCATTTTCCGCCGGATCGCAGCATCGAATATTTCAAACGCATCATCGGTCTGCCCGGCGACCGCGTGCAGCTTCGCGGCGGCGTGGTCTACCTCAACGGCGCGCCGTTTGCCCGCGAGCGGGTCGCGGGCGCGTTCCGGTCCGAGTGGGTCGGAAATCCCGCGATCCGGTACATCGAGAGCATGCCGGATGGGCGGCACTATCGTATTGCCAAGATGGGGGACAGCGGCTGGCGCAACGACACGAATGAATTCGTCGTGCCGCCGGATCGCTATTTCGTGCTCGGGGACAATCGCGACAACTCCGTCGACAGCCGCGATCGCGAAATCGGTTTCATCCCGCGCGACGATATCATCGATCGCGCCTATGTCATCTATTGGTCGGCCGACCGCAGCCGGATCGCCGCTGCGCTCGAGTGAGCGGTAGCCTTTGGCCGCGCCCTTCGCTAGCATCGCAACGAAAAACTGCGCGCGTTCAAGGGGAGGAACCATGAAAAATACCGCATTGAGACGGCTCGCCGGCGTCGCCGTCATCGCCACCGTGTCCAGCGTCGCTTCGGCGCAGCAACCGCCGGCCGCGCCCGCGCCGGTGCCGGAGCAGATGCCGTTCGACATTCCCTACGGCACGCCGGTCGGCCTGGAGCAGGCGAAGCAGCTCGCTGCTGCCGCGCAGGCCGAGGCGAAGAAGCACAATTGGAAGATGGCGATCGCGGTCGTCGGCCCGAGCGGCGACCTCGTCTATTTCGAGAAGATGGACGGCACGCAGAACGCCTCGGTGGCGATCGCGCAGGGCAAGGCCCGCGCTTCCGCCACCTTCCGCCGCGCCACCAAGGTGTTCCAGGACAACATCGATGGCGGCCACCCGTACCTCCTGTCGCTGCAGGGTGTGGTCGGCTCCGAGGGCGGCATCCCGTTGGTCGAGGGTGGCAAGATGATCGGCGCGATCGGCTGCAGCGGCGGCACCAGCGCCCAAGACGGCGTCGCCTGCAAGGCGGGCGCCGATCTGGTGAAGTAGCGCGGGCCCGCTCTCTGGCGCGCGCTCCGCGCCGCCGCTAACCTTCGCTCGATCTTGGTGAGGCGAGGGGCAAGCGCCATGGACAGCAGCGCCGCGATCGAGCGCATCGGCATCGTCGGCGGCGGGGCGTGGGGCACGGCGCTGGCGCTGACCGCGCGCCGCGCCGGGCGTACGGTGGTGCTGTGGGCGCGCGAGGCCGACGTGGTGGCGGCGATCAACCGCGACCACGTCAATCCACTGTTCCTGCCGGACGTGCCGCTCGATCCGGCCATCCGCGCCACCCAGGAGCTGGGCGAAGCCGCGGCAGCGGATGCGCTGCTGCTGGTGGTGCCGGCGCAGCATTTGCGCGCGCTGGCGACGGCGTTTGCGCCGCACCTCCCCAAGGGCATGCCGGTGGTGATCTGCACCAAGGGCATCGAGGAGAAGAGCGGCGCGTTGATGAGCGAGATCGCCGCGGCGAGCCTGCCTGACGCGGCCGTCGCCGTCCTCTCCGGTCCAACTTTTGCCGGCGAAGTGGCGAATGGCCTGCCGACGGCGGTCACCCTGGCCACGACGGACGCGGCGCTGGGCCAGCGCCTCATCGCCGCGCTGGGCACGCGCAGCTTTCGTCCTTACCTGTCCGACGACACGGCGGGCGCGGAGGTCGGCGGCGCGGTCAAGAACGTGCTGGCGATCGCCTGCGGCATCGTGACTGGCCGCAAGCTCGGCGACAATGCGCGCGCCGCGCTGATCACCCGGGGCCTTGCCGAGATGGTGCGCCTCGCGCTCGCCAAGGGCGGGCGGGCGGAGACGCTGATGGGCCTGTCGGGGCTGGGCGACCTGGTGCTCACCTGCACCGGCTTGCAGTCGCGCAATCATTCGCTGGGCGTGGCGCTGGGCGAGGGTCGGGCGCTCGGCGACATCCTCGCCGAGCGGCGCTCGGTGGCGGAGGGCGTCACGTCGGCGGCAGCGGCGGCGGCGCTGGCGCGGCGGCTCGGCGTCGACATGCCCATCACCGCCGCGGTGGAAGCGATCCTCCATCACGGCGCCGCCGTCGATCAGGCGATCGCGGCGCTGCTGGCACGGCCATTCAAGAGCGAAGCGGCGGACTCGCCTGGCGCTTGACGCCGCATGCTGTATCTTATATAGATACAGTATGGCACGTGCGACGCGGTTTTCGGTGGCGGTGCATGCGCTGGCGCTGATCGATCATTTCGACGGCAAGCGTTTGACATCGGAAAGCATCGCCGACAGCGTCGGCACGAATGCGAGCTTCGTTCGGCGCCTGCTGTCGATGCTGGCGCGCGCCGAGCTCGTTGAATCCTCGGCCGGAATTGCCGGCGCACGGCTGGCGCGGCCGGCGGGAAAGATCACGCTGCTCGACATCTATCGTGCCGTCGACATGGAAGACGAGCATCGTCTGGCGATCCACGACGACCCGAACCCTCGCTGCACCGTCGGGCGCTACATCGGGGGCGCGCTCGACGTCATGATCGCCCCGGCCGAGCAGGCCTTCGAGAGCCAGCTCGGGCGCCGTACTCTCGCAGATGTGACTCGACTTATCGCGGCGAAAGCGAAATAGTCACGAAGGTGTACCTGCCACGGATACAAACAGAAACATAGACGCAAAAGGAGGTCACATGGTCAAACTGTATTTCTCTCCAGGCGCCTGCTCCCTCTCGCCGCACATCGTGTTGCGCGAGGCGGGGCTGGCCTTCGACCTGGAGCAGGTCGATCTGCAGACCAAGAAGCTCAAATCGGGCGGCGATTTCCTCGAGATCAATCCCAAGGGGCAGGTGCCGGTGCTGAAGCTCGACAACGGCGAGATCCTTACCGAGGGCCCGGCGATCGTGCAGTACATCGCCGATCAGAAGCCGGAGACCGGGCTCGCGCCCAAGGCGGGCACAATGCCGCGCTACCGTCTGCAGGAGTGGCTCAACTTCGTCACCTCCGAGCTCCATAAGGTGTTCGCCCCGCTGTTCCGGCCCAACACGCCCGAGGAGTTCGTGAAGATCACCAAGGAGAACCTGGCGAATAAGTTCAATTTCCTCGACAAGGAACTGGGGAAGCGGCCGTACCTGATGGGTGACAAGTTCACCGTGCCTGACGCCTACGCGTTCACCGTCGTTGGCTGGTCGAAATACAAGGACATCGACCTGTCGCGCTGGCCCAACCTCAAGGCCTACATGGACCGGGTCGCCGCGCGGCCCAAGGTGCAGGAGGCCATGAAAGCCGAGGGCCTTACCAAGTGATAGTGCCGCCGGAGCCGGCGCGTCCAATGCGCGCGCCGGCTCCGGCGTTGAGGTGCGCCGTGTCGATGGTCGATCAATCATGCGCCGGCTCGCCGTTTCATCCGGGCGAGCGCGCCATCCAGCAACGGCTCGGCCTGCGCGACAAGATGGAAGCGGTCGGGCGGCGCGTGCTGCGCGATTTCATGCCCGACCAGCATCGCGAGTTCTTCGCGGCGCTGCCGTTTCTCGTGCTCGGCACCGTCGATGATGCGGGCTGGCCCTCGGCCTCGATCGTCGCAGGCGCGCCGGGCTTCGCCAGCACACCCGATGCGACCACGTTGCGCATCCGGGCGCGACCGCCCGCCGGCGATGCGGCCGCCGCCAATCTCCGGCCGGGTCGTGACGTCGGCATCGTCGGCATCGACTTCGCGACCCGCCGGCGCAACCGCGCCAACGGCGTGGTCAAATCCGTCGACGAAAGCGGATTCGACATCCGAGTGATGCAATCCTTCGGCAATTGCCCGAAATACATCCAAGCGCGCGATTGGCGCGCGGCGACGCATGACGAGCAGGGGGCGCTCCAAATCGAGGAGGGGCAAGCGCTCGGCGCAGCCGAACGCGCCATGATCGCCGCCGCCGACACCTTCTTCATCGCTAGTGCGCTGGGCCGCAGCGATGAATCGGGCCATGGCGTCGATGCGTCGCATCGCGGCGGATTGCCGGGCTTCGTGCGCGGCGATGACGAGCACACGCTGACCGTGCCTGATTTCAGCGGCAATTTCTATTTCAACACGCTCGGCAACCTGCTGCTCAATCCGCGCTGCGGGCTGCTCTTCCTCGATTTCGCGGCCGGCGCCACGCTGCAGGTTGCGGCCGAGGCCGAGATCGTCTGGGATGGGCCGGAGGTCGCCGCGGCCGCCGGCGCGCAGCGGCTGGTCCGCTTCCATGTGACGCATTGGCGGCGCGCCGAAAACGCGGTGCCGCTGCGCTGGCGCTTCCGCGGCTACTCGCCCTTCCTGGCGCCGTCGCGCACCTAAGCGCCGCCGACGCGCTCGACGATCACGCCGCTCCCGGCGCAGACGACGCATTCGCCGCCGTCGAGGCGGCCGGTGCCGTGACAGTCCGAGCAGATCGTCGCGGGGTTCGGCGAAGGCTTCTCGGCCATGAGGGTGCGTCCGACCTTGCTCAATCGACGCCTCCCGCCTCGCTCGACTCGCTCGCGTCCTCCGTCTCTTCGGGCGACCGGTCCTTGCTCGGAACCTGGGGCCCGTCATCGTCGAAGATGTCGCCGTCGGCGGGCGCGCGTGCGGTTGCCGTCAAGCGAGTGGGCAGACTTTCGCTTGGACAAGCGGGTGCGACCGAATGACCACCATATCTTGCGAAATCCGCTACGCCATAGGCAACTCATAGTGACAGGCGTCCGCTTTGCCGGTATCGTCGCAAGCGTCGATGTCGTTACTCCTTGGGTTCACGCCTGTGCTGCCCTGGCCCGATCCCGGCCCCCTTCCGGGTCATCTCACGGCATCGCGCCTGAAAAACGCCTCCCGCCCCGCGCGGAGGCGTTTTGCGTTCCCGTACCTTCGTTTGTTCAGCTCGCAAAGGATTTCGGCATGGCCAAACGCTCGACTCGCGAAGCTCCCGCACACGCACCCGGCGGCGCCGTGGCGCCGCTGTTCGGGCCGAACTGGCATCCGCTGGCGGTGGAGCGCGAGTCGACGCGCGAGCAGAGCTATCTGCGCAAGGTGCGGCCGCAAAGCGACGGACAGCGCGCGCTCATGGCGGCGATCGAGCGCCACGCACTGACGCTGGCGCTCGGCCCGGCCGGCACCGGCAAGACCTATCTCGCCATCACCGCCGCGGTCGAGGCGCTCGAGGGCGGCAAGGTCGGCCGTATCGTGCTCACGCGCCCGGCGATCGAGGCTGGCGAGAGCCTGGGCTTCCTGCCCGGCGACCTGCATGAGAAGCTGGCGCCCTATCTGCGACCGCTTTATGACGCGCTCAACGAGCGCATCGGCGGCAAGCGACTGCGCCAGCTCATGACCGAGGGCGCGATCGAGATCGCTCCTGTGGCGTATATGCGCGGCCGCACGCTCAACAACGCGTTCGTCGTCATCGACGAGGCGCAGAACTGCACCTACGGCCAGATCAAGATGCTGCTGACGCGGCTGGGCTGGCATTCGACCATGATCCTCACCGGCGACCCTGACCAGAGCGACCTGCTCGACGGCCTCTCCGGCCTGTCCGACGTCGCGCGCCGCCTCGAGGCGGTGCCGGAGATCGCCGTCATTCGACTCAGCGATCGCGACATCGTGCGCCATCCGCTGGTCGCCGGCATGCTGACGGTCCTCTAGGCACAGGTCCGATGCCCGGCGCCGTCGCCATCCGCCACGTCGCGTTCGAGGATCTCGGCACCTTCGCCGCGCTGCTCGAGCGTCGCGGCTGGACGATCTCCTATCGCGATGCTGCGGTCGACGACCTCGCCGCTGCCGAGGTGGCGGCGGCGGATCTCCTGGTCGTGCTGGGCGGGCCGATCGGCGCCTATGAGGAGGAGCTCTACCCCTTCCTCATGGACGAGCTGCGCGTCATCGAGCATCGTCTCGCCGGCGGCCGGCCGGTGCTCGGCATCTGCCTCGGCAGCCAGCTCATGGCGCGCGCGCTGGGTGCGCGTGTCTACCCCGGCACGGGCAAGGAGATCGGCTGGGCGCCGCTGCAGCTCACCGAGGTCGGGCGCGGATCCTGCCTGGCGCCACTCGGCGACGGCACGCCGGTGCTGCATTGGCATGGCGACACTTTCGATCTGCCGAAAGGCGCGGGCCTGCTCGCCTCGACGCCACGCTACAAGAACCAGGCCTTCGCCTGGGAACGCCACGGACTTGCCCTGCAATGCCATCTCGAGGCGGCCGCGGCCGGGCTCGAGCGCTGGTATATTGGCCATGCCTGCGAAGTCGCCGCAACTCCCGGCCTTTCCGTGCCGGTGCTGCGTGCCGAGGCCCGGCATTGGGCGCCGCTGCTTGCACCGCGCAGCGCGCAATGCCTTGAGGCCTGGCTTGAGGAGTTGCCGCCGCGCTGACGGCAAGAGCCGATGCCGGGCCTGCGGAGGCCGACGCCAGAGCGGGAATCGGATTGCCGCGGGAGGGCCGGCAAAATATAAGATGTCAAGCAATTGCCGGAACGTTCGAAAGGCTGCATGCCCATTGCCGGGTCGATCTCGCTGCTGCGGCCGCCCGTCCGCGGCCGGCTGAAACAGATCGCGCGCCGGATCAGCGGGGCCGCGGCGGGGCTCCAATGCCTGGCGGCCACCGCGCTGGCGCTGGCGCTGGCGCTCGTCGCCATCGCCAGCCGCGGCGCGCGGGCGGACGGCGTTCCGGCGCCCGCTGCGGGCGCCACCGTCATCCTGACGCATTATGAGTCGTTCGTGCTGTCGAATTGCACCCCTTGCGTCAGGGAAACCTACCCGATCGCCACCATTCCCGTCGCGGCGACGAAGGCGCCCGATTTTCCGCGCAGCGCGGGCATGCCCGCCACGACGACGCGGGCGGGCGAGGTCGCCTTCGAGTTGCTGCGCGCCTATCCTTTGGGGCGGATGAATCAGCAGCATTTGGCGATGCGCGTCGCTTTGTCGGTGACGGCCGGGCTGCAAGGCCAGACCTATTCGCTGGGGATGGCGCTGGTGGACGAGGCCGACGTTCCCGAGCTCGCCGGAACGATCGCCGACATGGCCGGCGCAGCTGGTCCTGCCGCTGCGCGCTCGGCGGCGGAGGTCAGCGATCTCGAATTTCACGGCGATACCATGCGCATCGGCGTCATCCGGATTCGCGATGACTCGGTGGTTTACATCCAGGCGTGGTCCTCGAGCGATCTGCCACGTCTGGCCTTGAAGCAAGTCTGGGAGGTGCCGAGCTTGTACCTTCCGGTGAGCGACCTCTCCGCGCTGCGCCACGCCGTCGAGCAGGTCAACAGCAAGATCCGACAGATGCGCGCCCCGTGACGAAGGATCGCCGAGGGCCTTCGTGAGCCTGCAGCAGCGAATCGCGACATGTGTCGCCGCGCCGTTGATGACCCTGTGTCTCATCGGTGCGCAAGCCGTCGCGCAATCGCTGTCGATCGACCTTGTCATCAGCAACGGAGAGCTGCCGCAGAACCAGCGGCTGATCGCGATCTCGCAAGGTGACGAGCTGACGCTGCACCTCACCAGCGACAAGCCGGTCGAGGTTCATTTGCACGGCTATGACCTCGAGGAGAAGCTAGCGCCGGGCGCGACCGCCTCGCTGCGTTTCACCGCGCGGGCCGCCGGCCGCTTCCCGATCGAGGTGCACGGCGACCGCCGCGGCGACGAGAAGGTGATCGGCTATCTCGAGGTCCGGCCGCGGTGAGGCTCGCGCCGCTGGGCGTCACGGGCCTGCATCTGCTCGCTCGCTGCACCGTCGGCGTTGTGTTGATGGCGATCGCCGCCGGTACCGCTGGTGCGCATGGCTTCGGCCAGCGATACGACCTCCCCGTGCCGCTCGGGCTTTGGATCGCGGGAGCCGCGGCTGCCGTCGCGTTCTCCTTCGTCGCCATCGGCCTCTTCATGCGATGGCGGCCGAGCGGCGCGCGCTATCCACGCCTCAACCTGCTGCGATGGCCGATCGCGCGCCTTGTCGCTGCTCGGCGCGCGCGCCTCGTGGCGCAAATCCTGTCGCTGACCTTGCTGCTCGTCGTCGTCGCCGCCGGACTTTTCGGCGACCAGACGCCGACGCGAAACCTGGCGCCGACCGCGATTTGGATCGTGTGGTGGGTGGGGTTCGCCTACCTATCGGCGCTGGTCGGCAACGTATGGGCGGTCATCAATCCTTGGGCCGCGGCATTCGCATGGGTCGAGGCGGCCGCGCGGCGCTCCCCTGGCGCACCGCGGCCGACGCTCGACCTGCGCTGGCCGGCGCGCCTGGGCGCGTGGCCGGCCATCGCGCTTTTCGCCGCTTTCGCGTGGACCGAGCTGGTCTTCACCGGCCGCGCGATCCCCGCCCAGCTCGCTCTCCTGGTCATCGGCTATTCCTTCGTGACCTGGGCGGCAATGTTCCTGGTCGGGCGGACGGTGTGGCTGCAAAACGGCGATCCCTTCGCTGTGGCATTCGGCATCCTTGCCCGGTTCGCGCCGACCGAGATACGCACCGGCGCGCGGGTGTGCCAGCGCCCCGGCGGCGAATTGGGCGATGGCGGCGAGAACTGCATGAACTGCAGCGACTGCTTCGATCGCGCGTCCCCGGGCGAGCGCGAATGGAACCTGCGGCCCTTCGGCGTCGGCTTGCTGCGGACAAGCGAGATCACGCCGTCGATGGTCGTCTTCGTGCTGCTGATGCTTTCCACCGTCACCTTCGACGGTTTCACCGCGACCCCGCTTTGGGCGTCATTCGAGAACGCGCTCTACAACGAGCTGTCGGGCCCCGGCGCCACGCGCCTCGCCGTCATCGGCACGGTCGGGCTGGCACTGTTCGCCGTCGCCTTCATCCTCGTCTACCGCTTCTTTGCCTGGTGGATGGCGGTCGCGGCCGGCGGCGAGCTCGCCGCTGCGACCACGGCGCGCCTGTTCGTGCTGTCGCTGGTGCCGATCGCCATCGCCTACCATCTAGCGCACGACCTCACCTACCTGCTGATCCAGGGCCAGCTGATCATCCGCCTGGGTTCGGATCCGTTCGGTTTCGGCTGGAACCTCCTGGGCACGGCGCATTACCGACCTGACATTGGCATCGTCGATGCGCGTTTTGCGTGGTACCTGGCGGTGATCGCCATCGTGCTCGGCCATGTCGTCGCCGTCGCCGTCGGTCATACCGTCGCGCTGCGTGAGTATGCGACACGGCGCGCGGCGACGCGCAGCCAGCTGCCGATGCTCGTCCTCATGGTGGGCTACACCATGATGAGCCTCTGGATCATCGCGCAACCGATCGTCGAGGCGAGCTCCGGCGCAGCGGCTGCGCCTGCGAGCTTCATCGGCGCGGCCGATGACACCCGCGACCTTCCCCGGTCACTCGCTCGAAAGGAGAATGCGACATGAGAGCCTTGGTGCTGGTTGCGACCCTCGCGGTCGGCGTGTTTCCTCTCGCCTTGGCGGCGCAAACCGTCCCGCCTCAGACGGTTCTGGACAACCCCTCTGTGCGCGTCGAGGTCTCCTCGCTGCCGCCCGGGGCGGGCACCGGACCGCACCAGGGGATCGAGGCGGAAGTCGGCATCATCGCCGACGGCGAACTGACGCTGGACAGCCCACTGTCGCATCAGGTGCTGCAGCCTGGGAAGGCCTACTGGCTGCCCGGCTTGATCCCGCACGACGTCCGTAACGATGGCGACCGGCCGGCGAAGATGTTCGCCGTGCTGCTGAAGCGTTGCGACTGATCGGCAGAGGGGTCGGGGTGGGTCGAAAAAAAAGGGCGCGGTGGCCGGAGGGTGCCGGCCACCGCGCGAACAATCAATCAATCTCGATCGGCAGGCGAGTTGTCAGTGCCGGTCGTCGCGATCCCCTTCGTCGTCGCGGTCGTCATCGCCCTTCAGCACGAATTTCTGGACGCGCTTGCCGGTATCGACTTCGCCCAGGTACAAGGTCGCTTCCGAGTCCAGTCCGCCGACATGCACCCAGTGGAAGAAGCCCGCATTGCGGCCATTGTGCCCCAAGCTGGACACGACGGCCCCGGTCGCGCGGTTCAGGATCCACACCACGTTGTTCTCGCCGTCGGGCACCAGCAGATAGGTCTGCTTCGAATCGCCCGACGGGGTGGCTTGCCAGGTCGACCCGTTGCCGAGCGTCTGCGGGCGGAGGAAGAACTCCTTCACGAACGCGCCCTGCTTGGTGAAGACCTGGATCCGGTCGTTGACGCGGTCGCTGGCATAGACGAACCCGTCCTTCGACAAGGCGACGTAATGCATGGGGTTGCGGAAGTCTTGGTCGAGCGGCGCGGACGGGTTATAGGGCCCGGGCGCCGGGAGGTTGCTGATAGCGGCCAGCGGTTTGCCATAGGCTCCCCAGCCGCGCTTGAAGGCGAGGGTATCGGAATCGTAGACGACGATCCGCTTGTTGAGATAGCCGTCGGCGATATAGACCTCGTGGGCGGCATCGTCCACCCACATGCTCGCCACCTGCCCCAGCCTGGTGGTGTCGGTGTTGTTCTCGGGGCTGGTGTCGCCGGCATGGCCGATCTGCGCGACCAATGTGCCGTTATTCGTGAATTTGAGCAGCATGCGGTCGCCGCCGCCGTTTCCGGCGAGCCAGACATTGCCCTGCTTGTCGACCCAGAGGCCGTGCTCGGTGGCGGGCCAATCCGGCACATAGCCGGGCCCGCCCCAGGCCTGGAGCATATTGC
>WNFF01002758.1_pt1 | contig 14370 bp, 9 predicted proteins | sample 5400441 | NCBI WGS metagenome assembly WNFF01 (sample SAMN13153345, study PRJNA577476) | soil metagenome | isolation source: 120 cm saprolite under Douglas fir tree site 2 hole 3 replicate 1 | place: USA:California | collected 2015-04-18 | reverse complement strand
GCCGCGCAGCGCGACGATGTGGCGGATCCCGGCCTGCCAGTAGTCATAGGCCACGGCGTCAATCTCGTCCCGCGTCGCGGCAACGCAGGTGAGGTGCGCCGCGGGCTCGAGAGCGGTCTCGTGGCGAATGCGCCTGACCGTCGCATGGGTGCGCTCACGGGTCGATCCGCCCGCGCCATAGGTCACCGAGACAAAGCGCGGCGACAGCGGTTCGAGGCGCTTCACGACCTCCCACAGCCGTGCCTCCATTTCCGCCGTCTTCGGCGGAAAGAACTCGAAGGAAACGCGCGGCGGACCGGCATCGAAATCGACAACCGGGTCGGCGGCGAGCAGGCCGCGCGACTGGCTCGGGGAAGTCCTCCGGCCTAAGTCCTGGGGCATCAGTGAAGCTCCCTCTCGAGAAGCGCATCAGCCGTCTCTCGGCGCACCTCTCCGGGTGAGCGCGGCTTCGCCGAGGGGCGCTGCGCGGTCCAGATTATGACGGTCAACGGGTCACCCGGCAGACGGCGCGGCGACCCCGGAGCGAGACCGGCGGCGCCGCACCATTCCGCCACCTCTGGGTCGGTGAAGCCGAGACGGCGGTGAGCGTGCTCGTCACGGAGAAATTCGAGGGTATGCGGCGCGAAATCGACCACTACAAGGATTCCGCTCGGCCGCAACACCCGAGCCGCCTCGGCCAGTACGGCTGCCGGCCGGTCGGCATAATGCAGCACTTGATGGATTACGACCGCATCGAACGATGCGTCGGGCAGAGCCAACTGGTACATGTCGCCGAGCCGAACCGAGCTGTTCTCGAGTCCGACCCGCTCGAGATTGACCCGCGCGACGGCCAGCATCTCGCGTGATTGGTCGATGCCGAGCGCGCGCTCGGCCCGCGACGCCAAAATTTCGAGCATGCGGCCGGTACCGGTGCCGATGTCTAGCAGATCGCGCGGTTGGGCTGCGTCGACGATCTCGACGAGCGCCGCCTCGACTTCGCATTCGTCGACATAGAGGGAGCGGATGCGGTGCCACTGAGGAGCATTGTCACGGAAATAGGCGCTGGCGAGGTCGGCGCGCTGCCGCTTGATCGCGCTCAATCTCTGGAGATCAAGAGCAACCGTCGGATCGGTCTCGCCACAATTCGCCACGAGCTGCCTAGCCAACGCGCCCGCCGGGCTCGCTCGGCTCAGACGGTAAAACACCCAGCTTCCCTCGCGGAAGCGGTCGAGCAGGCCGGCCTCGCACAACAGTTTCAAGTGACGCGATACCCGCGGCTGGCTCTGCCCTAGGATTTGGGTAAGCTCGCTGACTGTAAGCTCGCCACGAGCGCAAAGAACAACAAGCCGCAACCGGGTCGGCTCGGCGACCGCACGCAGCGCAGCCAAAAGATGCTCCATCAAGCCGGAACGCCTCACAATTGAGGCTAGCAACATATACACATATCTTTATATCGGCAAGAGAATTGTGCGGAGCGCAGGCTCACATCGTGCGCGATGCGACACAGAGCCCTGCGCGGCGCCACTTGCCGATCCGGCTAATTTGCCGCAATTATCCCGCCGGAGCGGGAGACGACAGCAAATGCGAGATCGATCGATGAACCTTCGCCCGCCACGCCTCGTCTTTTCGAACCTATCCTTCGTAGCGGTCCTGATCCTTTCCGGATGCGCGCCACAATCGAACCCCCCACAGCTGGGCGCCGCCGCCGAACAAGAAGAATTCAACGACCCGCTGGAGGATACCAACCGGGCGATCTTCGACTTCAACCAAGTCGTCGATCGCAACGTGCTAATCCCGGTCGCAAAGGCCTACCGCACGGTGTTACCCGACGCGGTGCGCGATTCGTTGCGCGACTTTCTGCGCAATCTGCGCGAGCCGATAATTTTCGTGAACGACACGTTCCAAGGCGATTTCGAACGCGCCGGACAGACATTTGCACGCTTTACCCTCAACTCAACGGTCGGCCTCGCCGGATTTGTGGATGTTGCCGGACGCTGGGGACAGCTTCCTTATCATGAGGAAGATCTTGGCGTGACCTTTGGCGTCTGGGGCATCCCCGAGGGACCCTACATTGTCATTCCAGTCCTCGGTCCGTCGAATCCGCGCGACCTGGTCGGCCAGGTTGGCGAAGGGTTCGGCGATCCGTGGAACGTCTTGGTCACCGGTAATCCCTGGAACCTCCGCTGGATCCCGTTCGTGCGCGGCGGGGTTAGCGGCATCGATCAGCGCTCGCGCTACATCGAGACCCTCGCGGATATCGAGCGCACCTCGCTCGACTACTATGCTACGATTCGCTCGCTCTATCGGCAGCGGCGGGCAGCGTTGATCCGCCACGAGAAGGAGCAGAACCTCCCGCCGCCATCCTCGTTCGCTCGGAACGGTAGCCCGGCAGTCTCGGCTGCGACGGCAAACCCGGCCTCCTGGGCAGCGCTTGTTTCAGAACCACCAAACGTTTCTGGGGTATCTCGTTGATGACGCGACGTTCCGTTCTGACCGCCGCTTTAATCCTCATCGGAGGGGCGCTCGCCGCTGCCGGCCTGGCCGCACCGGACCCGGCCGCCGTGATCAGCAATCTCGGTAATCGGGCGCTCGAAGTACTCGGCAAAAACGCGACTCCTGCCCAGAGAGTTGCCCGGTTTCACGAGCTGTTCCGCGAAGACTTCGATGTGCCGGGAATAGCCCGCTTCGTCCTCGGGCGGTACTGGAAGACCGCCACCCCGGAGCAGCAGGAAGAATTCGTCAAGCTGTTCGAGGACTACATCGCGCTCGTCTATAGCTCCCAGTTGGCGGCCTATAGCGGCGAGACGCTCAAGGTGACTGGCAGCCGGCCGGAGCCGGAGGGAGCGGTCGTCGCGAGCGAAATCATTCGCCCGACCGGCACCCCGCCGGTCAAGGTCGAGTGGCACCTGACCGACCGCAGCGGCACTTACAAGATCAACGACGTCGCCGTCGACGGCATCAGCATGGCGGTCACCCAACGCTCGGAGTTCGCGTCGGTTATCCAGCGTAACGGCGGACAGGTGCAGGGTCTGATCACCCAGCTCCGCGAGAAGACAGGAAATTTCGCGCCACGCTAAAACTGCTCGTCCTTGGGAGTATCGGTGGTGGTATCTGTTCTTGATTTCACTCCTAGAGGAACTCTGGATCTTGAACCGTTGTTAGCTTGCAGACGACTTCAATGTCTGCGAGGTGCTACTGTGACCCTTCGCCGTCTCCTTATGACCACCGCCTTCGTGTTGTTCACGGGCCCAGTGGCCGCGGTGTCTCCTGTTGCGGCTGATACCGACCTCGCCGAGTTCGTCCGTACCCTCGGCAACACCGCGCTCGAGGTGATCCGCGCCGACACGTCTGCCGCTCAGAAGCACGCATTTTTTCACCAACTGCTACAACAGGATTTCGACCTTCCGGGAATAGCGCAGTTTGTTCTCGGCCCCTTCTGGCGTGTTGCAACCGACGCTGAAAAGCAGGAGTTTCGCAGGCTCTTTGCGGATTACATTGTCCGCATCTACAGCGAGCGATTTGCGCAGTATCGAGGCGAGAGCCTCAGGGTGACCGGCAGCCGATCGGATCCCGAAACCGCGATGGTGACGAGCGAGATCGTTCGCCCCGATGGCCGTCCACCGATCAAGGTTGATTGGCGCTTGAGCACGCGTGACGGGCTCTACAAGATCAATGATGTCATCATCGATGGCGTCAGCATGGGGGCGTCCGAACGTTCCGAATTCGTCTCCGTGATCGAGCGCAGCGGCGGACAGGTGCAGGGTCTCCTCGCGATGATGCGCGAGCAGACCGCCGCTCTACCGAGCGCGCCGCCTGAAGCCGTTCCTCTGGGCATGGGTAACACCCCTCCACCCCGCTGAGCTGGCTTAGCTCCTCACCAGCGGCTTGTAGCGGATGCGGTGCGGCTGATCGGCCTCCGCACCGAGGCGACGGCGGCGGTCGGCCTCGTAATCGGCGTAATTGCCTTCGAACCAGGTGACTTGGCTGTCGCCCTCGAAGGCCAGGATGTGGGTGGCGACGCGGTCGAGAAACCAGCGGTCGTGGGTGATGATGACCGCGCAGCCGGGGAAATCGAGCAAGGCCTCTTCGAGGGCCCTCAGCGTGTCGACGTCGAGATCGTTTGTCGGTTCGTCGAGCAGTAGTAGATTCGCACCGGTCTTCAGCATCTTGGCGAGGTGGATTCGGTTGCGCTCGCCGCCCGAGAGCTGACCCACCTTTTGCTGCTGGTCGGCGCCGCGAAAATTGAATAATGCACAATAGGCGCGGCTGGCCATCTTGCGTCGCCCGAGGTCGATTTCGTCCTGCCCAGCCGAGATCTCCTGCCACACCGTGTTGGTCGCGACGAGACTGTCGCGGGACTGGTCGACATAGCCGAGCTTGACCGTCTCGCCGATCCGGAACCGGCCGCTGGCGGGCATGTCCCGACCGATGATCATGCGAAAGAGCGTCGTCTTCCCCGCGCCGTTCGGACCGATCACCCCGATGATTCCCCCTGGAGGCAGGCGAAAATCGAGCCCCTCGATCAGCAGCCGGTCGCCGAACGCTTTGGCGACCCCTTCGGCCGCGATTACGAGATCGCCGAGGCGCGGCCCGGGGGGCAGGACGATCTGAGCGGCCTCCGGCGCCTTTTCCCGACTCTGGGCGACGAGGGATTCGTAGGCCGAAAGCCGCGCCTTGCTCTTCGCCTGGCGAGCCCGCGGGCTCTGCCGCACCCATTCGAGCTCGCGTTCGAGGGTGCGCCGACGCGCCGCTTCCTGTCTGCCCTCCTGTTCGAGGCGCTGCTGCTTTTGCTCGAGCCAACCCGAGTAATTGCCCTCGAAGGGGATGCCACGGCCGCGATCGAGTTCGAGTATCCAGCCGGCCACCTCATCGAGAAAGTAGCGGTCGTGAGTAACTGTTACGACGGTGCCAGGGTAGTCTTCGAGGAAACGCTGCAGCCAGGCGACCGACTCCGTATCGAGATGGTTTGTCGGCTCGTCGAGCAGCAGCAGGTCGGGCCGTTGCAGCAGAAGCCGGCACAGCGCCACCCGGCGCCGTTCGCCTCCGGAGAGCGTAGTCACCTCGGCATCGCCCGGCGGGCAGCGCAGGGCGTCCATCGCGATCTCGACGGTGCGGTCGAGGTCCCATCCGTCGGCCTGGTCGATCTTCTCCTGGAGCTCGCCCTGCTCCGCAATCAGCGCGTCCATCTCGGCCGGCGAGAGATCTTCGGCAAAGCGCGCGCTCACCGCCTCGAACCGGTCGAGCAGCACCTTGGTCTCGGCAAGCCCCTCAATTACGTTGCCGAAGACGTCCTTGGTCGCATCGAGCGCGGGCTCTTGCGGGAGATAGCCGACCCGCGCCCCCTCTGCTACCCAGGCTTCACCCGCAAATTCGTGCTCCTCACCTGCCATGATGCGAAGCAAGGTCGATTTGCCGGCGCCGTTCGGCCCCAGAACCCCGATCTTGGCCCCCGGCAGAAACGACAGCCAGATGTCCTTCAGTACCTCGCGGCCCCCGGGATAGGACTTGCCGAGGCCCTTCATCACGTAGATGTACTGATAAGCTGCCATGGGAAAGTCCCGTAATGCCGTAGCCGGAGTGGAGCGAATTGGGAAGCCGTCATCCTCTCGTCAAGGCTAACATTGGCCGAGACCTACGTCTGACCTGCAGGGGTGATATTTACGACGAGAGTAACCTACCCGTGACGAGACGCCGCAAGCAAGCAGCCAGGGCAACACATTGACACTCGGTGAGTAAGTGCTTACTTGCGTGCCGCCATGGCAATGACCCGGTTGGATAGCGACGAACGGCGCAAGGCAATCGTCGCAGCGGCGGTGCCGCTCTTTGCACGCAAGGGCTTTGCCGGGACGACGACAAAGGAGCTCGCCGAGGCGGCAGGAATATCCGAGGCGCTGCTGTTCAGGCATTTCCCGAGCAAGAAGCAGCTTTACGGCGAGATCCTGCGACTGGGCTGCGAAGGCGATCCCGCCCTGGAATGTCTTGCGGCTCTCCAACCGTCGACCGCCACGCTCGTCCGCATGACCCATTTTATGGTGCGATATTTCCTGTTGGGGGGTGGCGTCGACCGCGAAGAGTTGGATACACGGCTGCGTCTTGTCCTCCACAGCTTTCTCGAGGACGGGGAATATGCACGCGAACTGTTCGACCGGATCTTCGAGCGGGTTCATCCGCTTTTCGCAGCATCGGTCGAGGCGGCCGTTGCAGCGGGGGACCTCGCGCTAGATGTAATCGCCTCGGCGAACCGCTTCTGGTTCGGCCACCACATTGCCGCAATGGTGGCGTTCGTCTTCCTGCCCGGCCGAGCCTCGATCGCATATCAGGGGACGCTCGCCGCACTGGTCGAAGAGGCGAACTGGTTCATTCTGCGCGGCATGGGAATGAAAGACGGGGTGATCGCCGCGGCGCTCGCCGCCTGCGAGCGGAACCCGCTCGAGTTTTCTCCACCCTAGCAGGAGGGGCAATTCGATGGACGGCGAGTGGACGGCTGGCACACCTGCGGAAGCACTGAGCCCGCAGCCGATCCTGCGGGAGCGCGCTGACATCGGCCGGGCGACCACGAGGCGACCGAGAACGGTCCGGTGGTTCATCATCGTCGGGCTGCTGGTTGCAGTCGTCCTCGGCGGGCTTTACGGGTTTAATCGTTTCCGCGCGCAGGCGATCGCGACCTTTTTCGCCAATAACAAGCCGCCGCCGGCGCAAATCAGCGCTGCCGAAGTCACAACCGAATCCGTATCGCGCTTTGCTACCGGCATCGGCTCGGTCTCCTCGATCCATCAAGTCACGATAAACCCGGAAGTGGGTGGGCGCGTCACCAAGATCTTTTTCGAGCCAGGCGCGGCGGTGAGGGCCGGCGATCCGCTGGTACAGCTCAATGATGCACCCGAACGCGGCGACCTCGCCAACTATGAGGCGCAGGCGCGCTGGGCTGAGACGACATTGCAACGTTCGAGCCAGCTTGCTCTGCGCCAGTTCGAGGCGCGCGAAACCGTCGACCAAAAGCAAAGCCAGCTCGAACAAGCCAAGGCGCAAATCAGCAAGACAGAAGCGCTAATCGCGCAAAAGCTGATCCGTGCTCCGTTTTCGGGCCAGCTCGGTACCCGCCGGGTCGAGGTCGGACAATATCTCACGCCCGGCGCAGCCATCGTGACCCTGACGGACCCGTCGATGCTGTATGCCAACTTCACGTTGCCGTCGCAGATGCGCCCGGCGATCGTGGTCGGACAACCGGTGAACGTCACCACGGATGCGTTCCCCGGGCGCACCTTCGCAGCCGAGATTACGACGATCGAGCCGCAAGTCAACGCGGATACACGGACGATGACCGTCCAGGCGACAATGCGCAATCCAGACAATTCGCTACTGCCGGGAATGTTCGTCAATGCCGCAGTGGTTTTGCCGCCCCAGGCCGACGTAATGGTGCTGCCGGAGACCGCCGTCGACTACACGCTTTACGGCGACAGCGTTTATGTGATCCGCGAGGACGGCAAAGACGCGAATGGCCGTCCGATCCTCAAGGCGGTGCGCACCCCGATCAAGACGGGGGCGCGCTTCGGCGGCAAGGTGGAGATCCTCCAAGGGCTTCAACCTGGCGAGCGTGTCGTCGCGGCGGGTCAGGTCAAGGTCCAAAACGGCGCGCAGGTCGCGATCGGTGACTCACCCGCGCCGCAGCCGCCTGCGGCACTGACGCGGAATTGAGATATATGTCCTTCACAGATATCTTCATCCGCCGCCCCGTGCTGGCGCTTGTGGTCAGCCTGCTGATTCTGTTGATCGGTCTCAAGGCGATGACGGGCCTGCAGATCCGGCAGTACCCCAAGCTGTCGAACACGACGATCACGGTCACGACGCTTTATCCCGGGGCCTCGCCCGATTTGATGCAGGGCTTCATCACAACGCCGATCTCGCAAGCGGTTTCGACCGCCGAAGGTATCGATTACCTGACTGCTTCGTCGATCCAAGGGACCAGCACGGTCACTGCTTATATTCGGCTCAACTACGACCCGAGCCAGGCGCTGACCGACATCATGGCCAAGGTCCAACAAGTCAAGTTCCAACTTCCGAGGGAGGCGCAGGACCCGATCATCATCAAATCGACCGGTCAAACCACGGCAGTGATGTATATCGGCTTTGCTAGCCCGGAATTGTCGAGCGCGGCGATTTCGGATTATTTGACGCGTGTGGTGCAGCCGCTTCTTGCGACGGTCGATGGGGTCGCCTCGGCCGACATCCTCGGCGGGCAGACCTTTGCGATGCGGCTCTGGCTCGACCCCGCTCGGATGGCAGCACGCGGTATCTCGGCCAGCGACGTCGCCGCCGCGATCCGGGCCAATAACTTCCAATCGGCGCCGGGCCAGGCCAAAGGCTACTTCACGATCACCAACGTCAACGCCGATACCGGGCTCGCCGACGCCCGGCAATTCACCAAGATGGTGGTCAAGGCGAAGGACGGGGCGGTGGTGCGGATGGAAGACATCGCCAGCGTCGATCTCAATGCCAAGAGCTGGAACTCGAGCATCGAGATGAACGGGCAGCACGCAGTGTTTATCGGCGTCCAGGCAACCCCCACCGGCAATCCGTTGTCGCTGGTCGCGGGAATTCGAGCCTTATTGCCCGAAATCGAGCGTAACCTGCCGGCTTCGGTCAAAATGCAAGTGGCTTACGATTCAACCAAATTCATTCAAGCCTCGATCAACGAAGTCAAATCCACCCTCGCCGCTGCGGTCGTCATCGTCATCGGGGTAATTTTCCTGTTCCTCGGCAGTCTGCGCGCGGTGTTGATTCCGGTCGTGACGATCCCGCTGTCGCTGGTCGGCGCCGGGATTATCATGGCGGCGCTCGGGTTCAGCCTGAACCTGTTGACGCTCCTCGCAATGGTGCTGGCGATCGGGCTCGTCGTCGATGACGCGATTGTCGTCCTCGAGAACGTCTATCGCCATATCGAAGCGGGCCGCACCCCGGCACAGGCAGCGCTGATCGGCGCTCGTGAGATCGCCGGCCCGGTCATCTCGATGACCCTGACATTGGCGGCGGTCTATGCCCCGATCGGCTTTCTCGGCGGCGTCACCGGTGCGTTGTTCCGCGAATTCGCTTTTACCCTGGCCGGTGCCGTAATCATTTCCGGCGTGGTCGCGGTGACCTTGTCGCCGATGATGTGCTCGGTCTTGCTGTCCCGGGATATGGTGCACGGACGATTTGTTCACTTGATCGACCGCTTCTTTTCCCGCTTGACCCAGTGGTATGGGCACAAGCTGGAACGATCGCTGGACTATCGTCCGGTGACCGCGCTGTTCGCCGCCGCTGTCTTCGCCAGCCTCGTTCTTATGTACATGAACACGAAATCCGAACTGGCGCCCGAAGAGGATCAGGGGGTCCTGTTCGCACTGACCAAAGCACCGCAATATTCCAATCTCGATTACCAGGAGGCCTATACCGACAAGCTCGACCAAGCCTTCGGCTCGTTCCCCGAGACCGATCTGCGCTTCATCGTCAACGGCAGGTTCGGCCCCAACCAGGGCATTGCCGGTGCCATTCTCAAACCCTGGGGCGAGCGCTCGCGTTCGGCCCAGAAGTTAAAACCGTTGATGCAGCAAAAGGCGTCAGCAGTCGAAGGGATGAATGCTTTCGTCTTCTCGCTGCCGCCGCTGCCCGGATCGATTGGCGGCCTACCGGTCCAGATGGTGATTTATTCGACCGGGGCGTACAAAGAGCTCTATTTGGCGATGGACAAGATCAAGGCACAAGCTCGCAAGAGCGGTCTCTTCATGGTCACCGACAGCGATCTCGACTTCAACCAACCGACGATCCAAGTCAAGGTGGACCGCTCGAAGGTGAACGAGCTCGGGCTGACCATGCAGTCGATTGGCGATACTCTTGCGCTGCTCGTCGGCGAGAATTACGTCAACCGGTTCAATCTCGGCGGCCGATCCTACGAGGTGATAACTCAAGTGCCACGGGCCGACCGTCTGACACCAGATATGCTGACCCGCTACTACGTCACCACCCCGACCGGCCAGCCGGTGCCGCTATCCAATCTGGTGACGCTCGGGATGGATACGCTGCCCAATTCACTGACCCAATACAACCAGCTGAACTCCGCCACCTTCCAGGCCGTACCGATGCCCGGGGTGACGATGGGGCAGGCGGTCGATTTTCTCGAAAGCCGGACGAAGGACTTGCCGCAGGGTTTTAGTCACGACTATCTTTCCGACACCCGCCAATATGTGCGCGAGGGCAACCAGCTGACGATCACGTTCATCTTTGCCTTGGTCGTGATCTTTCTGGTGCTGGCGGCGCAGTTCGAGAGCCTGCGCGACCCGCTGGTGATCCTCGTCAGCGTGCCGATGTCGATGTGCGGGGCGCTGATCCCTCTGTTCTTCGGCTTGGCGACGATGAACATCTACACCCAAGTCGGGCTCGTCACTTTGATCGGGCTCATCAGCAAGCACGGCATTCTGATGGTCGAATTCGCCAATGTGCTGCAGGTGCGCGAGAATCTCGACCGGAGGCGCGCGATCGAGCAGGCCGCGCGGGTCCGGTTGCGGCCGATCCTGATGACGACGGCGGCAATGGTCGTCGGGCTCGTCCCGTTGCTGATCGCGACCGGTGCTGGTGCCGCAAGCCGCTTCTCGATTGGGGTTGTCGTCGTCGCCGGCATGTCGATCGGCACATTGTTCACTCTGTTCGTCCTGCCCGCGGTCTACACTGTCCTGGCCAAGGACCATCTCGCCGCCGCGCGGTCGACCCGGGTACGCGAGATCGCACAGGTTTCGTGACGTCTCGGCAGGTTGTCGGCTCAGCATCTCCTGCCGAGTTTCTCGGAATTATGCGGGCGCCTCACCTAACTTCCGGGCGCGTCATTAACGGCGTGCGCTTCGCGCATTCCGCGAGAGCCGCCTTCTCCCCCACCTGATAATTCAGGTGGGATTCAGGCGGGACGCCAACCTATGGTTTTCCCTCCGTCCAAACCGGCAGGCGCCAGCCATCGGCAACCTCATGTTCATCACGTCATCCCGCCATTGGTTAAAATGTCCGCGCAGTGTACCGCATTATTGCGACATTGTCAACATCCCGGCCCGAGCTAACCAACGCAACCCCTTCGCACCCACCTGCCCCTTTCCAGAGCTTGAGACGACGGTGGTAGGCCCGGCAGGATTCGAACCTGCGACTACACCGTTATGAGCGGCGTGTTCTGACCAGCTGAACTACGGGCCCCCGGGCGCTGTCGTACCGGCGAAGGGCCGGCCCCATGGCTGCCATGGATACCGGCCTTCGCCGGAATGACAACAAAGAGTGGCTGACTTCGGCCCTCAGGTATCCAAGAAGCTGCGCAACTTCCGCGAGCGGCTCGGATGCTTGAGCTTTCGGAGCGCCTTCGCCTCGATCTGGCGGATACGCTCGCGGGTCACTGAGAATTGCTGGCCGACCTCCTCGAGCGTGTGATCGGTATTCATGCCGATGCCGAAGCGCATGCGCAATACACGCTCCTCGCGCGCCGTCAGCGAGGCCAAAACGCGAGTCGTCGTTTCGCGCAGATTGGCCTGGATCGCGGCATCCAACGGCAGCACCGCGTTCTTGTCCTCGATGAAATCACCGAGATGCGAATCCTCCTCGTCGCCGATCGGTGTCTCGAGGCTGATCGGCTCTTTGGCGATCTTCAAGACCTTGCGCACCTTTTCGAGCGGCATCGCAAGCTTCTCCGCCAGCTCCTCCGGCGTCGGCTCGCGGCCGATCTCATGCAACATTTGCCGGGAGGTGCGGACCAGCTTGTTGATCGTCTCGATCATGTGCACCGGGATGCGGATCGTCCGCGCCTGATCGGCGATCGACCGCGTGATCGCTTGGCGGATCCACCAGGTCGCGTAGGTCGAGAATTTGTAGCCACGGCGGTATTCGAATTTATCCACCGCCTTCATCAGCCCGATATTGCCCTCCTGGATCAGGTCCAGAAACTGCAATCCACGGTTGGTGTATTTCTTAGCGATGGAGATCACTAGACGCAGATTGGCCTCGACCATTTCCTTCTTGGCCCGGCTCGCTTCGCGCTCGCCGCGCTGAACGGTTTGCACGACGCGGCGAAACTCGTTGATCGGCAGCTTGGCCTCGATGGCGATCTGAGCGATCTCGGCGCGCAACTTGGTTACGTCGGCCTCATGTTTCTCGACCAGCCGCGCCCAACCACGGCTGGGCAGAGTTCCGACGCGACTGGGCCAATTTGCGGCCAGCTCATTGCCGAAATAGTGTTGCAGAAATTCTGGACGTTTGACCCCAGCACCCTCGGCAAGGCGCAGCAACCTGCCCTCATCGGCGACGAGCCGACGATTGACATCGTAGAGTTGCTCGACGAGGTGCTCGATCCGCGTATTGTTGAGGCGCACCCGCTTGACGTTCTCGATCATCGCCGCCTTGAGCTTCTCGTAGCGGCGCTCGGTCGCCCGCGACAGCTCATCACCCTTCTGCAGGGCGTTGATGCGTTGGTCCTGGAGCCTATGCAGCTTCTTGTAGATCTCGGCGATCGCGTCAAAGGTCGCTAGGGCGCTCGGCTTCAGCTGCGCTTCCATAGCAGCCAGCGAGATCGAACTCTCCTCGCCCTCGGTTTCCTCGACGGCAATGTCACCCTCGATCTCCACAAGTTCGGCCGGCGAATCTTCGCCATTAGCAGCCTCGACCTCGGCCTGCGGGTCAGCCCCGGGGGGTGCGGGGACAACCACCTCTGCCGGTACCTGCTCGAACCCGCCGCTGCCGTAGGTGGCATCAAGATCAATTATATCGCGCAGCAGCATCTTTCCGTCGTTGAGAGCGTCGCGCCAAGCGATGATGGCTCGAATCGTCAACGGGTTCTCGCAAATGCCGCCAATCATCATCTCGCGGCCAGCCTCGATCCGCTTGGCGATCGCGATTTCACCTTCGCGCGACAGCAGCTCGACAGATCCCATCTCGCGGAGATACATACGAACGGGATCGTCGGTGCGGCCGATATCGTCGTCGTCAAGATTGCCGCGAACCTCGCTGTCGGCCTCGTCGCCCTCGGCCGGAGCCGGCTCCTCGCTCTCCTCGCTCTCGATCACGTTGACCCCGAGTTCGGAGAGCATCGTCATCGTGTCCTCGATCTGCTCAGACGATACCTGGTCATGCGGCAGCGCGGCGTTCAACTCGTCATAAGTCAGGTAGCCCCGTTCCTTGCCGCGGGCCAGCATCTTTTTGATCGCAGCAGCAAGAGTGTCGAGCAACGGGGCCTCCGCTGCCTCCTCACGGGTTTCCGTCACTTCAGCCGTGTTCGCCGCTTTGCTCGCCATCCCACCATCCCTAGGCAATCAGTGTCGATCCTGCGTCCGGGCAGGGCCGGGCGCGCGAAAGTGATCCTTCAAAAGGGTGTCTCCCGACGATCTTTATCAAGGCTTGCGAGGGGTCAAATCTGGTCTTCACTGCCGATCAGACCCTGCTGCACCGCCTGCTCCCTAGCGGCTTGAAACCGCTCCCACCTCTCGGCCGATACGTTGCTTTCAAGATCGTTGCCGGCTTGGGCCACAGCTGCTCGATCACCGCCCATCAGCATTCTGGCCACATGCGTCCATTCCTTGCGGGCGGAAGTCGGATCGGGGCACCGAACCAGAAAACCCGCGTCGACGGATGGCGAGAGCAAGGCGACCACGGTCGCCGCACACCCGGTTTGTACAAGGTGTTGTTGCAGCGCCTCAGCGTCAAGCCCCGGCGGAAGGGGTATGAGCCCTAAAATCTCTCGGCGTAACATATTCAGCTCAGCTTCGGGCATGTCGAGAGCAGCGAAGTCTTCGGCCACCTCATCAATCACATCAGGAAAGTCGAGAAGGATTCGGAACAGTATCTCCCGCTGTGCATGCTGCGGAGAGCGCGGCGGCGGGGGCGGTCCCTCGCGCACCGCGCTAGCGGGCCGTGATGCCGCACGGGATGTCCTTCTTCTTAATTGCCAGGGATCGCATCGCGTTTTGAACAGCGTCTCGTATTCAAATCGAACCATGCGGTCCGGGATCGACTGGGCGTGGGCCAACAGCCGGGTTCGGATTTCCGCGAGTCGTTCCGGCGTGTCGCGAGGCTTCCCACCTACTTCGAACTCCCAAAGGGTGTCCGCGAGAGAGCGCGCCCCGCCCAAGACCGCCTCGAGGGCGAGGCGACCGCTCGTGCGCAGCAGAGAATCCGGGTCTTGGCCCAGCGGCAGGGTTGCAAACCGCAGGCTCTGCCCCGGCCGCAGCAGCGGCAAGGCGCGGCGCAGGGCGCGGATCGCAGCGCTCTGCCCGGCGGCGTCGCCGTCAAAGCATAGGATCGGCTCGGGCCCCAAGCGCCACAGCTCGTGCAGCTGAAATTCGGTCAACGCGGTTCCGAGCGGCGCTACCGCGGTGGGAAAACCGGCGCGGTGCA
>WNFF01002757.1_pt1 | contig 14370 bp, 10 predicted proteins | sample 5400441 | NCBI WGS metagenome assembly WNFF01 (sample SAMN13153345, study PRJNA577476) | soil metagenome | isolation source: 120 cm saprolite under Douglas fir tree site 2 hole 3 replicate 1 | place: USA:California | collected 2015-04-18 | reverse complement strand
AATGTGATAGGGAAGCGACTGGTTGACAACCTGGTCCCAGCAACTGTCATATTGAACTGTGGCGCTGCCGCCACCGTTCCAGCCGAAGAATGGTTTGCCTGGCGGGTTGCTAGCGCCCAAAGCAATGAGTGTGCCGTACCCAGTAGCAGGGTACGCGCTTGGCCCTGTGGTGCCGGGGTTGCCGGTGGTCAGATTCGCGGCGAACATGGAGCCGTTAACCGTGGCGCTGCCGCCGCCATCTTTCACGATCGCGCCTTCCCCGATCGCCAGGACGAGCCCGTTCCAGCTGAAGTTTCCGTTCAGGGTCAATACGCCGGTGACCAAGAGCACCCCTGATCCCGAGCCGCTGATGGAAACGTCGCCGTTGACGATGTTAACCACCGGATTGGTTGCGGTACCAAGGTTCGTGGGCACGGTGCCGTTGGGATAAACGTTGGGGCCTGCCGCGGCGGTCATCATGTTGACAAACGTCGTCAGCCCATCGACGGTCGTCAAGTTGACGGAGCCGGAACTCAGCACGGAATACATGTTTGAGACCGCAGGGGCAGTCACATAAGGAGTGAGCGAAGCGTATTGACCCGACCGATCGGGGGGCCCTTGCACGGCGGACGTCAAGGTACTCACGGACGGGTTGTCAAAGGAGCCCAATGCGGGCTCGTTGACAGGCACCGGACAGGTCACTCCATTGATCGCATTGCCAGGATGAACGTTGGTGTCCGCGCCACTTACTGTGAAAGCCGATGAGTTTGGCGGATTGAAGCTCGGTTGCGAACCATCAAAAACGAATGCTCCGGGTATGGTCGGAAAAGCGTTCTGGGCGACTTCGTATTGCATCATGCGACGTGAACCGCTCGAAGTCACTGCTAGCGCGGTCAATTCATAAACAGGCATGTAATTCGCGTTGAGCGCATTGCAGCTCGTAAGTGTGGTGGTAACTTCATGCGATCCCGTCCAGCAGACACGATTCCCGTTCGTCGTGCCGTCAACGGACGTGATGCGTGTGCAACCTGTGTCGGACTTATTGATCTTCGCCATGACCCGAACCCACTTCCACTGGAGTATCGGAGAGGCGGCGTAGCTGGTACTCGCCGTGGGCGCTGTGGGTACCCACCATGTCCCAGTGGGGGCCGTGCTGGTGCAGTTCATTTCCTTGACAAGTTCGTTGTCGGGATAATTGCTGCCTGCAAGGAGCCAGGGAGCCACTGTCTCCGTGCCTAGCGGGTTGATGACGTAGAGAATCCCGCTTGCCGCGCCGGGTAGCGCGGTCCCAAGCGTCGTAGTCATGTTCAAGCTGTTCGTGGCGCCCGCCCGCAACCGGTCTCGTACCTCTTCAACGCCGGCCTTGGCCGCGAAGTAGGCGGTTTGCTCATCGCGGAAATTCGCGCTGACGCTGGTTTCGGTGTTGGACCCTAGGATCATGCCCATGCCGACAGCAGTGATCAGCAGCAACACCAGCAAGGCGATGATAAGGGCAACTCCTCGTTCTGTGCCGCCGGTTTTTTTTCTGTTGAGTGACTTCACGGTCTTCTCCTATTGGCAGGACTCTGGCTTTCCTGTCGTGGCCATCGAGCAATTGTTGATGGAGACTTCCCCTTCGAGGTTTGTCTCGATGGGCTGGCTTGTCTTGGGATCGATGACGCTATTGTTTCGAATCGTCAGGTTGATCTTGATGGTCTTGATCGAGGCAAGTGTCTGTGCGCCGGCGGAAGTGCTGATGTCGATAGGCAGCGATGAATTCGGGACGGCCGTCCCGTCTGCTTTGAAATAACTAAAAATCGGGTTAGTGATCACGTCATTGACTTCCGTGCCCCAGTTTGTTCCCTGACCTAGGAGCGGATCGGCGGAGGCCTTATCCACCTCGCTGCGCTGGAGGCACAGCGTGCAGGCGCCAGACCCATTGATCTTGTAAATGACGCTCTGCACCACGCCGTTGCCAACCATGTCGCCTTCGAATTGCACGGAGTTCGCGTCAATTTTGACGAAACCGATTGCCAACCGGTTGTCAAAGAGGTACGGAGAGGCCCAGGAATAAGTAGTCTGCGAGGTTAATGCTGGCGCCCACGAAACGCTTGCGGTGTCCACCAGCCGCGAATTGGGATACGCGATCTGGTTGATGTCGCGGAAGAATTGATCCACGAAATCGCGGGCTTCCTGGAAATTGTCGAGTTTGACTTGCTCGCTATACCCGCGTTGCTGAGCTCCGTTCATCTGCGAAAGAATGCCACCCGAGATGATCCCCATTATCGCCACGACGAGCAGCATTTCGAGGAGCGAAAACCCGTGTTGTTTGCGTTGAGCCGGATTCTTGGTCTTCACCTTAGTCCCCCTGCCCGATCATCGAGCGAATAGTCACTGCCGGAGAGAAAAGCGAAAGGTTACCGTTCGCACCTTGCAATTTCGCCGACACCACGATCAGCTCGACATACGGCGACGGCGACTTGATGTTCCACCGTACGTCATACGTGGATTGACGGCCATTGGTGCCGCAGGCGGTATAGAGCATGTAGTAGCCTGCCGGGTCGCCGGCGCTGCCCGCGGTCTGCGAGAAGTCGATGTCACCGCTGGACAGCAATGTCCCGCCGGACCCCGTCGCCGATCCCGAGGCGGTGATCGTCGTTGACGTACCTGTACAGTCGGAGAGCGTCGGAGTTGGCGCCCCCGGGGGCACGCTCAATATTTTTTCCATAAGCATCTGCGCGATTACGGTCGAGTTGCTCTGCTGGCGGTTCCTGGAATTCGTTCCGATCGCCAGTGGCATCAAGGCCGCCATGGCCAGGACCCCAACTAGCAGTACAACGCAGGCGATCATCATTTCGATCAGCGACATGCCCCGCTGGCTAGATTTTGAAGTTCGCATCATCCGCCTCATTCGTAGTGTTAATTCCATGCCGAACCATTCCAAGTCACAATCTTGGTTCTTCCGGCCTTGGTTACGACCACGCCTGCCCAACCTGCTGGGCCAACCCGCGTATCCGTAAGGTAGTACACAAAATACGTGGTCGCCGGAGTGCTGCAAGTCGGAGGGCTGGTGTAATCACAAGGAAAACCTCTGGGCGTGTAAGCGAGAGTCTTCGCGTTGTCGAACGAATTGCCTCCGATTACGGTATCTCCGGCCAGCACGTACTGACTAGGTTGTCCGCCGGTTCCGCTGGGCGCACCCGCCGCCGGGACAACCGTCCCGGAAAACTCGGTGAGTGGTTCGTCCATGGTCACTCCATTGATCGTGACGCTGGAGGACCAAGCGCTATCGCCGTTGAGGTCAATGTAAGCGATTTGTCTGCCACCGCGGACCGCGTACCGGATGGCGTAAACAGGGGGGGTTTGAGGATTGTTCTTCGCCGCCATCAGTCTCGCCTGCTGCATCAACCCCGCCAGATCACCGGCCGAAGAGCGCAACCGTATGTTCGCAACGGCTAACAGGACGTTCGGAACGGCAATCGCCATGATCACCATGACAACAAACACGACAATCATGATTTCAATAAGACTGAAGCCGCTCATGCGGCCGCGCCGCGCATCGCTTCTCTTGCGGTCAATTCTCATTCTTGTCTCCAATTCCCTTCCGGGTCCTGAAATCTCGGGCTAGCACACCAACACAGGCTACGCTGGCATGGAGAAGGGCAATTCCAATGCCGTGTGGGAGAATGACTTAAAACATGTAGAAACAACCACTTACGGGTTATCCAACTCCAGATTCAGGCTTGGCAAGAATTGTGATGGATAGAAATGTTACAAATTGAGTGCCCGGCCGTACAAGGTGTTGGTCGCCATTAATCCCAATCTTGCCCCATTCCTAGAGCACACTTCTTGTTCCACCACCAACACGGCCAGCATCTCCGTTTCGAGATTTTCGAGCCCTCTCCCGGCATTTCTGGATAAGGCCGATGGTCGAAAATATTCTTTGATCCTTCAAGAAACCCAAGCCTTGCTTGAGGTCTACTCCGCGTCAGCGACGGCCGATCTTCGTTCGCTTCGCAGGACTTCACGTTTTGGACACCCTGCGGTCAATCACGCGAGACCTGCCCGCGGCCACGGCGTATTCTTAATCGAGCAGATCCTCGAAGCCAGAAGGGCGCCGGGAAGCAACCTGGCGCCGAGGTAACGCCCATGTCGCTCAAAATCATGGTTGTGGACGACGAACCACAGAGCCCCAAACTCATCAGGTCGCTAGCCGCCCCTTTGGATCACACGGTGCTGGCGTTTGAAGACAGCCAGGCTGCTGGGCAACGAGCGGAGAGTCAGCGTTTTGATGTGGCCTTTGTGGGCATGGGAACTCCTCAACTGGACGGGCTTGAACTCGCCCGCCGCATCCGGAAGTCGCCGCTCAATCTTGAAACCACCATCGTGATGCTCGGCGCCACCGACGACGTTGGCAGCTTGCGGAAGGCTTTTGGCGAGGGCGCCGATTTTGTCCTGACCAAGCCAATAGCCGCCGGCCGCATCCGTCAAATGCTGGCGGCTATGGATTCCCCTGGGTGGAAAGGCAAGAGGCACGCGGCTCGCTTGCCGCTCATAACAGAAGTCATCTGCACTTGGGATAACCAGAAATTTGCTTTGCGCAGCCTGAACATCAGTGAAACCGGCATGTTGCTGCAAGGCTCGCCGGAGATAGCGGAAGGCCAGGAAGTCGCCTTGGAGTTCAAGATCACGGAGGTCCAGGCCTCGTTGAACGTTGTTGCACGCATCGTGCGAAAAGAAGGAACCGAGCGCATGGGCTTAGGATTTGTCGCCCTCGCGCCCGAAGATCTCAATGCCATTCAGCTTTACGTTCTGGGACGTCTCCGAGACTCGACCCCGCCGCGGGATTTTTCGAACATCGGCATGCACCGGCTCTTCACTCCTTAGCACTGAACTTCGCCGATCCGCCATCTTCGGGGAGCTTTCGACCCTCACCGGATAAGATCACGTTTCCGACAAACGCGGTTTCTTGCTGCCCCTTTCGGTGACTTGCTATACTCGCCCCGTAAATGCCGTGGCCGAACGGAACGCCTCCCTGGGAACGGCGCCCGCAGCAGAAAATTTCCCGAGGACCTTTCTACGAGTGGTCGGAAGCAAACCGCGCTTTCTATTTTGCGCGTATTGGCCTTGACCAGATATGGGCCGCAGGAAGCAAGGAGAGAATTATGGCGGGATATGGCGGAGTGGACTTCATTGATTTTGATTCGCAACTGAACGACGAAGAAAAACTGGTGCGGCAGACGGCGCGGCAATTCGTCGAAAACGAAATTATCCCGATCATTGAAAAGCAGAGCCGCGAGGGCGTTTTCCCGAAACATCTCGTGCCGCAACTCGGCGAGCTTGGATTTTTTGGCGCGAACTTGCACGGTTACGGTTGCGCGGGAATGTCCAACGTCGCTTACGGGTTGATGACGCAGGAACTGGAGCGCGGCGATTCCGGCTTGCGCAGTTTTGTTTCCGTGCAGGGCGCGCTGGTGATGTATCCGATCTATTCGTACGGGAGCGACGCGCAGAAAAACAAATGGCTGCCGCTTCTGCAGCAGGGCCAAGCGATCGGCTGTTTTGGTTTGACGGAGCCGCAGTTCGGGTCGAATCCGGGTGGAATGCTGACGCGCGCGGTAAAGAAGGGCAACAAATACATTCTGAACGGCGAGAAGATGTGGATCACCAGCGGATCGATCGCCGACGTGGCCGTGGTGTGGGCCAAAGCGGAGGACGACAAAGTCCGCGGATTTCTTATTGAAAAAGGAACGGCGGGATTCAAGACCTGGGACGTGCACGGAAAATGGTCGCTGCGCGCTTCGGTTACGTCTGGATTGTCTTTCAGCGACTGCGAAATCCCGGAAGAGAATCTTTTGCCCGGCGTCGTCGGACTGAAAGGGCCATTGAGTTGTTTGAATCAGGCGCGCTACGGAATCGGATGGGGCGCGCTGGGAGCGGCGATGGCTTGTTATGACACGGCGCTGCAATACGCGAAAACGCGAAAACAATTCGCTAACAAGCCGATTGCTTCGCACCAGTTGGTGCAGGAAAAACTGGCGTGGATGATCACGGAAATCGTGAAAGGGCAATTGCTGGCGCTGCACGTGGGCCGCCTGAAGGACAACGGGAAAGTGGATCCGGCGCACATTTCGATGCTGAAGATGAACAACGTGGCGATTGCTCTCGAAACGGCGCGCAAGGCGCGCGACATTCTCGGCGCGAACGGGATCGTGGACGATTACTGCATCATGCGGCACATGAACAACCTCGAGAGCGTATTCACTTACGAAGGAACGAACGACATTCACAAACTGGTGATCGGCGAGCGCATCACCGGTATCGCGGCGTACGTGTAGAGAAAAACAGGGCAGGCTGAAGTCCGCCCCCACAATTTGCGCCCAACCTAACTTGCGACTGGCCGAATCTTGTAAGCTATGGGGCGCAGCATCCCGACAGGGTCGGGACAGGTGCTGCGCCTCGACAAGGAGCATCGTCCCATGCGTCCACCTAACGTCACGTTGATTCGATTCCACCGGTATTCGGCTGCCGCACTGCTCATTGCATTTGCCGGCAACTGCGGAATTGTTTGCGCACAGCAGAAGACGGCGGCGGAGGAAAAACCGAAGATCCGGGCGATTACCGCGTTTATCAATCTGGACCGGGCACAGTACAAGGAGCAGGTTGCGGATGCGCTGAAGATGCTGCGACGGGCGCAGACGACCTTTGAGTCGCGCGGATATCAGGTACAGACGATCCGGATCGCGACGCAGCCGTTTCCGGAGTACATGAAGGGGCTGACGACCGAACAGGCAGTGACGTTTTTCAAGGAGTACGACGCGCTGGCGGAAAAGGAAAAGTTCGCGCCCTCCATCGGCCCGGCGATGCTGAACGCCGGCGACAATGTAGCGCAAGGCGAGCTGCTCGGAGAAATTCTGAGCCACACAAAGAAAATCAATGCCAGCCTCGTGGTTGCCGGCGAGGATGGAGTGCGCTGGAACGCGGTGGGCGCGGCAGCCAGCGTGATGAAAAAACTCGAGGAGACGGAACACAGCCAGGGAAATTTTCGTTTCGCGGCGATTGCCATGGTGCCACCGGTGACGCCCTTTTTTCCAGCCGCGTATCACACCGGGTTCGGACATCAATTCGCGATTGCGCTGGAATCGGCGAACGTGGTGGCCGCGGCGCTCAAGGATGCGAAGGATCTCGGGATGGCCAGGCAACGGCTGATCGACATGCTGGCAGCCTCGGCCTTCGACATCGAGCATCATGCGGGACGCGTGGATCAGGAAACCGGCTGGACGTACATGGGAATCGATCTTTCGCCGGCGCCGTCGGGAGACGTTTCCATCGGCGCGGCCATCGAGAATTTGACGACGCAGCCCGTCGGCATGAGTGGTACGTTGACGGCTGCGGCAACGATTACGGCGGCGATCAAGAACATCAAAGTGAAGCAAACCGGATATTCCGGATTGATGCTGCCGATCCTCGAAGATAAGCGGCTGGCGCAGCGGTGGAGCGAAGGGCATATTTCGATTGATGCGCTGCTCAGTTATTCGGCGGTGTGCGGCACGGGACTCGATACCATTCCGCTGCCCGGAGACATCAGCGCGGATCAGCTTTCGCTGATTATTGGAGACATGGCGAGCCTGGCAGTGAAATGGCACAAGCCGCTCTCGGCGCGGTTGCTTCCGGTGCTCGGAAGAGGGTGGGGCGAAATGACGGACTTCGATGATCCCTTCCTGGTGAATGCGAAGCTGCAGTCGTTGGACATCAAGTGAAGCTTTCAGTTGCAGGTTGTAAGTTCGAAGTAAAACAGAAACAACAACCAACCTCAGATCGGTTAGTTGCACACAGTTCATCCCGGCAGACAGGCATCAGTCAGTGGAACAACGGCTGGAATTGTCTGGCGGTCGGGAACTAGCCTCAAGCAAATTGCGTCTCGACATGCCCAAGTATCGATGTGAACGGCTATGACCGTTTGCCGGCGTCCGCGGCTTCTCTACGTTTCATCTTCATATTGACCAGCCTTGGCGGTAGTCGCGGCGCAAAAAGGCGTTGGCCTGGAGCGCGTTGGTGACGCGCATGTTGGGGCCGTCGTAGTAGATCTTTTTTCCGGCGTGGAGAGCGACTACGCCTAGAAGCATGACTTCGGTGAGGCGCGCGGCGTACTCGAAGGGGCAGGAAGCTTCGGTTTTTCCCTTGGCGGCGTCTACCCAGTTCAGTTCGTGGGCTTCAGCAGGGATGCGCGGGAGTTTTTGCGCGGGTTTGCCGAAGGAATCGTGGAGCGACTTGGGCAAGAGGCGAGGCTTGTAGCCATAGGTGTCGTAAATGAGCTTTCCTTTGCTGCCGATGAGCAGCGCGCCGCCTTCTTTGTTCAGCTCTTCGTCGCCAAGCTCTTCGGGCTTGTTGGGCTTGAGGCCGCCGTCGTACCAGGTGAGCTTGACGGGAGGCATGGAATCGCGCGCGGGAAAATCGTAGAAGGTGAGCGTGGCGTGTGGGTAAGAGGCGCCATTGAACGGCGTCGAGATGGTTTCAACACTGGCGGGAAAGCCGAGGTTGAGGGCCCACATGGTGTGGTCAATCAGGTGAGCGCCCATGTCGCCGATGGCGCCGACGCCCCAATCGGTCCAGCCGCGCCAGTTGAAGGGATGGTAGATAGGGTGATAGTCCACGTTGGGGGCAGCGGCGCCGAGAAAAAGACCCCATTCGAGGCCGCTTGGAACGGGATAGTCGCCGCAAAGGGCGGCGGCAAGGCGGGTGTTGACATCGCGGCCGCTCCATTTGAGAGGTTCGGGCTGCGGCTTGAGCGGCTCCGGGCGCGGAACGCCCTGGGGCCAAAAGCCGAGGGGGCGGTTAGTCCAGATATGGACTTCGCGGACATCGCCGATGGCGCCGGCCCAGACGTATTCGACGGCCGTGCGGCCGTCGTCGGAGGAGTGACCCTGATTGCCCATCTGGGTGGCGACTTTGGTTTCTTTTGCGCGGCGAGAAAGTTTGCGAGCTTCTTCGACGGACCAGCATAAGGGCTTCTGGACGTAGACGTGTTTGCCAAGGTCCATCGCCGCCAGAGCGATCGAGGCGTGCATGTGATCGGGAGTGGCGACGACGACGGCGTCAATGTCTTTCTGGCGATCGAGCATTTCGCGAAAGTCGGTGTAGCGTGCGGCTTTCCCTAGGCGCTCGGTCTTGAGCCGGACCATTCTATCAACGCGAGCCTGAGCCCTGACGGGATCGAAACCCGCGGAGGACTCGCCGGGCTGCGGCGGGCCGGGCAGCTCGATGCGTTTTTTCAGACGCTCGATATCGAGGTCGAGGCGGCCGAAGCCTTTATCCGCATAACGCCAGTCCACATCGCAGAGGGCGACAATGTTCTGGCTGGCGAGGTTAACCAGATTCGTGCGGCCCATGCCGCCGACACCGACGGAGGCAATATTGAGGGTGTCGCTCGGAGGAGTGAAGCCGCGGCCGAGGACATTTCTCGGAACGATGGTGAGGGCGGCGCTGCCAGCGGCGACTTTGCTGAGGAAGCTGCGGCGGGAGATTTCTTTCTTTTTGCTCATGAGCAAGTCTCCTGACTGGATTTATTGCGTGTCGGCTAGAGCGACGTAAGCACCGAGAGTGATCATGCCGAGGCCGGAAGCGACGCGCTGGCCACGGCGGAAACGCACACTGCTCTTGAGTCTTCGCTCGAGAGGAGCGGCAAGAACGACGACAACTAGATCGGCGGCGGTATTGAGGAGTACGGAGAGGGCACCGAGCAAAACGAATTGCAGGAAAACATGGCCGCGCTCAGGCGCAATGAATTGCGGAATGAAGGAAAGGAAAAACAGAGCGGTCTTGGGGTTGAGAACTTCGGTGAGAATGCCTTGACGAAAGGCGCCGGCCGCGGCGGGCTGAGAAGCGCTGACAGTCCTTTCCTCATTCCGCGCGCGAATCATGCGGATGCCGAGCCAGACGAGATATGCAGCGCCCGCGTACTTGACGGTGTGGAAGGCTACGGCGGAAGCAGCGAGGACCGCAGAGATGCCGAGGGCGGCAGCGAGGACGTGGAAAAGTCCACCGACAAAAGTGCCGAAAGAAGAAAGCATGCCTTCCGGACGGCCTCCGGCAAGGCTGCGCGCTAAAACGTAAAAGATTCCTGGGCCCGGAGTGATGGCCAGAAGCAGAGCTGCGGCGAAGAAAAGCAAGAAATGGCGCGGGTCAAACATACAGGGATTCTAAGGGCCCTCCGCGCGCCGCGCAAGATGGACTACGGATTCGGCGGCCGAAAATTGCGCTTCAGTTGTGCTAGGCAGTTATTTGGCCGCGGCGTGGTGGTCGTAGCTGATGACTCGCGTGATTTTCCAGGCGCCGTCTTTGTATTGCCAGAGATGAATGAAACTCGCTTCGCCGACCCCCTCGGTGTCCTCGTGCCCTGGGTGATGAAACCGGTGAACACCGATCTCCACGGCGCCGTAGCCTTTCATGTGGTGGACCTGCAACGTCCCCGGGACGAGTTGGCGGGTCACTTTGCCACAGATATTGTTTTTTACGCTCTCGGTCAATTTCTGTTTGCCGAGCGTCACACCGCCCTGGTCGTGATAGAACTCCACATCGTCGGCCAAAAAGGAGCTGAATTTTTCCAAGTCACACCGGTTGTAGGCGTCAAACAAAGCAGAATCGAGCGAGGAGATGGCCTTATCGAGTTCCGCCTGGGATTGAATGCTTTCGAGAGCGGGGACAACCTGAGCATTTACTTGACACACAAACAACGGCAGCAAGAGCAAGGACAGCAGTATTTTGGGGGAAGCAAAAAGCATTTTCATCGAGGAGTCCTCTCCGTATGTTGGCTGGCACACACGGATATACGGGACTGGCAGCGCCAATGTTCCGCACGAGCGGTGGAGCGCTAACTTCAGAAGGAAGGCGGGCGCTGGCTGGCGACGGCAAAGGCGCGCTCGAGGGCGATGCCAACGCGACCGAGGGTGCCTTCTTCGAAGAGGCGGCCGATCAGCGTGATGCCGTGGGGCACGCGACGCGGGGGAGAAAATTTTGGGAGAGGATTTTTTGGGTCGGGCGCCCAGTCGGAGCGAGCTTCGGAAACTTCGACGAATCCGGCGCGGAGGGTGAGCGATGGATGGCCGGTGTGGTTGCTGATGGTGAGCATTTCGTCGCGCAGGGAAGGAACGAGAAGGAGATCCACTTGGGAGAAGATGCGGGCCATTTCCTGCGCGACTTTGCGGCGGAAGCGATCGGCCTGTACGAAATCGACGGCCGAGAGGAAGCGCGACTGGCGGAAAAGATTCGGCCAGGCGTCGTAGGTCTGGACCTTGAGCTGGTCGACGCCATGGGAGAGCGTGAGTTCTTCGAAAGCGGCGGCGCCTTCGGAGAAGAGAACGATGTTGAGCGAATCGTAAGGCCAATCGGGAAGAGAAACCTCGACCGGAACGAGGCCGAGCTTGGGGAGAGTGTCCAGTGCGGCGCGGTCAACAGCGGTGGCGGGATCCTGCTTCATCCAGGCGGCGAAATACCCAACGCGCAGGCCCTTGATGGCGGCATTCGAATCAAAATCGAGATGGCTGGGAACGCTCGAAAGGTCGCCGGCGTCGGGGCCAGAGATGGCTTCGAGAACGAGCAAGGCGTCTTCGACGGAACGGGTCATGGGGCCAAGCTTGTCGAGAGACCAGCAGAGAGTCATGGCGCCGGTGCGCGGGACGCGGCCATAGGTGGGGCGAAGTCCGGTGACGCCGCAACGCATGCTGGGACTGATGATGCTGCCGCCGGTTTCGCTGCCGATGGAGAAGCCGACGAGTGCTGCAGCGGTCGCGGCGCCGGGACCGGCGCTGGACCCGGAGGCGCCTTCTTCGAGGAGCCACGGATTTACGGTTTGGCCGCCAAACCAAATGTCATTGAGGGCGAGAGCGCCGAGGCTGAGCTTGGCGAGGAGCACGGCGCCGGCGGCGTGGAGGCGCTGGACGACGGCAGCGTCGTCCTTGGGGATGCGATTGCGAAAAGGTTCGGCGCCGTAGGTGGTGGGAATGGCGGCGGTGTCGAGCAGATCCTTGCCGCCCCAGGGAATGCCGTGAAGCGGGCCGCGATATTTGCCGGCGGCGATTTCCGCGTCGGCTTTTTTGGCTTGCACAAGGGCGAGATCGCGAGTGAGGGTGATGACGCAGCGGAGCTTGGGATCGAACTGCTCGATGCGGCGGAGGTAGATTTCGGTGAGGCGTTCGGAAGTGAGCTTGCGCTGCTCGATCCAGCGGGAGAGTTGCGTTACCGGGGCGAAGGCGATGTCAGCGTCGTTTGCGGGCAATGGGCCGGGATCTGTTTTGCTGCGGATGAATTGATCGCGCTGGGGGCCGGACGGTTGACCCGGGAGAACCGAGTGGTAGCGCGAGAATGGAGCGAGAGTGGGTTCGAGGGCGAGGGCGCGGGGACCGGTGCGGCGCTCGTAGACAGAGGCGAGGTTGACGCGCCAGGACGCTGCGGCTTGGGCGCGGTCGGTGGTTGTTAAATTTATTTGGACCAGTTTTTCGGCTTCGGCGAAGGTGGTGGGTGAAACTTCCGGGCCTACGGCCGGGCCGGTGCCGAATGCGGGCGGGGCGCCGGGGGGGAGTTGCGTAGGCTGCTGCGCCGGCGTGTCTCGGCGGAGTTCGGCGCTGGTGTTTGAAGCGACGGCTGCACCGAGGAGACCTAGGGAAGTCTCGGTCAGAAAATTCCTGCGGGATTTAGACATGAATCCTCCGCGGAGCATTTTAGCTAAAAGGAAGAGAAAAGCACGGGTCTAAAAGATCCGCCACTACAAAAAAGAAGAGTGGACAACTGAAGAGCGGACGGCCTCGGAAGGTCGTCCCCACACGGCCGAAAGTTATTGCCGCGCGAGATTATTTTGCTGCTGGAGCGGCGGCGGTGCCGGCGTCGAGATGATCGAAGTTGAGCATGGCGTTGAAGACCAGGAAATAGCTGCCCATGGTTTCGCCGCGCCACATCGGGTTGTTGGCGAAAAGGACGACGTGGCCCTTGCCGTGAGGAACGTCCACGACGGCGGGCTTTTCGGCAATTTCGTTGCCTCCAGTGATCATGCCGCTCAAGAGCAAATCTTTTTCAGCGGCGAAGCGCAGCACCACGCGCGGTTGCTGGTCCCTGGGAGGAATGGCCCAGCGGGCAAATTCCTGGAGGTCTTCGGGAACGTAGAGTTCTTGTTCGTGAGGAGTGCGCTTTACCGGCTTTTCGGGAGGCTCGTAGGGACGGGCTTGAATGATGTCGGGATCGCTGGCCGTGCCGCGACCACTGGAACGCAGAGAGCCGCCTTCATCGGGCCCACCTCCACCTCCCGGGCCGCCGAAGTTGCCACCGACAGTGATGACGGGGCCGGAGCGGAAATAGACGTAGAGCTTATCGTCGTAGCCGTAGGTGATGGGGCTTTTCTTGTCGTCAATGGTGGACAGGACGACGCTGCCCGGAGCTTGCATGGCGCGGGCATCGGAAACATTCACCATTTCCGTCATGCCGCCGGCGACGGGGAGCGAAGCGCTGGTTTGCACGGCGATGAGCAAGCCGCCTTCGCGAACGAAGCGCTCAAGACTAGCGAGGCCTTGATAGCCGAGACCACCGCGAATGTCGTCGGTGGCGTCGAGACCTGTTGCAACAAAGTTGGGAGTCTCAGGGGAATTTTTCCAAGGGCGTGGTTCGCCGCGCATAGGCAAGCCGCGCAGTACGGCGCTCAGACCGGCGGGGCCGCCTCCACCCATGGGAGGTAGGATGATGACGTCAAACTTTTCGCGGAGGTTCTGATTTTCGCGAATCCAGGTGTCGGCCACGTAGGTGTAGGGAACTTTCAATTCTTCCATGGGAATGCGGAACCAGCCGTCGTTCTGGGTGTTCTGCCAATTGTGGACAAGGGCGACGCGAGGAGCGGCAAGCGGATGCGTCTTCACGCTCAGGGTGGCGTTCGTCGAGTGGACTTTGATGCCTAGGTCTTTGGCGGCTTTTTCGAGTTGGGCGCGATCAGCGTTGCGAATGATGAAGGAGCCTGGTTTGAACTTGATGCCGTCGGCTTCGAAAGAATCTTCGGCAGCTTCCATGGAAACATTGGCGAGACGGAATCGGAGTGAAGCGAGAGTGGTGTCGGTGTTGTGCTGGATGATGAAGGCTTTGCCTTGGCCATCAATTCCGCCTGGGGCATCGATCTTGCTCATTTTCTGCATGGCGGCGCTGAGGATGGAGAGGTCGGTGACGCGCGTGGTCTTGACGTTGCGCAAAGCACCAATGGTCCAGCCAGTGTCGTCATAGGAGCGCGGATCGCGCGGGCTGTAAAACTGGGTGTCCAGCATCATATCGGCGAGGCGGCTGTAGGGCTGGTCCATGCGAACGACGTAGCTGCCCGCGGGGATGACAGTTTCGGCGGGTTTCTTTTCTTCTTTCGGCTTGGCTGCGGCGTCGGATTTTTCG
>WNFF01002754.1_pt1 | contig 14378 bp, 14 predicted proteins | sample 5400441 | NCBI WGS metagenome assembly WNFF01 (sample SAMN13153345, study PRJNA577476) | soil metagenome | isolation source: 120 cm saprolite under Douglas fir tree site 2 hole 3 replicate 1 | place: USA:California | collected 2015-04-18 | reverse complement strand
TCGACCCGACCAAGGTCACCCGCACGGCGCTGCAGAACGCCGCGTCCATCGCGGGACTGCTCCTCACCACCGAGTGCGTGGTGGTGGAGAAGAAGGAGAAGGAGAAGATGCCCCCGATGCCCGGCGGCGGTGGCATGGGGGGGATGTACTAACACACCAGACGCAGTGACGCGTAGACGCGCAGGAGAGGCGCTCCGGGCAGCTTTCGGAGCGCCTTTGCTGTTCCCCTTGGTTGCGCGCCTCCATGTCGAACCCGTTGACCATCACCCGTGCCCTCGACCGGGGCATCCAGCGCGCCGCCGGGCATGCTGCCTTTGCGATGCGACCAGTCCAGTCAGGAGTCGAATTATTCTGTACCTCATCAGCTACGACATCCCGAAAGGCTCGGAGACGGACGAGAAGGTCGTTCTTGCGACGCTCGAGAGGCTCGGCGCGACTCGGTGCCTCTATTCCGAATGGCTCCTTGAGACCGATCAGAGCCCGAAGCAGGTCGCGGACAGGAACTTCTGCGGACTCTCCGACAAGGACCGCGTATTGGTCATCCAGCTGGCCTCGAACTACGCATATCACAACCTTCAGAATGAGCGCAAATCGCTTGCCCTTATGAATCGGGCGTAGTTCCATCCCCCTCCCCGGCTTACCGCGACAGGACGCTCCGCGTCGGGCACCTGGGGCTGCACCCTTGATTCCGGCTGCGGCAGGCCGTGACTTAAGCGCGTTCCGTGAGGCCGACCGGGGCACTACGCAGTTCGATTTTCTGGCGGGTGAATCCAGATGGGGCCGGCCCGGACCTCAGTACTTCGGTCGAGGCGCAGTGAGTGCAGGCGGAGGAAGGCCAGAAGCGCCTGCACTGCGGTCTCGCTGGCTAGCTCCGGATGGCCAAAAACGGCGACCTCGATGGTCGATCCGGCTAGCACTTTCCCGTCGAGGATGCCCTGCTTGAGCTCCGCGATGGAGCGGTAATCACTCGGTGTTCTATTCCGGCTAGGAGTCATGGCCCGCGACACTTCGAGGATGCGCTGGGCAAGGTCGGGTGCCGGCATCCCTTCCGAGGCGAGCAGGTCCACTGTCGTCCTCGGGCGTCGGTCACGGTTCTGGTGGAGAGCATCGGTTGCGCTTTGTCCGGTGGAAAGAGGCCCAGGTAAGCGAGCGGCACACCCGGGAAGGATTGTCTCACCGCGGGGCGACGCCAATCGGGTGAGAATGCCCTCGGCACCCGAAGTCTACCCTCCTTGACCTTGTGTCCCCAGGGCCCTGGTCCGACCTCGCGCTAGGTGGGGCTAACGCGGTCCTCCGTTACGCCCTCCACTCCCAACGGGCGGTGCTGCGGAACTCCGTTAGGCCGTCGCCTCTGTGACGGTTTTAGGTCTTGGTCCTTATCGCCTGGGTATAGAACTCACGCCCGAGCGGGGTCAGTGCGTAGACAGGCTCCAGTTCACCGCACCTGCTAGGTCGATACTCGCCCGTCTTTGCAATCAGCCCTTCGCGCTCGAGTCGTCTAAGGCCTCCTGAATGAGCCGCTTCCCACGCCCCGTGCTCTGCTCCATCATCGTCCAATCCTTTCCTCCGAGGTTCTGTCACCCAGGCCTGCCGCGTCAGGGACGAGCGTTGCTCGGATCAGCTTGCTGGGCGGGGCGATGTCATAGCTCAGGTCGAGGGCATCACAGCCCACGCCTTTCGTGAGATAATAGGCCGCCCCCCTGCCGGGGTCGTAGCGTGCAGCGTCCGCCCGTCCGTAGCGCCAGGCGAGTTCGATGGAGCGGGGAGCGAGATGATCAGTCCCGACTGTCAGCACGTGAAAATGCAGTCGCCCTGCGGCTCCACGTTCCAGCGCATGACACCAGCCCACGGACCGCTGCGCCAGCTGCTCCAGCCTTCGTAGCCATGTCATGAAACGCGTCCGAGCCGTCGTCTCTGTCGACGCGTGGCTGAACGTCAGTGTCACGCAGTGATCCCAAGTGAACGTGCGCAGCCACGGTCCCAACGCGTCCCGTGCCTTGAGTCGCAGCTCTTCCTTGAGGCGCTCATCGGGATCGTGGAACCGAGACATCAGCATCTTGGACTTGGTCGACTTGCTAGTGCGCATCCTTCACCTTGGAGTCGCTGATCGCGATCCAAGAACCGAGATATCACCCTGTACTTGGTCGACTGGTCAGACCCCTGTTCGACTCGCCAGTTCACCATCATCACTGTCCCGAGGACCGGTACATCACCGTCCTGGACTGGTTCACTTCGTGGAGATCACAGTGGACTGGTTCAGTGAGCTGGTTCTTGGTCGATACCACCCTTAGTGGAGATCACCGTCCCGACGAGGAGGGGCACACCTCAGGCCTACAAGAGGACGCAGCATCCTCCTCCTGATCCAGCGCTAAGCGAGGACAAATCAGCTGGCGAGTCGCCGACCTGGCGTGGGATCGCCTAAACCATCGGTTGAGGTCGCCGACAACCGATTCCGATTCGTTAGTCCCTCTACCCTGTACGTGTTTGGGCGCGCCCGTTTGTTTAGTCGCTTGTCGACGACGGCTATCGCCTGCCGGATCTGATGGAAATAGACGCGCACCGTAGCCTTCGAGACCCCCATCGTGGCGGCGATCTCCTTTACGGTCAGCCCGGATAAGAAGAGCATCAAGCACTCCCGCGTCCGGGGAGGGAGACTTTTCTCAATCGCATGGAGGCGCCGCTCGCGTTCCTCCGCCGCAATGAGCCTGGTCAAGGCGTCGGCCGACGCGTACAGTCCCTCTGGCAGGATCGTCGCCGTCTCCCCTGGCAGGATCGTCGCCGTCTCCTCTGGCAGGATATCGGACTCCATCTCGGGCAGCGTCTCTTCCGGCAGCGGGACCTGCTGCGCTCGGCGCCGCTCTCCGGCGAGGAGTAGGATCGGCAACCTCGGCCGCTCGGCGAGAAGGTCCCGTTCGGCACGGCGGATGAACGGTCTCGCGACGAGCTGATCCGTAGCCGGGTCACCCGCGATGATCCGAGCGATTCGCGTGTTTTCGGCAGCGGTCCGGGGACGGTCGGAGTCGCTCTCCCACAGCGTCGGCACGAGGAGCTCGACCTTCGCCCTTTTGATGGTTGTGCCCTGCTCCCGGGCGTGCCTTATCAGAGCCCGGCGGACACGACCGAGCGGACGCCAGTACGGTGCGATTTCCGTCGCGACGACGGATGCGGGGTTCGATCTGAGGAGGTTGGCGGCTTGCTCAGCGAGCGGCAGCTGCTCGGCGGTGAGCGGTGCAGTAGCCGGTCGGGTGGCGCTGGCCGGCGGACCGCGGCGGGGACGCTTGCCTCCCCCCCTAGTCCTAGCCATCGCCGGGACGTGCCCTCGGGGCGTGCGAGTCCAGCCAGTCCGCCAGCGCCCCCGGAGTCCCGAAGACGGAGAGGTCGGCCTCATCCCGCCTGATCAGGCTGTTCGCGGACTCCACGACCACGGCGGTCCCGACGGAGACCGACACCCGCCACTTGGGGTGCTGATGGTGAGCGTACCAACGCCAAGGCCGTTGGCCCTGCTCGTTGACGTGTTCGAGTCGCCAGCCCCGATCCAGCAGGACCGCGTCGCAGGGGCTGTAGCGGTGGGGGTTCTCTGGCCGAGAATCCTTCAGGTACTCGCTCTTCTTGCCGACTCCTAATCCGCACACCGCAGGTGACGGTTGGGTGACGGTTTCGGGGTCGTTTGCTGGACCGTCAGAGCCCGTCTGGGCCGGTTTCCGGACTTCTGCATGGGATGCCTTCCGCCTTCGTGCACTTGCATCCGGCGCTTTGGAAACAACGGGTCGCAGGTTCGAGTCCTGCCTCGGGAGCTCCGTAGGTCACGCTCTCCCAAGGAGTTCCAACCCAGGTTCTGCGACGGCCCCCCGGCTACGGTGCGGTCTGGGGACGGTTGAAACTGCCCCAGCCCAAAATAACTCGGCCCTTCAAGTGCGCCCCGGCTCGGATGTTCGGCATCGGAGCGGGACATCTAGCGGCAGGTTAACAGGGGAGGGTTGACCAGCTACCCCGGCCGGCCCGCTCGCGTCACGAGTGATGCGCCAGCGCGAATCGTTTGCCAGCTGCTATGAACTTGGATGAACCGGTTAGCCTCTGAGCCCCTGAAGGAAATCTGGTCAGCTGCTGTTACAGCCGCTCGAGTTCCCGCCAGTGCTTAGGCTCCGTCCGCGTGCTCCTTCCGCAGCTCACAGAGCAACCAGTCCTTGGCCAGACGCCGCTCCAGGGGCCGCCGGCGCTGCGCAACCTCTACCCGCCGAGCGTCATTGCCGAGTCAGTCGTATACGTGCCGACTGAGCGGGAGCTCTACGCCATCAGGCTGCGCGACGGAACGGCGTTCTGGTCGGCCCCGGTCGGTCTGCCGAGCCGCGTGCTGCAGCTTGACCTCACGCCGCAGGGCTTGCTGGTGCGCGGCGTGCGGCGCGAGAAGGATGCGATCCGCGATGGCTCGTTCGTCGACGTGCTCGATCCGGGGACCGGCGCGTCCCGCTGGCCGAAGCAGTTTAAGAAGGGTTGGAGCGTGCTGCATGCCAGCGACGCGCCGGCGGTGATCTCCCCATTCGTGTGGCGCGGCGACCGGGTGTATTGCGTCACCGATGAGAAGCTGTATGCGCTTTCGCTTAGCGACGGGTCGAGGGCGGAGCTCGGCAAGGTGAAGTTCAAAGGCGACGAAGATCCCGCGGTGCTCGAAAACCGCGCGGACGGGGTCTTGCTCCTCTCGCCCCAGAACATGCTGCTCGCTGACACGACCGGCGCCGTGCGGTACCAGACCTACTACCCCGCGCCACCGATGGGTCTGCTCGGGCAAATTGGCACCGCCCTCCTCCAGGTTGCGTTCAACGTGGCGTCCTACTCACTCGCGCAGTCCACGGCGAACCGGACCGGGGTGCCGCAGACCTACCGGCAGTTCGACAACCCGTTTCTCAGGGTCCGCTACGCGGCGGCGGAATCCGCCCGGGATTACGTGTACATCCTGACGAGCGACAAGGACTCGACCGGGGAGACGCGCTCCAGCGTGGTGAAGGTTTCCAAAGATCGGAACCGCGTGGAGGGTCGTGTGTGGCTGAGCGACAAGCACCCGGCCTTCACGGTGGATCCGATCGCGAGCGTCGTATACGTGAAGACGGGGGACCAGGAGCTCGCCGCGTTCAAGTTCTGACCATGAGGCTGAATGTTCGCTGGTCACGCCGCGGCGCTGGGGTGCGTCTGTTACGGTGGTGCGGCGGAAATCGTAACGTGCGCGACGCGGAGGCGGCTGCGCCGCAATCCCTGGGCGCTGAAAAGCGGAGCAGGTGCTGAGCGCGTATCGTGCCATTCATGTTCTGGAGGAGGAGGACAATGACCGTGCACGCACCTCGCGTCGCCGCGGTGCTGCTGTTAGGAGTCGCGCCGTGGTCACTCGCCGCCCAAGCCGCACGCGTAGTGATCCCGGGCGTCCCGTTCATAAGCTGGGAAGAGGCGGCGCGCCTGGACTACCACGACAAGAGTATCACGAACCCTTCATTCCCTGCAGCACTTGGGATGATCCTGCGCTACTGGGGACAAGACGTGAGCTTTCTCAAGCAGGCGTGAGTTGGCGAGCTCACGAGCCGCTGTGTCGGATGCAGGACGCCCCGGGAACCGCGTCCGGATCGGCGTGCTGGTAGGATGCGACCAGCGTCGCCTCATCCAACCGAACGGCTCCACTCCGCTGGTCATGATGTCAGAACCATTGCCGAGGAGTCATTCGACGGAGCTGATGATCATGCTCCGATCGCGAAGGAGCGGGAGGCGAGGGCGGAGCGGCGCTGATCGCGAGTTTGCGAAGCCCTGCAGCATCGCGGAGCCTCACCAGCACAGACAAGTGCGCCCTTTCTATGGCGTGGCGAGCGCGCCCGCCTACGGCACCCGCTCCCAGTGGTCCACGAACGTCCCGAACGCACCTTTGCCGGTCGCGGTCACCCAATTTCCCTCGAACGCGATCTGCGGCTCGCCGTGCAGCGGGAGTTGCATCTCGACCCGCATCCCCGTGATCGTGACGGGCGAAGCGCCGCTCTCGCCGGACAGGTCGTAGCTCACGCCCTTGCCGCCGATCTCGTCGTTGACGAGAAAGAAGATGCTCTGCTCGCGGTACTCCTTGGGGGTCAGTTCGTACGTCGCGACAGACGAGACCGAGAACAGTTTCCCGCTGGCATCTTTCCAGTAGATGTTGAAGTTGCGGTACCCCTTGGTGTACGTGATGAGGCCGTCGATCGCCGGCGGAACCTGCGTCGAGCCGTCGGGCAGATCGCGCGAGGCCAGCCGATAGCTGCCTTCCAGGCTCGGCGGCTTCGCGGGCGCCACCGCGCCGGTGAGGAAGAGGAGCGACAGGGACGCGAGAGCGAGGTCGTTGCGCATAGCGCCCTCCCGGGGAAGAGGAACATGAACCAACAAAGTACGCGGCGCATGCTGCGGTAAGGGGTCGGCGCGCCGGGACAGAGCGAAGACGAGGGAGCGACGGCTCGCTCCCTCGCCTCCACACCGCAGTCACGTTGTCGCGCAGCCGCAGGTCGTCAGTGTCCGATCGGATGCGTCTGGGGGAGCGCCTTCCCGATGGACGTCGCCGCGGCCGAGCACTCGGGGTGGCCGAACCCGCTCGCGCTCACACCGTTCGTGATGTCGTAGATGATGTTGTCGTCCTTGCCGTCGTCCGCCACGCCGGCCGGCACGTGGTCGAGCTGGAGGGTAAAGCGCATCTTCCAGGCGATGTTGTGGTCGGCGCAGGAGGCGTCGCCACTCACGCCGAGGCCGCCGACGAGCTTCCCATCGGCATTGTAGAGCGGCAGGCCGCCGCCGAACACGTTGGTCCCACCGATCCGCTTCCCAACCATGAAGTCCTCGGGGGTGCCGTAGTTGGCCGCGTTGCCGCCATAGGCGACCTCTTCGTTGGTCGGGTTGCCTTCCTGAAGTCCGAACAGCGTTCCGCCCGGCTGGGTCGCGGCATAGAGATTGGCGGTCGAAAGGGCGAGATGCGGCAGGCTGAACGCGTTCGCCGTGTTGGCCTTCTGGGCCGCGATCACGCGGCTCCCCGGCCACTGGTCGGTAGCCGTGGCTCCGGTGAACACGACTGCGACGACGAGGCCGTTCCGATCCACGACCGCCCCCCACATGTCCAAATTGAAGCCACCGTTGGCCTCATTCCGGGCCTGGACGAGCGCCGCCTTCAGCTGATCGAAGCCGGCGACCCGACTCAGGTTCAGGTCGAGTGTGGGACCGCTGATGCTGTTGTCGCCGCATGCCGCCAGCGCGGCGAGCCCGCACGCGGCAATACCGAGCCGCGCTTGCTTGAGGGTGAAGGGATGGAGACTGAGCATGACGGGATCCTCCGGGTTATAGGGTGACGCAAGGACCCGGGGTTGGGCGGTCTTCGGGATCGGAGTGGCGTCGGAGCGGAGGCGTCAGGGCGAAGGCGAGGAGGCCGTTCTCGGGCCGGCCGAAGAAACTACGTCCGCCACGGCCTGCTTGCGAGCCGTACCCTCCGCTGCATATTCGAGCCTACCTCAGATGCTGTGAACCCCGAGGCACGATGTCGTGTGGCTCGCCTATGCGGTGAGGGGAGCGAATCGCGAACCCGACTGAGCGAGAAATTCGCTTGGCCGGTTTTTTGCTTGTGATCCGCTGTCAGAAGAGATGTGTTGCGCGCCTGGTCAATCGCGAGACGGCTTGGACCCACACCGCGCGTTCTCAGGCATCCGCCGCGGGTCCTTTACGAGCGTGCCGCAGCTCGTCGCCAAGATCGACCAGTTCGTGCAGCACTACAATCGCCACGCCCGCCCGTTCCTCTGGACCGCCTCGGCGGATGCCATCCTCGGAAAGCTCGAGCGACTTTGTACCATTATGAACGGGACAGGACACTAGGTGAACAGTGCAAAAGACCCGGCAGGTCAGATCTCCTGTGGCTCTCGACTAGGAGGCCCTTCTGAGTGCAGAAGCCTCACGCATCGCGCTCCTTTTCCTCGGGTATGGTCTGGGGACGGTCTCGGGGGTGCGATTCGGGCCCGTTTCGGTGCTTTCGTGTCGATTTTCTGTCCGCTAAGTGGCGACGCTGCTTGCGGTGCGCCTTGGCCGGCCCCGCCTTCTCATCAACGGGTCGCAGGTGGTAGAATTCCATGGTGAGGATTCACTGTTGGCATTCTTGCTGGCAGTTGCCTGCGGTCCTCGGTGGGACGGGATGACTGATGCCCCAATGGATTCGACCGCAAGTGCGCCCCGCGGCTACCGGCGTTGTTCGCTCTCGAGCATCGTGTGGCTCAGCTCGACGCTACAGGCGCCACGGGCAGGAGCTCCGCCAGATCGAGGTTGCCGAGAAAAGGCGCGAGCGACTCACCGAGCAGGAGGCGCCGCGCGACGTGGCCGATCTGTCCCGCCGCGTAGCGGGCTTCGCTCGCGAGCTGCGGGTAGCCGCACAGCGTGTCGCCGACTCGTTCGAGCGAGCGCCGCGAACGCTCGGAGACATTGTCCCACCCTCCCATCCACTCCGTGAGCGCCTTGAAGAATGCCAACGGCGTCGGAAAGGCTTCCCGGGCGGGCTGCGGCGCCGCGATCCTCCCGTGGAAGGGCCGGAGCTCAGTCCACACGCCGTACGGCTCCACGCTGAGAAACCCGCGCTCATCGGCCGCGAACACCACATTCACGCCCCGGCCCTTGGCGAGCTGACGAACGTCATGCTTGATCTGGAGGCCGTCACACTCCTCGATGAGGAGGTCCAGCCCGCGCAAGAACGCCCCCACGTTCGTGGCCGTTACGCCGTCCTCGAAGATGGTTACCGGTAGGTACGGATCGATCTTCGCGATGCGACGCGCGAACGATCTTCGCCTTCTTGTGTCCCAAGTCATCGCACCCGGCGTCGAGCCGGTTCAGGTTCGAGAGATCCAGACGATCGAAATCCGCCAGGACGATCTCGCCGCAGAGATGCTCCTGTGCCACGGTAACCGCCGCCTCCCCGCCGACCGAGAGCCCCATCACGCCAATGCGCTTGGTGCGGAGCAGTCGCTGCTCATCTCGCGTGATCTTGTCGCGATTGCGATTGGTGATCACCTCGAAGTAGTCGTCCTGCTCGAGGAGATGCACCATCTTCGCCTCCCAGGGGAGGTAAACCCAGTTGCCGATCGTCGCTGCCCCGCGTGACGCGCCGAGGGCGTCGGCGACGAACCGGTGCCGCCCTTCAATGCTCGCAGGCGACGGCAGCCGCACGGTGGCGAGGTCCATGAGTTGCCGGTCGATGGTATCGATCAGGGTGATGTGCCGGTCGCGGCAATAGGCCTGAAACCGGTCGACATCCTCCGTGCCCAGCCGGATGATCCACGGCCGCCAGCTCTCAGCGGGGCAATGGATGGGAGACGCGACCAGACGGACGAACGACTCGAGGTCGATGGCCGAGGCGGGCAGCCCTGGGAGAGTCACAGCTCCAACTCCCAGGTCTGTCCGATCAGGTCATGACCGAAGCTGTGGTGGGGCTCCTCCTCTACCAGGCGATACCCCTCCTTCTCGTAGATCTTGCGGGCGGCCTGAAGGACACTGTTCGTCCAGAGCGTGATCTTCTTGTATCCGGCCTGCGAAGCGAACCGTCGGCACTCCTCGACCAGGCGCGTGCCGATGCCCAAGCCCCGGGCGCTCGGCTCGACCAGCAGCAGGCGGAGCTGGGCTACGGCTTCAGCCCGTTTGACGAGGAACACAGAGCCGACGTTCTCGCCATTCTTCTCGGCGATCCAGCAGCGCTCACGCTTCGGATCGTATGTGCGGATGAACTTCGCGACGATTTCCGCGACCAACGCCTCGAAGTGCTCGTCCCAGCCGTATTCCTGCGCGTAGAGCACCCCGTGGCGCTGGACGACCCACCCCATGTCGCCCGCGCGGTGCGGGCGGAGGAGGTAGGGGGCCCGCTGCTCGCGGTGGGCTCCGAGCACGTCTTCGATCGTCTGCATCGCGGCGACCAGGCGCGACTGTACGTCCTCGGGCAGATCCCCCAGCATGGCCCCGACTTCGTTGTGCGAGGCGACGTTGATATTGCGGAACGCTTGCCGCCCTGCCCTCGTCACCTGCAGGAGGCTGCGGCGGCCGTCGGTCTTGGAGGGCTTCTTCACCAACAGGCCCTGTTTCTCGAAGGCGCTCAGGATCCGACTCAGGTAACCGACATCCAGGCCGAGAGTCTCACCGAGGTCGGTAGCCGTGGTCTGCTCCACGTGCGCCAGCTCGTACAGCACGCGCGCCTCGGTCAGCGAGAACGGACTCTGGAGCAGGTGCTCCTGCAGGACGCCGATCTGTTTGGTGTAGAACCGATTGAAGCAGCGGACCGCGTCCACGCGCCGCCCCACGCGCTCCTGCAGCTCCCGCCGCGCTATGCCCATCGCCGTCCCTCAAGCGGTTGGCGTTTGTCGTTGCTGAAGTATAGTATATGGTTGCTGCTGTCAAGTACATCTAGGTCGCGGGTTCGAGGTCGGCTTCCGAGCTCGGTAGCTCCACTAGCCGCAACGAGACGTTCGACCGACCCCGCGTCGACGTAGCCGTCGAGAACGTCCGAGGCAGGCTCAAACTCGCTCGGGCCCTCCGAGGGCTACCCGTAGATGCGGCCTCGCACCGTTCCCTGGTTACGGCCAGCCCTCGGCCCGGCCTGTCAGGGCTACCTCGGAAACCGCGTCGGGGTGAAGCAGCGCCGCCAGGATCTCGATTCCGTCCACCAGTCGCGGCCCGGACCGGTTGAAGTAGGACGAGCCGTCCACCACGTGGGCGCGGCCCGCGGCGATCGCGCGTGCGGCGACGGCGTGCAGCCGCTCGGCATGACGCGAGGCGTCCGCGCGCGCCGCGTCGAGCCTAAATCCGCACGGCATGACGACGAGCACATCGGGGTCTGATCCTTGCAAGTCAGTCCAGGTGACCGCGCGCGACATTTGACCCGCATTGCCGACAACGATCGTGCCACCCGCGAACTTCACCATCTCGGGAACCCAGTGCCCAGGCCCGTAGGGCGGGTCCAGCCACTCGAGCGCGAGCAGCCGGGGGCGCGGCCGGCCCACCACGCGCTCTCGCACCGCTTCGATCCGCTGCCGCAAGCCTGCTACGCACGCCTCGGCCCGTTCCCTGACGCCGGCGACCTTGCCGATCTCCCCGATGCTGCGGAACACGCCGGCGAGATCGTGCGCGTCGAGGGAGAGGATCCTTGGTTGGTAGTCCAGTGACGCCGCCGCCTCTTGCGCCGACGACGTGGGCACGGCGCACACCTCGCACACCGCTTGGGTCAGGATCAGGTCCGGGCAGACGGCGGCGAGGCGGTCGGCGTCCACGACGTACACGCTGCCATACCGCTCCATCGCCCGGCGGACGGCCGCATCAATCTCGCCGCTCGAGAGGCCCCTCGGCTCGAAGCGCGGCCGGCTGAGCCGCGGTTTGTCGAGCACCTCCGGAGGATAGTCACATTCATGGGAGATCCCCACGAGTCGGTCGCCAAGGCCGAGGGCGCATACCATTTTCGTCGCGGAGGCGAGCAGCGACGCAATGCGCATCGCTGGGCCGGCGCGGGGGCCGGCCGCCGGAGTTGCCGCTTCTCGCATAGCCGGAATCACGGGCGCCGGATGGTCTGCCACCGGGCGCAGGAGTCCACGAACCGCTGGGCGAGTCCGGCCGTGCTCGCGAAGTGCAAGTGGACGTAGGAAGAGTGCACGTTGTGTACGCGGAAGCCCTCCTTCCGCTCGTCTTGATCCAGCACCTGGTACGCGGGCGTCGCCCCCCGCGGCTCCTCGCGCAAGGAAGACAGGTGGAATTCATGACCCCGCACCGTCTCACCGGCCTCGAGGAGGGGGGTATCGGCCACGGCACGCACGGTCCGATAGCCGAGGGTCAACCGCGTCCCCTTGAGGAACGACCGGCCCGGGGTGACGCCGGCCATCGCGTAGGAGTTCCCGTGAAAATCTTCCAGTGTTTCGGCCAAGTACATGAGGCCGCCGCATTCGGCGTACATCGGCACGCCAGATTCCGCCCCCCGTCTCAAGGATCGCCGCATCGTCGCGTTCCGCGAGAGTTCGGCCGCGCAGAGCTCGGGAAACCCACCGCCGATGTAGACCCCGCCGACGCCGTCTGGGAGTTCACGATCCTCGAGCGGGGTGAACCGCACGAGCTCGGCCCCCCACGCTTCGAGAAGGTCGAGGGAATCGGCGTAGTAAAAGCTAAAAGCCTGGTCCATGGCGACGGCGATGGCCGTTCTGGCCGGGAGCGGACGCTCAGGGAACACGAACGGAAGATCCACGGGAGGCGGCACAGCCTGGGACGCGAGAGCGAGGACGCGGTCCAGGGCGATGGTCCGCTCGACCTGCTGGGTCAGCCGATCGTAGAACTCCCGAGCGACCGTTCCCTCAAGCGTGAGGATCAAGCCCAGATGCCGCTCCGGAAGCAGGAGATCGTCCCGTCTGGGCAGATAGCCCAAGAGCGGGACGCCCGCGTGAGCAAGCGAGGGCTTCACGAACTCCAGGTGCTGATCGCCTGCGATCCCGTTGAGCACGACGCCGGCCAGATTGAGCTGCGGATCGAAGTCCTTGAACCCGAGCACGGTAGCCCCGACACTGCGAGCCGCCGCAGACGCGTCCACGACCAGAACGACCGGGAGTCTCAGCAGCTTCGCGAGATGCGCGGTGCTTCCTGCCTCATCGTCACCCCCGAAACCGTCGTACAGGCCCATGACGCCTTCCACAACCGCGAGGTCGCAGCCCATCGTCGCCCGGTGAAAGAGCTCCACGATGACCCGCTCGTCTAGAAGCCACGAATCGAGGTTGCGAGAGGCCCTGCCGCAGGCCGCTGCATGATAGGAGGGATCGATGTAGTCCGGGCCGACCTTGAACGGCTGCACCCGATATCCTCGCCGGGCGAAAGCCGCCATGATCCCCGTCGCCACCGTGGTTTTACCGACTCCGCTGTGCGTTCCGGCAAGGACGAACGCTCGCATCAATGCTCACCCCCCCGGGGCGCCCGCTACCGCACCATCCGCCTCACGGCCTTAATGCCAACGGCACTCCGCACACCAGCAGCACCACTTCGTCCGCCGCGCTCGCGAGTTGCTGGTTCGCCATGCCCAGCCCGTCTCGAAACCAACGCCCGAGCCTCTCACCGGGAACGATCCCGAACCCCACCTCGTTCGTGACCACGATGAGCGTGCCCTCGCGGGCCGCCGCGGCTTCGAGGAGCGCCCGAGTCTCGGCAGTCATCGCGACGAGCCCGGCCTCCTCGTTGCCAGCCCCTCGCTCCAGGAGAACGTTTGAGAGCAGCACGGTAAGGCAATCGAGGAGGATCACGTCCGTCGACGCGGCCCGCAGGGCCGCGCCTGCGTTGGTCGGAGCCTCCACGGTGCGCCAGCACGCCGGGCGCGCGGCGCGATGGCGCGCAATGCGTCGGGCCATCTCCTCGTCGCAGGGGCGGGCGGTGACGATCACCCTGACGTCATCGCCACCGAGCTCCAGGCTCCGGCGCTGAGCGTAGCCACTTTTCCCGCTCCGCGCGCCCCCGGTGACCAAGATCAGCCGCATGGCACACCGTTCTCGATAAGCTGCGTGACGGCGTCGATATCTACGGCAGCGGCAACGGCGTCCGCGATCCGATCGATCCCGGCATCGACCCGCGCCTCCCAGGCGGGCATGGTACATTCGCCGTGCAGCGCGCTCACCCAAACCCGGCGGGCCAGGTCGTCGGCAAAGAAGCCGTGGAGGTAGGTGCCCCAGACCGAGCCCCGGCCCGCTCCGAGTGGTCCGCGGGCGCTCTCGAACCAGACCTGGGTGCTGGCGCCGATCGAGGTCTCGCCGTGATGGATTTCGTATCCTGCGATCTCGTGCCCGCGGAGTGCGGCAAACACTCCCTCCGGGGCGACGAACCGGACGGAGGTGAGGTGCGTGTGCTTGGACCCTGCAAGCGCGGTGCGCAGATCGAGCAGTCCGAGGCCAGGCGTGCTTCCACCAGCCTCAACGCCGAGGGGATCGCTGACCTCGCGGCCGAGCATCTGATACCCGCCGCACAGCCCCACGACGGGCAGACCCGCACCAGCACGAGTTCGCACCGCCGCGCCAAGGCCCGTCTCCCACAGCCACCGGAGGTCAGCAATGGTGTCGCGGGTGCCAGGGAGGACAATGGCGGCAGCATCCTGGAAACCTTCGGGGCCTTCTACCCACCGCACCGCGACGCCCGGCTGCTGCGGCGGTGGGCCCGCCAGGTGGAGGACCGAGCGGCGCGCCCCCAAGCTGCCGCAGGCGGAGGAGGAGGTGCGGCATCACACGTCCACGGGATCGGCACGCGCGGCCGCCGAGAGCACTGCTGGGCGCTGGAGCGCGACCAGGGCTGCGACCGTAGATTAGGGGCGACGCCCAAACGACCGGTTCGACACTCAGCCAGGAGACGCAGGCATGTAC